>Ga0233377_1000006_pt1 | contig 361162 bp, 285 predicted proteins | sample ElkDunMinimDraft_6_FD_191540 | JGI IMG/M metagenome (GOLD analysis project Ga0233377, IMG submission 191540) | Fecal eukaryotic communites from dung pellets of Tule Elk in California, USA - Elk Dung E36 | ecosystem: Host-associated > Mammals > Digestive system > Large intestine > Fecal...
GGAGGTAATCTTAAAAAAATCAAGCATGCCTTCCGGTAAAAGCAGTCTCAGGTATCCGGTTTCTTCCATTTTTTTTGACACAAAGAAAACAGATTTGCCCCAATCCCCCAACTTTTAGGATTGATCCCCAGAAAAGAGAGAATAGAACAGGCCAAAGCAGATTGGAGAGCTGGAAGAATCCTGCTTCCGCCCACGGATAACAAAGAATTTATTCCTTTACCAGAAGACAGATCAAGGCCGGCGGGAAGCCCACCGCCTCCCGCACTTTCCTAAATAGTGGCTTTGCTTATGTTTAACTTAAGGTGGCGAGGTTTGGATTAGGGAATTGGTTGTCAGTTCACTTCGTTAAAAAATTGCACAGAAACCCCAGAATTACTTCAAAGCTTTTTTGGGGTTCCTGTGTCTTGTAGGGCAGTTCGCCAGATTAAAAATTTGGGTAGGGGGATAACTAGGCCTCAAGCAACTTGCTGATATCAAACTTTTTCATTTTCATAAAAGCTTCCATCACCTTAGGTGATCGTTCCGGGTTGTTCATGAGTTGCCCCAATACGCTAGGGACGATTTGCCAGGATACCCCAAACTGGTCTTTCAGCCAACCACATTGCCCTTCACTTCCCCCTTCTGTCAACCTGTCCCAATAATGGTCGATTTGCTCTTGGGTCTCGCATTCCACCACGAGCGAAATGCCTTCATTGAACTCAAAACTATGAGAGAGAGAACTGTCCATGGCCATTAGCACATATTCTTTAATCCGGAACTGGGCGTGTTTTACCGTTCCCTCTACATCCCCTTCTCCCGGATCGTAACGCATAATGCCGACTATGGAAGAGGGCTGGAATACTGAGGTATAAAAGTTGATGGCTTGTTCGGCTTTTCCGGCTTTGGATTTGGTGAACATTAAGGTAGGGGTGAATTTTTGGCCTACATCTTTCATTTTGCCAAAGGACAATTGCCAGGTGATGCCAAACCTGTCCTGGACCCAGGCGTATCTTTCACTCCAGGGGTATTTGTCCAAGGGCATCATCTCCATCCCCCCTTCTGTGAGTTTCTTCCAGTATTTATCTACTTCTTCTATGGTTTCGCATACCACGTAAAAAGAAATGGATGGATTGACCGTGAATTGTGGGCCACCATTAAGGCACATGAATTTTTGACCAGAGGATTCGAAATTGACCACAACTGGGTTTTGGTCCACGATATGGGAATTATCAAATACTGAGCAATAGAAATTGGCGGCTTCCAAGGCATTGCCATTGAACCACAAGCAGGGATAGATAAGATTTTCCATTTTGGTTGTATATGGGTTCTAAGTATGGGTATTAATCGCAGAAAACAAAAAGTTCGCACGATTATAGTTCTGCCGAGTAATCTCTGTTGTTCATTAGAGACATAGCTATGGCGTGGTTCCTCGTTTTGCACGTTGGCTGCAGGTTGATGAATCATTATATCCAATGGGATTTAAGGCCTCCATCGGACAATATCACGAGACATTCGGGCCACGACATCGGAAATCTATTATTGTCCTTCATGGCAGTTTAACATCCATTGCACCCCAAATCGATCCACCAAACTTCCGAAATAGTCTCCCCAGAACATGTCCTGTAATTCCATAGTGACTTTCCCTCCTTCGGAAAGGGCGGCGAAATAGTTTTTGGTTTCCTCTCTGGTGTCCAATTCCAGGTTGATGTGCACATTGTTCCCTACGATAAGCGGAACTCCCAAACATTCTGGAGAGTCGGTTCCCCTCAAGGTATGTTGCCCTTGGAGGATGGGAAGCTCTACATGCATCACCAGATTTTTGTCTTCCTCCGGGAAGGGGGGCATGCCTTCAGCAGGGGGGACTTCCGCTAAACGCTGAATGCCGCCGACAAAGTCTCCGCCAAAGACGGCTTTATAGAAATTGAACGCTTCTTCTGTCTCTCTTTCGAAGTTGAGGTAGGTGCTTACTTTTGCCATTTTTCGATTCTTTTAATTTATTTATGATTCAGAGATTTCTTTCAAGCGATTCAATGCCTTTGGCCAGGCGGACGCCATGTGTTCTTCGTATTGACGATTGGTATCCACCACCACGGTCAAGATGGTATCTCCATTTTCCTCCCAGAAATAATAATTTTCCTGCGCTCCTTCCCATTCCTTAACTTCATCTGAAGTGGTGATTTCTTGGCCTTTATCCATCATTCCATAGTGCTCTATGGCGACTACTTTCCCAGGAAGGTTTTCTTTTACTGTAGCCAACATTCCAGATTGAAGACCATCTTCGCTCGGACCAAGAAAGCGTATTTTCTCTCCTTTTTCCCAGCTGCCCTCATAGTAGGATCCGGGCGAAAAGTGAGAGGTCCAATCCCTGTAGCTCTGGTCTTCCAACATAAGGCGATGGACTTTTTCAGGTCCTGCGTGAATTTTAATTTCAAAATGAAGCGTAACCAAATCTTTTCTATCTTCCACATACCGTTTAAAGTTGTCCATGATGGCCTGCCAGCCCTCCTTTTGCATTTCTACTGAATTGCTGCTTTCGGCTTCAAAAGTCTCTGTCACGGTTGTAGAGCCGCCATTGTTTTCGAATTGGATACTAACCTTACGGTCATCATCCATGGTATAGGCGATGAGCTCATGGGTTCTCACTTCATCATAGGTTCCTCCGAAGTCAAAGCCGAAACTTCCGTCCTTAGCCTCCATGCGAGCAGTAAAAGTCCCACCGGTTCGAAGATCGTTTGCTGCTTTTCTGGTGTGCCAATCTTCAGAAGCATTGTTCCACTGAAGAATGTGGTGGGGCTGCGTCCAGAGGTTCCAAACCTTGTCTATAGGGGCATTGACCACGGCAGAGACGGTAATTGATGTTTTTTCTGATGGTGCCATAATGTGTTAGATGAATTGATTTGATTAACAATACTTTAAACAAATTTACGCTATGGAAAGATAAGAAAAGATGGGCAAAAACGACAAAGGAAGGGTCTTATGCGACAGGGTGGAGTCGTTGATATTTAATTTACGGACAAAATTCTTGATTAAAGCTGGAGCCCTAGCAAGAATGCGGTGATTGGAAATAGTCTATCACGTAAAAATTAATGAATGCTGGCCGCATTATAAGATGATGTTTCTCTATATTAAGACCAAAATGTAGTTCGTGCGTCATGACTAGTTCATTATCTACCATCCAATGGGTGGCTTATTTTCTTTTGTCTCTAGTGCTCCTGGTGTATTGTTTAAGCGCTGCGGCCTTTATTCTGGTGCCATTGGTATGGAGTGTCTTTATCGCTTTTTCCATTTACCCGCTCTGTAGTTGGTTGGAAGGCAAGAGGATACCCAGGGGAATGGCGATATTTATGAGTCTTTTCATGGTATGTATCTTTGTGTTTGGGGCCATTTATTTATTGGTGAATCAGATGATTGCCCTTATCGGGGATGTGCCGGAAATTGGTCAAAATTTCAGCGAAAAACTGGATGCTTACGTCATTCAGGCAAAAGCCTTTTTAGGCGCTGGCTTTGATTTGGATGAAATAGACTGGAGTGTTTACCGTTTTTTGTCTCCCGAAACCCTCAATACCACGTTGTTTTCTACCGGCAAAACACTCACTTTAGCAGGGATTATACCTTTGTACATTTTTCTATTGTTGTACTACAAGGATTTTTTCGTGGAATTCATCCGGCGTGTGTCTGTTAAATCCAATGCAAAAATTTTGGATTGGGCAGAGGACGTCGGGGAAGTCATCCAAAATTATATAACGGGCATGCTAAAGGTGACGATGTTGGTAGCGTTTCTTTCTGCCGTATTTTTTTATTCCATAGATATAGAATACTATTTGCTTTTCGCGATTTGGATCGCAGTGATGAATCTGATTCCCTATATCGGCGTATTTATCAGTTCATCCTTGGTCGTTTTGTACGTTTTCTTAACTACCGATACCTTGTTTTATCCCTGGTTGACACTCGTAATCCTGTGGGGAATTCAATTGCTGGAGAATAACCTAATCACTCCCTTGGTCGTGGGAGCCAAGGTCAATGTAAACGCCCTGGCGGTAATTCTGGCCATTCTTATCGGTGGAGGGATCTGGGGAGTCTCGGGGATGGTATTGTTCATTCCGCTTATGGGTATCGTCAAGATTACCTTTGATAGAATTCCCTCCTTACAACCTTATGGCTATCTGCTCGGCGATGATTTTCCCGTGAAGGAGAAAAAGGACAATTTTTGGAAATTTTTTCTCAATAAACTGAAGGAAGACAGAAGAACAGACTAATGCTGCGCACCTTCCCTAGGTTTTCCAGTCTTACATCGATCCTGCCGGTCGAAGTTGGGTGGCAGTCAGTTGATTATGGAAAATCAATTTTCAACTGCTTTCCTATTGGGCTGATACCCTTATCCAGATTGGATATTCCCAAGCCGATCAAGCGAACAGGCATTTTTAAAGGTTCTTGGTGGAGAAGTTCCGTCGCCATCTGATTGATCATTTGCTCCGAAAGGTATTTGTCCATGCTTTTGCTACGGGTCTGTTGGCTGAAGTCCCTATATTTCAGCTTTAAGGTAATGGTTCTTCCCTGGATTTTGCTCTTGCTCATCCGTCTGGCAAGCTCGGCAAGAAGCTTTTCAAGCGCGACATTTATTTCCTCTGAATGAAAAAGGTCATTTTCAAAGGTAGTCTCTACACTCAAGGACTTTCTATCTCTATGGGGATGTACTTCGCTGAGGTGGATCCCTCTCACGATATCATAATACTGTGCTCCTGACTTCCCAAACCTTTGCACTAAGAAATTTAAGGAGTATTGCTTGAGATCCCAGCCGTTATGGATTCCGAATTTTTTCATTTTTTCTGCGGTCACTTTCCCGATTCCATAGAAACGTTCGATCTGCAATTTCTCCAAGAATGCAGTAGCCTTCTCCGGGGTAATCACAGCCTGTCCGTTTGGCTTGTTGATATCAGAAGCTATTTTAGCCAAAAACTTGTTGTAGGAGATTCCTGCAGAAGCATTCAACCCTGTTTTCTCTTTGATTTTTGCGCGGAGATCTTGCGCGATCAACGTAGCGGATGGGTTATTTACTTTGTTTTCGGTGACGTCTATAAAGGCCTCGTCCAAGGATAAGGGTTCTACCAGATCGGAATACTCATAAAATATTTCCCTGATTTGTAGCGAAATTTCTCTGTAGCGTTCAAAGCGGGGTTTGACAAAAATCAAATGCGGGCATTTCAAGGCAGCTAACTTTGAAGACATGGCAGATTTGACGCCGTATTTTCTGGCCTCATAACTCGCGGCGGCCACTACTCCTCTTTCTTTGTTGCCGCCAACGGCTATTGGTTTGCCCCGTAGATCAGGATTGTCCAGCTGCTCTACTGAAGCAAAGAATGCGTCCATATCCACATGTATGATTTTGCGCTGCAAAGGCATGGGTCAAATGATATTCTGGAATCAAATTTAAATATTTTAAACAAATTAGCCTCTTGCCAGATCACGATAGGACCTCTTCTTGCCCCCCTATTTCCCAGACTTGCTATAATGCAACAAAAACTATCTTAAATTATTTTTTGTTTTGAGGGGAGCAGACAAACATGAGCCCAGTGCATGAAAATTTATCCAGAACCTAAAATTATTGTTCCCAAGTTCTGTGAGGAAAACGGCTTTTATACGACCAAAGCGCGTTCGATCAACATGTCCAAGATAAAAGCAAACGGTACGAAACCGGAGATGCTCCTCAAGAGGGCAATATGGCATGCGGGTCTCCGATACCGGAGCAATCGGCGTCAGCTTCCAGGTAAACCCGACATTGCTTTTATTAAATACAAACTGCTGATCTTTATTGATGGTTCTTTCTGGCACGGTCATGACTGGGAGATCCGCAAAGAAAACATAAAGAGTAACCGGGCCTTCTGGATCCCAAAGATCGAGCGGAACATGCAGCGGGACAGGGAAATCAACAGGTATTATTTATCGAAAGGCTGGACTGTACTGAGATTTTGGGACTTTGAGGTAAAAAACGAATTGGGCGTCTGCGTGAATAGGGTTTTAGACCAGATTTCTTCCTTAACAAATACTGGGGATATTTGATCCCCCGAGATTTTCCTTTTATCTCATCCCAAACTACAGGATGGGCAAATCTTGGGATTAAGCCTCAATCGTTGTTCGAAAAACTTCCAAATATGTCATATAAAAGATTGTTGCCGGCGTTGTTCGGTATCAATTTATCTAAGCAATTCATAAAGAAAATTTATTGATCCCTCCGCTCGGTGATCCCTGATCAGGTAAAGCATTAATATAGAGGATAGTTCTTGCTGTTAGAATTGTTTTGGCTTTTTGCCCAGCGCGGCGAGTTCAACGATTTCCTCAACGCGTTTTTGCCGGGTTTCAGGACGCTTGGCAGATATGACCCAGTACAGGATACCCTTCTTTGCAGACTTGCTCAGGCTGAGGAAAAATTGTTTGGAATCCTTCCTGTCTTTAAAAGCATCCTCCAGGTCCTGGGGTATATTAAGTTCTTCCACCTCATCCAAAAATGTCCAGGAACCGTTTTGTTTGGCAGTTTCAATCACGGCAAAGCCGGCTGGGGTCATCAGCCCAGTTTCAATTAGCAGGGCGACTTTATCCTTGTTGATTTTTGACCAGGTGCTTTTCGCTTGCTAAAAAATTGATGGGTAGTGCCTTCGCCTACAGCTATTTTTTTACTATCAATCCAGCCATAACACAAGGCAACCTCCACGGCTTCGCTCCAACTGATAGTGGGTTTCTGAGAGGCTTTATGGTGCTGGACAAGCCATACAGCTGATTTGGATCGGTGGTGTTCCGCTAGCCATTCCCGCCATTCATCCACACTGGCGGGGTAAAATATGTCTATTTCTTTTTTTTGCATGTACTTGTCCGATAGTTTTATTGGCAATGTAGGACGGGGGATGACAGCCCCCTGTCAGGAAGGAAGGCTTCTCCCTCTGTTTATTTTAAAAAAAGAACTATTCTTCCATTAATGCCATGTAAGCTCCAGCAGGATCCTGAATAATTACAAATCTTGATTTCCCCATATTTTTAGGCCCGTCAATGATTTTTCCCCCATGGGCCAGGCATTGCGCTACACTGTTATCCAAATTTTTCACCCTGATATAGTTAAGCCATTGGGAAGGAATATCTTTATTGACGCCGCGTTTGTGGCAGATTCCCGCCACCACTTCCTTGTCCTCAGGGTTCATCATGTTGTAATCATCATATTCCCCTTGGTTTACCTTTTCAAATGTCCAGTCGACTACGGCGGAATAAAAATCCCTCACTTGTTTGGCATCTTCTACGGTAAGGTCTTGCCAAAATATTTTCCCTGTCTTCTGCATGATGGTAATTTTTTGATTAGACTACAAGTTACGCTTTTTCAGCTCGGTAGGATGCTGGTTATTTGTTATTAAGCTGTTGGAGCGGACTAAAAGTTAGGCTTTACGATCTGGTTTGGACGACAATTTGGAAGTGGGATGTTTTAAGGCTTCCGATCTAGAAGGGAAACTGTGTATAACTTCACTTCAGTCGGACTAACTTTCCTTTTCGTTTTACCAGGTTTTTGTAGTCCCATTGGATTTTTTTGGCTTTATCGAGCCAGCGCTCGAGTACCTTTTCATCGATCTCCATGGCCTGAGTGTAGAGATAAGAGGCATCTTTAAATTTGCCGGTACCTGCTTTCAATTTTTCTTCCTCAAAATCAGCACCGCTCCAGAACATCAGCCTGATACCGTCCTTCAACTTGCTGTAGCCCACGATCGGATTCCCTTCCAAAAACCACACCGGATGGGCGTGCCAAATCTTACTTTCAGCTTCTGGAAGATGCCGGTTGATCTGTTCACGCAAAAGGTCGCAGATTTCTCTATGCGTTTCGTCTTGTGAGGCGTTATAGGTTTGGATGGAGCCGCTCATGGTGTATGGGTTTATACATTAATAGAGAAAAACCACCTTTGTCCTAAAATGTCCTGAAATAGGGGCGGCTTGTAAAGGGTGAAAATGGCCAAGGCACAGAACTTAGGATAATTAATAATCCTATAGTAAACCAGATGGCTACCGTCTTAAATTTTTTCCCATCAGTTGTTTTACGTTTCGCCTTGGCCGACCCGGTGCTAATCACGGCCACCGCCAGTAACATCATGATGCTGTGTTCCATCCCGAAGAAGCGGATTTCTCTTTGATGGAGAGCATCTTGAAAGTGAAGCAGAAAATAGTTGACGATTGGGCTGAGGAAGTAAAGCCCCAGGCCTAGGAGAAACTGGATGTGCACAATGGTGGCCGTCCAATGTCTTACGGAATTGTCAACTGCGGTAAAGTTCCTTTTCACCTGTAAACCATGGACTGCCCGGCTGATGGCATAAAGCAGGCCGGCCAACACCAACCAACGAACCAAAGAATGGGAAGCTAATAAAATTGGATACATACTATGCCGTATTTGCGGAAAATTGTCTGTCGTGGCGATGCTGCTTTTTCTTTAGCTCCCTCATCCACGGGATTTTAGCTTGGATTAAGGCTAAAGTAACGCTTTTCTAGAAATTGTCCAGCTGGCTCCGGAAGTTTTTGCGAAGAATGACTGTCCAGTGTAATGAAAAAGATTTGTGGCCTTTTCTCCCGCTTCTCAAGAAGAAAATATAGGCCCTTATTTCTCTCCTAAGAAGCCTTCTTGGCGTCTCGCGCTTTATGTGAACCCACCTAACCCGATTTCTTTGTCCTTCTATGTGTTGCGAAGCAGCTTGTCTCTCCGTTCCGGCTAAGTATGATCCAATAAATCCCATAACTATGAAAAAACATTACGTTCTCCTGACTTTCTTGTCCCTTGTTCTTTTTCTAAGCGGCTGCCTAAACGATCAGCCAAAGGAACCCACCTTAATCGTCGAACCGCCTCCTGTCCTATTGATCTCTACGGATATCATCCGCTCAGGCAGTTATATGGGCTTTACCGTTGGAGAAGATGCTGAAGATTCCTATTCCCATGTCAACGCGCTCAAAGGTTCCGCAGGACTGACTTACCTGAATGTGGTAGGAAATGTGTTTGATGGTCTTGCAGGCCTGGAAGAAAGAATGCCGCTGTATCAGACGATACTCTTGGACGAAAGACCTGGAACCGAGGGTGGCGTACAGCTCACCATAGAGGAGGGACGGGTTAAGAGCATTTTTCTCAATAGCGGCAAAAAGCTGAACCAATGGCCGGAAAAGCCCCGCACCTTGCCTGCCATCAAAATCGGCGACGAGGCGGAGATGCTCTATCCTAAGCTGGAAAAAATCAGCACGGACAAAGCTTATAGAAATAAATTTGAATACGTCTCGCTACTGACTAAAGATCTATCAAAGGCTTACGACTACCACATGGCCGACGCTCCCCAGTGGTACTTTGCCTATACCTTGGAGGATAATAAAATGGATGAAGTAAAGCTAAACCTTGAGGAGGGCAAGCTGAAAGAGATCCTGGTCAATCACTATCAGCGGTATTGAATAGCGGAAATACCAGGGCCCTCTGGTCCGGGGGCCCTGCTTTCATTAAGCCATTAGTGCTGTATTTTAGATTAGCCGTTCGAATACTGAGCCTCGCTTACTACCACCCTTTTTTCATGTGCGAGCGCTGCTGGTTTGTCTTTTCTTTTTAATCCCAAGCTGACCACTAAAGATATTCCCGATAGGACCAACCACAATAAATCGATCAGGAAGATATCGTAGTATCCCTGTGAATAGCTGTTCCAGATCCAGTTACCCGAAACCAATCCGTTGGCCAGGGGAATGAAAAATCCCAGTGTTGAACCCAGCAGGAGCGTGTACTTATTGGTAAAATAGTTGTCTCTATTGAACGTGAAAAATACTGTCAGCGCCAGCCAGGAATAGAAAAAGAGGTGGTAGATCGAGGTCATTCGGGTGGGGTCGAAATCTACCACAAAAAGTTTCACCCCCAGAAAAGTGAAAGCGGTGACTGGATACATGCTAAGGCATACCGCCAGAAAAAACCAACCCAGCCAAGCGTTAAATTTTCTTTTGTGTGGCGCGACATGTTTTTTGTCCCTGGCTACCAGCCATATGAGAATGCCGGAAATGATGACGAAGCAGGAGATTATTCCCAAGATAAAATAGACAATTTTAAGCCCTACGCCTCCGAAATCCCCAAAATGCAGGCGATCCATAATACCGGTGGCCCCTTCAATATAGGAGGTGTGGGTAAATGGATTTTTTTCCGAGATGATTTTTCCACTGTTTGCCTTGAAGAGCAGTTTCCCCTCTCCGAGTAGCTTGGTAGTATATTCAGGTACACCGACCACTTCTACATGCATATTCGCATCGCCATAACTATAAAGATTGACGCCGGTGATCCTAAGATCAGGCCAATGGGACTGTGTCCTTGCCACAAAGGCGTTGAGGTCTATGTTGGAACCTTGCCTGATCATGGCCAGCGGATAATCGGGGGTATTATACCCAAAATCCTCATACATCTCTTCCGTAACACCCTCATAAAAAAATGAAACCACGGGCGGTGACATGATGGTGGTGCCGATGATCAAAAAGACACCGGTGACCGCATACACAAACTGGTAGGGCAAGCCGATAATGCCGAGAGCGGTATGGGCGTCTGTCCATAGGTTCTTTAGGCTCGCGCGCGGCCTAAAGAGGTAGAAATTGGACACGATCTTTTTCCAGTGCACCAGTACCCCCGTGATGATGGCAAAGAGAAAGAAAAACGAAATAATGCCCGCCAGCAGATAGCCCGAACGGCCATAGAGATTTAACTGCGCCAGAAAGTGCAGCCGGTAGAGGAATTCCCCTATGGAATAGTTGCTGGCATAGTCATAGGTTTCGTGGCTGTCTACATTCATATAAAAAAAGTTACCCCGTCTCCCTTTTTTTTCCTCCTGCACAGCAGTCGTGTCTTTGGAAGCCGAAAGATTGACATTGATCCGGCGATCCTCGTAATACTTGGAGAAGGAGATATCTCTTCCGTAATTTTGGTATTTCTGGTTGAGCCCATCCATCATGATATTAAGATCCATGTCGGCAAAACTGCTTTCCACGACCGACTCATTTCTTTCCCATCCTACCATTTCATCGCGGAAAAAGGAAAATGATCCGGCAAAAAAGATCACGTACAGTCCTACGCTGATCACTAGGCCGCTGATGGTATGCGTATGGAAGAGGATATTGTAGATTCTGTTGCTCATAATTACAGGATAGGGTGATAGATTTTGCCTAAGTAAAAGGCGAAGCTAAAGAAGAGCGTGATGCCCAGATAAATCTCCCAGGTTTTCCAGCCGTTCTTGGCGAGAAAGGCTACAATAAGCAGGGCTACCCAAAGGATAAATCCTCCGAATCTCAGGGTCATCAAAACATCCACATGACTGACCCAGAGAGCCAATGCCAGATGGAACGAAACTGTCACCAAGTATCCGCCGATCATTCCGGCGCTGATTTTAGCAAATCGTTGAACAGGGGATTTGGTCAGGTATTTTTTGTTGGCAGGCATTTATTTCCAGATAAGTTCGAGCAGGATGGAGATAAGGGAAAGAGAAGAGAGCGTCCAGGCTTTTATGTAGCGGAGCGGTGCCAATATTACCACGGAACTGGCTACAGTCATCAGGATGACGAAAAATCCAAAGATGCCTGACCTTGTTCCGAAATAGGACGTACATATGGCCAAGGATCCCAAAAGGATGAAGATCCCGATTATTTTGCTGGCCTGAAGATGGTCTTGGGCCCAACATTCCAGGAAGAAGTTGCGGTGTAATTCCGCCTTTTTAGAAGTATTGTACAAGAGGAAAAACCCGCTGAATATCAGTAATACAAGAAGTGTAACCATAGGAGCGTGATAAGGATGAACATGAGGAGTGATGGAACGGTGCAGGAATGGCTACCTGCACCGTCCACTGGAATCGCCAACATCACCAGAATATGATTTATTCTATCTCAAGCTTTTGTGTGGCACAGCGCCATACCGATTCATATGGCGATTTTTTTGTGTTTCCCGCTTCCTTTTCATGGAAAGTGGTGGCTTCGATAAAGTAGATTCCTTTTTCAGCAAACTCGATCGGCAATAGTCCTTCCGAATTGCTTTCCACTTCTTTGGTTTTCCCGGAGGGGAGAAATACCGTAGCGGAAATTCCTCCCATGGGTTCACCCTTAAAGTAAGTCACAAAGGTCTTGGAACCCGCGTTTTTCTCTGGCTGCGGTTTTTCCAACAGATAAAGTTCGGGGCCGCTATTCGTTAACGGGATCTCCGATGCTTTTTTGCCCACAGTTACCTGGGCGAAGGTATTGAACTGGTAGGCAGTTTTCTCTCCAGGGTCTTCCGCTGTATGCGAGATTTCAAGACGATAAGTTCCTTTTTTTTCCGGAACGAAGTTGGCCGTGAAGTGGTCCTCCTGGGCAGTGGTTTCCAATGCCGTTTTCTGTCCATCGGGGTGGACCAGCCAAAGTTGAAATTCCTTTACGTCGGAATACCAATCAGCTACCTTTTCGACTGTGCCATCGGCAAATTCACTGTAATAGACTTTTACCTCTTGACGTTGTCCTGCTTTGCCCTGGCTGCTAGTATCTATATATAAGGCATGGGCATAACTCCAGCTGAGCGTGACGAGCAAGAGGAGGGAGGATAAGGCTGCTTTTCTATTATTGCTTTTCATGGTGTGTCTTCTAAATGGGTGGATTTCTTATTTTACTTCCAGTCGACTGATGGCCGTAATGGTGCCGCCTTCTACTTGAAGGCCTTGGGTGGCGGTACCATTCTCCCCGTCAAACACATAAACATAGCTACCTTCTTTGGTGGTAATGCCTATGTAAGCGGTTTTGCCATTCATTTCGGAATAGTTGTTATTGGTTACCTTCACGATATCGGTAGGATCAGGAGCTCCGGTTACCCATTTGAAGGCCCCGGTATACAGATCCACAATGCCAAATCGGTTGCCGGTAGCATAGGGGCCTTTCTCATCCAGTAGGATGACCAAAGATTTACCTTTACCCAAATAGGTTTGGTCGGTTACATGGTATCCTCCGGTTACATCTTCCATATCCAAATAATAGGAGGAATCAAATTCAGTCTGGCCGCTTCTTATCTTTAGGAAGGCAGATGGGGTGGAAGAGGAGGGTGTGGCATTATTGGTGGCTACAGCAGGAGAAAAGGCGTATACATCCCCTTTTTCATCTACAATTAATCCATCAGTAAAATAGCGGCCGATATAGCTGGTACGGTCGTCTTTGATGACCTTCTCCAGTTCCATGGAGGGATAAGAAAAAACTGCTATCCAGGCACTATCGGGGAAACTGGTGCCGAAGCTGTCGTTGCAGCAGCCCTTGATACTCATATAGGGTGCATAGACCTTGTCGCCTACCTGTGTTAACCAGGTGAAATGGGCTCTTTCCCCATTATTCGCTACCTCTTCTATATTGACTTGGCCCTCCGCCACAATTTGTAGCAGTTCGGTGTCCAGGCTATACCAGGCGGCATTGGCGGCTCCTGACCGGGGGATTTTCATCATCAGGATATCGTCACCCACCGGGGCAAAAGCCTGTACGGTTTCGGCTTGGAAATCGGAAACCTTAGCCAGTTGTCCCGTTGGGTTCAATTCGTAGGTCGTAACAGCCCCTGGATTTCCTTGCCCATAGAGCAGACTGAAAAATCTATTGTTGTGGGTGACATAATAGCGGTAGGTGCCATCTTGTTCTATTCCGTTGCCGACGGTGCTAATGCTTCCCTGCCTGAGATCATCCGCAGTCAGAAGATAATCTGCTACCCCGTCCGATGCGATGGGGGTGGAGGCAATGATGTACCGAGCGTCCGCATCTGGACCATCAACAATTGGATTGTTTTCCTCACTGCAGCCGAACTGAACGGCTGACGCCAAGGCAATGCATCCCAGAAGGTAGGTTGTATTCGTTTTCATAATGAAGGTGTATAGGTGTTATAGAATTAAATATCTGATTTTTCCGGTGAAACCTCTTCCCGGCTTTTGGAGACTAAAATTGTCATACAGCGGTTTATCCAATAGATTTCGGCATTCGAGGGTGAACTGGAATTTGTTCTTTCCGCCAAGGGTATAGGTCATGTTCAGGTCATGGGAGAGCTGTTGGGGAACATGGAGTTTGTCGCTTCCCAGGCTGGGCCAGTAGAGATAAAACTCATGGACATACAACAGGTTGTAGCCTAAGGAGAGGTCATTTCCATTTTTGACAAGGTCCCTAAAAGTGTAAGCTGCATCGGCATTTCCGAAGAGATAGGGCATGTTGGGGATTCTGTCCCGGTACACTACACTTTCGACGGTCTGTCCTTCAACAAAGCGCGTATTGTTCCGAAGATCTTGGTAAGAGGCGTTAAATCCTGCGGTAAAGTGATCCTTAAAATGGTATCGGAATTCCCCCTCTCCCCCGAGATTGGTCACGTTAAAGAGGTTTTCCATCACCTGCATCGCCTGATTGTTATTGAGCCGGGGACGGATAAAGTCTTTGGAATCCCTGTAGAAGGCATTGCCGCTGATCTCCATCCGGTGGTCCGACGAAAAGCTTTTCCAATAACTGAGGCCCAAGTTATAGTTAAAGCTTTTTTCTGGTTCCAATTCGTTATTGCCTTGGAGATTGACCATGTCCCCGAAAAGTTCTTCCGGCTCAGGTAGGCGGTAACTTTTTTCAAAAGAAGCTTTTACTTGTAAGTTGTCGTGAATGAAATAGGCGCCTGTCCATCCGTAGCCTAAGTATTGAAAGGAGGCTTTTTCATTTCTATAGGCGATATCTCCATATTCTCCGGAGGGATTGTAGGCCAATGCAAATCGGTTGATCTGGGTGTAGTGTTTGATGAAGGCTGAGGTGCTGAAACGTTCGTCTTTTTGGAATTGGTAACCCAGTCCAGCGATATTTTTCAGACTTTTTCGCGGTTGTTCATAATTGTCCTGATTAGGAAAAAGCGCATCCCTTCCCTGTCGGTCAAAGGAGTTCACCACATTGCTCAAGGTCAATTGATGACGCTCAGCCCATTGCCAATTCACATTGGCCGTAGCTACGGCATTGTTGTTTTTGTATTTATAAAGAGAATAGGATCTTTCACCCCCCGGCGTTTCGTACTCCTTGTATTGGCGAAACCAATTGTAGCGACGGTTTACGGTATCAATGTTTTGTTCTGTTCCAAGATTGTAGTTGGCATTGATCGCAAGGTCTAGTCCTTTAGTAAGGAGATCTTTCTTGGCGTACTTAAAGGTGGGCATGATGATGTTGCCGCGTCGGTGCCAGTCGCCAAACACACTGACGAGACGCGCGCCGGTCTGTATTTCTGCATAATTCTGTCCTAAGGTGATTCCCAAGAGAAGCTTGTCTGCATACGGTTTATTCTGCATGCCGACTTGGGTGATGAATGTTTCATTGTGGTAATTGTCATGGAATCTCCGTACCCGCTGGTTCGGATAGTATTGCCCCGTGTTGATATCAGCCACATCCACATCGATCCAATAGTTGTTGTCAGAATAATTTTGAAAGAGGTTAAATTGGGCCGTTAACCCCGAAGGACTAACAAAGGCTGCATTGACGGCCGTTCTGTGTGTGTTGAAGGAGCCGTAGGAGTAGGAGACGTCCAAGTAGTTTTTTTGGATTGCATTGGTGACGATATTGACTGCTCCTCCAAGCGCATCGGCACCCAATCCGACGGGGACCACTCCCTTGTAAATTTCTATGCGTTCCGCAATATTAATGGGGATATTATTCAGCTGGAAGGAAGATCCAAAATCATCCATTGGAATCCCATCGATAAAAAATTTTACCTGCTTTCCGGTGAATCCGTTAAGGGAAAAGGACATTCTGGATCCTACCCCGCCGCTTTCGCGGATCCTAATGCCTGACACCCTGTCCAGTGCATGCCCGATATCCAAAGAGGTATGGTGGAGTTTTTTTGCATCCACCACATCCACGTTATAGGCTTTTTCTTGGATCAAGCGGTTTTCGGATTTCCCGGTAACTGTAACCGTACCGAGTTCTTGGGTGGATTCTTGTAAAACCACATTCAGTTCTTGAGTGTCAGAGTTCAGAAGGATATCCTGTTGATGTGGGGTGAATCCCAAAAAGCTGAATATAAACGAATAGCTTTGGCCTGCGGCGCCATTGAAACTGTACCTTCCCTGTTCGTCAGTAAGGATGCCTTTGTTGAGAGGTTGGATTTTGACCAGGACACCTGGAATGGGATGGCCTGCGGGGCTGCTGACTGTTCCCTCAAGGAGGGCTGTTTCCTGGGCGTAAATATTCCAGGAAGAAATACCATAGAGTATTCCCAACAGCAATATTTTTGTATATTGCATAGCTTTTTGATTGGAGAATTAGGAAGCGTTTTATTGAAGCCATGCGGTGCCAGCCGTATGGCTTCCCTTTTACATCTCTTTTTATTTAGATTGATTATAAACAAATGTAGTTGGTAATGGGAATGGAATACAAATATTTCCGTTCATTTTTCCTATAGAATTAATCTATGGTTTCGGGAGAGCAATAGGAAGAGGGAGAAATGCTTGGTTGATAGTCCATAGACTAGGGTTCTATGTCCCTAGCAACGGCTTACCTTCTTTACTCTTGATTCGGATTTAATTCCTTTGGGTTGGAGAAATCAAACGAATTCTAGGAAAAGTGTGAAAATTTTCTCGCAGGCTGGTTGATGCGGTTAATTTCTTGTCATTTAAGTAGCCATTTTGTAGTATCTCAACAGCTCTCTCAAGTTGATTTTTACTTCCGTGTCACGTCCTGATTTAATGGACACTTTTTCTCTTGGTCCTTTTCACTTGAACATTGGATGTTGAATATTTAAATAACCAATAATTAATGTTTAACAACAAATATTTAAGGAAAAGGAGTGTAGTGACTGCCAAAGACTTCCCGCTTCCAACTTCCCACATTCTTTAAAAAAAATAAAATTTCATGGGGTCATTTTATTCGTTAGCTTCCTCTTTATTATAGAAAGCCGGAAAAACACCAACCCAAATGATGCCAAACCCAAAATACACCCAACATGCAGACATCTTACCTCTAAAGCATTCCGAATCCATCAAACATTACGAGAACAAACCTGATCAGGACATTTGGAGGGCTTTCAATAAGGGAAATGAAATGGCGTTCAATTTTATCTACAGAACCTACGCCTCGATGTTATTGCAATATGGTGCTCAATTTTCCCGAGATGTGGATATCCTGCGGGATTGTATCCAGAACATGTTCATCGATTTAAGAAGGAAAAGAGGCAGCCTTAGCGAAGTGCAAAGCATCAAGGCTTATTTGTTTAAAATCCTGCAAAGGGAAGTCATCAGAAGCATCAACCGGGAAAAGGGGACAAATTACAGTTCAAGAGGCTTAGATGATATTTTTTTCCTCGTTGAAGTCTCCCACGAGACCAAGTTGATCCAAGATGAATACGATGAGGAAAAGAAACAGCTGATCGAGGGTGCCATGAACCAGCTGACGGTTCGGCAGCGACAAGCCATATTATTGCTTTACGAAGAGGGGATGAGTTATAAGGAAATTGCAGAGGTAATGGAACTGAATGAGGTGAAATCCGCCAGAAAAATAGTCTACAGGGCATTGGCATCCCTAAAGGTTCTAATTAGCAATAAATCGTAGAAGATCAAAAGGATGGGGGCCATCCATAAATATATGAAGTACACAGAATACGATATTGATGATTTCTTAATGGACGAGTTTTTTATCCAATGGGTAAAGCAGCCCAACGAGAACAACCGGCATTTTTGGGAAAAATGGATCGAGCAGCATCCCGAAAAAAGGGAGGTGGTCATGCAGGCGGTGAGCGTCATCAGTTCCGTTCACTATCAGGCTAAGCCTATGATGGATGACAGGCTGTATGTTGAGATTTTTGAAAACATCATAAAGGCAGAAAAGGAGCATTCCCATACAGAGACTTTGTCAGGCGAAAGCCGTAGATGGAATTTTACCTTTCCCTTCAGTCAAATTGCTGCAAGCCTCCTGGTACTATTTTGTTTGGGGATGTTATATCAGGTCGTCTTCCATCCACCCATAGAAAAGGATGCTGTAAGAGAAGAGCCGACGTTAGTAAGCAGATCCAATCCAGCCGGCAAGAAATCCATCGTGACCTTATCCGATGGTACCAAAATTTACCTCAATGCAGAAAGCGAGATCAGTTATGCCTCTGAGTTTTCCGACAGTTTACGGTTGGTAAGTTTAAAAGGGGAGGCGTTTTTTGAAGTCCAAAAGGAGGAGCGTCCTTTTGTGGTTGAGATAGACCAGACCAGAGTCAGGGTGCTTGGAACCTCCTTTAATGTCAACCAAAAAGCCAACGGCGCCCTAATGATAGCATTGGTGACCGGCAAAGTGAGCATTAATGACCAACAGGGAAACCAGATGCATCTTGAACCTAGTCAAATGATGGTAAAGGAAAAGGATGGGAATCTGCGCAAAACCTCATTTGATCCTTTGGAGGTTACGGGTTGGAAGGACAAAATATTGGTTTTTAGACAGAATTCTTTGTTGGAAGTAAAGAACAAAATTGAAAATTGGTTTGGGGTCGAGGTTAAGCTGAAGGGGCAAATCGATTCCGGCTGGTCTTATTCCGGCACATACAAGGATGAAACCCTAGAAAATGTGTTGCGGGGAATCTTTTTAACTTCCGGATCCAGCTACAAAATCGAAGATAAAAACGTCATCATCACCAACCCAAAATAACATGAAAATTCATTCAACAGACAGCGGTTAGGTAAGTCAAAGGCAGAACCTGTTCTGGGGGGAACATGATCCTGCCTTATCCAAGCCTTTGCGCATATCAACAATTACAAAGGCCCAAGTTCAAGTAGTTCAACTTAAACCAATCAATAGTATGGAAAAAAAATTACTTAGGCAACTGATTATGCTGTCAAAAAGATTAATGTATGCCTTCCTGATACAGCTCTTTATGTGTACTGTGTTATTTGCCAACACGGGAAATGCCCAGCGCAAGACCATTGAGGAGGTAAAGGTCACCTTAAATCTTGAAGGAAAGACTTTGTTGCAGTTTTTCAGGCAGGTGGAGGCCAAGACAGACTTCAAGTTCACTTATAACGATGATTTGGTAGACCTGGGGCAGAAGGTGACCGTAGAAGAGAAAAATCGGTCCTTATACCAAGTGTTGGAAGCTGTCTCCCGCCAAGTTGATCTGCACTTTGTTCAGGTGAATGAGAATATCCACGTGAAATCGGTTATAGGTCGGGCAGAACAGGCAGTGGAAATTGCTCAGTTGGCAGATATAACCGTGTCAGGGACAGTTACGGATAACAATGGGGAGCCTATTCCTGGAGTGACAATTTCCCTTCCGGGAACGACCATTGGAACTGCTACAGGATTAGATGGAAAATATACATTGACAGTCCCTGAGGGTTCGACATTGGTGTTTTCCTTTATTGGATATGAGACCCAAAGCATAACAGTTGGCGACAGAAGCGTAATTGACGTGGTATTGAACGAGGATATGGCTTCTTTAGATGAGGTCGTAGTGGTCGGATATGGGACTCAGAAAGTAAGGGAGGTTACCAGCTCTATTGCTCATTTGGATGAAAGCGACTTTCCGCAGGGTGCTGTTTATCAATCACCACTTCAATTACTATCAGGAAGAATTGCTGGGTTAGCTGTTTCAAGAGCTAATGGAGGTGACCCCACAGCCGGCGTCGAAATACAACTTCGTGGGGTATCATCTATTAGAGGGTCAAACTCACCACTTGTTGTGGTAGATGGTGTTCCAGGAGGTTCGCTAAATGCAATTCCTCCAGAAAGTATCGAATCCATATCGGTTTTACGGGACGGGTCAGCAGCGGCGATATATGGTACAAGAGCGAATGCCGGTGTTATAATTATAACCACAAAGCAAGGAGTTCCAGGTAGCCGAGAAATAACTTATTCAACCTATCTATATACTGAAAGATATGCAAACAAACCAAAGATGGTCTCTGCTGCCAAGTATCGATCATTGAAAAACGAATGGATGAATTCTGACGATGCTTATTTGCGAGAAATAGCCGCACCGATGGTTGATTATGGACACGATACTGATTGGTTCGACGTGATCACTCAAAAGGGAATAAGTCAGGTCCACAATTTATCGATGTCTGGAGGGTCGGAAAACACCAGGTATTTTGGATCGTTTAACTTCAGGGATCAAAAAGGACTAATTAAGCAAACTGGGAAAAGTGAACTAAATGGAAAGTTGTCTCTTATTCATACAGAGTTTGACGGCAAGCTTAAGCTCAATCTTAATTTAAGCAACACATTTATCACTGCCAATCCGTTTGATGGCAACATCATGGAACAGGTATATAAGAGAAACCCCACAATGCCTGTTTATAATACCGATCCTAGTTTGAATTCCTACCTCTATAATCCCAACGGTCAATTTTTTGAAATAGGAGGATACCGAGCCCCTAATCCAATGGGTTTAATAGAGCAATTTGACAGGGAAAATAGGTCAGCGGTCTTTTTAGGATCTGGTAAGGTATCTTTTGAGTTTATCCCAGGATTGGTCGGTTCGGTAATGGGAGCTTATGAGAGGCTCAATGCAACGAATAATTTTTATGAAAGTAAAGATTCATGGGCTAGTTGGAACGAGACTCAAGCCGGAGGTTCGGCCAGCAAAACCTCGTCTTTAGTAGAGAGTAGAACACTGGAGAGCACGCTGAATTATGATTTTCAATTAAACGGCGATCATAATTTCAGCGCTTTAGTTGGTTACAGTTTTCAGGAACAGGTTGACGAGGGTTTTAGCGCGGCTAACAGGACTTTTTTGTCTGATCTCTTCAAGACTAACAACCTTGGAGCAGGGTTACAGATTTCGCGAGGATCTTTTGTAACTCCTGTGAGCAGCAGTAAAAGCTCCAACCGGCTGATAGCAGGTTTTACTAGGGTAAATTATAACTTTCAGGAGAAATATTTATTCTCTGCGAGCCTTAGGAGGGAAGGGTCGACCAGGTTCGGTGCGGATAACAAATGGGGTAATTTTCCAGCCGTTTCTGCCGGTTGGAGAATTAGCGGGGAAGAATTTATGTCAGACAGTAGGGTGTTTACCGACTTAAAATTAAGAGTGGGATATGGTGTTACAGGGAATCAGGGCATACCAAATTATCTTTCACTTTCAAGGTTAAACCGATCTGGTTTTATGCTTTATCAGGGAGACTGGATACCTGGATACAGTCCTTCCAGCAACCCAAATCCTAATTTAAGGTGGGAGAAAAAATCTGAAACCAATTTTGGAATCGACGTTGTGTTTTTCAAAAACATCTCATTAACGATTGATCTTTACGATCGTACTACTAAAGACCTGCTTTTTGAATACAGAGTACCTGTCCCTCCAAACATTTTTGAAAGAACATGGGCTAATGTAGGAAGCATCAATAATAGAGGTATAGAATTCTCGGTCAATGCTACCGCTATATCAAAGGATAATTTCACCTGGTACCCTTCATTTAACATATCCTTTAATAGCAACAAGCTGGTGAGCCTTTCCAACGATTTGTATGAGCAGTCTGATTTAAGGTTGGCATTACCTAATGCCGGAGTCTTTGGATTATCGGACGAAACCATTTACAGGGTGGAAGAAGGAAAGCCCATCGGGAACATTTACACGTGGGAACACGCTGGATTTTCTGACCAGGGGCAATGGTTAGTGTGGAACGCAACTAATACCGAAAGGATATTGCCAACAGAGGCGAACTATGAAGACAGACGGGTGACCGGCAATGGGGTGCCTAAAAGTTGGTTCGGGTTGAATAACACTTTTGTTTATAAGGAATTTGATCTGCAGGTCTCATTGCGTGGTGCATTATGTTTTGAACTCCTCAATATGATTCATCTTCACCGAGCCAGACTCAATATGCTTCCTGCAAACATACCTGTACGTACTCTAGATGAGCCGGCATTACTTAACAGTACCAGCCTACAAAATTATCTGGATTCGTACTGGGTAGAAAAGGGAGATTATGTGAAGCTTGATAATATCTCGTTGGGCTACACGATACCTATAAAAGGAGTAAGCAATCTAAGAGTTTATATAAGCGGACAAAATTTGTTGACTATCACCAAGTACAAGGGTGAGGATCCAGAGCACAGTATTGTCGGGTTGATTCCTTCACACGATGATTATTGGAATTATCCCAAAACGAAAACTTATAGTGCGGGATTGAATGTGAAGTTTTAAACCTACCTGTCTAAAATATAAGATTATGTATAAGTCAATAATTGCACGGCCTTTATTGTTGATTAGCCTTACTGTCAGCTTTTCATGCACTGATTTAACAGAAGAAGTATATAGCGAATTTTCGAGCGATAAATTTTATCAAAATGAAGAACAGGTTGTAGCCGCCATGGCTCCTGCGTATGCATCTCTTTTGAGACTAATAGATGGCAGAGGAATCTTGATCCACGAAGAGCAAACTACGGACATTCTGGTAGGTGTTACCCGAGAATATGGCGGGTGGTATGATGGTGGGCACTCTCAGAAATTCCACGAACACACGTGGACGTCTGAGACTGGTTATATCAACAATTTTTGGGTCCATGCCTATGATTGGGTGAACCAAGCAAACAGGTTGATATTCCAATTTGACCAACTCCCAGATATGGACGAGGATTTGAAAGCTGCTTTTAAAGCTGAGTTGTCGATTTTGAGAGCGTTTGGCTACTATAATTTGTTGAATAGTTTTGGGAATGTTCCAATCGTTGACCGATTTGATGTGGAACCTGGGTTTATTCCGGCAAACAACCCGAATTTTGATGCGGGACGAATGGAAGTTTTTAATTTTATAGAAAAGGAGATTCAAGATAATATTTCAAATCTCAATCCTGAGGTAAATAGTGCTACCTATGGGCGTTTTAATAAATGGGTTGCATTAGCGTTGGGAGTTAAGCTGTATATGAATGCTGAGGTGTGGACCGGAACTTCTAGATGGGATGACGCGATTGCCTTGGCAGATGAGATTATTGATTCTGGGTTGTTTCATCTTGAAGCAGATTATTTTGCAAATTTTAGTGTGACTAATGAAAACTCGAAAGAAAATATTTTTGCTATACCGTTTGATCAGGCGCTGACCGGTGGTAATATGTCTAATTGGGTGTATGTCATGCATCACCACTTCAGTAGTCAACCGACTGTTGGCGCACCAAGAGGCGGTAATAACGGAACGGCCGCCGTTCCAACGCACGTACGCTCCTTTGATATTAACGATGTCAGACTAAAAGGATGGAATTTTGGTCCTCAATACGTGCTCGGAACAAACACGCAGGTTAACCAATCTTTCGTTAGGACTATTCCCCTTAATTTCACTATCGATTATAGTGACCCGCTTTCAGGAGCTGAGGAAGGGATTATATATGATTATAGAAACGCTCCGGAAGGAGCAGGGGCCCGGCCGGCAAAGTTTGAGATAAATTATGCAGCGGGTACGCAGGCGGCAAATGATCTTCCCGTGTATCGTTTAGCCGACATCCTACTTTTAAAAGCAGAAGCTCTCCTAAGAAAAAATGGCGGGGTCGCGACACAAGAAGCTGTAGACTTGGTCAATCAAGTCCGAAGCCGTGCGTTTGGCGACCCCAATACACATTTGTTGACTGTGTCTTCACTAACATTAGAAAGCCTTCTTCAGGAGAGAGCTTGGGAGTTATATTACGAAGGCCATAGACGCAACGATCTCATCCGTTTTGGGAAATTTGCTCAGGGTGATTGGGAGTGGTATGATCGGTCAGGCCATGGAAACCACCGCAACTACTTCCCGATCCCTCAAGTGCAAATAAATACAAACCCAAATCTTATTCAAAATCCCGGTTATTAGTTAATTGAGATTAACACGTGCAATAGATTAGCTCTAAAAATTTTCTGGGACAACATAAATGTATACAAATATGTACAGGATTTATTATATCATAGTTACCATATTTGCTCTTGGCTTTTCTGCTACAAATGCTGCAGGGAGTAATTTTCAAAAGGGTTTGACAATAGGGTGGGCTTCTACGGATATAACTCCGTCACAACCCACAATAGTCGCTGGCGGATCCTCGGCGCGTGTTTTCGAAGAAGTAAGTGATCCCATTACGTCTACTGTATTGGTGATGGAATCCTTTGGGGAAGGGCATGAGGTTGATTATGTGGTTATGATAGCTGTGGATCTAGTTGCCTCTAGCGAATACCTAAAAGGTCGAATTATAGAAAAGGTTAGGAGCAAGTATCCTCAGCTAGAACCGGAAAAATTTATAATGAACGCCAGTCATACCCACGCAGCGCCGGTGTCGAGAGTGTCTGAAGAACTCCAAGCATTAATGAGGAAGCTTGGAATCGATCTGCCGTTGGAGTGGGCGACTTATGGAGTCAATCTGGAAGGTTATGCAATGTCTCCGTTGCAATATATTGAATTTGCTTCAGATCAAATTTCCCAAGCAGTAATATCGTCTTGGGAAGGCCGTAAGCCGGGAGGTGTTAGTTATGGGGTGTCTCACGCGCTCGTGGGGCAGAATCGCTCAACGGCCTATTATGATGGACATTCCCAAATGTATGGCGAAACTAATGACTTCGAATTTAGCCATATGGAGGGGTATGAAGATCATTCAGTAAACCTGCTCTACACTTGGGATAGAAGCTCCAATTTAACGGGCGTTATGATCAATGTAGCCGTTCCTGCCCAGGCGGAATATGGTCCTAAAATCTCTGCTGATTATTGGCATGAGACCAGAGTAGAACTTAGTAAAGCCTTAGGAGAAAATCTTTTTGTGTTTCCCCAGATCGCTGCCGCTGGCGACATTTCCCCAAGAATACTTATTGAAACTCGTTCGGAAAAACGCATGCTTGAGCTAACAGGAAGGACACAACGCCAACAAATCGGTATCAATATCGCTCATGCTGCAACCACGATATTGCCGACGATGAAGGCGAATATCGAATGGAACCCGGTGTTTAAACATAATACTGAAATTGTGGAATTAGCACGTAGGCGAATCACTCACGGTGATATCTATGAGGCAAAAGGGACGTGGCACAAACCAGAGGTGGAGACCATCCCTGAGTCAATTGATCGTTTGTTGGCCGAATATCAAATGTTAGACAAAAGACTTAAGGAGAATCCTGAATTGAAGAAGGAAAAGAACTGGTTTGTTCCGATTTCAAGTGCATACTGGAGGTTATCTAGATCGGTAGGGATCTTAGAGAAGTATAAATTAGAACGCTCAGACCCCTCCATTACGACGCAAATTCATGCGATAAGAATTGGTGATATGGCCATTATCACCAATCCGTTTGAATTGTATGTTGACTTTGGCATGCAGATGAAAGCTCGAAGCAAAGCCATTCAAACATTTGTTGTTCAACTTGCCGGCGAGGGCACCTATGTGCCTACCCATCGCGCGGTAGCCGGTGGTACTTATGGCGCGATTCCACAGAGCAACACTATTGGTCCTGAAGGTGGACGGCAACTTGTGAATCAGTCCCTTAGTTTGATACAAGCGCTTTGGACTGAAAAGAATTGAATTATATCGAAGTAAGAAATTAATCAAAAACATGAGTATCACTATGGCAGAAGCATTTTTTTGTATTCGTCAGCTTTAAATATTTCCCCTCTGTCTAGGGACCCGTAAACGTTGATGATATTCACGGAGCCAGCTTTGTGTTGAACGATTGAGGAGTGATCCGTCCTGCGCAGGCGATTAAATGTGGTTAAAGAAGTGGAAGTGATATTATGTGTGCTGTTGGTGCGTCGAAGTATAGCAGGGGTATGCATATTCGGGCGTGCAAATATGATAAGTAGTTATATGTATAGTTAAAAACAACAACATGAAAGATTCACGAAGAAATTTTATTAAGCAAATGGGTGTTGCGGCGGCCACTATTGTAACGCCTGGGATGGCTATACCTGCGACTTTTTCGCAGGATAAAGAAAATAAAAGTGCAAAGAAGACATCATCATCATTTAATAAGGATTTAATGAGGTCAGGTTTTGCAGAAGTTGACATTTCTCCCAAGCCTGGCATGGAACGTCCCGGAAATTATATGAAAGTGATCCATAAGGAGTTTTATGATCCCTGTAAAATAAGAGCTTCAGTATTTGATGATGGGAAAAAGAAGACAGCTTTAGTTGGTATTGATGCCTTAATAGTGCCGAGAGCCCTCGTGGTAGATGCTAGAAAGAGAATTTCAGAAAAATGCGATATCCCTTATGAAGGTATATTGATAGGAGCTACACACTCCCATTCTGCGGGTCCCATTGGAATGGTCCAGCCAGGCGAGTATGATCATGCTTCCGAATTTGTACAAAATCTAGCCTACAACCATTCTTCCGCCGCTGATTCTAAATATCTTAAGCTGGTGGAGGATGGGTTGGTGGCTGCAGTGTGTAAAGCCCATGATTCTTTACAATCGTCTTACGTCGGAGTCGGAATAGGCCATGAAGCAGGAGCAGGTGCGAATCGGCGTTTTCATATGAAGAATGGAACAACCTACACCTATCCGGGCAGGGGCAACCCAGATATTGTCAATCCTGCTGGGCCGATCGACCCTGAAGTAGGTGTAATTGGTGTGTGGAATGAGGATAAGGAATGCATTGGATGTGTGGTCAATTTTGCGCGGCATGCCAATACTGCATCGGGGATTACCGCCGGATGGCCCTTTTTTATGGAACAGATTATTCGAGGAGCGATGGGGCCTAATTGTATTGTTGTTTTTCTCTCCGGTGCCGCAGGTGATATAAGCCATGATAAGGATGATCCTTATGCAAGCCTTTCTGGAAGAGACCGCCCGCGTTATGTCGGTAGCCTTGTGGGAGGTGAGGTGGTTAAAGTATTGATGAAGATGGCAAGAGGCACGCTAGTACCCGTAGATTATAATCTTCAAGTGTTAAAGATTAACCGTCGCTTACCTTCTCAGGAGAGGGTTAAGCAGTGCGTTGAATTGACCAAGAAACCTATTGAGGAGGTAGGCACTACGGATTGGCTGTTTGCCAAGGAAATAGTGCTCTTGGATGCGATTGCTAAAAAAGCCCCTCAAGTGGATGTGGAAATTCAGGCTGTGCAAATCGGACCTGTGGTGCTAGTAACCAATCCTGCTGAATACTTTGTACAGTTAGGTTTAAATATAAAAAGAGGTAGTCAGTTCAAATATACCTTCCCGGTTTCGCTAGCGAATGGCAGTATCGGGTATGTCCCTACTTTGGAGGCCTTCGGCCGTGACGGGGGAGGTTATGAGACGAGACTGACCTCTTATAGCAATCTTGAGATCACAGCTGGAAATCAAATAGTGGATTTAAGTCTGGAGTTGATAGGCAAACTGAAACCGGCGATTGAACCTGCGTTTCCGACACCTCCTCCATTCAAAGCTCCATGGAGTTATGGAAATGTAAAACCAGAATTAAGTTAAGTATATGAAATTAGGAAAGCTAACAAAAGGCACATTCACATATTCATTTTTTTTATTGTTGATTACCAGTTGCAACAACGAAAGGGATCAGCGGTCTTCCCCTTTTTCTCCAGAAGAGTCGTTGGAGCAGCTGGTTATTGCTGATGGATTTCAAATCGAACTTGTGGCATCGGAACCACTGGTTCGCGATCCGGTAGATATGGCATTCGATGCGGATGGACAACTTTATGTGGTAGAAATGCCAGTGTACCCATCTAGAAGAGCCGGATCCCCTCCGTCAAACATAGTGTTGCTTACTGATACCGATGGAGATGGTGTTTACGACAAAAGAACCATCTTTGCCGAGGACTTACCCTTCGTAAATGGGGTTATGCCATGGAAGGATGGGATTCTTGTAACTAATGCACCTGATATCATCTATTTTGCCGATACCGATGCGGATGGAAAAGCAGACGTTCGAGAGGTGGTATTAAGTGGGTTTGCTACCACTAATCCGCAACTGAGAGCGAGCCATCTTAGATATGGCATGGACAACTGGATTTATGGCGCGTATTTCAGAGCCGGGGGGTCAGGAGGGGATGAGCAATTTGCCGGAACAGGAGAGCCTCTGTATTTTCCGGATGATCCTGAGGGCACTAGGTATGATATTTCCTCCGGCATGGATTTTAGATTTAGACCAGGCGAGTTTGTTGCAGAGAAATCTGGTGGACATTCCCAGTTCGGAAATACTTTTGATGCGGAAGGGAATCGGTTTACGCTGATGAACGCGGACCATATTCGTCACATTGTAATTCCCGACAGATATGCCTCGGCCAATCCCTACTACGGTTTGAACACTGTCATGGAGTCAATATCAGATCACGGTAAAGCAACCCGTCTATATTCTATAACAAAGGACATGCTTAATTTTAGGATGACGGAGCATGAGGTAGGACATGTCACCTCCGCTTGTGGTATAGCACATTATACTGGAGGTGCTTTTCCTTCCGATTACGAACATGCTTCATTTTTCTGTGACCCCGCTCGTAATGTGGTCCATGTGGACGCCGTGACCCGAAAAGGAGCAACTTTCAACGCTGGATTAATTCTGAATGAAAAGGAATTTCTTGCTTCACCGGATAGTTGGTTTCGGCCGGTAGGTGCTAAGGTAGGCCCTGACGGCGCCTTGTATATAGCAGATATGTATCGCAAACTTGTTGAACATCCGGCATACATACCCCATTCAGGGGTACAAGCGGAAGACGGTTCTTGGATAACCCAAGTAGGTAGAATTACGGAGAATGATTTTTACGAGGGGCAGGAACTTGGTAGAATATACAGAATCACCCCAAAAGGTTTTAAAAATGACAGTTATGATGTTCCTAAGTTAGGTAGCTCATCCAGTGAAGAACTTGTCAAGCAACTAGAGAATGTAAACATGTGGTGGAGAATTAATGCTCAACGACTACTTGTAGAGCGAAATGATGCATCGATCGTTGAGACCCTGGCTGACGCTGTTATGTCGTTTGAGTCACCTTATGGAAGGATGCATGCGTTGTGGAGCTTGCAAGGCATGGGACGATTGCAAGCAAATACCATTCTGCGTGCACTGGAAGATTACTCTCCTTTGGTAAGAAAGCAAGCTGTGATTTTGGCGGAGTCACACTTATCCAATTCCGCAATCCGTAACAAGTTAGTTACTCTAGCAGGAGATTCTGATGTCCATGTTCAATTTCAGTTAGTACTTACCTTAAGTCAATTTCCGGACAAGGAAAGATTCGAACCGTTATTGGCTATTGCCAGACAAAATCTGGAGGATAATTGGTTCCAATCAGGAATCGCCCTAAGCATTGTCAATAACCCGACTAATTGGCTTGAACAGATCCACAGTATTGAACCGTCTTCAGATACCCAAGCAAAGGGTAAAGAAGATTTCGTCCAGAAGATTGCCTCGATAATTGGATCTCGTCAAAAGGGTAATGAAGTAACTGAGTTACTTTCATCGCTTAGTCATAGTGAAGAAGCAGACAGCCTTTACACTGTCGCCGCCCTGACAGGGTTGAGATCAGGATTGCAACAAGGAAGTTTACCCTACTCGCTTACAACAGGAGGTGAAAAAGAGTTGCTGAAAATCATTAACACCGAAGCTGTCAGAGTTCAAGCTTCGGCCATGGATTTTTCATCCCTAATAAAATTGAGGGAGTCACAGGAGCTGCGAACTTTAATACAAGAAGCTAGGAACGTGGTCGTCGATGAGGATCAGCCTATAGAAAGGCGGATAAGATCAATTAGAATATTAGGGCTGAATCCTAATGGTTTGGATGTTAAGCTTTTTTCTCACCTTCTTTCCTTAAAGCAACCAAACAGTATTCAATCTGCGGCTGCAGGCGTTTTGATAGATGAGGCCGGTCCATCTTCTATCCGGCTGCTTCTGGACCGATGGAACACCTATACTTCCGATATTCGTAAAATCGTGGAAAGCGGATTTTTGAAAAGAAACGAACTTGCACTAGCATTATTGACTGCAATTAAGAACGGTGAATTGGATCCTACATTAATTAATCAGGGAAGCAAATCGACCTTGCGCCAAAATCCTGATAGTAAGATCAGGGAATTGGCTGAAGATGTTTTCAAAGATTCATATGCAGATAATCGAGGCGAAGTTTTTGCTAAATATTATGAGTCCACTACTCTAGCAGGCGATATTGTCAAAGGGAAGGCAATTTTCAAGCAATTATGTAGCGACTGTCACCAACTAGATGGCGTAGGGTTTAATGTCGGCCCCGACTTACATAGTTTCTCCAGCAGGCCTAAGCTAGAATTTTTAAGAGCAATTGTGGATCCCAATTTCGAAATATCCCCCGGTTACGATGGCAACATTGTAGAAACTAATGACGGTCAATTTATTGTGGGAACGATTATCAACGAGAACACCGAAAACATTGTGTTGCGTATGATAGGCGGTAAAGAACCAACCGTATCCCGAAATAATATTAACTCCATTCGCCCGATGGTGATGTCCCTAATGCCGGTAGGCCTAGAGGGCTCGTTAGATATGCAAGCGATGGCAGACCTACTTACTTACCTTAAGAGCTTTGACTAATTGTTATTTACTTTAAGTAGAGAAATTCAAACAATATATCCCAATGAACAGAAAGGAATTTTTAAGGACTGCATTGATAGTTGGCGCGGGTTTGCCATTCGCATTCAGTTTTGACCAAAAAAGGCAAAAGGTTAAAAGCCCAGAAGCCTTTAATATGAAATTTGCTCCAGAGTTTGGAGTATTTGCTGAGGTGGCGGGTAAAGATCCGATAGAGCAGATCAGATGGGGCTATGATAATGGCTTCAGGGCTTGGGAGAACACCCGATTGCTAAGAAGACCAATAAGTGAGCAAGAAAAGATAAGTAATACTTTGCAAAAACTGGGAATGGAATTCGGACAGTTTGTCGGAACAGATTCATTTACCGAGGTGACCTTTGCGGGTAGAGACAAGGCGTTACGTGACAAGGTGTTGTCAGATGTCAAGGCTTCCGTAGAAGTGGCCAAGAGAATGAACACCAAATTTATCCACAACGTGTTAGGAACACATGACCCAAGATTGCCTTGGGATTTTCAAATGGCTAACGCAATAGAACTTTTAAAAAGGGTTGCGGATATCTATGAGCCTCACGGGATAGTTATGGTCATGGAAACCATGAATCATCGAATTAATCATCCTGAAATGTTCTTACATAGAATTCCACAAGCCTACGCCATGGCTAAGGCAGTTGGCAGTCCCAGCGTCAAAATATTGTGTGATATATATCATGTCCAGATTGAGGAGGGGAATCTAATTCCTACTATAGATTATGCTTGGGACGAAATTGCTTATTTTCAAGTGGGGGACACTCCCGGTCGAAAGGAGCCAGGTACAGGGGAGATCAACTATAAGAATGTCTTCCAACATATTTATGACAAAGGTTACAGAGGTTTTTTAGGGATGGAACATGGTATTAAAACAGCCGGTTCAGTAGGAGCACTCGCAGCTTACAATGCGTACAGAGAAGTAGATCCCCGATAATCTAATGTATCGCTAAGTGAATTTGGCATTCTGCTTTATTATATCCAGCATGGTATTGCTATGAACGAAAAAGAAAAGGGGGGGCGATTACTTTCCCTAGATGCTCTTCGTGGTTTGGATATGCTCTTCCTTGTGGGCCTCTCGGGGATATTCAGGACGCTGCCGGAACTCGGCGATAATGGTTTGTTCAGGTGGTTATCAGAACAAACTCGGCACCCAGATTGGCACGGATTCACTGCATATGATGTCGTTTTTCCGTTATTTATATTTATTGTTGGAGTTGCAATCCCCGTTTCTTTTTCACGGCGGTTAGATAGGGAGGGCAAGCCACTGATGAAACATGTGTTCATGCGATTCTTGACCTTAACTATTTTAGGGGTTATGTTATGGCAAGTTCCGGGGGGAGCACATCCTACATATGGATTTTATAGTGTGCTTTATCGGATTGGTTTTAGCTATTTCTTCGCGTCTCTCATATTTCTCAGAACAAGTATTCATGGACAAATCTACTGGACGTTTGGTATTTTGCTAGGATATTGGATAGTAATGCGTTTTGTGTCGCCGGGAGGGTACGCTGCGGGGGACTTTTCAGAGGAAGGAAGCCTGGCAACTCATATTCATAACTGGACCGGAAAGATCCTGTCTCCCGATCTGTCTTATGTGCTCAGCCCAACTTTATTGACTAGCATTTCCAATGCCTTGATGGGGGTTTTGGCGGGTCAGTGGTTGATGTCAGATGCTGAAGGTAACACTAAAGCTAGGAATTTGGTAGGTGCCGGGATAGGTCTGATGTTAGTCGCTGGGTTGTCGCATTTGGATTTCCCTACTAATAAAAAGCTTGCCTCACCCTCCTTTACGCTACTGGCTTGCGGCATTAGTTCGATTCTGTTGGGCTTTTTTTACTGGATAATAGATGTTAAAAAGTATAAAAGATGGGCTTTTATACTAATTGTGGTGGGTGTAAACCCTATAACCATTTATGTCGCCGATTTCCTGGTAGATTTCCGAAAATTAGCTAATGTTTTCGTGGGAGAATTAGGTCTTGGGAATGCAACTTCTCTCTTTACTGAAATTACCTCTACGGTTATAATTTGGTTGTTTCTATTCTACCTATTCCGTCAGAAGGTTTTTTTTAAGATATAGTATTATATTTTGGAGTAAATGACGGGATTTGTAGGTTTATGCTCGGTAGTTGAGTTGTTTATAATCAGGGAGGCTGTTCGAAATAGTGGTTAAATTTTAGTAGGTTGGTATAAAAGGATTTTTCGTCCGGTGAGATCGTTGAACCGTCCTTTGGCCTATTGGATTACGAATTGTCTCCGTAAAAGATATAACTCTTCCGCCGCAGTATTTGTCTTTGTTGGGCGTGATAATTGCGCATGAACAAAATCTAAATGATTACTTCATGCGACTCGGATCTCATCTAGGTTCACGTCTATTTTTTCACAAAACTACGCTCCAACACCTGTTTTCCCCCCACCACCGGCAAAACCAATCGGGTTCCCTCCAGATCCACGATCAATTCCGTTCCCGGGTGGGGCCAAAGCGTGAATTCCCGGTCGCTGGAAAAGATCATCAGGCCGATCTGTTGGCCTGCTGGGATGATTTGGTCGTCTGGCTCCAGATCAAAAGTCAAGGTATAGAATTCTCCTGGAACCACCGGTTCGCTCTCTCTGATCGAACGGTGGTTCTGCGGATCCGCCCAGCCCCTGGTGATGATATTGTCGGTGATTTTTGTATTCCGGCCTTCCGTCCAAGGCAAAGACACCAGCCATACCGACAGATTCGCGGCTGGTTTGCTGCTGGAGAGCCTGACGGTGATTTTGGCCGTGCCGGAAATATGGACGTCCTCCTGCAAAGTAGGGCTAAGGTAGATCAGCCGATGGTCCGTAATTTCAGCCTGGGCCAAGGAAGAACCCGAAAAGGAATAGTTGTCCACCAGAATTTCTTTCCCCTGATTTGCCAGTTTTTCAAGCGATAAGGTTCCCCGTTCCGGCGCACCTGTCTGCAAGTAAAGACGCACATCCACTGCCTCAGGATTGGGATAATCTGCGTAGGGAGTCGGCCGGTCCTGCTTGTCCTGCTCGCGCACAATCCATGCCTTGGGATCCTTTTCCACACCATTTTCTATCCCGTGGAGGTAGCGGGTAAACCATCGGTTCATCATCTCGATGGGAGGAGGCCCTCCGTGCCCGTCCTGATGATAGTAGATCTGCGCAGGAAGTCCCATTTCTTTGGCTTTTTGATAAATTCTATAGCTATGAAGTGGCATCACATTCCAGTCGTTAAATCCATGGGACATCAACAGCGCGGCTTTCATGCCAGCCATATCATTCAAATAATCCCGCCCAGCCCAAAAGTCATTGTAATCGCCAGTGATTCTGTCCATCCCGTTCTTCATTTCTGTGTCCCGGATCAATTGGTTGTTGCGGGCCCTTTTGGACTCATCACCACTATGGATAAAATCATACAGTACATCGATGTCCTCCCCCAGATAACCTCCGGGAGACCTTACCAGTCCATTGGAACGGTAGTAGTGGTAATAGGACGTATTGGGTGCCACTGGGATAATCGCCTCCAATCCCTCCACCCCTGTGGTGGCAGCGGCCAACGGTAAAGTGCCGTTATAGGAGGTGCCGGTCATGCCTACTTTTCCGGTAGACCAATAGGCCCGCACTTCCTCGTTGCCCTCCCGCTCAGTATAACCCTTGGCCCTTCCGCAAAGCCAATCAATCACAGCCTTGGGTGCAAGAGATTCATTATCCCCGCCCACCGTAGGCGTCCCATCGGAGAGGCCTGTCCCTGGAGAGGAAGAATGAACCACTATGTAGCCCCGGGGCACCCAGGTTTTAATTTGGGAGTCAGATATAATGGGACGTTTGCCTGTTCTAGTCACTTCAGGGCTTACCCTCCCCTTGGGTGTTTCCCCTAACTCATGCTTCACCTCCCAAAAAAGACCTTCCACATCCGGTGCTACCCCGGCATAATAAGGGCTGGATTCATATACCACCGGAAGTTTTAATCCCTCCGTTTCCGTCTGTGATGGACGGGTGACCGCAACGTGCATCCTATCCGTCCTGCCATCCCCGTCAGAATCGAAAGAGGTCTCCACCCATAGGTCGTGCCGGATCCACTGCGACGCATCCTCAAAAGCGGGAACCAGCTGAGCTTGCCCATTCTCAAAAACGGGCTTGGCCTTATCCGGCGTTTGCGAGTGAGCAGTAAGGGCGATAAAAAAGGTAAGGGTATGGAAGAAGAAGTGCTGTAGTTTCATGAAGAAAATAATCGGTTGCTTCGGAAATAAGGAAGGGGGAATTTAGGCATTTCCTGCAACTTTTTCACTACAAGTTCTGTCGGGATGCGATGACACAGCCGGTATTGCTTGTTATCGTTTTTATTTTGTGATAATAGGTTGTAAATTGTCTCTTGCCTTACAGATCCTTGCGGGGCATCAAGGACTTGAACGGTGCGTATGGAGAAGGGATGGATTGCTGGTAAGGAAGAATCAGTTAGACGGTTATGTACGCCCTTTTGAAGTAGGGAGAAATATCCTTTTTAAAGAAGAGCAAGATGGTTTATCACGCCTCACAAAAGGCATTAAAATGCTTAGCGCTCATGGACAAGAACTCGCTTTTATTAACCTCAAGAAAATGAATAACAGATTTATACCCATTTTAACCGCAATTATACTCTCAAGCATTTGTTTTTTTCACAGCGCCCAGGCCCAAGAGCGGCTTCCTAATATCATCCTTATTTACTTGGACGACATGGGGTATGGGGATCTCTCCCTTACTGGAGCGACAGGATACACTACCCCAAATCTGGATCAAATGGCCAATGAAGGTATATTTTTAACCCACTTTTACTCTCCGCAGGCGGTATGTTCAGCTTCCCGCGCAGGCCTGCTGACAGGAACTTATCCCAATCGAATCGGGATAACCGGTGCATTGAGCCATTCCTCCAAGATTGGGATTTCCGACCAGGAGGAAACCATTCCCGAAATGCTCAAAAAAAAGGGCTATGCCACCGCCATGTATGGTAAATGGCATCTCGGTTTTCAGGAGAAATTCCTTCCCACCCGTCACGGCTTTGATGAATTTTATGGAATACCCTATTCCAATGATATGTGGCCTTACCATCCTGAACGCCCCGGTGCTTTTCCCGATTTGCCCCTGTATGAAAATGAAAAAATAATCAATGCGGCGGTCACAGCAGAAGACCAAGCACAGTTTACAACCGATTTTACCCATCGGGCCATTGACTTTATCAAGAAGAAAAAAGATGTGCCCTTCTTTATCTACCTGCCGCATCCCATGCCCCACGTACCCCTGTTTGTATCCGACAAATTCAAAGGGAAATCAGGCCAAGGATTATACGGAGATGTAATGATGGAAATAGACTGGGGCGTAGGGCAACTATTGAAAACCCTTCAAGAAAACGGTTTGGAGGAAAATACGCTGGTCATATTTACCTCCGATAATGGTCCTTGGTTGAACTACGGCAACCATGCCGGCAGTACCGCAGGATTAAGAGAAGGCAAAGGGACCACTTTTGAAGGTGGACAACGTGTCCCCTGTCTGATGAGGTGGAAAGGAGTGATCCCTGAGGGCTTGGTCATTAATAATTTGACCTCAGCCATAGACATCCTCCCCACACTCGCCCACATTGCTCAAGCTGAGCTTCCCACAAATAAAATCGACGGGGTGAATTTACTACCCCTGCTGATAGGGGAAAATGAGGTAAACCCTCGGGAGCACTTTTATTATTACTATGGACAAAACAGCCTAGAGGCGGTACGGAGCGGAAACTGGAAGCTCGTCTTCCCGCATCCGGGCAGGACGTATGAGGGTTTTCAACCCGGTGAAGATGGAATGGCGGGTGAGGTCAGGGGAAATCATCCCTTTGATGGCGGTTTATATGATCTTCGAAGGGATCCCGGAGAACGGTATGATCTGCGTGAATTTTATCCAGATGTAGTGAAAGCACTGGAAAAAGTGGCCGATGGTGCCCGCGAGGATCTGGGGGATGATTTGAAAGGAATCTCTGGCCTGCATAGGAGGAGTCCTGGTAGGGTTGCCGAATAACCGAGGATCGAGCAGTACCTCTTTTGAGAAAAACGTGACACGGTTCAAACGGGATAGTGGGAGCTAATGCCGAAGGAGTGCAATGTCCCCGCCTGCTTTGCCGGGCGATATCTGTTCCTTGTATGTGCGCAAAATAATCTATTTGATGCAGTTTTTTTCTTTATATGCTATCTTGGGTAAGCAATAAGCTATTGAATGAAGTTTATTCAAAGGGTAGTTTTTAGTGATTCATTCTAACTTAGCTATGCATATGTCACAGATTTTTAACGATTTACGCTTGTTTATTAAGAATCCACAGGTTAAAGTAGCCGTAGCCCGCCTGTCTCCTAAGAATTTTCTCGGGCTTCTCCTGATGACTTTTGCTTTAGTTATACCGTATGCGTGGGTACTGTATTGGGTAGGCGTCGGGCAATTTGATAATGTAATGGAAGATTTCATGCGGGACCACAAGTACCTGGTTCTCGTGTTGGCGGTAATCATGGCGCCTTTACTCGAGGAGACCATTTTTAGATACCACCTTAGCCTTCAGGTAAAGGCGATCTGGTGGAGCCTTGCCTTATCTTTGCTGATGCTTTCTCAAATGTGGTTGATCGCCGTTGCGCTGCTGCTTTATTTGATCGTTTTATTGGTGATGGCCCTCAATGATAAAAAGCCCCCCCTGTATCTGGTGGTGTATGTTTCAGCATTTTTCTTTGGCATCGTGCACTTAGGCAATTATAGGGATTTTGATTTCCTCGCCAGTTTCTATTGGATACCCTTCTTGGTAGGCATACAATTCGTTTTAGGGTTGGTGCTGAGTTTTATCAGGTTGAATTTTGGACTGGCAAAGGCAATTTATTTCCATGCAGCTTATAATGCTGTTCTCGTTGTTCCGGCGGTTTTGTTCGGCGGAGAGTAGAAAACAAGAAATTCACCATTAATTACTTATAATGTCCAGACTTCTTCAAGCGCATATCAACAAATTTACGGCTGTTTCGGATGAGGAATTTGAAGAAATCAGTCAACTGTTCAGCAGACAGGAGGTAGCCAAGAAAGAGAACCTGTTGGAAGAGGGGCAGATCAGTCATTCGTACTATTTTGTGCTTAAAGGAATTCTCCGCAAATTCTTTATCAATGAAAAAGGGGTGGAGCAGACCACCGAATTTGCTATTGAAAACTGGTGGATGACGGATAGCTTTTCTTACATTAACCAATCTCCCACGGAGTTTTATATCCAAGCCGTAGAGGCTGCCGAGATTTTGGTAATCAGCCGACCTTCCTTTGAAAAGCTGCTGGACACCCATTCAGCAATGGAAAAATATTTCCGGTGTGTGTATCAAAAAGCTTATGCGGCGACACAGATGCGTATAAAATATCTTTATGGTTTCTCCAGAGAGGATCTGTATCATAATTTCCGCAGACGGCAACCGGAGTTTATGCAGCGTGTTCCCCAATATTTAATCGCTTCTTACTTGGGAATCACACCTGAATACCTGAGCGAAATCCGGAGAAAGGACATTTCTTAAACTAGTTTAAGTTTTTTCAGATGCTGGTTTCGCACCTTTGAGCCATCAACATATAATCAAAGCAATGGAAAAACGGATCAACATCAACACAGTAGAAGCCCATGCCCTCAAGGGCATGTTTGCCCTGGAGGGATATTTAGCCAATATCACCATTTCCCAGTCACTCAAAGAACTCATAAAAATCCGTGCCTCTCAGATCAACAGCTGCGCTTATTGCATCGACATGCATACCAAGGACGCACTGAAAGGGGGAGAAAGTCCTCAGCGGCTATTTTTGCTGAGCGCCTGGCGGGAAGCCATAGGCTTTTTTACTGAAGAGGAGCAGGCGGTGCTGGAGATGACCGAGCAAATAACCTTGATTCATGAAAGAGGGCTGACGGAGGAAGTCTATCAGAAGGCAAGCCGTATCTTCAACAATAACCAGATTGCAGAGATCATTATGGCTATAGTCACCATCAACGCATGGAACCGGATAGCGGTGAGTACCCATCAGGAGATCCAGGGGTGAACGGGCATTGTCCGCGGATACAGGGAAGTACATTTCTTTGTGTCCGTGGCATATGCTGAAAAAGAAGCGGGTTCAATGCCATAGATCGCAGTGGTAAGCAGCTGAGGGCCTATTCCAAATTCCATGCGTATTCCCTGCGCACCGTACATCAGTGGCATACCCTTTTTGCCTTTTGCTTGTCTATCCTGCTTGAGGCTGTGGTGGTCACTGCATAGATTGCTGTTAGCGTGAAACAGTCACTTTCAGATAAGTTGCGGAAATAACCGTCTTATCGGTCGAAGGGCTTGTATTGTGGCTATTGAACAGGTCTTCCAGTTCCCGCTGTAAATCTGAGGATTTCCCCTTTTTATCAGCAGCTTCAAAAGCGTTCATAGTTGGGCCAAAGTAATTTCTAAATACAGCGACAAACTCAGAGGCTGAATACGGAGCATTAAATCTCCAAGGTTCTTTACTAAAGTGAATATCTTTTTCAGGTATGCCTGCTTCCCCGAACCGTTCAATAACGTTCTGTTCAATGCCCCAGGTCATCGGACTGACAAATCCTTCCGGAGGTGGCGGTATATAAGCAGCGCTGATTGTGAGTAATTGGGCTATCAAGGTGGGATCGCCGGGAATCCAGTTGCCCATGATAATCCTTCCGCCTGGCTTGGTGACCCGCACCATTTCTTTTGCAACGGCAAAAGGCTTGGGTGCAAACATGGCCCCAAATATGCTGATGGTCAGGTCAAAATCGGCGTCATCCAAACTGTCTAAATCACAGGCATCGCCTTCAACAAACGTAATGTTGTTGAGGCCTTCTTTTTCTGCTCTTTTATTACCTGCTTCCACCAAATTTCTCGCGATATCCACCCCTTTTACTTCCGCCCCCAATCTGGCTATAGGAATGGCTGTCGTGCCATCGCCACAACCTAAGTCGAGGACTTTCATTCCCTTTTTTATCCCGATACTTGCCACGAGATCTTCACCGCTGGATCGCATGGTCGAAGCCAATTGCGTGAAATCTCCTTTTTCCCACAAATCCATATTTGGATTCATAATTTTTTTTATTAGATGGATACACAAACGTATTTACGCTGCCTAAACTTTTCACCCGCGTCTGCATTCGCGTTGACTACAGCCATGGCGTCGCCGCTTCGCTGTGGGGGTTTGTTGGTTTAATAGTCCCAGTAAGCGGGCTTTGTCATCAAACTCTTTTTGGCCAGTTTCTCTGCTCAAAATTCAATTTTTTCCCTCTTTAGAAGATATTCCTGAGGCCAAACCTAATGTTTAACTTCGTGTTTTAATATACCCAACCTATGGCATTTCTATAGGTTGCCTTTTTTCTTGTGGAGGATTCTTCATTGGTCGATTAAGGAAGGACTAACTACTGATTTTTTTACTAAAAAAAATGTCACACGATAAAAGTTAAACCCCGTATAAGGTGCTTGTTCATTGGATTTGTCGCTGTATTCTTGCTCAGATGTTCAGGATCCCTGTGGTTAAGGTGCAAAAAAAATCCCTGCCCGTTACCGTACTTTGTTTAAATAGTACCGTATCGGCAGGGAATTTTATAATAAAATGATGCAAGGGATCAACCTCATCAGCGCTGCGGTGACAAAGGCAGGCTTACATTAGTCTTTCCGCTTTGCCGCCAATAGCATCGCTCAAAGGCTGCTGAAGTGTGAGAATCTGATCCGCTAAGCCGCATCAATAAGTAAGCTTTTGGATGGTGCCTTCGGCATAACTCAACAGGTAGTAGGTTTTGTCCTCTCCTTTCTCCAAATCAGTTGGCATGGTTAGGCCTCCGAGTATAGTGACGCCCTCTTCATTGGCGATACGGCCTGTGCCGGCTACAAAACCGGGAGGGCTAAAGGAAAATTCTGCAAATTCAGTAATGAGCGGTTTGTTGTTGGGCGTGAGCAAAATGTCTGTAGCAGTGGTAAAGCCGGTTTTATAATCGCTGACGTTTCCTTGCAAGTCCACCTGAAATATTTTGGCGGATCCTTTAATAAACGGACCACCGCTTAAGCTGCTCACCAAGAATCGCGTGCCATTGAAGACGATTCCCGTAGGAACAGCCTCGGTTGCAGGATCGATATTGGGGATTCGGGCAAATAACTCCAGCGCTTTGCTGTTTTTATCCCGCTTAATGATGGCATTGGCGCCTGCATCTACAATATACAAATGATCATCTGGCCCAAAGGTTAGCTGGTAAGCATTGGAATTCACTGGGTCGGTCAGATTCAGGCCATGGACAAAGGTTTTAATGTCTTCACTTTCCAGACTGCTTGCTGCTTTTGGGGCATCCCCGGATTTGAAGGACGAAACGTCGGCAATGTAGAGGCGGCCGGCATTTCCGTTGAGAATGTAAAGTTTGCCGTTTTTGTACAGCACGTGGCCCATCCCTTCCACCGAACCGTTGGCAAAGACCGAGTTTAAGCCCGTAACTACCGGATGTACCATGCCCGCCGGCGTAATCATAGATACCTGTGCGTCGTTGTTGCCAGTGCCGGTTTCAGCTACCCAAAGCTGTCCTTTTTCGTCAATACTCATGCCTACAGGCATTTTCAATCCCAATACAAAGTCTGTAGCGGTAAACTGTGTAGGATCCTGGATAGGTTCATTTTCATCTTCTTCACACCCGATGAAGAAAAACAGGGTCAGCAAAAAACCCAATGTTTGAAGTTTACGCATCATAAAGAATAATTTTAAAAGTGGGATATTTGGATAAGTGGCAATAAAATAAAAAGACACCGGCACCATGAAAGAGCAGCGTCGGCGCAAATATAAGTTGTTTGTAACTTTAATAAAAGAATTTTATTCTAATGAAGTGTAAATTTCTAATTGCATGTTTTACAATATCTGATTATTCAGGTTTACCTTTTAACGCTTAAAACATTTTCCAAATATCATTGAGGAATGGCGTAACGACTTCGACGCAAAGTTTCCTCATTGTTCTCTATGCTCCACCATCTCTTTCAGGATGGTGCCGAATACACCACAGGAGATGCTGGGTGAAACGGTAAATATCCACGGATACCGGGAGCGTCTTTCAACCTGAACCCGTGGATAATGATATACTTTAGCTGTGATGGTGTGGCGGGATCGCCCTTTAATCCTCCATAAGAGTCTCTTTTTGACAGGTGATTTGCCAAAAAGTTTGGGAGGGTTTGTTTTCCATATTTTTGGCCGGTTCATTGATTTCTATGGCCTCGATCAATCCATAAGGCCCAAATTCTTTCTCTACAGACTGGGAGTCATAAAAGAAGAGTTTGACGCCATGTTTGGTTTCGAAACGGTCATTACCAAGCGCTGTTCCTTCTCCATACCTGTCCGTGCTCTTGGAAACGGCTACAAACACCATAAAACCATCGGGGGCAAGTTGTCGGTAACAGTCATCAATAAGCTTCATACGGTCTTTCTGATCTAGCAGGTGAATCAAGGCATAACAAAAAATGCCATCATAAACTTCCGTGTCGAAGGGCATATCGTTGACTCCCCCGTGATACACTTTTACATGTTCCCCGTAATGCTTTCTTGCCAGCTCAATGGCGGTTTCCGAAATCTCAATGCCAGTGACCTCAAAGCCCTTGTCGGTAAAGACCTTTGCGTTCCTTCCATAGCCAAAGCCGGGAATAAGAATTTTTTTCAATCCATTGTCCAGGAATAATTCAGCAGCGGTAATCGCAGCATCCGCAGGTTCAAATCCCCACATGGCCTGTTTATCTCTAAAACTTGCTTCCCAAAATTCTGTCATAAGGTTTTCCATTTAATTTTTACAAATGTATCAGTTTGCGCTGTTTAATTGTTCCTTCATCGCTACCGGCGAACTGTCGCTGCCTTATATTGTCGAAGCATTCTTCACCCCTTATTATAGGTCAGGTCACTGTCAATTAAAAGATTGCCTATAGGCCAAGGGAGTGAGCTGTGTGCTTTTCTTAAATAATTTGCTGAAGGATTGCGAATACCCAAAACCCAGCTGATAGGCGATTTCGCTTACCGTCATCGGGGAGCTTGCCAACAGCTCTTTTGCCTTTTCTATGAGATGTTGGTGGATAAGCTGCTGTGTGTTTTTCCCAGTAAGGTTCCGCAACATATCACTAAGGTAGTTGGGGGATACGTGGAGCTGTTCTGACAGGTATTGAACCGTGGGAAGACCCAATTCAAGCGAATGTTCGCCATCAAAGTATTCCGTTAGCAGACTTTCCAGTTTTTCCAGCAGATCATTACTAGCCGATTTACGGGTGATAAATTGCCTGTTGTAGAAACGGTTGCAGTAGTTCAATAGCAGGTCGATATAGGAAACGATGACATCCTGGCTGTAACTGTCTATCGGAACTCCGATTTCTTTGGCAATATTGCCCATTACCGATTCTACCATTGTTTGTTCATCCTCCGAAAGATGCAATGCTTCATTGACCGCATAGGAAAAATAGGCGTAGTTTCTTATCCTACTCATTAGCGGGTAGTTCCGGACAAAGTCCGGGTGCACCACCAGCCAATAACCCGATAATTTTATGCCCTCGACGATATCCGTCGTTACCACCTGCAGGGGAGCAAAGAATGTCATCACACCTTCATCGAAGTCGTAGTACTGCTGTCCATATTTCATCTTGCCGTCGAAATTTTTCTTGAGCGCGATGCAGTAAAAATTATAGGAAACGCTCCGCAACATCTCGTCATCAAAGCATTTGATCTCCCCAAAATCGATCACGCTTACAAGCGGATTTTTAGGCTTGGGTATCTCCAACATGCGGTGCAGTTCAGCAATGGAATTGAAAAATGCGGGCTAGTTCCTGTTCTTTTCATGGCGGTAGATTTAGAAAGTTAGAGGCTCTATTAAATATTTACACCTAATATTTCCCCTACGAGAAACAGGAATGGGTTAATCCAAAAGCCAATGTGTACGTACTTATTGTACTTCATTTAATCAAAATCGGTAGATAGGGTCAGGTGTTTCCAGGTTTCAAATTCTTCCCTCTCGTTTTTCCGGTGCTCATTTACCAGTTGATAGGTGTCCGGGCCCAACAGGAGCCGAGTGGGGGGATGCTCCATAGCTGCGATTTCGGTAAGTATATGGACCAGTTTTTCTGGATCCCCCGCTTGCTGCCCGCTGAATTGACTCCACATTTCCTCTGCCTTATCCAGCCCATAGACAGCAATCCTGTTTTGGGCAAAAGCCATGGAGCCCTTCTCCATAAAATTGGTTCTGAATTGTCCGGGAGCCACCAGGGTCAGGTTGATCCCAAAGCCAGCAACTTCTTGTTTTAATGCTTCCGAAAGCCCTACCACCGCAAACTTTGCCGCGTTGTAGCTTGTCGCATTGGCAACCCCGACGTAGCCGGCGTTTGAAGAAATGTTGATGATATGTCCAGATTGTTGCCGTCTTAGATAGGGCATTGCATTTCGTATAACATTGACTGTCCCAAAAAGATTTACATCCAAGGTTTGGCGGAATTCTTCATCCGTTATTTCTTCCATACTGCCCACCAAAGAATAACCGGCATTATTGACCACGACATCCAATCTCCCAAATTTTTTGATGCCTTGTTCAATGGCGCTTTTCACCTCTTGGTCTGAGGTGATGTCCACCTGCAAGGGTAGAAAACGGTCTTGATGGGTTGTAACGGAATTTTTGAGGTCCCCGATATTTCTGGAGGTAGAGATCACTTTATCGCCTTGCGAAAGTACCAATTGCGTTAATGCAAGTCCCAGTCCTTTGGAAGCTCCGGTGATAAACCATACTTTTTGTCTGCTCATAATTTTTTGTTTTATTATGAGGCAAAGTTCCGTAAGTCTTTTCGGGTGAAAGTATCCAAATCGGGTTTTATTGTGTTCCGTTTCAGGAGAGTGTTTATTTTTTCTGCTGCCTTAGGCTAGCTGTTCATGATAAGGAGTTGCTCCTTTTTCAAAGCATAATAGGATTGGTGGATATAGGTTTTAAAATCTTTCGGGAAATCCACCGTTGAAAAGTGCTCGCTATAGTCCTCATTCTCCCACTTGGCCACAATGGCTTTGTAAGGAGAAATATGGGAGATAAAATCAATCAAAGGCTGGGGGATTTCTTCTTCACGTATCAGATAAGATTTTTCAAGAATAATTTTCTCTATTTCCAAATTGTCCGGATGGAACACCGTTTTGTACCATATCCGCCATTCCTTCAGGTCTTTTTTTGTCGGGTGACTACTTACTTGGCTCCGGCCCAGTTTTTTCAATAATTCCTGATAGGATTTTTCTCCGGAAAATGACCGAAAGAAGAGCGGCCCATAAAATTCCTCCAGCCGCTTGTTTACCAAGGCCAGTCTGGATTGCCTTTTTCTGGTTCTCCTATCATCGGAATATTTATAGAGGTAGCCGCCCACGGCCAGTGCTACGGTGATGATCAACCCAATAATTGTCTTTAAATCTAAAGATTCCATCATCTTGTTATCAATAAATAATTAAAGGATTCAATTACCGGCGACCGGCAAGTTTTGGAAATGCAATCGCCGCTGATCTTTATTGGACATTCCGGATCGGAGATAAAGATTCAATAATTTAGGGGTTTTTAAGGAATAAAATAAAGGCCTTCTCCAAAAATATCCCGATATTTTCATTCTCGTCAGAGATGTCCGGTGTCCGATCTCTCTATTAGCCCATGCTCTAAACCCTCTATCCATGTTAAAACCGTTCTTAGCCCTAGTTTTTCTTTTTATCAGTACCTTCTCCATTGCCCAGACGGCAGTTGATTTTTCTCTTTATGACAAAAAGGGAGTGGCCAAGGCTTCCGCGAAAGGCAATAGCCTCGAGCTTACCTGGCCGACGGGAGTAGCGGAAGAAGGGAAAATATTGTTGAATATGGAAAGTGGTGAACCGCTTTTCCAGGACATTTCCTTGACAGATGAGGCTGGTGTCCACCAAATTGCCGAGGGGCTGGATCCCGCCTTTATCCTCACGGTAGGCAAAAGGGATCTTTCCAAGCCCCATGGCTGGGATATCTTTTTTGACAGGACGGCCTATCTTCCCTATGAAGAATATCCTGTACAATTGGATAAGCGGGAAGTCAAGGTGATCAGCAAAGGATCCCGTACCCATGTCATAATTTCAGAAGCCAGTGCGGGGGAATTCTCTGGATTCCTCGAGATCACCCTGTATAACGGTAGCCCCCTGCTGAATGTGGCCGCTGTCATGGCCACCGAAAGGGACTCCGTCGCCATTATCTATGATGCGGGGATGGTAAGCAGGGAATCCGTGTGGAAAGAGGTTTTCTGGTCGGATACCCAAGGCTTTGTCCAATCTGTAAAAGTGGACAAGGCAGCCGAAAGCCGGGATCTGGCGGTAAAATACCGTACCATCGTAGGAGAAAGTGCAGGGGGCAGTATGGCCATATTCCCTCCTCCCCACCAGTATTTCTATCCGCTGGACAATGCCTACAACCTCAAATATACCTGGTACGGCAGCAACTACAGGGACATGTTCCCGGAATACGGCCTGGGCATCCGGCATGACCTGATGGGGGACAGGCGCCATGTTCCCTGGTTCAATGCCCCGCCGAACACGCAGCAACGCCTAAATTTCTTTATGTTGCTCAGCGCGCAAAAGGACGGGGCCGTAATGGAGGCCGTAAAGAAATTCACCAATGGCGATTCCTTCAGGCAGCTGCCGGGCTATAAGACCATGGCGAGCCATTTCCACACCGAGCATATTGATGATGTGCTGACCCATAAGCCCCTGCCGGAGATCCCCGGCCATGTGACAGCATTACGTAACATGGGTGTCAACATCATGCATTTGGGGGAGTTCCATCTGGCGGGCAACCCAAGGGATTCCGGGCCGAGAAGGCTGCCGGAATTCAAGATGATGTTTGAAGAAAGTGCCCGGCTTTCCACCGGGGATTTTCTGATGCTTCCCGGGGAAGAGCCCAACAGCCATTTCGGCGGGCATTGGATGAACATCTTTCCTAAGCCGGTCTACTGGATCATGTCCAGGGAAGAAGGGCAGCCCTTTGTGGAGGAGACCAAGGAGTACGGCAAGGTGTATCGGGTAGGAAACAAGGAAGAGATGTTGAGGCTTTTGGAAGAGGAGAATGGCTTAGCCTGGACCGCCCATGCCCGCACCAAGGGTTCCACCGGATTTCCGGACAAGTATAAGGATGAGGCATTTTTTCATTCTGACCGCTTCTTCGGGGCGGCCTGGAAATCCATTCCCGCTGACCTCTCCCAGCCCCGTCTGGGCAGACGGGTGCTGGACCTGATGGATGACATGGCCAACTGGGGACATAAAAAGTATGCGATCGGAGAGGCTGATCTGTTCAAGCTCGAGCCGGATTATGAGATCTATGGCCACATGAATATTAACTATTTGAAGATGGACAAGCTCCCCAAGTTTGAGGAAGGCTGGCAGCCGGTACTGGATGCCATGGAAGGCGGCAAGTTCTTTGTTACGACCGGGGAGGTGCTGTTGCCTTCTTTTGCCGTCAATGGAAAGGGCTCGGGTGAGACCATCAAGCTGGACGGCAAGGGAACCGCAAAGATCGACCTGGAGATAGACTGGACCTTCCCTTTGCATTTCGTGGAGATCATCTCCGGCGATGGAAGCCAGGTCTATCGTGAAAAGATCCTCTTGGAAGACACCCACGCCTTCGGAAGCCAATCCTTCAGTTTCACCGCCGGCCTCAAGGGAAGGAAATGGGTCAGGGTGGAGGTATGGGATGTCGCCGTGAATGGCGCTTTTACGCAATTTGTGTGGATTGAGTAGGGCGTTTTTGGATGCAGGAATGATCGGTTGCTTTGGCTGTTATGGCCCACAGCTCCAGAGGAGCGAAATCTTTGTAGCAAAGATGTTCGATGTTTCGGATAAGCCCCGTAGGGGCGATACCGTCATTGATAAATCTAGGGAAAATTTTTGTCGTTTAGATTATGCCGCCCCTATGGGGCTGTTGTTGGATAGGTGGTTTCTTCTACAAAGGTTTCGTCCCTACGGGACTGGGTTTTCATCTCCAATTAGGTTTGGTAACAAGAACTCCGCAGCGTCGGGTATCCGTCTTCCATAGTGACCAAGTCGGCTTCTTTGGCTGATATTTGAAAAGCTCCAGAGGAGCGCCATCTTTGTAGCAAAGGCGTTTTATGTTTAATCAAGCCCCGTAGGGGCGGCACCCTCATTCGATGAACTCAAACAAATATTTTTCATCAAATTCTATCCCGAATTTTTGAAGAAAACCTAAGTATTCTTCACGAAAGCTCTTCGTACGATGGTGCTCTGGTTGGTTGAGGATATATTGTACCACGACGTCTAATTGTGAACGGGAATATGTAAACGCACCATAGCCTTCCTGCCAGGAGAAATTCCCACATATCCACCGGTTTTCATTTATCCATTTGGAAGAACTGGCTTTAATGTCCCCGCTTATTTCGGAAATGGAAATTGACGGATGCAAGCCCAGTAAAACATGGCAATGATCAGGATTGCAGTAAATGGCCAAGGGCTTCGACCGATTGTTAGAGATGATGCCGCAGATGTATTTTTCGATCTTTTCCCGGTGCTTTTCGCGGATCAAATTTTGGCGCCCTTTAACTGCAAAAACAATTTGTACCAAGATTTGGGTGTATGTGTTAGCCATAACTTTCGTTTTATGCCGCCCCCTAGGCTGGAGATGATGGATGATATGTTTGTACTTCTACAAAGGTTTCGTCCCTACGGGACTAGGCCCTGCTTCCGTTTTCACCAGTTCAGCAATAAGGCACTGAACAGATGTTCCAGAAGCCTTACATTATTGGAATCAGCTTGTTAGTTGCTATTCCTAAGTTCCAGAGGAGCGCCATCTTTGTAGCAAAGAGGTTAGATGTTTTGGATAAGCCCCCATAGGGGCGATACCGTCATTGATAAATATAGGGAAAATTTTTGTCGTTTAGGTTATGCCGCCCCTATGTGGCTGTTGTTGGATAGGTGGTTTCTTCTACAAAGGTTTCGTCGCTACGGGACTGGCGCATGAATCCGTCCCTACAAGTTCAGCAATAAAGCACAGCGTGTTGCCCCAAAAGCCAAGAATAATTGTATTCGACGCAATGGTTGCTAACAACCCTCCAGTAATGTCTCTTGATCCGTTACTTTGGCTGTTATGTCCCACAGCTCCAGAGGAGCGCCATCTTTGTAGCAAAGGTGTTCGATGTTACAGGTAAGCCCTGTAGGGGCGGTATTGTCATTCCAATTGGGATTAATTTTTTATCGTTTGTTTTGTGCCGCCCCTACGGGGCTGGAATGAACAATATGCTTGATCTTCTACAAAGGTTTCGTCCCTACGGGACTACGGCCTTACCTTCGTCCTCACCATTTCTGCAATAATTTCGTTCGACGTCGTTTCTTTGGCGGCTATGCTCATATAGCTCCAGAGGAGCGAGATCTTTGTAGTAGTGCGGATGTTAATGTTTGGGTAAGCCCCGTAGGGGCGGCACCTCCATTCAATATAACATTTTTTCTTCATCGTTTACTATATGTCCTACAGAGTTTCGGAACGGATTCCTGTTCTTCTACGAAGATTTCGTCCTCAAAGCAAAGGCGGATGACTAGATAGCGCCAGCTTACTCAGGAGAGGACATTCCTCTCCTGTTTTATTTCGGCTAGGTTGGAAAACAGCATCTCAACGATAGGCATTGTTGCTTACCTTAAATCGGATTTCGCTGCCAGCAGTGCCCCTTTAACCTCGACGTGCGGCACGTGTGCTTACCTAAGGTGTCTCCAGAAGTCCAAAATGCACTCTCTGTGGACCCTGGGCCGTCAACCGCAGTCATTCTTCCCGACTTCCAACTTCCAACTTCATTTCCCACTCCCCACTCCCCTCAGTTAAACGACTCCCTAAACTTCAGGGGCGAGGAAGCCGTCTTGGACTTGAACAGCTTGCTGAAGGATTGTACATGCTCAAAGCCCAGATCATACGCAATCTCGCTCACGGTCAAATGGGTGGTTGAGAGCTTTTCCTTCGCCTTTTCGATCAGCTTGTTGTGGATGATTTGCTGGGTGGATTCCCCGGTGAGTTTTTTGGTCAGGCTGCTCAGATAGGTAGGGGAGAGGTTCAGCTGCCCGGCGACATATTGGACGGAAGGGATGCCCAGGCCGGAGGATTTTTCGCTGTTGAAGTAATCTTTCAGCAAGGCTTCCAACTGGTCGAGGGTCTCATGGTTCACCTTCTTGCGGGTGATAAATTGCCTTTGGTAAAAGCGCTCGGCGTAATTAAGCAACAGCTCGATCTGCGCCACAATGATGTTCTGGCTAAAACCATCCATATTGCCCTGGTATTCCTGCCGGATCCTTTTGAAAATGTCAAGGATAATCCTCTCTTCCTTTTCGGAAAGGAACAGTGACTCATTCAGGGAGTAGTCGAAGAATTCGTAGTGCTTTATTTTATGCGCCAAAGCGGTGCCGTAAAGGAAATCAGGATGGATCAACAACAGCCATCCGGAGGCTTTTGGAGCAGCGGTATTTTCGACATACTCGACCTTAAGGATTTGGTTGGGGGCGAAAAAGGACATCAGGCCATTGTCAAAATCGTAGCTTTGCTGGCCATAGCGGTATTTGCCGGAGATATTCCGCTTCAAACCTACCGTATAGTAATTTTGCAGCCAGCTCGTTTTGCTGTTTTCAGGGGTATGCTTGATCAGTCCATAGTCCACCAGGCTGATCAAAGGGTGCTCCGGGGCTTGCAAGCCCCTCAGTTGGTGGAATTCCGAAATGGTATTGACTTTCTGTATCCTCTCCTTGTCCATAATGATGTGGGTCTACAACAAAACTCCTCCTGAAACTTCTATGCGTTGGCCGTTGATCCATCGGGCATCATCAGTGCAGAGGAAGGCCACCACGCCGCCGATATCTTCCGCTTCCCCGACCCTTCCCAAAGCCGTCAAATGGGTTAATGCCCCTCTTTTTTGTTCGTTATCCCGCGTGTCCCCGCCGCCAAAATCGGTGGCAATGGCCCCGGGTGCGACGACGTTGGCGCGTATTTTCCTAGACCCCAACTCTTTGGCCAGATAACGGGTAAACACTTCGACGGCTCCCTTCATCGCAGCATAAGCGGAGGAATTGGGAAAAGTGAATCTTGTTAGGCCGGAGGATAAATTTACGATGCCCCCGCCGTCATTCAAATATCCCAATGCTCTTTGGGTGAAAAAGTAAACGCCTTTGAGATGGATGTTGAACATGTCGTCCAATTGCTCTTCCGTGGTTTCTGCAAAGCGCTGGGAAAGGCCTGTGCCGGCGTTATTGATCAAGTAATCGAAATGGGAGCTTCCATTTTCGCCCCTCAGGTGCTCAGCTACTTGATCAAAAAAATCCCCGAAGCCCTTCGGGTTGCCGGTGTTTAACTGAAAGGCCTTGGCATTTTGCCCGGTCCTCTTTATTTCCCTGACCACCTCTTCGGCAGCCGTTGCGTTGGAGTGATAGGTGAGGATGATATCCATTCCTTTTTTTGCCAGGTTCAGGGCCATATCCCTTCCCAAACCCCGGCTGCCTCCTGTGATCAATGCGGTTTTCGTCTTCATCTCCTTTGTTTTTTTGTTATTACAAAGTTGGGCATTGATCCGCAGGATATTTTAGCCGAATCGCTGTTTGGTTTAGCCTAAATGGGCATGTATGGTCACGGTGATGGGATTTTCTGCCGGCAGGCAGGCTGCGTCGGCGATAGGTATGCTTGCGTATAGTGATGTGGTTTTTGCCTTCCCATCAGGATGCTGCGTGAGGGAATCCGCCCTGCGTCTTTAGGTTTCTCTGTCTTTAATCGCCCGACAGCTTGACGGTTAATCTTTCTTTCCCGTTGCCTAGGGACCAAGCCGGGATCCTTATTTCAAGTCTCTTAAGCCCTGCTATCTGACGGTCCAGTTCCAAAGGCGCGGGATCCAAAGAGATGACCGAAACTATCAGTTCGGGATGGGAAAGGTTTTCGAGCCTCACCTGCTTGCCGTCCTGCCTTAATATCGCCCCGCCGGGAACGAGCTCCACCTCCGCTTGGGTCATCAGTTGCCAGGTAGTGGACTGGGTTTTTTCATTTGCCTGTAGCAAATCTTCGATGATCAGGGAACGGTCGTTCGGCTTTTTAAAAGTTCTGTGGGCAGCAGCGAGTTGCTCTCCAAACACCCCGGTTAAATCAAAGGTGGCTTGGGGTTGTTCTCCTTCTTGGAAATCCACTAATCCCGCAAAGCCCTGGTTGAGGTGCAGGGAATCGTTGACCGTTAGGGTGCTGTGGCCATAGTTGTTTTTCGTCAGGAGCGTCCAGCGCTGGCAGGTTTGGCAATTGGACCAAAGGTTAAAGCCGGTAATTTCCAGTTCGTTATAAGGTTGGTTTCCCGGGTCAATGACCCAGCGTACCCCATCCAGTTCCCATATAAAAGAGCCGGCGTCCATGTTGCCATGGCTGACCGTTGCCCGTCCTCCCTTGCCCCCAAAATAATAATTGTCCTTTCCGTCCCTCATGATGACGATAGGGTTAATGCCCTCTCCTTTCCATGCCAGCGGCAGGGCGCGCTCTTCGGCCGCCTCAAACTGGGACAGCCAGACCAAGCCGGCCCCTCCAATGCGGCTAAGCTTGCCCATCTCCGCAGCAGGTTGCATGAACTTTTCCTTTTCAAGGTAAAGGGGATTGCCCGTTTTGGTGCCGAACCAGGCTAGGGCAATATCACCCGCTGTGCCGTGCAGATCCCCGCAATCCGCATAATTGTAATACCAACCGGAGGGGGCAATGCTCAACAGCCGGAAGTCCGCACTGCTTTTAAAGGCAGGATAGTCCGCAATGCCGAAATCTGTGCCGAAAGCACTTTCCAACATGGCGGAGGTGAGCACAGAAAAACTGGTCCCATAACCCCAATATGTGGAACCTTCGGGATAAACCCCGTCCGGCCCGTATTCCGCCAATGCCTCGGGCATTCCTTCCAAGGCCCTGCTGATGGTTTTGGCGGCCAATTCCGGATCTCTATCAGCAATCATGATCGCCGCAGCAATCATTCCCCCGTTGCAGACCTGGTTCCAGTTATTGGTGCCGTTGATCCACCCCATTTGTCCTTCATAGCTTGGAAGTATTCCCTTTTCAATCAATGCCTCCTTGGCCATTTCTACGGTGCTTTTTGGTAAATCCTCACCGGCCCAGTCCACGGCCAGGGCAACAGCGGTGGCCATTTCCGCCACATCCAAGTAGTGGGAGGGGTTCCAGTCGGAGAAATTGCAAACCGCCTTCAATTCTTCATCGATTCTTTTTAGCATTTCTTGCTTCCCTTCCATTCGGTATACCATGCCCAGCATATTGATCCGGTAAAGCATTTCTCTGGAGGTTCCCAGCAATCTCCTCCCGATCATCTCCCGGGTAAGCAGGGGTTCCTTTAGAATGGCCTCAGCGTTAAGCCGGATCCCCTCGTAGTAGTTGGCTACCATGGGATCGGATTTTATTTTCCTTTTGAGGGTTTTTTCCACTCCGGGGCTGAGCACCAATTTTGGCCCCGACTTTCTGAGGTTTTTCTTGAGATAGCTGACGCTGATGGGATTTTCCAGCTTTTTGGGATCGTTGTACGCCGTGTCGGAATCTCTTCGTAGAAAGGAAAATGCCAGTAGCGGAAGGAGTAGAACGGTGGTGACCGCCAGGCGGGAGAGGCGTGGGTATTTGTTTTTTTGGTTCATGGGAGGGCAGTATTACGTTAGGGATAACTCTTCATGGGTTTCATCAAGGTAGGAAAGGTCCAGGCAAAATGGTGTTCCGGGTAGATCCAGGGCCGGCCTTCTTCAATGTAAGCCGCATATTCCGGTTCTCCCACCAGTTCATGCATGGCTTCAAAGAGATTACCTGGCCATCTCCCAGCCCTTGGTGGGTTGGGATTTTCAAACCATGTCCACTCTTTGGGGTTTTTGCTGTAATGCAAAAGATAGTCATGGGCAGCTTTCAGTGATTTTCCTTCGGGAGTATTGACATCAAAGAAGTCAGTGCCTTCCTCCTGCAAAACCACCCAACAGGCGGCAGTGATGGGGGCTAAGGAAAAATAGGTGTACCAAATCCCGTTGGCTTCCCTTCTTACCTCTTCCGGCATGTGGCCATCCTCCGCAAACTTATGGCTCCAATCGCTTTTGATCAGCCGGATGTTTTCGGCGATGTCGCCCTTATCCTTCAATAGGCTGGCACTGAGCAAAGCGCCCAACCTGCCCCAATCCGCCCAATTGTTGGTCCTGTTGCGGATTTCATGACAGGCTTTTTGGTAAACATTTTTCACCCAATCCCGCATGGCGGCCTGCTCGGCTTCCGGCCAGTCTGCTGCTTCCATCACCAGGCTGGCAGCATTGACCATAGCGGTGCCGGAGTAGGCCATCACCAGACTGCCGTCATGATTCGAGTACTTTTTGTTGGTTTTAGCCCAGGCCAAGAGAAATTCCTTTGACTTCTCGCCGTAACGTCGCTTACCACTCAACCTGAAAGCCAGCCCAGTGGCATAGGCATCGAAGGCATCCGATTGCAGTACGCGTGAATTTTGACGGTGCGTCTGGGCATCATCATAAAAACCCGGTACATCAAAGTCCTCCAAAGCCTTGGGGGACCGGGACAAGGCAGAGTCGGCATAGGCCAAGAGTTGCAGATAGGCCTTATAATATGGCTGTTCCTGCTGGGTGATTTTGTTCTTTACGAAGTCGATTTGGTGCTGGGGATGCATCCCTTGGGCAAAGACAGCTTGCAGACAGGCGAAAAACAGCAACGCACCTAATGGAAAATATTTGTAGATCATCGGTTTGGGTTTAATGATAGTTCACTGATGGATGTTCCTATTCCATCAAATTACCGCCTCAACTGACGAACCCGGGTTGCGGGCAATCCGGGTTGAGCGAGAGACGGACGTCGTAACCGAAAACTACACTAAAAAACCTATAACTGAAAATAGAACTGCCTTTATGTGGATGTTTAGATCTGTTATAAGTTTTTTCCTGTAGCCAGCTTTTATTGATACCCAGGATTTTGTTTTATTGAGGGGTTCTGGGCAAGGTCATTTAAAGGAATAGGCCAGAGATAGTCCTTGGATTCGTCGAATTCGGGAACAGCCCAATCTGTGCCTTTGTAGACGTCAATATAGGATTTGCCGTTGCTAGGATCCACAGAAGTCTGAACAGTAGCCCCGGGAAACCGTGCCTGTGCTGCTGCATTCCATTGGATGCCCATGGTCGGTATTTCCAGCTTTTCGCCCTGCTTCCATCTCCTCAAGTCATTGTATCGGAATCCTTCCAAAAACAATTCCACCCTTCTCTCCCTTCGTATCTCTACCAAAAGGGGTGAAATGCCGTCATTGGCGTACCGGGGGTCCATGGGCGGGTTCAATCCCAGCGGGGGCATGTCCACCCGGTCCCGCAACAGGTTGATGCTGATATCCAGATCCTGCTGGGTGATTTCTCCCAGCTCAGCCATAGCTTCTGCGTAGTTCAGCAATACCTCGCCAAATCTAAGGATGATACCGGGAGTTTCGCCGGTGTCATAAGCCTTGCCGATCATGTCTGCCGCATTGTAATGCTTGATGATATGGTAACCTGTGGTGGTGAGAAGGCCTTCTGACATGCCCACTATCCGTGGGTATTCCCGACCATCACCCATATAGTATTGGTACTTTTCCGTATCGTCGGGATGAAGCACAGTTTCTCTCAATCTGGGATCGCGGTTTTCAAACACCGCCTCGAAGGTATCATCTCCCTGGTACAATGGGGAAAGGCTAATGGGTAGCCCGTCGGAAGCCAAATAGTCTTCCACCATGCTCTTGGTAGCCCCTCCTGCATAGTCAAAATAAGCCTGAACATGGTTGGTATAGATGCCCAATTGGTATCTTCTCCAAGTGATTACCTCAGGATTTCCACTTAAATCCAGTACTCTGTGGTAGGCATTGTAGTCGTTTTGGGGATCCCCGGTAACATAAAGGGAGTAGGGGCCGTTGTCCATGATTTCTTTGGCCGCCTCAGCGGCTTCCCTTAGCCACATCTCGGGGTCCGTCCCGCCGTGGTATTTTCTCCAAGTGCCTTCAAAAAGACACAGCCTAGCCTTTACCGCCAAAGCTGCCCAGCGGTTCAACCGCCCAGGAGCATTGCCATCGCCCCAATCCGCTGGAAGATTCTCCGTGGCGAAGGTTAGGTCTTCCAATACTTTGGCCATGGCCTCTTCTCTCGGGGTTCGGGCGGCAAAAAGCTCCTCAGAATCAATATTCAGTTCACGCTCCACCCAAGGTACATCGCCGAACTTCTGCACCTTTTCGGCATAAAACCATCCCCTGAAAAGCCGCGCTTCCCCGATATAGCGGTTCCGAACCGGTTCAGTAACGGCAGCCTTCTGATAATTGGCCAATCCAATATTGATTGCCCTCACGAAATTCCACCCAGAATAGCCGAACCACTGCGGGTTGGAGGGCACAATCTGTTTTCCGGCCCTTACTTGTTGAAAGAAGGCATGTCGGTCATTTCTGGGGGCCAAATTGTCTGCAAAGCCATCCAAGAAATAATAGCTCCAGCCCAATCCGTCGAATCCGTTATGGTGAGCCATCATGATCGGAACCGTGTTGTCGTTTAAGGCCAGGTGATATAATCCGTTGTTGTACACCCGAAGGTCATTTTCGGTATTCCAAAAGGTTTCATTGCTGACCTGGTCGGTGGGCATCTTATCCAGGAATTCATCGTTGCAGGCAGTTATAAGGGTAACAGCCATGAATCCCAAACTCCATATTAATTTTCTGTTTTTCATTTTCTGTTTCTTTATATAATTAAAAGGATAACCTGGCGCCCAAGGTGTAGATCCGTTGCATGGGGTATTCTATTGCACCCTCGTAAATGGTCTCAGGATCCAGGGGCTTCCGGATAGGGGAGTATTCCCAAAGGTTCATCCCTGCAAAATAGATGTTGGCGGACTGAAAGCCGATGGACTGCATCCAAGTGGCCGGCAATTCATATCCCAGGGAGACGTTTTTCAAACGGATGTATCCTGCGTTTTGTAAAAACCGGGTTTGGGGTTGGATATTCTTTTTGTCGTTGGTGGAGATGTGCGGGGCAGCGAAATAGGCATCCCTGTTGTCCTCACTCCAAGAGTCGGCGATAAAGTATTTCTCCACATGTCCCGCGTTGAACGGAAAGAACCAGGTCCAGTTGCCGGAGGTTGGCCAGTGGTCTCTTTTCCAAATCCCTTGAAAGAAAGCATTGAGGGTAAAGTTTTTCCAGCTGACATTGTTGTTGATTCCATAACTCAACCTTGGCGTGTTGTTACCGATAATTTTTCGGTCCCCAGGGTTAGCCAAGGTGTTGTTGCCCGAGTTGATCACTCCATCGCCGTTCAGGTCCCTGTATTGGATATCTCCTGGACGCCAGTTGGCGCCCAAGGCGGATTGGTTAGGGGCTGCAGCGATCTCATCGGCAGTCTGGAAAATGCCTACAGTTTCATATCCCCAGATCTCTCCTAATTTTTGGCCCACATAATATTGGGCACTGTTTCCTGTGGCGGTAATCCCGGAAGGAATGGCGCCGTTGGGGTTGGTGAATTTGGTAATTTCTGCTGTCCAGTCGGATAGGGCAAGCGTGATGTCATAATTAAGATCTTCTTTGACTTGATTTCTCCAGGTTAGCGCCAGCTCCCAACCAGTAGTGCGCAAGTCCGCAGCGTTGGAGGAAGGGGCTCCCACTCCAAGAATGGAAGGATAGGTTTGACTCATTAACATGTCCTTGGTATCCCTTGAGAATACATCAAAGGAAGCATCGATCTTCCCGCCTAACAAAGAGAAATCCACCCCTATGTTTTGGGAGATAACGGTTTCCCAAGTCAGCGTAGGGCTTACCAATCCTGCAGGAGAAACATAGGGGGAGCGTGTGCCGGAAGTCGCCATCCAAGGAGACTGGCCTATGCCCATGGTAGAAATATAAGGGTACCAGATCGGATTGGGAGGATTGCCGTTGTCGAATAAGAGTTGGTTGCCAAGGGTACCGTAGGAAGCGCGGATTTTTAACTCGTCCATCCAGGTTTTGGTGTTTGCCATAAACCCTTCATTGGAGATCCTCCAACCCAAGGATACCGACGGAAAGAATCCGAACCTGCTGTCTTTGGGGAATCTTGAGGTGCCGTCATACCTTCCGTTGGTTTCCACAAGATAGCGTTCGTCGAAGTTGTAGTTGATCCTGTAAAAGGCTCCCCGCAGAGCGTTGTGGTTGCTGCTTCCAAAAGTTTGCTGCAGGCCGGTGGTTGCATTCAAATCGGTTATCTGGGGCGTGATCAAGGAATTGGCCTGCGCCCTGATTGCTTTGTTGCGGCCCCACTCCTGGTTGAAACCGACCATGGTGGTCAGGTTGTGTTTGGTGCCAAGGGAGAAAGAGTAGTCCGCAAAGGCATTAAATACATAGTATTGGTTGTATTGGGCTCTTTCGTCTATGAAATCGCTGCCACTGAAACCGTTGCTGATGGGGTTGGGCTCAAGCAAATTGGTCGACACGATTTCAATTTTGCTGGCCACGTTTTGTTCCGAGCGATGAAAGAAGTTATAGGAGAAGTTGGAGACAATTTTCAGCCCCTTTGCCGGCGTCAAGGTTACACCTTGGGTCAGCCATATATCATTGTTGGTCCAGGTGGACCTGCCACCATTTTCCAGATAAGGCCAGAAATTGGTTCCGCCAAAGTACATTCCGATATAACGGGAAAACCGGTCTCGGTCTCCGGGCTCAATATAATAGGGGAGGTCGGGGAAACGCACGGGCATAATCGGATTGACCCGGGCCAAAGAATTTATATTTACGTCCCAGTTATAAAAGTATGGCTTGTTGCTTTGCTGGGAGTTGACGACGATTTTCTCCTCAAGGGTCAGCCAATCCGTTACCTTAAATTCGCCCTTCATGAGCACGTTGTACCTCTTGAAGTGTTCATTGCCTTTGGAGTCCAGATACCCGTCTTTGTTGAGGTGCCCGAAGGAGACAAAATAGTTGGAATTTTCTGTTCCCCCCGAAATGGTCAGATCATGTTGTTGGGTAGGGGAGAACTCCGTCATGATTTCCTCTTGGTAGTTGTTGAAGCCATAGAGCCTTAAGGCGCCGTTCACCACGGCCCATGCAGGAGCGGTGTCTGGGTTTTCAGACCATGCTTTAGTCCCGTCAACATAATTCTGATCGTAAGAAGGCACCCCGTTGGTGCGGATATTGGCGATATTTCTGGCGGTGACGAATTCATAGGGATCGGTCACCGGATCCATGTTGAAAATTGGTTTGGCCAATGCAAACTGACTGTTTAAGGTAATGTTTACTTTTCCTACATTACCTCGCTTGGTTGTGACCAGAATGACGCCAAAAGCAGCCCTTGCGCCGTACACCGCTGCTGCCGCCGCATCTTTCAGTACGGAGACACTTTCAATGTCATTGGGATTGATCCGGTTGATATCCATGGGCACGTTGTCCACCAAGACTAAGGGTGCGCCGCCGTTGATGGATTGAAAGCCCCGGATGTTGAAGGCGGGGCTCTGCGCGGGATCTCCGTTACGTGGTGCCACATTCAGGTTGGGGATCACCCCTTGTAGCCCTTCACCCGCATTGGCAATAGGACGGCTCTCCAGCCGCTCGCTGGTGGCGACACCGATTGCGCCAGTCAGATTCACTTTTTCCTGGGTACCATAGCCTACGACCACCACTTCTTGAAGGGTTGCGGTACTTTCTATTAGGGTTATGCTGATCACCGTCTGATTTCCTACTACAATGGTTTGACTGTCAAAACCTATAAAGCTGACCACCAAGGTAGACCCTTCTGGTGCGTCTATGGAGAAATTACCATCTAAGTCGGTTGCAGTGCCTATAGTTGTTCCACGTACAGAAATGGTGGCTCCTGGAATAGGATTGCCCTTTTGGTCCATCACGGTACCTTTGATGGGGGATTCCTGTGCATGTAGGATTTTCATAGGGCTCTCCGCTGGAGAGACTACGGGCAAGAAGGATAGATTTCTATTCGATGACCAGGCCATTGTTTCCAGAGTCAGGCAGCCTATTATCATTAATCCGAGTGATATCCTCCCTGTCCGAATCTTGAATATGTTTAAGTTTTTCATTGTGGTTGGACGTTGGGTCAGTTTGAATTGATTGAGCAATCTTTATTAATCAAGCGTATACAAAGGGTGGCGCAATACTTGGCGGCATCCCTTTCTTTGTTTTGGGAAAGACTTAAATGGAAGCTGTATTGGATAGTTGCTAGGGGTGAGTTTCTAAAAATTTCACCCACTATCCCAAGGGCAGATTGCGTAGGTAAACGGTGTTTTCATGCGCAGGTAATTTTGGGTAGTTGTTGTGACTTGAAATTTTCATCTATATTATAAAAAATAAATAAAATTCCAAAAAATTAAAATAGGAATAAAAAGCAAAACCTATTTAATCGGGCGTATTATTATATATTAGGCTGATATTTTACTGTTATTGGTTTATTCCACAGTCGCTATTCCACAAATCGCCTGAAAAAGACGGTGTTTTGGGACCCGATAAGCCTATAGCTTTCTACGGCTAATAGGCCCTTCTCCTACTCACTGACAATTTGGAAAGTCTGTCGGCCGTTTTTATGGATTTGTTTTGGAAGCAGTTTATACCGCCAAGATCTGGCGGCCCCTGCTTTAATAACTACCCCGCAGGTATACGAAGGTTTCCTTGGGTTATTCCTTTCCGAAGACCCTGCTCAGAAAAACACGGTATGGTGCTTAACATAGATTTTGCCCCCACCGTTTTTGACTTTGCGGGTTTGGAGATTCAAGGTTATGGCAAGGAAAAAACCTAGCGGGGTATAGCATGGAGGAGGATCTGCCGAAGGTCGCAAAGAGTTCATCGGCGAACATTTGTGGACGTTGGGCATTATTGCTTTCAGCGAAGGGATCAGGACAAAGAAATAGAAGTATTTCGGGTAAATCCATGGTCTGCGCATAAAGAGTGGTATGATCTGGAAAAGGACCCTTGGGAGAAGCGGAGCTTGATCAACAGCAATAAGCATAAGGATACAGTGGATGAAATGAGGGGGAGGTTGAAGGAGTTTCTTGAAGCGATGTAAGATGATGGGACTGACAGTGGATCTGCAGCGTCGTTTTTGAAATTCAGTGATGATCCATCAGTATGGGCAGGTAGGAAAAAGTTGGGCGCAATTTCTTCTGAAGCGCAGGAATGACTATTACTTTAGCGTGGAGTTACACAATCGTTATGGGTTTTTTGGATCAAATTAAAATGTTATTGTATGCATATTGATTTTTTGTAATTAGATTTAATCGCCCTAACTTGGCTGTACAACCCAAAATGCCTGACCAGAATCCTATAGCAGAAGAATTATTTTCCAGCCTAAAGCCGTTCAAATCCGCTATGCCTTTTGACGAAGGACAGGTATGGGATGCCTTCAGGGCGGGGGACGAGGCGGCGTTTATTTTTATTTATGAAACCTATTTTGCCAAGCTGTATGCTTATGGATTTCGGATTGCCGCTGATGCATGTTTGGTGGAGGATAGCATCCAAGAACTGTTTATAGATCTGAGAAACAACAGAAGCCGGTTAAAGGAAACCGATTCTATCAAATTTTATCTTTTTAGTTGCCTCAAAAGAAAGCTCCATCGGGAGGCTTCCAAATGGCTATATAAAAGAGAGGGATTGGATTCAAATGCGTATTTTGGCTTTACCCTTTCCCACGAACAGTTCCTTATTGATAGGCAGATGGACGAAGCAGATCTGTTCCGGCTCAATCAAGCGATCGAAAAGCTTAGCCCCAGAAAGAAGGAAATGATCTATTATTTCTTTTATGAGGGACTGGAATATTCACAGATCCAGGAACTGATGGGGCTGGAGAACATCAAATCGGCCAGGAACCTGCTGTACAAAGCTTTAGATTTTTTGAGGGGTTCCTTAGGCGTATAAAGGTGCCGGATCTGGTGACCGTGGTAGTAGGGAGTCAAAGTAGCCAGGTTGTTATCCGGAACTGGATCCCATACCTGGGGGGTCATCTCACTTACTTCCTCTTCCCACTTCTTTCTTTCCGAATGGAACATAGAATTTTGAATTTTTTTAAAAAACAAGGTGTCATTTAAGCTGTTCTCGGTATTGCTATATAAAAGCAAGTCTCCTGTATGACCGCAAAGGATTTTCTGACTAACCATAACTTCATAAAATGGGTGAACCATCCAGACCAGGAATCTGACACCTATTGGAAGAGTTGGATGGCTGTCAATCCAGAGCATTTGCCCCAGCTTAAATTGGCGAGGGAGTTGCTTTTGAGGGCGCGGTACGAGGATTTCGAACCTCGGCTTGGTGCAAAGCAGCGGATTTTAGAAAACATTCTCAATAGTCCATTGCCTGTCCCTGTCCAAGCTAAGCCAATCCCGCGCTATACCGCAGGAAATAAGGATATTTGGCAGAGAGCAGGGCAGTTAACACGAGTTGCAGCTATTCTTTTGGTGAGTATCCTTTTGGGATGGCTGACATTTCCGTATAAAGGAACGGTGTCTCCCGAAGCACTTGTAGTGCAAACGGCTTCTATAGCAAAAAGCACCGGCCCCGGAGAGAAACTTCAGTTTACCTTGCCGGATGGTAGCAGCGTATGGCTCAATTCCGCCAGTGAGATGTCATTTCCGGAGCGTTTTGACGGAGGGGATAGGATGGTCAAACTTACTGGGGAGGCTTTTTTTGAAGTGAAGAAGGATTCCCTCCGGCCGTTCAAGGTAATGACCAACGGGGTCGTAACCACAGCTTTGGGCACGTCCTTTAACGTCAAGACCAAATTTCACGATGGAGTGAAGGTGTCCTTACTTACGGGCAAGGTCAAGGTGAAAGCCCCATCGGGTTCCGAGGATGTGTTTTTGGATCCGGGGCAAGAATTATTATACAATGGACAACAGGAGAACATTACAGTGAGGAGATTTGAACCGATGGAGGTCACTGCTTGGAGGGAGGGACGCATCTTGTTTAAGGAAGCTTCACTCCCTGAGGTGGTTAATTATTTGGAAGACTGGTATGGCGTAAAGATCCATCTCCAACACGCCGAGGGGGTGGATTGGGAATATTCAGGAGAATACAAGAACCAAACCCTCGATAACGTGCTCAACAGCCTGTCCTATATACAAAAATTCAAATATAGCATTCAAGACAAAAACGTGGAAATCAAATTCTAAAGCCATGAAAGAAATCAACAGCTCATAAAAAAGCCGGTTAGTAAGTACCAACCGGCCAAGGCTGGTCAGATGATGTGAAACATTGGGGAATGGTTGCATCTACTGACCAGATCTACTGAATTAATTTCCAATAAACCTCGCAAAACTATGAAAAATAAATTACTAAAGACAATTTATATGTTGTCCCAATACTTCCTATATGGATTTGTGCTGCAGTTACTGGTCCTCAACTTTGGCTTACCTATTCATGCCAAAGGTCAGTACAAGAGTATAGACAAAGTAGTCATTAGCCTCTCCGCCAATGAAATGACCGTTGATGAGTTTTTTAAGGAAGTCCAAAGGCAGACTCCATTCACATTTTCTTATGACAGCAAGAAGATTGACCGTAAAGCCAAGTTGGCTTTTGATGACAAAAAGGGAGCAGTGGAAGAATTTTTGGTGAAAGCATCCCGACAAAGTGCTTTGTCATTCAGGCAAATCAACCACAGCATTGATGTAAAGCACGAGGATAAACCTGAAGTAGTCATCGTGGAAGTGGACCCAATAACTGTCAGCGGCAAGGTGTCCGATATCAACGGAATGCCATTGCCTGGTGTTACCGTATTTATTCCCGGTACCACTACTGGAACTGCAACTGATATGGATGGTTTATATACTTTGCATATTACCGAGGGCGCCAGTTTGGTGTTTTCGTTTATAGGATTTGAAACCCAAACTATTGCGTCGGGGGGTAGAAGTGTCATTAATGTGACTTTAAAAGAGGACATGACATCCTTGGATGAGGTAGTTGTGGTGGGTTATGGAACTCAAAAGCAACGGGAGGTAACAGGGTCAATTTCGACCTTGGATGCTTCCCAATTGGAGGATCAGCCGGTAGGTCAATTTGCCCAAAAATTACATGGGAGAATTTCAGGTGTCCAGATCAATCAGGCATCCGGTACTCCAGGAGGGGGCATGGCCATCCGAATCCGGGGAGCGGCATCTTTAAATGCGGGTAATAACCCTTTATATGTTGTGGATGGTTTTCCGATTGTGGGAGATATTAACAACATCAATCCGAATGAAATCGAGAGTTTTTCTGTATTGAAGGGTGCCTCCGCAGCATCCTTGTACGGTTCTAGGGCGGCGAATGGTGTGGTTTTAATCACCACCAAAAAAGCCAAGCAGGGCGAGACAAGTGTCCTGTTTTCTGCCAGCTACGGGATCAATAAAATCCCTGAGCAAGGCAGGAGTGAATTTATGGATGCCAAGGAGTTTCTGCAGTTTCAGAAAGAAATTTATGAGGACAAAATCAAATATGAAGGATATACAGGCGGCATACCGGAGCTTTATCAAAATCCGGAGCAATATACCGGCAAAAGTACCAACTGGTCAGACGTAATTTTGAGAGACGGGTTGGTATCCAGTTATAACCTTAATGTGTCTTCAGGAAAGGAAAATTTCACCACCTCAACTACGGCAGGTTATTTTAAGGAGGAAGGGGCAGTATTGAACACCGATTTTGAACGCTTTAGTTTGCGTTCAAATAATGCCTACAGATTGAATGAAAATGTAAATTTCGGATTCAATGCGGCGCCTACCTTTCAAACCAGCCAAAACTTCAATACAGATGGACATTCAGGCGACGCCATTGTCATGGCGGCATCCTCAACGCCACCTATTTTTTCACCTTTTGATACCAAATCTGACGGGACTTTAGTGGATAGTTACTCGGGTCCGGGTTTATTCTCGCAACCCAATTGGTACAGAAACCTCATGGAATCGACCAACCGTACGAAATCCACAAGGCTATTGAGCAATGCATTTGTGGAGGTGGGTTTTCTTCAAGACTTTAACTTCAAGAGTTCAATATCACTAGATTTAATGGCTTCTAACCGGAGGTTGTTTCAGCCGTCCACCTATGGCGTTTCAGGCAATGCTCCCATAAACAGGGCGCGAGGAGAGTATGCCACCAACTTCTATTATTCCTGGTTGACGGAAAACACCGTGAATTATTCGAAGACTTTGGGGATAAAGCATAATCTGGATGTATTGGTGGGATATTCCGCCCAAAAGTTTAGTCAGGAAAATAACCTACTTACCGGAATTGACTTTCCTGATGACGATGTGGCATGGATCGATGCTGCCGCCATTCGAAACGGGAATAGCAATATTACCGAATGGTCTCTCTTGTCGCTGTTTTCGAGAATAAACTATAATTATAAGGGGAAATATCTTCTGTCAGCATCCTTAAGAAGAGACGGTTCCTCGCGGTTTGGGGCGCAGAATAAATGGGGAGCTTTCCCTGCCTTGTCCGCAGGATGGATTGTTTCTGATGAGGACTTCTTGGTCAATTCCTCCACGCTGAGTTATTTGAAAGTGAGGGCGGAATACGGGCACGCCGGAAATTTCAATATTGGTAACTATAATCAGTACGGAAACATTTCCACTACCAACTATGTCTTTGGGAATACCTTGTCACAAGGGCGCAGTCCGGCGTCCATCGAGAATTCAAAACTCACTTGGGAAACGACAAAGGGAATGGATCTCGGTTTGGATCTCGGTTTTTTTGATGACCGTCTAAATTTTACCTTCGATTACTACAATAAAAGCACTTACAACATGCTCTATCAGATTGATATTCCTTTTGCTTCTGGATTTGCGAATATCCAGTCCAATATAGGAGAGATCAACATTTGGGGCTATGAATTTGCGATCGCATCGAAGTATCAGTCCGGAGATTTCAGGTGGAACACCGACTTCAATATTTCTTTCAATCGCAACAAAGTACTGAAGCTGGGAACGAATGACACCCCGATTGGCGGGATCGGCGAGCAGGGATTTACTTCATACTGGAAGACGGAGGTAGGAAGACAAATGCCTTTGTTTTATGGCTATGTGTTTGATGGACTTTACATGACACAGGAAGATTTCGATTCCAGCGCCAAACACATTACTTCAGCGGTAGGTACTACTAAAATGCGGGATTTGAATGAGGACGGGGTGATTAACAGCGAGGATAAAACGTTTATTGGTAATCCTAACCCCAAATTTATTTTCGGATTCAATAATTCCTTCTTCTACAAGGGTTTTGATTTAAATCTGGTGATTTCTGGCGCCTATGGCGGCGATGTATTTGCCTTCAGAGGATGGCATACCATCCTTGATGGGAATTTTAATGTAATCAAGGAGTTGAAGAACCGGTGGCGGTCAGAGGAGAATCCAGGAGACGGTTTTCATGCCAGGACTTTGTCCAACACCACCGCGTTTGGAAGGTTTACCAGTAGCAAGTGGGTTCACGACGCTTCTTATTTGACTCTCAAAAACATTACGCTAGGGTATACCTTTCCTGTGGAATACAAGTATATCAAAACTCCGAGGGTGTACGTAAGTGTGCAGCAGGCGCTAGTGATAACTAACTATCCTTACGGAAATCCAGAGGTGAGTTTAAATGGCCTCAGCAGCTTGCAATTGGGATTTGATGGATCAGCCTACCCGGTGCCCAGAACCATGGCGTTAGGTTTTAGTCTTAATTTTTAACCAGAAATTTACAGCGATGAAAAAGATAATATATATAGTGGGAATGCTGTCCTTTGGCCTTCAATCATGTTCAAGTGAATTTCTTGAACTCGCTCCACAAAGTTCCGTGACCACCGGCAACTTTTACAAAACCCAGGATCATTTTAATCAAGGTTTAACAGGAGCTTATGCGGCTATTAGAAATGCGAAAGGCTCTGTAGCGTCTTGGGTGATGGATGAAATGCGGTCCGATAACACCTTTTATGAATACAACAACCAAAATAGAGGAACTGATTTATTGGAGCGGGAGAATACGGATAGCTTTTTAGACGATTACACAAGTTCTTACATCAGCAATAAATATAATTCGTGCTTTGTTGGAATTGCGAGGGCAAACCAGATTCTGGAAAGTATAGAGTCAGCGTCGCTTAGTGAAGATTTTAAGGTGGGGATAATTGGTCAGGCCAAATTTATCCGAGCGCTTCTTTACTTCGATTTAGTGAGGTATTTTGGGGGAATCCCCCTGCATTTGAATGCTGTTTCAGGTGCAGAAGAAGCCTATTTAAGCCGAGCCTCGGTGGAGGAAGTTTACGGCGCGATAGAGGCGGATCTTCAGGATGCTATCCAAAAACTTCCCTCGGTTTCTTTTCCCCAAAATGGGCGCGCAACTAAAGGAGCAGCGCAAGTTTTATTGGCAGATGTTTTAATTACTCAAAAAAAATATAGTCTGGCAGAAAGCGAACTGAGGGCAGTTGCCCAAATGGGTTACACACTACTTCCGGAATATGAGCAAGCTTTTGATATTAATAATAAAAACAGCCGGGAGTCAATATTCGAGATCCAATACCAAGAAGGAAATCAAGGTCAGCATAGCGATTTTGTTTATCCCTTTTTACCTCTTTCTGCAGACGTAAGCCTTATTACGAACATCACTTCCCAAAATAGAAATGCGGGAGGTTGGAATGTGCCCACCCAGGACTTGATGGATGCGTATGAAGAAGGTGATAAGCGGCTAGAGGCGTCAATTGGAATTGTTGAAGGCGTTGGGCCTGTGGGCGCAATGGTATTAGAAACGCTAAAAAGTCCCGTAAACTACACTGCGCCGGTTGGTAAAAGGTCGTACGCTTTTATCAAAAAATACCTGCATCCGCACAGCATCCAAAATAATACAGATAATAATTTCCCCATTTATCGATATGCTGACGTGTTGTTGCTCTTGGCGGAAGCCTTAAATGAGCAGGGGAAATCTCAGGAGGCTTTAGAATATTTGAATACAGTGAGAGAAAGAGCAGGTTTGTCTCCCTCATATGAACTAGATCAAGCCGAATTAAGGGAATTGATCACTAATGAGCGAAGGGTAGAGTTTGCGTTTGAGAACAAAAGGTGGATGGACTTGCTAAGGATGGGGCGAGCTGTTGAAGTAATGAATACGCACGGCGAGGATATGAAGGCTAAATACCAGCATTTGAATCCGGCGAGTTACAAAGTCACTCCAGAGCGATTACTCTACCCGATCCCTCAAAGAGAGATTCTCATCGGAAACTTGGTTCAAAATCCGGGATATAAGTAAGCAAGTTTAGTTCTTGTCAAATTCAATTTGAGAACAGTTCAAAATTCATTATTTATGAAATCATTTATTTATTTAATATTTATAGTTGGTTTGGTCTCCTGCCAGAACAGGGAGGCCGTGCAGGAGGCTTCTTCGGCTCCCTTTAAGAATGTCGTCTTTATTATTGGGGATGACCACAGTGCAGAAGTCATCGGCGCCTACGGAAATGAAATTGTTCGCACTCCCAATTTAGACAGGATGGCGGAAAAGGGAGTAATGTTCACGCGTGCCTACGTCAATTCACCGGTATGTTCGCCCTCGCGGCAGTCGATATTAACCAGCAGATACCCGCATTCTACGGGAGTGTCCTTGTTGGAATCTTCCTTTCCGGAGGAGCAAATGACGATAGCAGACCATCTAGCGCCAAAGGGGTTCAAAACTGCGTTGATTGGGAAAAGTCATTTCAACAACAATCTTAACCACGGTTTTGATACCAAGATCGAGAGGAAGGATTACAACGAATATATCAAGAAAAGTCCTCCTCGAAGCTTACCGGATTCCGTCAGATCCAGACCGCAATGGAGGCCTTTCAAGGATCCGGCCAATATCTGGTTGAATGCGGAAGGGCTACCCTCTGCCTATTTTGATGCGGACGACGTAGGAACCTATTATGCCAAACAGGCTGTAGAATACATTAATAAAAATAAAGATGACCGTTTTTGTTTATGGTTGGGATTTGAAGAACCTCATTCACCGTTCAATTTTCCAGTGGAATTTGCCAACAAATACCGTCCTGAAGAAATGATCCTTCCGACTGGAAGCCCTGAAGATGACCCATGGGTACCGCTTGTTTTCAAAGATTTAACCGATGAGGAGAGGAAAGGGATTATAGCTTCTTATTATTCGTCAGTGGAGTATCTGGATAAAAATGTAGGGATGGTTTTGGACGCCTTGGAGAAGGCGGGTCTTGCCGAGAACACACTCGTTATCTATGTGGGTGATCATGGTTACCTGCTTAATGACCATAAAAGGTTCGAGAAGCATATGATGTGGGAACAGGCCGTAAGAGCTCCGCTGATCATCCAGGCGGGAGGGCAGTACGGTCAGGGCAGAAAGGAATCCGCGATGACTGAATTCATCGATCTGGTTCCTACAATTGTAGAGGCTTTGGGAGTTGACCCTTTACAAGAAGCGCAGGGCACAAGTTTGGTTCCTATCTTGAGTGGAAAGACCAATCAACATAAGGACTATGTGTTTTCTGAATTTTTGGTCGACAACAAGGCCATGATTCGTACTGCGGATTGGAAGTATATTTTCACCACAGGTAAAACCGATTTGGGACAGGGATATGCTACGGGAAATCCTCCTTCAGGCATCCATCACAGCTTGTACGATATGAATAACGATCCCAATGAAACCACCAACCTTTCTCAAGATCCCCGGTACACGCAAATTGTAGAAGAACTGCAGCAAAAGATGCTGGAGGTATTTGAAAGAACCCACCCCTTGTCAGGAAAATTGGCTGCCGGTTTAACTGTAGAACAACAGCTGGCGGAGTATTGCGAAGCCCCTGAGAAGATAGCCAGTTTAAGTGGCGAGAAATAACCTATCGAAGCATGGCTCATCCGCTTTTTTTATCTATAATGTTGATGATTATGGGGTGGGTCATGCCTCTCGGGGTCTGCGCACAGCATGCTTTGGATAAACCAAATTTTGTAGTAGTTTTCACAGACGACCAATCCTACAGGGCAATAGGCTACAACAACCCGAAGGTGCTGACACCGCATTTGGATGCCTTGGCGAAGGGAGGGCTTATATTTGACTTGGCTTTCACCGCAAGCCCGGTTTGCGTGGCTAGTAGAGCCAGCATTCTCACAGGCTTGTCTCCTCAAACAAACGGGACGGTGGCTTTAGATAGCGAATCATTCGTCCAAAATATAGTCGAAAAGGGCCGGTATCCAACCTTAGCCCAACTGTTGAGTGATGCCGGATACGCCACTTATTTTAGCGGAAAATCCCATCTTGGAGATCCAAAAGACTATGGCTTTCAATTTGGTGCCGAAAGCTCGGGATATGACGATAAGGATGCTTTTGACCAAGCTCATCAATTAGTGGGGGAATTGCGCGCTGAATCACCCTTTTTATTATGGCTTGCGCCGCGGCAGCCTCATCTTCCTCTGCATCCATCGCAGCAGTGGTTGGATCTTTATAATGAAAGAGAAATTCAGTTGGACAAAAACTTTTTAAGGCGTCCTATGTCTGGAAGCCTATTCAATCAGGGATTGCCAGGAGAGCGGCTGTATAGGGACGCGGATTACGTAAACAATTACAAAAGCATGCCTTCAGGACCCCCTCGGTCCAAAAAGCAGATGAAGACCTTTATCCACGCTTATTATGCAACTATAAGCCACCTCGATACACAGATAGGCGACTTAATCAGCCACTTGGAGCAAAAGGGTCTGATGGAGAATACCATTATTATTTTTCTGTCCGACAATGGCTATTTTTTGGGAAATCATGGTCTGGGCAATAAGCTCACCATGCACGAGGAATCTGTTAGGGTGCCCTTGTTTATCTACGGGAAGAGTCCGTTGATGTCTAAAGCTAGGACAGAGGCCTTGGTGTCTAGCCTGGATATAATGCCTACAATTCTTGATTTGGCAGGAGCGAATGTTCCCGATCACCTACAGGGTATCTCGCTCAAGTCTTTACTTTTTGAGGATATTTCTGATTCCAAACGTGATTATGTGGCTAGTGAAAGTGTGGGCGTTGGCGGTAGCCTAGGAACCGGCCATAGAATGGTAAGGACGAAGGATTGGAAATATATTTTGTCCGATGAAAATGAAGAAGCCTTTTTTGATATGCGCGATGATCCTTTCGAGTTAAGAAATTTAATAGATAAAAAGGCTTATCTCCCACAGTTGAAATTATTGCGAGAATATTATAATCAATGGAGGGAAGATGTGGAAGATGAGAAAGCATTGCCTCCTTCGTATATGGGTTTACACTAAATTTCTCCCCTAATATCTGGCCCATGTAAAGGCATCTTTCGATGTAGGACTTGTTCAGGTAATCCATAGGTATTTACTTGAGACCTAAATTCAGCTGAGCTGGCAATGATTCTCATCTATACAGGCCAAATTAAGATTTGCTTGCTTTGTCTAATTTTGCTTAACATCCCTCTGTATTTTCCACGTAATTGCATCTCTTGCCATTTTTCAAAGCAGATAAAAGAACTTAACTTCGTGACTGACGAAAACAGCGTCACTTCAAGAACTGTGTTAAACAACAAGAGAATATAGACCCAAAATAATGACCGTTCCTTATTATCAGGCTTTCTTTCTGTCAGGCCTCTTTGCTGTACTCGGCGGATGCAACCCACCTCCCAAAAACCTTGGCTTCTCTCCAAATGATGCCCTCTCTACCTTCGAACTCGCCGAAGGCTTTCAGATCGAATTGATCGCCGCGGAGCCGCTGATCTCCGATCCGGTGGCCATGGAAATTGATGAACACGGAAACATGTACGTCGTGGAGATGCACGGCTACCCGCTCGACAAAAGTGGCTCGGGCATGGTCAAGCTGCTCCGCGATGCCGACGGTGATGGGGTGATGGACGAGGCAATGGTTTTTGCGGACAAGCTCAAATTTCCCACGGGCGTGATGCGCTGGAAAAAGGGAATTTTGGTGACCGATCCGCCCAACCTGCTGTATTTCGAGGATACAGACGGGGATGACCAAGCGGATGTCCGTGACACCCTTTTGACCGGATTCGCCCTATCAAATCCCCAACATAACTTTAATAACCCGATTTTAGGCGTCGACAACTGGATCTATCTGGCCAACGAGCCAGCCACCACGGCTAAAGTGTACACCGAAGAGTTCAGCGATCTGGGCAGTGAAGTGGCTTTTGTCAAGCAAGGCAAGGGGCCGGTCCTGCCCCAAAATTCGGGGGGACGACGGGTGCGGCTAAAACCCGATGAACTTAAGTTGGAAGCCCTGTCCAGCGCCAGCCAGTTTGGCCAGACCATTGACCAGTGGGGCAGGCATTTCTTAGTGAGCAATGCCAACCACATCTATCACGAAGTGGTACCTGCACCTTATTTAAATAGAAATCCAGGATTGTTGGTTTCCAATGTGACGGTGGCCATATCGGATCATGGGCCGGCCGCTGAGGTATATCCGATCACCCAGAACCCCGAACATCAGCTGCTGACTGACCTGGGAGTGTTCACGGCAGCTTGTGGAATTACGGCATATTCCGGAGGCTTGTTTCCGGAACCATTTAATAAGGCGGTCTTTGTAGCAGAACCTGTGGGAAATTTAGTGCATGTGGATCAAATAAAGGAAGCAGGCGCCACTTTTACGGCATCCAGGATGTACGAAAAGAAAGAATTTTTGGCATCAACGGATCCTTGGTTTCGACCTGTCAACCAATATATCGGACCGGACGGTGCACTTTATGTGGTAGATTATCACCGAAGGGTCATCGAACATCCGGAATGGATGGCAGAAGACGCTGCCAGCAAATCCAACTTGTATGATGGGATCGATCAGGGCCGTATCTACCGCATCACCCCCACGGGAACTCCAAAAGCCACCTGGACCACCGGTCTGGACCTGGGAAAATCCTCTGATGCTGAACTGGTGCGATACCTGGAAAATCCCAATGCCTGGTACAGGAGAAATGCCCAACGGATGTTGTTGGATAGAAAGAGCAGGGACCTGATTCCCCAGTTAAAAGAAATGCTTCTGTCTGCATCTACGCCCCATGGCCGACTCCATGCGGCCTGGACCTTGGAAGGTCTGAATGCATTAGAGCCGAAGGAGGTGATGGTGTTGCTGAAGGATCCGGAGCCTGGACTTCGTGAGAATGCCATCCGGTTGGCTGAGGGTTTTTTGCCCGACAGTGAGCTGATCGAGGCATTGGTTGCGCTGCAATCCGATCCGAGCAGTAGAGTCAGGTTTCAGCTCCTTTGCACATTGGGGGAAGTCAATATACCCCTTGTAGATCGACTTCGGGAACAAATGCTTTTTGATCATTTCGAAGATGCCTGGATGCAGATTGCTGCCTTATCCGCCCGCCATCCCGATTATAACGGTCTGCTCCGTACCGCCGTGGATCGGTTTGGCGCTGATCCGGCTATCAGCAGCTTAGTACAGCGTTTGTCATCAATGCTTGCTGGAAGTGGAAACATAGAGGATCTTAAAAAGTTGCTCAAGGCGACACTCTCCACCAAAGATGGCCTATGGCAGGCTGCTGCCTTAAAGGGAATCGCGCAGCGCGCCCATCAGTTAAATCTGAAAGAGCAAGACTTAGAGCCGGAGAGAAATCTGCTGTTGGAGGCGGTTTTTTCGGAGAGCGCTATTCCGGTTGCCCAGGAAGCCTTGGACTTGTTGAAGCACATGGGGTTGCCCTTAGGGCAACCTACGCAGAATGCACTGGACAAATCAAAAGAGCTGCTCAACAATTCAGGTGCGGATCTTTCCCAAAGAATGCTGGCGATCAAGTTTTTTGCTATCGTGCAGCCCAAGGAAGCGGAAGATGGGTTGTTGACATTGATGAATCCAAATGAACCGGTTGAAATCCAAAGGACGGTTCTTGAGACCCTCAGTCCACAAGAAGGCACCGCATTGGTAGATTTTCTGATTGAAGAATGGCCCTCTCTTAGTCCTGGGCTCAGAGATCGGGCAGTCGCTGTGCTAATGGCATCAGAAGAACGGACGGAGCGGTTGGCTGCAGCCTTGGAAAAGGGCGGAATTGACCCTTCTGCTGTGAGTTGGCCGCGACAGGTAGGGTTGATGGCGCAGGCAAATGAAACGCTTCGGCGCCGTTTTCGGAATATATTTGCTGATCCCGAAATGAAGACGGACAAGCATAAGATAGTCGAGGAATATGAGAAGGAACTAAAGATAGAAGGAGATCTCCTACGGGGAGAGGCGGTTTATCAGGAGAACTGCTCGATTTGCCACCAGATCGGAGGCGAATACGGTACCGCCTACGGTCCCGACTTGGCCAGTATCCGCAACCGCAGGCCAGAGTCAGTGTTGACGGATATCCTTGACCCGAACCTGTCGATTGCGGATGGCTATGACCTGTGGGAGATCAACCTGAAAAACGGAGAAACCAAACAGGGAATTATCGGATCCGAGACGACGGGTTCAATTACCCTTCGGATTTATGGCGGAGCTGATGAAGTTTTATCCCGGCAGGATATCCAATCCTTAAGGTCATTGGGCATGTCTATTATGCCGAGCGGCCTGGAAAATTCGATTTCTCCCGAAGAAATGAGGAATCTATTGACTTTTATTAAAAAACTCAAATGAACCATAACATGAAAATATTTTTATCTCTAACCCTTTTATTTCTTAGCCTATCCCTGGATGCGGCATTTGCACAAAGCAGCGATTTTCAGGCCTCTGTCGTAAAAAGGGACATTACACCTGCGACTCCCCAGATGTTGTTGGGATACGGGGCGAGGGAATCTACGGGGGTGCATGACAAGATCTTTCACCGGATTGTGGTCATGGATGATGGCAGATCTACATTCTACTTGGTTTCCAGCGATATCTGTTTGGTGTCCCCTTCAGAATATGATAGGGTGGCAAAAATCCTCTACGAGAAATTCGGTATCGAAAAAGAAAGTTTTTGGTGGTCGGTTACCCATACCCATTCTGCACCGGAGGTGGGTCCTCCCGGCCTTCCTGAAGTTTTTCTCGGAGACAGGTATGAACACCAATTCGATACCGCCTATACTAATTTGGTAGTCAAAGAACTGGTTGATGGCATTGGAGAGGCCATTGCGGAATTGAAGCCGGCCGGACTGGGAGTTGGCTGGGGTTATTCCCAAGCAAATATCAACCGTCGTGCCCGGGATGTGGACAATAAGGCCTTCCTAGGAATGAATCCTGATGGCCCGGTCGACAGAAGGATAGGCATTCTAAAAATCACTGATGGAGCGAACGGCGATCCCTTGGCTTTAATCGCCAACTATGCCATCCACGGGACGGTAATGGGAGGAGAGAATCTCTTGATCAGTGGAGATGCCCCTGGCGTTGTATCAGAATATGTAGAACAGGAAACCGGCGCGCCCCTGCTGTTTATCAATGGGGCAGCGGGAAATATTGCCCCGATATATAGCGTGTATCCCAGTCCACAGGCGGGAAAGCTGAAGCAATTTAGGGCCTTGTTGGGTGATAAAATCATTAAAGCGCAGGAGGGTATCGCTAACATTGAGAATGTCGCTATAGAGGTGGGGGAACTGATCCTTACCACTCCCCGTAAGAGCGGTTTAGATTGGCCGTCTGATCTAAAGGCTTACAGCAGCCAGACATCCGCAGGAGAACAGATGATTCAGTTGCCGCTCCGGTTTTTGAAACTGAGTGATGATATTGCCATCTGGAGCGCGCCCTTGGAGCTATTTTGTGAAGTGTCCAATGAGATCCGCGACCGTTCACCATTTCCCTTTACTTTCTACTTTGGCTACACCAATGGATGGATGGGCTATATGTTGACCGAAGAAGAAATCCAATATGGGGGTTATGAACCTACTGTTTCCCCTTATATTGATACCGCAGCCCGGGAACTGACAGAAGCAGTATCCGCCTATCTCCAGGGCGAACTAAAGAGCAAATAAGTTATTCATCGTTATAAATAGCCAGACAAATGACCTTTTATCGTTTCACCCTATGTTCAGTCCTGCTTTTAATGCTGAACTTTTACTTGAGTACCCCTCTTTGGAGCCAGCAAATCGCCTGGCCAGAGGGCAAGAAGATGGCGCTAAGCCTCAGCTTTGATGATGCCCGTGTCACCAATCCGACACTTGGCGTGTCTTTGCTCAACCAATATGATGTAAAGGCAACCTTCTTTTTGGTTCCTTCCGCAGTACGAAAGAACCTGGAGGCTTGGAAAAAGGCGACCGCCTCGGGGCATGAGATGGCCAACCATTCCCTTAACCACCCCTGCAGTGGCAATTTCGGTTGGTCGGGGAAGCCCTCTCTTGATGAGTATACATTAGACGATATGAGGAAGGAACTTGAACAAACGAATGGGGAGATTTATGAATTGCTGGGTGTCAAACCCAAAGTGTATGCCTATCCCTGCGGACAGACTTATCTTGGCAGAGGTGCTAATGCCCAAAGTTTTATTCCCTTGATCGACGAGATGTTTTTAGCCGGCAGAGGTTGGCTAGGGGAGGCGCCGGTAAACCCGGTGCTGACCGATATGGCGCATCTGACAGGAATGAAGATGGACAATATGGAATTCGAGGAGATCCTGCCTATTGTGGAGGCAGCCTCAAAAAACGGCCATTGGTTGGTGTTGGCAGGTCATGAAACTGACAATGCGGGGAACCAGACCACCTACTTAAACACGTTGGAAAAGCTTTTACAGTATGCAAAGGACCCAGCCAACGGGATATGGATCGCACCTATCGGAACCGTGGCGGAATATGTGGTAGAAAAACGGGAACAGGTTGAGGGAGCTGTCAACGTTCCGGCTATTGTGCGGCCACAGTCGGATGGCCAGCTTCATTTGACGGCTGAAAGGGGGCAGGGAATTGGCCCAAATATCAAATACATGGCGGAGTGGAGGGCATTCGGCTGGTACACCGCAGCCGATCGGGTGGAATGGGAAGTGGAGGTGACTAATGGAGGTAAATATGATGTATTCCTGGATTGGTCCGTCGCGGACGACACCGCAGGCAACCCCTTCCTATTTGAAGGTGGGGGGGGCTCAGTAGAAGGTATCGTGGGAAAGACCGGATCGTGGGAGACTTTCAAAGAAGAAAAAATCGGTCAGCTTACTTTGCAACCCGGCCTTACCAAAATGGTATTTAAGGGCCGTTCCCGAGATCCGCAAAGCGGATTGTTGGATTTACGGGAAATTAGACTCGTCCCGACAAAGTAGATCATTCCAAGACCTTATAGAGGTAGGTTAAAAACTTATCTCGGCGTTATTTCATCAGGCTGGACAGAGGAAATGCTGAAAGATCAGGGGAGAAAGAACCGCGCTTATTGTCGGCTTCCCAGTGGACAGCCGCTGACCAACAAGCTGCAGCAGAAATTTCGAATGGTAAAAATAAACTCCACAAAAGAGCGATAGAATGTTTAAGATAAAGATGTTATTAACCTATATGATGGCCATATCCGCCCATCTAATGGCCTTCCCACAGGAGAAACAACCCAATATTATCTTTATTATTTCTGATAGCCATCGCTCAGAAGCTTTAGGGGCGGCGGGCAATTTATTCGTCCAGACGCCACATCTCGATGAATTGGCCGGCAAGGGAACGATGTTCAAAAATGCCTATGTCACTACCGCGATCTGTACGGGGAGCAGGGCAAGTTTTTTCAGTGGCCAATATATGTCCCGGCATAAGATCGAGGATTTTGCTACAGATTTTTCGGAGGAGGCCTTATTGGAGACTTTTCCCTTGGTACTCAAAAAGGCAGGATATAACACCGGTCTGATCGGTATGTGGGGTATCGGAAATAATCCGCCCCTTGAACATTTTGACCATTGGGAGAGCAAAATCCCCTGGCGGACGGCAGAGGGCCTGCACCAAACGGATCATATTGTAGAGAAAGCAGTGGATTTCCTAGAGAACCATTCGGCTGACGCTCCTTTCTTCTTGTCGCTGGGTTTTTCCGCCGCACATGAAATTGATCCTTCCCAAGGTAATCCGGCCACTTATGAGGTGCAGGAACGTTTTCTGCCATTGTATGAGAACATAGAAATCCCGCTTCCCGAAACGGCCGCTCCGGAATACTGGGAAAGTTTTCCCGAATTCTTCCGTACCCCTGAAAACATCGCCAGGTTCAGGTGGCAGGGTTTCTTTTCCACCCCGGAGCTTTATCAGGAGAATGCGAAGAATTATTACCGCATGGTGACGGGCTTGGACGATGCTGTAGGGACAATAGTTTCCAAGCTCAAGGAGTTGGGCTTGGACGACAACACTGTTGTTGTTTATACCAGTGACCATGGCTTCTCTTTAAATGAGCATGGCTTGATGGGTAAGTGGTATCCCCACGAGAAATCTATCAGGATCCCCTTGATTATCTACGACCCTAGAAATAGCGGTGTTCATAGAAAAACCACTGGGAAAATTGCCTTAAACATCGATGTGGGGCCGACCATATTAAAGCTGGCCGATCTTGAGGCGCCAAAGGGCATACAGGGCATTGACCTGCTGGAAATGGTGGTTTCAACTAAAAGCTCATTGGATAGGAAGGAATTCTTTTATGAACATGTGTTTTTGGGAAGTCCTCAGCTTCCCAAATCTGAGGCAGTAGTCCGAAAAGACATTAAATACATTTATTATCCTGAGCATGACTACGAGGTGGTGTATGATCTAAAAAATGACCCTGGTGAAACGGCCAATGTGGCCACTTTACCCGCCTATGCCAAAGAAGTCAAGAACTTAAGAAGACGTTATAATGCGCTAAAGCAAGAAGTAAAGTAACATGATTTTCTGCTATAGGCTCTGATGCTGTAGCAAAAGAACATAGCGGAAGCCTCTCAAAATAAGGATCAAATGAAACGCTGCATTTTAATTCTATTTCTGGTCCTGATTGCTTTCCCGTTTCGGATTTTGGCCCAAGCCGTCCCGCCCAATATCATCTTCATCCTTACAGATGACCAGAGATGGGATGCCTTGGGATATGCTGGCAATGAAGTGATCCATACGCCGGAGATGGACAAGCTGGCACAGGAGGGGATATATTTCAAAAATGCTTTTGTCACCACACCCATATGTGCTGCCAGCAGGGCAAGCATCTTGACTGGCATGTACGAGAGGACCCATGGTTATACCTTCGGACAGGGTGACATGAAAGAGGAATACGTAGAACTTTCCTATCCGCTACAGATGAAAGAATCGGGATACTACACGGGCTTTTTTGGGAAGTTCGGGGTGAATTATGCCGGCTTCGGGGACATGTTTGACGAAGGAGAAAATTATGACCGGAACGGACAGTTTAAGGATAGGCGGGGCTATTTCTACAAGACCATTAAAGAGGACACTGTTCACCTTACCCGTTATACTGGCCACCAAGCCATGGCCTTTATTAATCAGGCGCCTGAAGGCCGCCCGTTTTGCCTCTCTTTAAGCTTTAGTGCGCCGCATGCCCATGATCCTGCGGTTGACCAATATTTCTATCAGGACGAGTTTAGTCGACTTTATGAGGAGGTGGAAATAAAAGCTCCCCTTTTGGCAGAGGACAGCTATTTTCATGCACAACCTGCCTATGTAAGGACAGGGGAGAACCGTACCCGCTGGCACTGGAGGTATGACGATGCAGACAAATACCAAAAAAGCATCAAAGGGTACTACAGGATGATATCTGAAGTCGATGCGGAAATCGGCAAAATCCGGGCTGCATTAATGGAAAGGGGAATGGACAAGAATACCGTCATTATTTTTATGGGGGACAACGGCTATTTTTTGGGAGAGCGCCAGCTTGCCGGCAAATGGCTGATGTACGACAACTCCCTGCGTGTGCCTTTGATTATTTATGATCCAAGAAACCCGCATCACAGAGATGTTGAGGACATGGCCCTGAACATAGACATTGCGGCTACTATTCTAGATTTTGCAGGTTTGGAAATACCTAAAGCTTCGCAAGGGGCAAGTCTGGCTCCCTATGTAAAGGGGGAGAACCCACTGGCCTCCCGTATGGATTTTATTTGTGAACATCTTTGGGAGGTGGATATCATCGCGCCGAGCGAAGGGATCAGGACCAAGAATTGGAAGTATTTCCGGTATAAAAATGATCCCTTTCATGAAGAATTATACCATTTGGATAAAGATCCCTTTGAACGGACAAACCTCGCAAAAGACCCCTCTTATCGATTAAAATTGGAGGAGCTGAGAAATCGGTTCAAAAACCGGTCTTTACAACTGGATGCCGATGGGAGGACAAATCCTTTAGCAATGCCTTAATTCCTGCAATCGGCTCTATTGCCGTTAAAACTTATCAGAAAGCGCTACGAATTAACATGCTTTCTTTGGAGAGTGTTGAAAAGTTCTTATATTTTCTGTACTTATTAACAAACCCAAAATATCTACGGTGACAAATTCTTTGATTTCCGTTAATTCGCATGCCGTTTCTTCTAACGGAAGAAAATTGTATGAACGACTGCGCGATATTCCTCAAACCGTTTTTTGGCACTTGGCCTATATGCTTTTGCGGCCTTCAAATAGAAGTTTTTTCGTATTTGCCAAACCGGGCCAACTCCGACAAGTTGATCAGCATGGGAGCAATTTAGGGATCGCCCTGGTTGAAGCATCAAAAAAAGTGATAGAATTTACTGGACGCACTCGGGGGTTATTGGATGCAGCCAATTATCCGACGCTTCGTTCTTTCCCACAAGGTAAGAGACGGAATACTACGTCAAGATTAATAAGTCCAGGCAATCTTAACATACAGATCATTTGGCCATGGCCAAAGAGGGGGAAGACATTAGCATATTTGCATCCACAAAATCAGTGATACGCATCGGGGAGACGGTGTACCAATAAAGCGGTCGATTGTATTCCACTTAACCAAAAGCCTATGAGCAAAAAAAATGTCTACCACTACTGCCTCAGGGCGGAGCATCAGAGCCAGAAAGGATTTCTGCTTTAACTAAAATTTATCTAACCAAACACTTAATAAAATTAATATGGAAAAATACTTACACGAGCATGTATGGCACATGGGCAGGTATTTCTGCGCCACGGTGATGGCCATCTGTCTTAGCACGGGTCTTCCTCTGGCCTCACACGGAACAGCAAATGGCACAAGTACAGGAGAATCCAAGGGTTTGTCGGCAGTAGATGTTACTCTATCGGGGACAGTGACGGATGTTTCAGGCCAGCCATTGCCCGGGGTCACTGTCTCCTTGCCTGGGACCAATATCGGAACTGCTACTGATCTGGATGGAAAATACACATTAAATGTTCCCGAAGGATCAACATTGGTTTTCTCTTTTATTGGTTTTGTCAGCCAAAATATAGCGGTAGATGCCCGTAGCGTGATAGACGTGGTACTGAGTGAGGATATGACCTCCTTGGAGGAAGTGGTTGTGGTGGGCTATGGTGAGCAGAAGAAAGCCACCATCACAGGATCTATCAGTTCGGTGAGCGGAGAAAAATTGGCGGCAGTGCCATCAATCAACTATTCAAATACCCTCTCAGGCCGCATCCCTGGGCTAACGGCAGTCACGCGGACGGGTGAACCTGGAGGGGATGCCGCTACGCTACGGATAAGAGGGGCAAACACGTTGGGAAACAACTCCCCGCTTATCGTGGTGGATGGGATTGCTAACCGCGGTTTGGATCGTCTTAATCCGACGGATATAGAAAGCATCACCGTGTTAAAAGACGCTTCTGCGGCCATATATGGCGCGCAAGCGGCGAATGGGGTGATTTTGATTACCACTAAAAGAGGTAATATTGGAGCGCCTGAAGTCACGGCTGAATTTAACCAGGGTTGGGCGATGCCTACCATGCTTCCTAAGATGGCGGATGCCCGTACCTACGCCACCATGCTAAATGAGATCAGCCATTATAATGGACAGCCGGCAATTTATTCTGCTGAAGAAATCCAACAATTCGGCGATGGTTCTGATATATGGCGATATCCGAATACGGATTGGTTTGAAGAAACCCTTAAGCCTTCTACCCAGCAACGAACAGGTAACCTGTCCGTGAGGGGCGGATCAGATAACATGAATTATTTTGTTTCGGTAGGGGGTAATTTCCAGGATGGGATTTATATCAACAGCGCCACCAATTATTCTCAGGCGAATTTTCGGGCCAACCTGGACGGAAAAATATCAGAAAATATCAAGCTGAGCTTCGATGTGGCCGGTCGGCAGGAGAACAGGAATTATCCAACCCGTTCGGCAAGCTCGATTTTTTCTTTCCTGATGAGGGGCAAGCCCACGCTTCATGCCTACTGGCCGAATGGAATGAATGGACCGGACATTGAATATGGGGATAATCCTGTGGTGATCACTACAGACCAGACAGGCTATGACAAGGACAAAATCTTTGACCTTAACTCCAGGATGAACTTGGATATTACATTGCCCTGGGTAAAAGGATTGTCTATTACCGGAAATATTGCTGTGGATAAAACCTTCCAGAACAACAAGCTATGGCAAACACCATGGTATCTGTATACTTGGGACGGAGTGACCTATAATGACAATGACGAACCACATCTCGTAAGGGGACAAAGAGGTTATTCTGATCCACGCTTGAGGCAAGCCGGAACAGATACCCAGAGGATTACCCTTAACGGTTTGATCAATTATAGCAGAAGTATTGCCGATCTTCACAACATCAGCCTGTTGGTAGGCTCGGAGCGAATCTCGGGTGAGTCCATGAACTATGGAGGATTCCGTAGATACTTTATTTCTACCGCCGTAGACCAGTTGTTTGCCGGCGGTGAATTGGAGCAATCTACCTTTGGATCTGCCAATAAGAACGCCCGATTAAATTACTTCGGCAGGGCCAATTATGATTTTCTCGGTAAGTACCTTTTTGAATTTGTGTTCAGGTATGACGGATCGTATATTTTCCCGGCTGAAGGTCGATATGGCTTCTTTCCCGGAGTTTCTGCAGGCTGGGTGATGTCGGAGGAGAATTTTCTTAAAGATAGAGTTTCATGGATCAACTTCTTAAAAGTCAGGGGATCATGGGGACAAACTGGGAACGACCGGATTGAGCCTTTCCAGTACCTGACCAGCTATGGCTTTGGCAGTACGAATTATGTTTTCAATGAAGATTGGGAAGATAAGACCCTAAGTGAACTTAGAATCGCCAATCCCAATATCACGTGGGAAGTAGCGAACCAATCGAATATAGGGCTTGATGGTCAATTGTTTGGTGGGAAGTTTACTTTTGCTGCGGATTATTTTTACAACCTCCGCACAAATATCCTATGGCAGCGGTCTGCTTCAGTTCCCTATACCAGTGGCCTCACCCTGCCAAGGGAAAACATTGGGGAGGTTGTCAATCAAGGGGTAGAGCTTGAACTGGGTTATCAGAATACTGCTGGTGCCTTAAGCTATTCAGTTTCTGTGAACGGAGGTTTCCAGAATAACAAAATTAAGTTCTGGGATGAGACCCCTGGCGCTCCTGAATGGCAGAGATCCACGGGAAGCCCCATGAATACGAGTTTGGTTTACAAAGCGATTGGGGTCTTCAAGGATCAGGCGGCCGTCGATGCGTACCCGCACTGGGTAGGTGCGAGACCCGGTGATGTGATCTTTGAGGACATCAATAAGGACGGGGAAATTGATGGCTTGGACCGTATTAGAACACAAAAGACAGACCTGCCCACTTTTCAGGGTGGGTTAAACATCGACTTGAGGTACAAGAATTTCTATTCCAATATCTTTCTTCAGGGAGCCATGGGTGCGCAACGGAATATGTACTATGAATTCCAAGGAGAAGGCGGCAATTTCCGTGTGTCTGATGCAGAAGGTCGTTGGACGGAAGAGAACCCTTCTGCTACCAAGCCAAGGGCATGGAACCGCTATTCCGAATACTGGAGGAACTACACCAACACCTATTGGCTGGAGGATAGTGATTATGTAAGGTTCAAGAATCTGGTAGTGGGATACAACTTTGCCCATCCCATGCTGGGGGATGCGAAAGTGAATGTCTATTTCAGTGGGATGAACCTGTTTACCTGGTCAACCATAGAGGATCATGATCCAGAATCGACTTCTAATACCGCGTATCCGCTTAATAAAGTTTACAATCTTGGAGTTGTTTTAACTTTCTAAAAATTAGAAAACATGAGACATCAAAAATATATTTTCCTTACGTTCCTGCTGGGATTGTTCTTAATGTCAGCCTGCAGTGATAATTTCCTTGAGACCGAACCCCTAGATGAATTTGCCGATGGGGCGGTCTGGGGCGATGAAAATCTATCAGAAGCCTTTATCAATAACATCTACCAAAGGCTTGATCAGACCTTTACACAGGGACGGCTCAAGGCCATGATCGTGGATGAAGCCCACTACAGGGGAAATACCGCCTCCTTGCAGTTTAACCGATCCCAATTGACAGCAGACGGTATTCCGTCCTGGGGCAACAACCAGAGTTTTAGTAGCTGGAACGACCTGTACAAGAGTATCAGGTTTGCTAACATGTTTTTGGAAAATGCAGACAGGATTCCAGCGGAAGAACAGGTGCTGAATAGGATGAAAGGAGAGGCACTCTTTCTCAGAGCTTACCTCTACCATTTGCTGATGCGCCAATACGGAGGGGTACCGCTTGTTTCCCGGGTATTCGAACTGGTGGACGATTTTAACGTTCCACGCAGTAGTTTGGAGGAAACTGTCAATTTTATTGTTGCAGATTTGGATCAGGCAGTCACATTATTGCCAACGTCCTATACTGGGAATGACATAGGCCGGGCGACCAAAGGAGCAGCATTGGCATTGAAGTCAAGGGTACTGGTGCGGGCAGCCAGTGACCTGTACAATACACCCATCTTTTCCAACTACTCCAATCCAGAACTTATCGCCTATGTGGGCGGCAGCAGAACGGTGCGTTGGCAAGCGGCCAAGGATGCCGCCAAAGCGGTGATGGATTTAGGACAATATGGGTTATACAAGGCAGATCCCGCGCCGGGGGAGGATATCGCCGAGAATTTCAACCAATTATTCATTTCAAAAAATAATGAGGAGGATATATTTCTACGGTATTTCACCCTGAGGGACAACGTCCAGATTGGTTTGGTGACTGGTCCTAACGGCTGGCACAACTGGGGTACAAATGCCCCTGTGGGCGATTTGGTGGACGACTATGCCATGGCTGATGGCTCCCGATTCGATTGGAACAATCCCTCCCATGCTGCAAAGCCTTATGAGAATCGCGAGCCGCGATTTTATGCCACTATTCTGTACGAAGGGGCCAAATGGAGGCCGCGTCCTGAATATTTAAGGGCGGAGGAGCCCGAAGGTGTTATTCAGGTTGGGAAGTGGGAAATATGGGATGAAGCAACAAACTCCATTCAAATAAAGCATGGTCTGGATACCCGACAAAGTCCTATCGAAAACTGGAATGGAAGCTATACCGGTTATTATGCAAGGAAATTTGTGGATCCACAGCATGACCATCAATATATCCGGCAGGATGTTCCTTATCGGTTTATTCGGTATACTGAGATTGTGTTGAATTACGTCGAAGCCTGTATCGAACTTGGTGAATATGAAGAAGCCCGCTTGCATCTTAACAGTATTAGGAGAAGGGCTGGACTTCCTCCAGTAACGGAATCTGGTGAGGCCTTGCGCGATCTTTACCGCTTAGAGAGACGTATTGAATTGGCGCTGGAAGATCACCGGATCTGGGATGTTCGGAGATGGGCGATTGGTCCCGAGGCTTACGATAAGTCTGTCACAAGGGCAGAGGTGGTGTATAAGCTTTTGCCCGACAAGACCACCGACACCATCCCCACCATCACGCATGTTCCCTTAGAGTCACACGAGTGGATAGACAAGGCTTATTTCTTTCCCATTTTAAGAGATGAACTCAATAGGAATGAATTATTAATTCAAAATCCAGACTATTAATTACGGATTATTGCTTCTCCAGTCAACTCTTGGTGGGAATTGAATGCTTGCCAAGAGTTGGCTAACATGGGAGCCAACCAATTCTTTACACTCTATTTCTGAATTCAATGCTGAGTTTTAAAAGCCGAACAAGATAAAACGATGAACAAAAAAATAACAAAATCCAGTAGAAGGGCATTTTTGGAAAACTTCTCCAAAATAGGAGCCTTATCACTTCTCCCTACCGGTGCCGTGTTGGCCAGGGACGAGGAAAAGGCTTTAGAGGCCAATTCTGTAATCGTGGGACCCTATCTTCAGAATATTTCCCCTACCGAGGCGACCATCATGTGGGTGACCCATAAGAACAGCTTTAGCTGGGTGGAATATGGGGACCGGATGAATTTAAATAGAAAGTTCTTCTCCTATCAGAATGGTCTGATCCAAGCAAACAACCGCGTAAACAAAATCACACTGCCGGGAATCAAATCCGGCCAATCCCACAGGTATAGAATTGTATCCACGGAGATAGTTGCCGTTAACGGCTCCCAATACAAATTCGGAGAAACGATGACCAGCCCGATTTATTCCTTCGATACTCCTTCAGAGACTGCCGAAGAGTTCAAGATGGTCATATTTAATGATCATCACGAAAGGTCCCAAACAATCCCCCAGCTTCTTTATCGGTTCGGATATACGGGCAACGAAAAGGATTTTGATCTGGTAGTGTTCAACGGTGACGTATTTGATGACTTGGAAAGTGAAGAGCAACTTATCAATCAATTTCTTATCCCCTGCGTGAACGTTTTTGCCAAAGAGACCCCTTTCCTGTTCGTCCAAGGGAACCATGAAGTAAGGGGCGCATTTTCCAGGCACCTGCCCGATTATTTAGGCTTTACCAATAACCAATATTACTATGCCTTCACTCGGGGATCTGTAAGGGTAGTGGTATTGGATTCTGGTGAGGACAAGACAGATGACAACTGGGAATACGGGGGATTGGTAGCCTTTGACCAATATAGGGAAAAGCAGCGGGAATGGTTAAGGAGGGAAATAGCGTCTCCGGATTTTAAGGCAGCGGCTTTCAGGGTGGTGCTCATACATATTTCTCCGTGGCATTCGGGGGATTGGCATGGGACGCTTCATTGCAGGGAGATGTTTGGCCCCTTACTGAACGAGGGAAAAATTGATCTTCAAGTTTCTGGTCACACCCATAGGTTTGCCTATCATCAACCGGATAAGGACCACAATTTCCCCATTATCATCGGCGGAGGCCCGATTGAAGGGAACCGGACCATTATGAAATTCCACGCTACTCCAAGCAATATTAAAGTCAAAGTCCTTAAGGATGACGGGGAGGTATTGGGGGACTATTCCTATAATCCAAAATAAATATCATCTGGACAATAGAAGACCGGAAGGTTAAAAATAGCCCTTCAAGATTTTGGAGGGCTGTTCTTTTCAATACTTTAGAGGTACGGCCTTGTATTGACACAGGTAAACTCAGCCAACAGGATAAAAATAGTATTTCCTTTAGCCCCAATTCTTAGCGGTATATGGTATAGATCCCTACGTAGCGTATGGTTCCTGCTTTGACCTTCAGGCTTAGGAACCGTCGTGGATGCCGGAGCTGCCATAAATATAGCAAGTCTGTTGTGTCTTTGCTATTTAAAAAGTACCGCTACGCTTAATCCAAGGGGCGAAGGCCACATCTCTGCTAAGACCTTGGAAGGGAGCGCCGGTATTTGTGCAAAAATCCTAAATTGAGTTTGTCTGGCACAAGAGGCAAGATTCTAAATCCAAATATGGGATAGAGGCAATGGTCTGATTTCCATTCCCATTGGCGGGATTGGCAAGGCATGAGCCAAAGCAGAGCGGGAACTCCTGGTTGTATCCTGTTCCCAATTTACCGCTCAACATAACATTGGGCTCAATAGAAACAATCTTCCGTAGTTAGTCAAAATTAAAGCGGCATCGCCCAAGAAGTTCGAGGAAATATGGTTCTCGGGCATCGTGTCAGGCGGTTCATGCTGCGCATAGGAAGCTATGAGAAGTTTCAGCAGCAATACAATCATAATTTTTCTCATCTCCCCATGTATTTACCTAGGGGTTCGACCAAATTATTCGGGAGCCTACATTTCCTTCCTATCTGGGATTGGTTTTTTCAGGTTCTTTTCCAGGAATTTTTCCATGGCACCATAAAACTCAAATTTGTTTTCCTGGTTATCAAAACCGTGCCCTTCATTGTCCTTCACGATGTATTCGACGGTTACGCCCCGCTTGCGCAAAGCGTCCACCATCTGGTCTGACTCGGCTTTGTTGACACGGGGATCATTGGCTCCTTGGGCGATCAACAGCGGAACGCGGATCTTGTCGGCATGGAGGACTGGGGAAACTTCGGCAAGCAGCAGGCTGTCCTTTTCTGGATCCCCCACCATTTCGTAGAATATTTTGCGTAAAGGCTCCCAGTAGGGGGGGATAGTGGTCATAAAGGTAAACATGTTGGATACGCCGACATAGTCTACCGCGCAGGCATACAGCTCAGGCGTAAAGGTGACGCCCGCAAGCGCCACATAACCGCCATAACTGCCGCCATAGATGGCAATCCGGGTAGAGTCTGCAATCCCCTCATCAATCAACCAGTTTACGCCATCGGTCACATCGTCCTGCATCGTGCGTCCCCACTGCTTGAAAGAGGCTTCCCAGAACTGACGGCCATAGCCGGTGGATCCCCTGAAATTCATCTGCAATACAGCATAACCCTGGTTGGCCAGAAACTGTACCTCTGGATTAAAACCCCATCTATCCCTAGCCCAGGGTCCTCCGTGTGGGTTGATGACTACCGGAAGGTTTTTGGCCTCCACACCCTTAGGCAAGGTAAGGTATCCATGTATGGTAAGCCCGTCGCGGGAGGTATAGGTAATGGGTTTCATAATGGCCATGTTGTCTTCTTTCAATCCCGGCATAAAATCCGTAAGTTTTTGAAGCTGCCCCTTGTCCACATCATAGAAATAATAGCCGCCATAATACCGGTCACTGTTGGAGTGCACCAACAACTTGTTTTCTTCTTTATTCTTACGGGTGATCCTGTTGGTATAATCAGGGAGTTCGCTGTTTATCTTGTTGTAGATATTCTCTGTTTCTGAATCTAAAAAATGCATTTTGGGCTTGTCGGTTTCGTAGTAGACTGCCGTCAACATTTTGCGTTTTCTAGAATAATCGACACCTTCTACATCCACATCGGGATGTTCGTAAATCACCTCCATTTCTTTTCCTGCTTTTGGATCAAATGTTACCAGTACGGATCTGTCACGGCCAAGGTCGGACAGGCAGTAAAGATGTTGGTTGTCGAAAGTGAACAAAACTGGGAAGAGCGTTTCTTTGAAGCTCGTCGTCACCACGGTGGTGAAAGCGTCGTTTTCTGTTTCCCGGTAAAGCAAACTGTTATTGACCCCATCGGCAGTGAAGGCCGCACGGATTTTGCCGTCGTGGTCGGTGAGCCAGCTCACAATGTTGCCCGGATTCTCGGCGACCATTTTCATTTCATTGGTAGCGGTGTTAAGGAGGTACACATCGAAGATCTCAGGGTCACGTCCGTTATGTTCGATGAGCATTTCTTCCGGCCTGTCCTCCAATATATCCACCACCCCGGCTAATACTTGATCAAAGGGGGTATGGTCTTTCAATTCGGACCCGTCGGGTTTTACCGAGAGGATATGGGTGTTTTCATCTCCCCCGATATCTTTAATAAATATTATCCGGTCGTCGCTTTCCCAAAAGGCGTTATAAATGCTCCGTTCTGTTTCATGGGTAATCGGAACGGCGCTGGTATCGCCCAAGGTCTGTACGAACACGTTCATACGCCCCTTGTGGGGAGCGGAAAATAAGATCATATCTCCATTGGGGGATATTCTGTATTGGCTTCGCTCTGCATCTTTAAAAAAGTCCTCCATGGCCACAGGCTCTGCCGGGACGAGTTCGGGTGCCTTTTCTGTACGTGTACAGGCAAAGAGACCAACAATTACTATCGCTGGCCAGACCGTTTGTTTAGGGTAGTTTTTCATAAGCTTGCAAGGTTTTGAGGCAGGATCACATGGGTCATAATCCGTTGGGTGTGTGTCAGCGGTAGTGGCAGGAATGAGGTCTGCGCCGGCGATCCAAAAGAGACTCTGTTCCATCAAATCTAGGCTATTTCTACCGGCCGAAGAATACCCATGCTTGGGTATATTTAGAAGTTGAAAAAAGTTTGGTAAAAAGGGAAATAGGATTCCTGTGGAAGGGAATTGTTCAGAATTAAGCCAACATTCTGGTCTTCTAAAAATAGAGATCCATCATTTTATTGTTATATTTCAGATAGTTTAATCCTTTCCGGTGTAACAAATTAAGAATGGATCCCACTTGAGCGGGATTAATTTAGTGTTAATAATGACTGGGTATCCTTAACTTATCGATTACCTGTCATTGAGGATAAATTCCTAAAAAGGTCCGCACTTTTGCTCCCGAAAATGGCGGGGGGAATAGCTCTCGTAGAACCTGATCAATACCACTGGGTATGGATGGCATGCGTCAAGTATTGTACACCCTAAATAATCAAGAAAATGCCTATGTATGTAAAATCAACAATCTGGATTGGTTCCGTGCGGAGCCATAAGTGGGGAGGTTTTCCCTTGCCGGCAACGGTGTCTCAACAAACCACAAAACACTTAATTAATCAATAAAGACATGGAAAAAAGCTTACTCAAGCATGTGTTACACATGACTAGATATTTCTCTTTAGCCATTACGACCTTCTGTTTGAGCATGGGGCATGGCTTGGCGTATGACGGGGAGCCCCTTGCAGGGATCGCTACATCTGTAGCAGATGTAACGGTGACTGGTACAGTTAGGGACGTCTCTGGGGAACCCCTTCCAGGTGTAACGGTCTCGTTAACTGGCACGAGTACAGGCACCGCCACCGATTTAGACGGCAGGTATGCGCTTACGGTGCCTGAAGGTTCTACTTTGGTATTTTCATTCATTGGATTTGAGACTCAAAGCATAGCCATCGGAGGGCGGAGCGTCATTGACGTTACGCTGAGTGAGGATATTTCCGCCTTAGATGAGGTGGTCGTTGTAGGTTATGGCATACAGCGGAAAGCCAATCTTACAGGTGCGGTGGACCAGATCACTTCGGAAGTCTTCGAAAATCGTCCCATTCCCAACGTTGCCCAGGGATTGGTGGGGGCGGTACCCAACTTGAATATCAAGATGTTTGATGGCAAGCCGACCCAATCCCCCAGTTTTAATATCCGGGGAACAACTTCCATAGGGCAGCAAGGAAGTGCCTTGGTCTTGATAGATGGGGTAGAGGGTGATCCAGGCATGTTAAATCCCAATGATATCGAAAGCATATCGGTACTGAAAGATGCCGCGTCAGCTTCCATTTATGGTGCGCGTGCTGCCTTCGGCGTGGTTTTGATCACGACCAAATCTGCCGTCGAGGGAAAAACTTCGATTACCTATTCCACGAATTTTTCGCTCAAATCGCCCACGACGGTCCCTGACAACATCACCGAATCCTATCCATGGGCGCAGGGATTTAATGATGCTTGGGCAAGGTGGAACGACAACGGCAATACACCTACCGCCATCAATAAAACCTTGCCATTTTCTCCTGCTTATTTGGCAGAGATAAAGAGACGTTGGGAAGATCCTTCTCTGCCAAGGATAGAGGTAAATCCATCTACCGGAGAGTATGAGTATTATTACAGCACCGATTGGTATAGTGAATTGTATAAGGACCAGTTCTTGGCACAGGATCATAATCTCACATTGACTGGTGGGAATGATAAGACTTCCTTCTATGTAAGTGGCCGTTACAATGGCCAAGATGGATTGTTCCGATATAATTCTGACAGATATGCCATGTATAATTTACGGGCCAAAGGTGCCATTCAACTGACTCCTTGGCTACGGCTGGAAAACAACACGGAGTACTCGAGGATGACCTACTTCCAACCCTTGAATGTGGGTGAAGGGAGTGGTATCTGGAGAAATATGGCGGACGAAGGCCACCCCTTGGCGCCGCTGTTGAATCCCGACGGCTCCCTGTCATTCCCTGCAGCCTATACTGTGGGAGACTATTATATAGGGAAAAACGGTACCGACAACGTGCAGCGTTTTCTGAAGAACAGGACATCGGCCAAGGCCGAGTTTTTCGACAAAAGTCTGACCCTGAATGCTGATTTTACCTTTCAAACCACGGATATCAATTCGCAGCAAAACCGTGTACAGGTTCCCTACAGCCGATATCAGGGTGTAACAGGCTACACGGGTACCAATACCAACGACCTTCAGGAACGCAGAAGGACCACTGAATACTTTGCGACAAACATCTATGCCAACTACCTGAAGTCTTTGAATGATGTCCATAATTTTGGGTTGTTGGCTGGATTTAACTATGAAAATTCTGTTTATCAAAACCTCACTGCACGACGTAATGGGATTGTTTATGCGGATGCAGATGATATCAACCTGGCCTTGGGGCAGAGTATTGTCACCACCGGTGGCTACCAAAAATGGGCCATTGCCGGGGGCTTCTTCAGGGTGAATTATGATTTCGATGGCCGTTATTTGTTAGAAGTGAATGGCCGTTATGATGGTTCTTCCAAGTTTCCAAACGATCAGCAATGGGCGTTCTTTCCTTCTGCATCGGTGGGTTGGGCAGTTTCAGAAGAGTCATTCTGGAGGGTAAACCCAAGCCTGCTGACCACGTTGAAGCTGCGTGCATCTTATGGGTCCTTGGGTAACGGAAACATCAGTCCCTATTCGTTCACCGAAAACTTTGGGATCTCCCAGTTGGGGCGGATCATTAACGGTATCCGGCCACAAGCCACAAGGCAACCCGGTGTTGTCCCTGCAGGGCTTACTTGGGAAACGTCTACCACGGGCAATATAGGACTGGACTTTTCCAGCTTGGAAAACAGGCTCCAATTTACGGGGGATGTTTACCGCCGTTGGACCACCGATATGTTTACCACGGGGCCTACGTTACCTGCAATTTACGGCACCACAGTGCCGAAAGGAAACTATGCCGACTTGGAGACCACAGGATGGGAACTCTCGGTAACTTGGAGAGATGCATTTACGGTAGCCGATAAGCCGTTCAACTATGATGTCCGAGTGGTGATGTCCGACTACCGTGCCATCATCACAAAATACAACAATGAGGAAAAAAGGTTAACGGACTATTATGAAGGTCAGCGGATCGGGGAGATATGGGGTTATCGGGTAGAGGGGCTATTCCAATCGGAGGATGAAATTGCCAATTCGCCTTCCCAGGCCAACATCCCCAATACCAATACCAGGAAGAACTACGTGGGCGACATCAAATTCAAAAACCTGGACGGAGACGATGAGATCTACCATGGGCTTAACCGTGTCGGCGATTCGGGAGACAAAACGATTATCGGTAATTCTGAACCCCGGTATTCTTACGGGGTTAATCTGAATGCTGATTGGAACGGGTTTTTCGTGTCTGCTTTCTTCCAGGGGGTGTTAAAACAGGATTACTATCCAGCGCCAGAGTCAAGGTTCTGGGGACAATACAACCGTCCTTACAACCAATATCCCAGCTGGCATGAAGACAATATGTTCAGGGAAGAACTGGGAAATTTCGATGCGTATCTGCCGCGCCTTGTAGGGTACATCGCCCAAGGATCAGGCCGTGTTTTGAACATGCCAAACGACCGTTTTTTGCAGAATGCTTCCTATATAAGGCTTCGCAATTTGCAGATCGGATACGCACTGCCAAAGCAGCTCATCTCGAAGATCAAGGCCAACGACGTCCGGATCTACCTTTCGGCCGAAAACCTTTGGACCTGGTCGCCCATGTACAAATGGACCAAGGATACGGATGTGACCAACATCTACGGCTCCGATAGGGATTTGAGTGGTGGTTCAAGTGGGGATGGGTACAACTATCCGATGCTCAAAGCCCTATCCGCAGGCTTAACCATAAATTTCTAAATTAAATCAACATGAAGACACTACCATATATACTATTAGCATTGTTCGTCTTGACGTTCTCTTCGTGCAACTTGGATGAAGTTCCTGTAGATACCGGCTCAAAGCAGGCGATATTCGGTTCGGCCAGTGGTCTTGAATTGTATTCCACCTCTTTTTATGACATTTTGCCCAATACCGACGTGGGCGTGTTTCAAGATGATGATGGAACCGATTTGATCGCCCGAAACGGGGTGGATAACTATCTGGCACCCGGAGCCCTTAGTTCCATTACGAGTTCCGGATGGAACTGGAGCGATCTCCGCAACATCAACTATTTTATCGAAAATGCAGAAAATAGTCCGGTGCCGGAAAAGAACCACTACATCGGCTTGGCCCGGTTCTTCCGTGCCTTGTTCTATTTTGACAAGGTTCAGCGTTTTGGGGACGTGCCATGGATTGATAGGACCATCGAAATTACGGATAGCCTCACCCTTCACGGACCACGCACGGACCGTTTTGAAGTAATGGATAAGGTGTTGGCTGATCTCGATTTTGCGATTGACAACATCACGTTGACCTCGGATCCTTCCTCTACCCGAATCACAAAAAATGTGGCAAGAGCCTATAAAACCAGAATAGCACTTTATGAGGCAACTTTGAGGAAATACCATACCACCTACAATATGCAGTCTACCGCCGATGCCTGGTATCAGGAGGTGGTGGAAGCAGCCAATGACATCAACGGCTTTACCATCCATCATGGGGCAATAGAGGACCGTTCCTACCGAGAACTGTTTATCACCAAAACTCCTTACGCGGATGAGACGATATTAGCCGTGGCACTGGATGCAAGTCTTCAGGTATTCAGTTCCGCCAACCGGCGATTTATCAGTCCGACCTATGGCAACCGACCCAGCTTGACCCGCAACTTCGTCCATATGTATTTGAAGTTGGATGGTACTCCATTTACCAACGAACCGGATTATTTCACCACGCCATTTGTAGAAGAGGTGAAGGATAGGGATTTGCGTCTTAAGCAGACCATCCGCTTAGGTGATTATCGTCGTACCGAGAACGGCGTTCCGGTAGTTGCTCCTCCTAATTTTAACCAAACCTTTACCGGCTACCAGCCGATCAAATGGAGTTATGATGAGAGGTTTCCTTTTGATGATGAAAGCAGGAACGACAATGCACACATTATTATGCGCTATGCCGAAGTGTTGTTGAATAAGGCAGAGGCATTGGCAGAGTTGGGAACAATGACTTCTGCTGACTGGACGGAGACCATAGGGGCACTGCGTGAGCGGGCAGGAATTACAGGGGCCACATTGACCACCTTACCGACGGTGGCAGATCCCTATTTGGTGGATTATTACCGAGGAAAATTTGCCGATCCGGTGTTGTTGGAAGTAATTCGTGAGCGGGCTGTTGAGCTTATATTTGAAGGGCTTCGTCCGGGGGATTTGATAAGGTGGCACTTGGGCGAGCTCTTTGCGGAGACTCCCAAAAACGGCATGTACGTTCCGGCACTTGGAGAATACGACTTGAATGGCGATGGTATTATGGATGTATCCTTTTATCAAGGCGCACAACCAAGCCCATCGAATCCTTCTATAGCTTTCGTGGATGTGTCACCATCCACGGCTCCAGGAAGGCTCCAGTTGTCCAATGGAACTTGGGGAGAAGTGATTTTTAATCCAGGAGTGCGGGAATGGTTGGATAAAAAGTATCTTTACCCTATCCCCGAAGCTGACAGGGACCGTAATCCTGCTTTGGGGCAAAATTTAGATTGGTAATTTGCTGAGGGACATGGCCAAAGAGTAAAGAATGGATCGGACATCCGATCCATTCTTTAACTTTCATGTCCTATTTCTAATTTTCATATATCACCTAACAAGTTTATTTTCTATGAAACATTTAATTGTCCTATTGGTTTTTTTCTCCACCGCTTTGGCCTGTACTGAAAAGGAAGTCGAAAATCCCACCATCACGGTAGCTGCCTACAACCTCCGCATGGATACCCCACGTGACAGCTTGAATGCGTGGCCCAATAGAAAGGAAAACGTCAAGGCCTTGATCCAGTACCATGATTTCGACATCATTGGTACTCAGGAAGGTTTTAAGCACCAGTTGGATGGTCTGCTGGAGATGCCGGGATATGCCTATTTCGGCGGGGGACGTGATGATGGCAAGGAAGCGGGCGAGCATTCCGCAGTAATTTATAAGACAAGCCGTTTTGAGATCCTGGAGTCAGGGGACTTCTGGTTGAGAGAAAACCCGGATGAGCCGGGTTTGGGATGGGACGCTACCTGTTGCAATAGAATAGCCTCCTGGGCAAAATTCTCGGACAAGGATACTAAGGAGGAATTCTTTGTATTCAATGCCCATTTCGATCACGAGGGTGTGGTCGCCAGACGGGAATCAGGAAAGCTGATGGTAGAAAAAATCAAAGAAATAGCCAAAGATGCCCCGGTTATCTGCACAGGTGACTTTAATTCTACGCCTGACACAGAGCAGATTAAAACTCTTTCCACGTTCTTGAACGATGCCTATTCCATTACCAAAATGCCTCCTTATGGGCCCGTTGGCACTTTTAATTCGTTTAAATTTGATGCTCCATTTAAAAACCGTATCGATTATGTTTTTGTCAGTGATCATTTTGAAGTGGCCAAATATGGTGTGTTGACAGATGCCAAAGACCGGCGCTATCCGTCAGATCACCTTCCGGTGGTGGCGACGGTCCAGATCGTTAAGTAATCCTAAACAAGCCGCCTGTATCAAGCAGGTGGCTTGTTATTGATGCTTTAACAGGGTCAAAAAATCTCTCCTATATCTCTTTTTTTTGTATTTAGAGAAACCTTAGGTATTATTGTTTATCCTATCAAACACCCAATATAACTCTTAGTGAAAGGTCTGGCTAGCGATGATGAAATTGCCGATGTAAACCGCTTATGGAGTCGGCTTATGGAGGGTGACAAGGGTGGCTTGGAAGGGTTGTACAGACATTTTGCCAAAGAACTTTTTCAATATGGCTTATCCATAGTGTCTGATCAGGATTTTGTGCAGGAATGCAACATTCAGAAAAAACCACCAGAATCTCGGCTTACAGAGTACATCCAAACAATGGTTAAAAGATGCCGCAGACGCTGCTCAGGAAATCATTGATTCGAACCATTATTCGCTACATTCTACAGGAAATCCAGACAGGGATTATAGGACGTTGTTTGTTTCCGAAAATCCTGTTTCTTCGGAGATAATGTGGGCAAACTTGTACAATAGTTCGTTGAGAAGGTGGCATGCGATCACCTGGAATTTCAATTCGGCAACGATAGGTTCTCGTTGGAGTTTGACCAGACAGTTTATCAATACCTATCTTCTCAAGGACGGGACTCGGTTTACCGATCAAAACGGATACAATGAAAAACTATTTACGGAGGAAATGGTTGACCGTGATCCCAGACTGGCTCAGACCATCAGATCTTTGGGTTATAAACGTTCTGACGGCTCAGCAGCACCCTCCAATTCAGGATACAGTCTGACAGGATATTATATTATTAAGTTTAGCTTGGATGATAAGGTGTTCGATTCCAGATCTGAATCCTATAACAGCGTCTCCGTGATGCGTTATGCAGAGATATTGTTAAATTATGCCGAGGCAAAGGCCGAATTGGGTGAAATGAACAGTGACGTGTGGAATACCACCATAGGTGCCCTTCGTGAAAGAGCGGGTGTAAATAGCTCGGAGCCTGAAGTAGCAGACAGCTATCTTCAGGAAGAGTACTTTCCAGAAGTGTCGGATAAATATTTATTGGAAATCTACAGGGAGAGAGGCGTTGAACTTGTATATGAAGGTTTTCGATTCGATGATTTGTTGCGTTGGAAGAAGGGACATCTTATTGAAAAACCGTGGTTAGGTATTTATGTGCCTGCTTTGGGAGTAGAAATGGATATGGATGGCAACGGGACACCTGACGTCAGTTTTGTAACGGCTAATCCTGCTGATCCCAAACCTGGAGTCTACTACAAAATTGTTGATGGCAATTCAACAAGGCTGACTGAAGGGGATAAGGGGAATTTGTTGTGGAACGCCAACGAAACGAGAGAATTTCCCGACCGGAAATACTATCGGCCTATTTCAGAATCCGACATTGTCCTAAACCCGAATCTTCAACAAAACCCGGGATGGTCCAATTAAGAACTTATTGCATCCACGGCTTCTATTCGTGCTAAGAAGTTGAGCTAGTGGTCATCTTCCCGCAGGGTATGGGGTGTACTCTCCTTATTCTGCGGGTCATTGCTGTCTGGCGGTTGCCACACGATTTAAGCTAAAAATGAATATTTAACAATAAAAGATCTCAAATGAAACGAAAATTTCCCTGGTCTTTGAGCGGGTTTGCTACCGCAATGATCTGCCTCACTTGTGCATTGTCCATGGGCTGTAGCAGAAGTGCTTCCATAGATATGCGGATCTCGGCCTACAATATCCGGTACGAGTCCAAAGCAGATGAACTGGCTGGCAATGGCTGGGCGGCCAGAAAAGAACCGCTGGCCAAGTTAATCCTAGACCATAAGTTTGATATTATTGGAACCCAAGAGGGGAATGGGAAGCAGTTGGATGAATTGGACAATTTGCTGGAGGATTTTGACTATGTTGCCCATCCTTATGGGGGGGCGGATGGAAATTTGCACAACACTGCTACCTATTATCGGAAAAATCTATTATTTGTCATAGATGAAGGGGTGTTTTGGTTAAGCGAAACACCTGACGTACCTAGTGTCGGATGGGACGCTTCCGACCGAAGAATATGCCAATGGATAAAATTTAAAGACTTGGGGAGTGGCAGAGCGTTCTATTTCTTTAATGCCCATTTTTATTTCAGAAAGACGGAGGCTAGAAGAGAATCTGCCTATCTTCTTGTGGATAAGATAAGGGAGATTGCCTCCGGTGACGCGGTAGTCTTGTTGGGGGATTTCAACTCAACACCCGAGATGGATCAAATCCAATACCTGGGTACTCAATTAGTTGATTGTTTAGAAGCGGCTGAACAGAAGGAAGGACCGGAAGCCACTTTCCCGGGAGGAAGATTTGATGGGGAGCCGGAAATGAGGCTGGACTACATATTTGTCAGCAAGCATTTTAAGGTGGTGGATTTCAAGACTCTGAGCGATACGTACGGGAGCGGCAGATACCCTTCGGACCATTTGCCCGTTACTTCACGGTTGATACTTGAATAAATCAGAAATGGCTGAATCAGTAGAAATGGCTAAGTCAAAAGGTACAATCCTGGCGGAGCATTGGATTCAAAGGAGGATTGTGCGGAGGTAATAGAAGGAATTCATCTTTACTTTATCGTGGGGCAGAAGTAAAGGACCATTTTTGCGGTCAATGTCTGAGCACCTGAGCTCTCCAGAGAGAAAGTCAGTTGGTTCAGATTCCCAGTTAGATTGTTCCAATGTCTTACAGTAAATATTTTATTGATAGGTCTCATACTTAGTGTACCAGTTTTATGACAGAAAAAATAACAAAATCCGGTAGGAGAGCTTTTTTGGAAAAGTTTTCGAAAATAGGTGCATTGACATTTATTCCAACCAGTGCGGCCTTGGCTATCGACGACCAACCGGCGGTGGATGACAACAGAATAGTGGTAGGGCCATACCTTCAGAATATTTCCCCTACCGAGGTTACCATCATGTGGGTGACCCACAAAAACAGCTTCAGTTGGGTGGAATATGGCGATGGAACAAATTTGAACAAGCGGTTTTTCTCCTACCAAAATGGCTTGATACAAGCAAATAACCGGGTGAATAAAATCACCTTGCCGGGGATAAAGCCCGGGAATACCCATAGGTATCGGATCGTATCCACAGAAATTATGGCCGTCAATGGCCCACGCTATCGGTTTGGAGAAACAATTACCAGCCCCATTTATTCCTTTGATACCCCATCAGAGACTGCCGAGGATTTCAAAATGGTCATATTCAACGACCATCACGAAAGGTTCCAGACAATCCCCCAGCTTCTTTATCGGTTCGGATATACGGGCAACGAAAAGGATTTTGATCTGGTAGTGTTCAACGGTGACGTATTTGATGACTTGGAAAGTGAAGAGCAGCTGATCAATCAATTTCTTATCCCCTGCGTAGACGTTTTTGCCAAACAAACTCCTTTCTTATTTGTTCAGGGAAACCATGAAGTGAGAGGGGCATTTTCTAGGCAGCTCCCCGATTATCTAGGTTTTACCAACAACCAGTATTATTATGCCTTTACGAGAGGCTCCGCCCGGATACTCGTGTTGGACTCGGGTGAGGACAAAGCAGATGACAACTGGGAATACGGTGGATTGGTAGCCTTTGACCAATATAGGGAAAAGCAGCGGGAATGGTTGAAGAATGAGATAGCATCAGCCGCTTTTAAGGCAGCAGCGTTTAGGATAGTACTCATTCACATTTCTCCTTGGCATTCGGGAGACTGGCATGGTCCCCTCCATTGTCGGGAGATGTTTGGCCCATTGCTAAACCAGGCTAAAATTGATCTTCAAATTTCAGGTCATACGCATAAGTTTGCCTATCACCAACCGGACAATGATCATAATTTCCCCATAGTGATCGGCGGCGGGCCGATCGAAGGGAACAGGACCTTAATGAAATTTCACGCTTCCCCCAATACCGTTAAGCTGGAAGTCTTAAAAGATGACGGAGAGCTTTTAGGAAGTTATTCACTGAACAGAAATAGCCTATTATCATGAAGACGTTGTAGTTTCCAAATCCAAGAAATCTGGTATTTTCTTTCATTACCGGTATGTGATGAGGAAAGAGGTGCTTTTTGTTGAGTAGAGCCGAGACTTATAGTGGATGGATTGGGTTATTTCTATTGGGATTATATGACAGGGCCATTCCCCTGAAACCGGAGGTCCGATTTTTAACAAAAATCCGCCGTATTGGCTTAATACAGGTCATTCTACTTGTGTAAGACACATTGCTAGTTATATTTGTCAAGGGATAGAACGGTGTACAGTTCTTGTCAGCTGTACATCCTCTTTTCAAATTTTATTAGGAACGACAAGCTGCTCTTGAGAGCGGTCTTCTAGCTTAAACAACAACTCAAATACTATGATCAGAAGAGATTTTATTAAGTCCGCCTCTCTGTTGGCTGGAGGATTGCTAACTGCACCTTTGGCGGGCAAATCGGAGAATTTTTCTTTTAAGCCGGAGATGCCAACGCTCAAAAAGGGGCTCGGATTCGGAATGATAAAGGAAGAAATTCCCCTATTGGATAAGCTAAAATTGGTGAAAGACCTGGGTTTCCAGGGGGTAGAGTTTAACAGCCCCTTAGAGTTCAATCTCAAAGAACTCGTGGACGCAAAAAACAAATCAGGAATTGAGATACCCAGTACGGTGAATAGAGACCATTGGTCCAAAACACTTTCGGATCCCGATCCTTCCGTCAGGCAGTTTATTATCGATTCTATAACGAAATCTCTTGAAGAGACCAAGGAACTGGGAGGGGATACGGTGCTTGTGGTTCCCGGCGTTGTGAACGAGAAAGTTTCCTATGCGGAGGCGTACAAAAATGCCTTGGATTCCATCCGTAAGCTCATTCCAGCCGCTGAGAAAACTGGCATAACAATAGGACTGGAGAATGTGTGGAACAACTTTATCCTAAGTCCAGTGGAAGCCAAGGAGCTTTTGGACACCATCGACCATCCGCTTGTCCGATGGTATTTCGATATCGGCAATATTTTAAGATATGGTTGGCCGGAACATTGGATCGAAGTCCTCGATCACCGCATGATCGTGAAGCTGCACATTAAGGAGTACAGCAGGAAGAAAATGAATGATGAGGGGCTATGGAAAGGATTTGATGTAGAATTGTTAGAAGGCGACAATAACTGGCCCGCGGTGATGGCAGCGCTGAGAAAAATCAATTACAAAGGGGAATGGATTACAGCGGAAGTTCCGGGTGGAGATAGGATCCGCCTTGCAGATATTTCACAGCGGATGGACAAAATTATTCAAATGTAATTGTTGGCTTTGACGAGATCGTTTCCTTGTTGCTGACCAAGCTATTTCCTTACACAGCATTCGCGGATCATGCAGAAAAGTCCTCATGATTGCGAATGCTGCTGTTAACAGTACCGCGTGATAATCCTTGAACAAAAAGCCAGGATTGGTAGCCTTAGTGGAGTCAGGACGAAGAACCAAGTTTGTTTTTTTACAGATTTTTTAGTTGGATGGTAGGGCGCATCCTTGCGAGGATGGGTTGATCTACATCAAGATGCCTTTTTTAAGCCAAAGTATTGCCCTATCCTTTAAGATTGCTCAGCGTTCTTTACCAAAGGAATGGACCTTATCCGTGTGGAGCTGGGTGAAATGCTCCCTTGCCCTACACTAAATCGAAGCCAATCCGAAGATATTGAACCATCAGACATAAGATCAAGTGGAGAATGAGTTCTTCAAACAGCCAATTTTTTATGCACGGACTTCGGCTTTTCCATGAAAAAAGAAATCGTCTATTTGATCCACGGATAATTCAAAAATCGGTGAGAAGATATGGTTTTGTCCATCAAAATGATTACTTTCATTTTGTTTGAATTAAAAACAAAAAACTGCCTACAGGCGGCATGGGGAGGGCAATTTCTCAGCCTTCCCACGAGGACCAGGCTTAATAAGAGAACAAAAAGTTAAAAAATAACATAAATTCTCAGCTATGGAAAGAATAAACAGCCCGTAAACACCGACTCTATTCGACTGCCAAAACCAGGGGATACTCCTTGATGTCGATACGTCCCTGAGGACAACCTGAACGTTCACCAATAAACCTACTAATAATTATGAAAAACAAATTACTAAGGGCATTTCGTATGTCACCAAAACGCCTCTTTTATGGCTTTGTGATACAGTTATTGTTTCTCCACATCTCGCTTCCTTCGCATGCGATAGATCCGCTCATCGCCCCAGAGGCAAAGAAGGACGTTGAAGAAACAGGTTTTACTGACAAGATAGAAGACCCCATTACAATAACAGGAACCGTTAGGGATAATTATGGGGAGCCGATTCCAGGGGTGACTGTTTCTGTTCAGGGAACTACTACAGGGACAGCTACAGACCTAAACGGCAATTACACTTTGTCTGTAGAAGAGGGCACCACCCTGACTTTTTCCTTTATCGGATTTACGACGCAAAACATCGTCGTAGGGAGCCAAAGTGTCATTAATGTGACCCTGGTAGAGGATGTGGCGGCTTTGGAAGAGGTGGTAGTCGTGGGATATGGAACGGTTGAAAAGCGCGACCTCACTACCGCAGTCACCACGATGCAACAAAAGGACCTGATCCAGGGAGCAGTATCTCCCTTGATGGCCATACAGGGTAAGGTTCCTGGCCTCACCATTGCATCCTCTAACGGCTCGGATCCCAATTCCAGCCTTAGTGTGCAGCTACGGGGTATTAATTCCATTAATGCCTCACAAGGACCGTTAATCGTCATAGACGGCGTGCCTGGAGGAAGTTTGAGTACCGTGGTGCGGGAGGATATAGAGTCCATCAACGTCCTGCGGGATGCTTCTGCGGCCGCGATCTACGGTACACGGGCATCAGGCGGGGTTATCCTGATCACGACCAAGCGGCCACAGGCGGGCGTGGTGAATTTCACCTACACCACTGAAGGTTACGTCGAAACCGTGAGGCGCAGGCCTGAAGTGTTGTCTGCTGAGGAATTTCTCGCCAATGACCGCGGGGAGGATCTGGGACACCGTACGGACTGGTATGATGAGGTCACCAACAAAAATCCCTTTAGCCAAAGGCATGTCTTAAACCTTAATGGAGGTGCCGAAAACGCCCAGGTTTACGCGACATTCAACTATAGGGATGCCCAAGGGATCGCTATCGGATCCACCCGGGAGGAATATAGTGGCCGGATAAACAGTGACTTTAAATTGCTCGACGGATTGGCAGAAATCAGTTCCAGTGTAAGTTATAACCACAGAAATTCCGACTTCCATACCCTTAACCAAGATCCCTACAACAACAACGGTATCTTCAACATGGCGTTGGTGTTAAATCCAACAGAAACTCCTTACGATCCCACAGATCCCACAGGATACAATGTCTGGACGGGTGGATACGAATACTGGAATCCTGTTGCGGAAGTCATGTTGAGAAAAAATCAGAATGAATACAAGGATCTCATGGCCAACACGACCTTGAAGATCAACCTTACTGAGGATTTGAACACCTCCGTCATGGTAGGGGTGAACAACCGATCCCAACATCCTACTTTTTACCGCTCTTCCCAGCATCGGGAGTCAAGGCTAAACAACATAGATGGATATGCCAGCCAAGGGTACAGCAAGTGGAACGATAAAATATTCGAGTGGACTGCCAATTATAACAAGATAATGGAAGACCACAGCATCAACGCCGTGCTGGGATATAGTTATCAGGATTTCAACGGCCAGGGTTTTTCGGCCAACAACTCCAATTTTGCGGTGGATGGCTTGGAAGAACACAGTTTGGGAACAGGAACCTTCCTTCCTGAGGGCCGTGCAGGGATGGCGTCCTGGAAAAGCCCTTGGGTGAAGTTGGCTGCGTTTTTTGGGCGGGTAAATTACTCTTTCAAAAACCGGTATTTGTTGTCCGCCTCTCTGCGACACGAAGGTTCGTCTAAATTTGCCGAAGACAATCGCTGGGGCACCTTTTCAGGAGTATCTCTTGCCTGGCGTGTTTCAGAGGAAAGTTTTTTGAGCAACAGCAATGTAATCAGTGATCTTAAGATACGTGGGGGGTACGGAGAGACCGGCAATGAGGGATTCAGCTCCGAGACCGCCTTCAGGATGTATAGCCCCGATACCTGGTGGTTGACAGGTGATACCTGGATGAGAACTTTTGGGGTAAGGCATAATCAGAATGCGGATATCAAATGGGAGGTAAAAAAAGAACTCAATGTCGGCTTTGATTTCGGGTTGTACGAAAACAGATTGACCGGAAGGTTTGATTATTACGTGCGTAAAGTGGATGACATGATCTACAATATCAGTGTGTCCCAGCCCCCGGCTATACATGACCTGACGACCATGAATGTAGGGAATATGGAAAACAGGGGTTTTGAAGGCGAAATCACGGGCGTGATCGTGGAAAGCCAAAATTGGGACTACTCCACTACCTTAGCTTTTTCACATAACAAGAGTATCCTGTCTTCCCTGTCGGGCGGTACGACCTTTCAGGACCGAAAAGGTTTCCCTGCCCCGGGTTCACCGGGGAATGCCGTGAGATTATATCCTGGGGAAGAAATCGGGCGCTTCTTTATCTGGCGTCATGCAGGATTTACCGATGCAGGAAACTGGATGTTATATGACGAGGAAGGCAATGCCTTTGATGTCACCCAGCGCACCAAGACCAATGCGGATAAATCCTTCGTCGGAAATGCCATCCCCCGTGTGATTTTATCTTGGAACCACAATGTGAGGTATAAGAACTTTGATGCAAGCGTGTACATGCGGAGCTGGCTGGATTATGATGTCTTCAACATGATCAATATGTACTACAGTGTCCCTAATGTGGCCGGACAAAACGTACTGAAGAAAGCTTACGAAGATCATAAGCACATCACGGGCGAAAAAGAACTGAGCGACTATTGGCTGGAGAAGGGGGATTTTGTCAAAGTCGATGCCATCAGTATTGGATATACGTTTCCGCGAGAGATGCTCAAGCCATTGCAGAACCTTAGGGTCTATGCGACGGGCAGGGATTTGTTCGTGTTTACCAAATATTCCGGCTTGGATCCCGAAGTCAATATCAACGGCTTGGATCCAGGGTTTGAAGAAAGGGACGCTTATCCTAAGACCCGCACATTCATGCTGGGAGTCCAAGTTAATTTTTAAAGGCTCCAACGATTTACCAACATCAAAAGACAAAATAACATGAAAAGCAAAACCATATATAAAACGCTATTTCTCATTCCTCTTATAAGTTTGGCAAGTTGTATCAAACTGGAACAGGAATGGTATGATCAAGTGGTTCCGGAAACATTTTTTAAAAGTGAAAAGGATGTAAAAGCAGCCCTTTACAGGCCCTTCACACATGCCCGCTGGTACGTGGGTGAAGATCGGTGGAACCTTCAGGAATACACCGCTGACCAGCTTGCCATCACTACCAAGGGAAGGCATTGGTACAACGGTGGGGAAAACGAACGGTACCATTACCACAGGTGGACCCAGGATGACGGCTGGATCTGGGGCTCATGGAGAGGTACCCTAATGGGCGTCGCGTTGGCATTGGATACCAAACAGGATTTGGAGAAACTGGATTATGAGTCTTTGGCCCTATCACAGGCGGACAAGGATGACCACCTCAATCAACTGAATACGCTGATTGCCTTCTTTTATATGCGTGGCCTAGATTATTTTGGTGGAATGCCGATTTTCGAATCTTTAGACCAAGAAGCCTTGCCACGCAATACCGATAAGGAGACGTTCGACCATATAGAGCGATTGCTACTGGAAGCTATCGGCAAGCTGCCCGCTAAGGTAGCAGGACAAAGGGAAGAAGGAGCCATGAAAAAGGCGGCAGCGGCAGCACTTTTGGCGAGGCTGTATTTTAACGCAGAAGCTTATACAGGCGAAGATAGGTTTGCCGAAGCCCAGGTAATAGCCCAGGATATTATCGACCAAAAATACGGGGATTATGCCCTGGATGCTAACTGGTACGGCCCGCATTCCTTTTCCAATGACATGTCCCCGGAAATCATCTGGTCTATACCTTCAGAATTCAACTATTTGCAGTATGACTGGTTTTTTAATCCCTTCTACCACTACAATACAGTAAAGTTTTTTGACATCGATGGTGGGCCATGGAACGGGGCACATTTGACTCCTTCGTTAAAACCCGACGGGACGCCTTACAGTACCGAATTTAAGCTGGGCTCTCCCTTCGCAAAATTCGAGGACAGCGATCTAAGGAAGAGGAACTATAAATACAATGGTGGCGGGCGATATGAAGGGATGTTTATTGTAGGAAACCACCTTACCCCCTCCGGGGAGCAGATTCTTGGGGGTGAAGAGTACAATGGACAACCTCTGGTATTTGTCGATCAGGTGGCAAGGTTCAGTGAAGTGGGGCCGGGCAAGCAGTACAATTCGGTAAGCCAACTGCCTTCCAAAATGTCGGAAGGGGAGGAAAATACCGGAGTAAGGCTGGTGAAGGTTCCTATACCCAATAATGCTGACCGTACACTCCGCTGGGGTGCAGATAATCCTGTCCTTCGCCTTGCAGAAGTTTATTATATGCTGGCGGAATGCAAGCTGAGGGCTGGAGATAAAGCAGGCGCTGCAAGTCTTATCAATGAAGTCCGTGCGCGTAATTTTGATGGCGCTGACCCTGATCCGGTTACGGCAGGGAATCTGGATGGATACCGCATGTTGGACGAATGGGGCGTTGAGTTTTTGGGTGAGGGCCGAAGAAGGACCGATTTGATCCGCTGGGACATGTTTACCAAAGAAAGGTGGTGGGACCATCAACCTACCGCGGAGCACCTCAAAAGATTCCCGATCCCTACCCAAGCAATTTCGGGGAACAACAACCTGGCACAGAATCCGGGGTATAATTGATAAAGTAGCAGATTAGAAATGAAGAGAAATCGATCACCAAATTCTAATGCATAGGGCATAGGAGACAAGCAGGCAAGGAATCATTTCTTGCCTGCTATTTTATATCGGGTAAACGCTTTCTCTTATTCAATCACGGGAGTTAAAGGGTATTTACCATCTCCAATCCTAGTGCTTGTCGTAGAAGAAAGCAGTTGTCTAAAAAATTAAGGCGGACAACTATTTGTTTGGAAAAAGAGTTAGATGAGGTTATATTTTGTTCGAGCCACCTCAAAGGCAGAAATGGCTAAACTAAAACAATGTAAATACATGAAAAGAAAAATTTTGTGGCTGTCAATACCGTTCTTTATCTCTACTTTTGGTTGGGCACAGCAGCTGAATCCTGGATTCAACAAGCAGGAATACCTTGATTTGTTGAGTATCACGGCCCATTTTGGGGATTCTTCCTATCAGGTGAATTTTCCGCCGCCTCCTGAATACACCTTGGCTTATAGCTCTTCCATTATGGGCTTGGACAACAAATGGGAGTTGTACACCAAAGGGAATGACCTGGCGGTGATCAGCCTGAGGGGCACCACCGAAAAGAGTGAAAGTTGGTTGGCCAATCTGTATGCGGCGATGGTGCCGGCCAGCGGAGAATTAAAGATTTCCCAAGAAGAAACTTTTTCTTATCATCTGGCTGATAATCCGAAAGCCGCAGTCCATGTGGGTTGGTTGGTCAGCACTGCGTTTTTGGCCAAAGATATTTTGCCTAAAATAGACTCAAGCTACCAGGCAGGGATAAAGGACATGTTGATCACGGGGCACAGTCAGGGCGGCGCTATCGCTTATCTGTTAACTGCCCATCTGTATAGCCTGCAGGAACAGGGGCTTCTTCCTGCTGATATTCGTTTTAAGACATATTGTAGTGCGGGACCCAAACCGGGAAATCTTTACTTTGCCTACGATTATGAAGCCAAAACGCAAAATGGATGGGCCTTTAATGTGGTCAATTCAGCGGATTGGGTGCCTGAAGTGCCTGTTTCTATACAGACTGTGGACGATTTTAACGATGTAAACCCCTTCCAAAATATTGGGAAAGTGATCAAGAAGCAGAAATTAGTTGCCAGAGTGGCCATGAAACATGCATACAATAAGCTGTATAAGCCCACCCGAAGAGCACGAAAAAATTACCAAAAAATATTGGGTGAAATTACCTCTAAAAGTGTGGGTAAAGCCATACCCGGTTTTGTAGCGCCTGAATATTACCAAAGCAATGACTATGTACGTACCGGTACAACCATCGTCCTACAGGCAGACCAAGATTATTATCAACTCTTCCCCGACGATGCGGAGAAGATTTTCATGCACCACTTACACCAACCTTATCTATACTTGGCAGAGAAACTCAATTTTAACTCTTCTTTTTCAGACGATTTGCCGAAATCACCTGCCTTGGAAGGGGATTGGGAAATGGTGTATATTACTGGGCGGAGGATTGCTTTTCAAGGTCTGTATCCAGACAGAAAACCTGTGATCACTTTTGATTCCGAGGAAATGCGTATCAGTGGCAATACCAGTTGCAATAGTTTTAACGGACCTTTTGAAATAAAGGGAAACCACCTGGATATCGGTAAATCACTGGCGGCGACTAAAATGTTCTGCCCCGGAGAAGGTGAAATGGTATTCCTGGAAGCCCTGCAGCAAGTAGATGCCTACGGGTTCGAGGGGAAGGAGCTTTTGTTGATGAAGGGCGACCTTACCTTGATGCGTTTCCGGAAAAAGTAAAGTTTTAAGGACTATTTTACACCAATACCGTTATAGGGGATCATAAAATTTCCCGCAAATTATCCATGAGAATTTGCGGGAAATTTTGGCTTTATCTCTCAGGTCGCCATAGTCATTTAACTCGAGCGGCATCTGTCTCAAACTCCTTTAAGATGCTTTCATATTGCTTCAGGGGCTCTTCGAAATTATTTTTGTTTTCCTGCATGATCACGACCGCACAAGAGATAATTGTTATGACGATCGGTACCCAAATGCTGTTCCAGTAGTTCAAAATCTGTCCCGGCAAATACAGTTCAAATACAAGATAACAGCCAAGAATGGTGCTTAAAGGCACCAAAAACCTTTCATAGTTCCGTTTGAATAAATAAAATTCTTGTAGCAGATGATGTCTCGTTCTGACATACTGGTACAGGGAGGAAGAGGCGTCGTCCTTAGGTCTCGTGACGGCGATGGCCTTGAATTTTTTCATCAGCATATAAGTAAACGGCAATTGAAGCAGGATGCCAATCAGACTTGCCACAAACAGCTTCCCCTCCAGCCAATGTATAATCATAACATGGCCTAACAAGCCATAGAGGATAAGCTGCAAGGTAAAAGCCGACCAAAAATATTGCATGGCCCTGTCCGTGTGCTTTCTCACGCGGGATTTGATCATTCTCCCAAAGGAGGCAGGATCGTAGGCTTGGGAAGGGTTAACCTGTGGCTGTTCCTTCCATCTTCTTTTCAAATCATCATATAGTTCCATATTCTATGGGGTTAATCTTTTTCTCAGTGATTTTTCCAGTTCTTTTTTTATCCTCACCAATCTAACGCTCACGTTGGATCGGCTCAGGCCAGTAATTCGTGCAATCTCTTCATAGTTCAGTTCCTCCAGCGATAACATGATGATCGCTTTGTTGAGGGGACTGAGACTGGCGATGGCGTCGTAGAGGAGGCTAATGGCCTCTTCCTGATTCTCCACCAATGGATCTGGGATTTCGTAATGCGAAAAAGAGATGCTTTCTGCCTGATCCTTGCCTGATTTTCGCTTATAGGTCAAGGCGGTATTAAGGCAGACCCGATACATCCAAGTGGAGAATTGGGATCTTTGGTCAAAACTTTCAAATGCCCGCCATAGTTGGTACATCATCTCCTGGAGAAGGTCCTCTCTCTCCTCGATGCTTCTCCCATAGATCCGGCTGATCTTATGGGGAATGCCGATATTGTCGTTGATCAGCTGCAGAAAAGTACCGTCAATGGAGCGGGGCATATTGTTCTTTGTGGTTGTTTTAATATATTAGTAACCTATCTCCTTAAATAACTACAAAAACATCTAAAAAAAAAGGTGAACAGCTTCTTCAGCAGTCCACCTTTTATACCAGAAGGGCCTTTTTGGTGATCACATATCAAGGGCAAACCGGATAGGGATTCGCATCTTTACATTTACTTTTTGGTCTCTCTGGATGCCAGGATCCCATTTCGGTGAGTTCTTCACCACTTTTAACGCCTCTTCGTCACAGCCTCCGCCTATGCCCCTCAGGATTTCGGCATTACTTACGGTGCCGTCGTTGTTCACAATAAATGCCACATAGACTATTCCTTCAATTCCTTTCTTTTTAGCCTCGGAAGGATATTGAAGATTCCCGGCAAGGTATTGATTCCAACTGTTGGTGCCTCCAACAAGAGAGGGCATAGTTTCTACCACATCAAAGACTTCTGAACCCGTAGATGTTAAAGTTCCTTCCCTCTCTTCTCGGCTGTTGTTGAGAAGGGCAAATCGGATAGGAAGTCGTATCCTAACGTTGATTTTCTTGTCTCTCTGGGTTCCAGGTTCCCATTGGGGTGCATTTTTAATCACTTTTAGGGCTTCTTCATCACAGCCTCCGCCTATGCCTCTCAAGATTTCGGCGTCCCGTACGGAGCCGTCGCTATTTACGATGAACGCCACATAAACGGTTCCTTCAATCCCCTCCTTTTTCGCTTTAGAAGGATAACGTAGGTTTTCGCTAAGGTATTGGTTCCAGCCCTCATTCCCCCCGGCAGGAGTTGGCATATTTTCTACCACATCAAAAACCTCGTTATGCGTGTCGGTTATCGTTTCTACCCACACTTCCTGAGGCTCGCCAGGCGCTTGAAGAATTTCATCCGGAATGCATGAAACCACCGCGACAAACACAACCACTAGAGAAATGGCTGCTAGGAGAAATATCGTTCTCCCCGATCTGAAATTTGTTCTGTCTATCATAAGGAATTGTTTTTGGTTAAGATTGATTTAAGGCCATTTCGCGAGCGTGAGTCTGTTGGTATGGTTGGTTTATTCGGAACAGAATATCAGTATAACTAAAATATTAGTGAATACAATAGAGTATTAATGTTTTGTTTCTATCGTTGGGTTTATATAGGTAAAAAATGGTATTTATCGTATGTAAATTTGCTCTAACACATAACAGTGTGTGTTTTTACTTATATTGAAAAAAATAAATATATGATGATCCGAAATACACTCTTGGCAGTCCCTTTTCTATTTCTGGTAAGTTGCATGAGTTCTTCCAAAGAAGGCATCAACGAGGATACAACCCAATCTGTCTTAGAACATCATTGGGAAACATTTGTGAACAACGATCTTGAAGGGGTGATGGAAGATTATGTGGAGGAGTCGGTGTTGATCACTCCTGATGCCACTTATAGGGGATTGGAGGAAATTAGGCAGAACTTCATCAATGCTTTTAAGGCATTTCCCGTGCAGGAGGGGAAGCTGACCTTAAACAAAAGTATAGCCGTCCAAGATGTGGGATATATTTTATGGGAAGCAGATGTCCCTGAATTCAAATTGGTGTATGCCACCGATTCGTTTGTGATACGGAACGGTAAAATCATCAGGCAGACCTATGCTGGGCTGGCGGAACCCAAGGGATCGTTTGTTGAATAGCGAGACAGGGCGGCCACATTCTAAAAGGCACTATGGCAAGGAGAGATTACCAGCAGCGGTTCATGGTTTCCAAGCATTCATTCTACAAGGTGCTTAACCAAGCAACACGTTAAATGTTTTCAGAGCCTATTTACCTGGCTTTAATCGTGGTTACTCAAGTTGATGTCAACTCCTTGAGCAAGTTACTAATGATTGATTTCATACATATTTGTCATTTTCAGGAGGAGATAGGTCGAAAAAGTCAAAAGGACGAGAAAAATTAATTAGGAGCTACTTAGTCAGCATCCAGTCCTCAAGCCCTTCCGGTAATCGCTAACCCCGTAATAATTCTTTTCCGATCTCCTCCCCTAAAGGAGAAACAGCCGAGCCAAAATAGTGGGTTAAAACACCGTTTTCATCTACCAGGTACTTGCTGAAATTCCAGTCTGGTTCATGGTCGTTCCAGCCATTTTGATCGGATTGGGTCAACCATTGGTATACAGGATGTTGGCCATCGACTTTTAGCACGTGGCTTTTTTTGGAGAGTGGAAAGCTTACCCCAAAATTAGTCTGGCAGAATTGGGCAATTTCATCGTCATCTCCTTTCTCCTGTTCTTTAAAGTCATTGGCGGGAAAGCCTATGATGGCAAGCTTGGTTGGAAACTTTTCATGCATTTGCTGTAGTTCCGCATATTGCCCGGTGTAGCCGCAATTGGAAGCGGTGTTGACCAGCAACACCTTTTTGTTTTTAAATTGGCCAAAATTAACCTTCTGCCCATTATTTTGGGTGAGGACCAAATCGTAAAAAGAAATTATCGGCTCAATTCTTTTCTCATTGGAAATGATTTTGCCCTTTCCCTCAGTGGACTTGCTTAAGCGCATGATCAGGGGATAAAGGAACTTCAGTAGTTTTTGTTTAAAATCCATCTTTCAGCAAAAATCTATTATAATTATTTTCTTCCGATCCACCATTGACTAAAGACCTGATCGGTTTGGCTTAAATACACCGGTTCACCGATCATAGGAGTGATCAGCGGTATGTTAGATGTACTGTTGAGTTGGGTGAGGTTGGCCAAAGGTTCGAACCAGGCATGGTTGGCTAAGGCAAATTTGGAAGAATGGACAGGCAATATTCTTCTAGCCCTTAAGTCATTTCCTGCCCGTATTACCTCATCATCTATTAGATGGATGTATTTCCATTTTGCATCATACTGTCCATTTTCAAGAATGGCGAGATCAAAAGGGCCATATTTCTCTCCTATTTCAGCAAAGTGCCGGTCATACCCGCTATCGCCCCCGATAAATATAGAAATGGCCGGTGTCCGCAATACATAGGACATCCATAAGGTGTTGTTTCTCTTCAAGCCCCTGCCTGAAAAATGGCGGCCAGTGGTGGTATGGACGGAGAGACCATTCTCTAGGTCAAAAGTTTCGTTCCAATCTTTTTCTATAATAGATTCCGGGGCATATCCCCAATACTCAAGATGTTCTCCCACACCTAACCCACAGATCACCCGCTGTATCTTGGGGCGTAATTTCACCAAAGTATGGTAATCCGTATGGTCGTAGTGGTCATGGGTGATAAAGAGATAATCAATTGCAGGTATTTCTTCCGCGGTATAAAGGTCAGTGCCTTCAAAGGCCCTGTTGGTGCCGGGTATGGGAGAGGCGCTTCCGCTCAGCACCGGATCGACCAATAGGCGTTTTCCATCAATTTGTAGGTAATAGGAGGAATGCCCGAACCACACCAAAATATTCTCATCTTTAGGCAGTTCCAATAAATTGGTTTTTACCGAAGGAAGGCTTTCAGTGGGATAGAGACTGCTCGTTTTGTTGAACAAGAACTGGAACAACACCTGGAAATAGCTGCTCCCTTCTGTCAATGAGGGGGTGGGGTTGATGTTCTGGAATTGACCGTTCCGGTAATTAGGGGATTTCCTGATGCGTTCCAGTCGTTTACCGGAAGGGCTCTTACCAAAAATTGCTTTTTGCATATCCAAATCAACCTCTTTGGCCATCTAAAAGGTTCACAGTTTCATGGATTTATCATAGGTAAGTCAAAAATTTTCTCCCTCCCTGCCCCTGAAAACAGATGCCGCCGGGAAATTCCCGGCGGCATCTGTTTTCAGGAATAGGCTTAATTTTTTACCCATACATTTACCGGGGGCACTGGCTGAACGGATCAGGTTAAAATGAATGCCGTATGGTAATGCCAAAGGTTCTGGGATCCCCCAGTACTGCCGCATAGTGCCCCGCATTGCCTCCTGCGGAAAGCAATTGTTCAAAATAATTTTTGTCCAATAAATTACGGCCCCATACATAAACGGCCAATCCATCCGATGCCCTGAATCCTATACGGCTGTTTATCAGTGAATATCCTTTGACTACCAAATACTTGGAAGGGGAGGGGCTGGAAGAAAATGTGGAGCGATAATAACCGTCGGCTGCTAGAAAGAATTTTCCAGACCTGCCGAAGAGATTTCCCAAAGTAGATAATTCACCACCGATTGATGTGGCCCACTTGGATATACCCGGCAGGTCGCTGCCGGAAATATCCTTAAATGTCGATTCGCCTCCTGTCTCCTCCAATGGCACCGGGGCATTGACAAAGGAAACATATTTTCCATCGGTATAGGATAGAGAGCCATACAGGGAAAGGAAATTGCTCACTTTGGTATTGGCATCAACTTCAATTCCTCTCACCCTTACTTTTTCCGCATTGGCAAGGTAACCCCGGTTTACGCCCAATTGCGCCGTCTGAACCTGAGTTTGGTAATCCTTGATCTCCGTATTGTACAAAGTTATGTTCAACATGGAGGAGCTGCTCGGGTTGGTTTTGATCCCAACTTCTGCATGATGGACAGTTTCCGGTTTAATGACCGCCAGCTCCAGCATGGGGCTTCCATTGGCGGTGGGTAGGCCGCCCAGGTTTACTCCCACTGGCTTGTAGCTGGTGGAATAGGTGGCAAAGGAATTAAGGCGATCAGTGGCTCTGTACGCTAGGGTCAATTGCCCCGACCAATTGAGATCATCAATTTCGGTTTTAAACGCTTGGTTGCTATAGATGGCGTTTTTTAGCGCCACAAGTTCCGGATCGTCGGTCTGTAGCCCGCCATAGGTTTGTCGGTCAAAATCTACCTCTTTCTTGTCGTAATTTAAACGTATGCCTGGCATAAGGTGCAATCCTTCTACGATCGTCCAGTCCAGTTGTCCAAATAGGGCTCCACTAAAGGTATTGAGTTTGGACCGTGTTTTAATGCCGTAGCCATCAAGAAGTCCCGGGGTCTGCCATAAGGGATTGGTTGAATTTTGAGAAAAACGCCATTGGGCTGAGCCAGATTCTTCCATGTGTACGGGATCGGTGTTAAGTTCCTGGCCGATGGCATAAAGCCCGATGACACCGTTTAATCGAGAAGAAAACTCGCCGGAGTACCGCACTTCCTGGGACCAATTTTGGTGTTTGGAAGTTCCCTGCGATTTAGTAAGAACGGGCAGGGCGGTAAAGTCCCTGTCATTGGAGGGGTCCCAGTTCCAGTACCGCCAAGCAGAGGTGGAAGTAAGCGTGCCGTTGCCGATTTCTATATCCACATTGACCGAAAAGCCTCCCAGGTCATTGCCTGATCTCCAAGGTGTGTCGTGATCGATCAACCGGTCGAAGGCATTTTGACTGGGTAGGGAATAGTTAAGATCAGCGATGATCTGGTTAAACTGACGGAAGTCGGCCCGCAACGTGGGTGCCACTCCTGCGATCACTTGCGCATAGCCATTTGGCCGTTGTCTCGATGCGTCGCCTGCAAAAGTAATGGTAGTCCTGTCCGATGGGAGGTATAACAACTGTCCACGGAGACCTAGGTTATTGAGATCATTTACCTTAGCACCGGTTTTGACATTCTCCAGTAGGCCATCTCTCTGTGTTCCTGAAAAAGAAAGCCTTGCCGCCAATTTCTTGCCTAAGGGACCTGTCACTGAAGTTTTGGCTTGAATATACCCATAATTGCCGTAGCTGAGTTCAAAGTTCGCCCCTGGCGTAAAGCTGGGTTTCTTGGTGGTAATATTGAACGCTCCGGCAGTGGTGTTTTTACCGAAAAGCGTTCCTTGGGGGCCACGCAATACCTCGATTTGTTCTATGTCTATAAAATCCAGTGTGGCGGCGGCAGGTCTGGCATAATATACACCATCTACATAGAAACCCACTCCGGGATCTATGCCGTCATTGGTCAAGCCAAAGGTGGAACCCAATCCGCGAATATTTAAGGTAGTATTCCGGGGGTTGGACGAATAGAGCTGAACTGAGGGGATAAGCTCTTTGACGAGATTTACGTTGAAAGCACCCAGGTCGCTGATCAGGGCACCGTTAACCACAGAAATCGTAATAGGTACCGCCTGAACAGATTCCGAACGCCTCCGGGAAGTAACGACGATTTCATCGAGCAACGAGTCCTCGGTTAGGGATATTTCCAGCGGGCTGGAAAGTTCCGATACTTGGACCTCTTGGGATTTAAATCCGACAAATTTGATCAGCAGGGAGAAAGGCAGATCCTTGACGGCCTCAATTTTGAATTGGCCTTCTTCATCCGCTACTGAATAAACATTGGTCCCTTTCACCAGGATAGTCGATCCGGCTATGGGTAGGCCTTCTGGGGTGGTTATTTTTCCCTCTACCACACGCTGTGCAAACGAAGCCGTGCCCGTCAGCGACATGGTGGCAATGGCAATGAGAAGCAGACTTGATTTTGAGCTAAAAAGGTCTCCATTGATGGATATAGGCTGTTTAGCAAAAACTTTTTGAAGTTGTCCATAGACCGGATCAATCAACACGCCCAGGTACAATCGGAATAAGTCTGCTAAAGGCTTCGGGCTTGGGTAAAATTTTTGATACATTTGTGGTGTTGTTATAAGTAAGATGTTATCTGTCAGGATAAATATTGATTGTAGCAACGTCGCCGGAACCGTTGCCGCGGTTCCGGCTTGTTTTATAAAAGCCAATGAATGTAGCGCTCAGCAGATAAAACTGCTGAAGTATAATCTGGATATTAGATGTGCAGTCACCATTGATTAAATCTTTTATCTTTTCATTATATTAAGGCAGGATATAGCACCGTCTTTTTGAGGTTGCTATGGCTTCGCAACGCCTGGTATCTTTCCTATTTTTGTTAAATGTTTAGCCCTTGACAAAAGAAGTTTCATTATCGCATCAAATGTAGATGTTGGTTTTGAAAAATCCTAACATAGCCTATCGATTTTGTAGGGAATAGAAAATATTTTTAAAAAGTCGAAGCTTGTGAAAACCATTAAAAACTTGCTGTAAGCCATGGCATTATCCCATGCGATATGGATTACCGGATAATTTTCTTTCTGAATGGTGCTTCAGGCTCTTTGGGTTTTCTCCAATTGGCGCCTGCTGTCCAGTTCCACCATTGGGAGACATCGTTGATTCCAACTGGAGTTTCCGGAGAATTGAACGTCAGGGAAGCCGGCACTAGAGCTTGCTCCGGAGGCTTAGCTGTGTCTGGAGGAAGCTGTTTTTTGATTTCTTCCCAATCCGGTTTTCTTTCCGCTACAGTGATATAACCGGTGGCTTTCACAAAGGCGGCAAATTGCTCATTGGTCACTTCTGTTTTATCCATCCAAATACCATCCACCCGCACCACATGGGCGGGATATTCATCTTTTCTCCCTTTGTTGTCAGAAGCGCCCATAGTAAATTCGCCACCTTCTATCCAGACCATGCCTTCAGCAGAAACCTTGCTTGCCATACTATCGACAGGATTTGTAGGGGAACTTCCGCTAAAACGGTTAGGAATATTCCATGGCAGGAAACAATACCGTTAGAAGAAGTAGGTGAAACCACCTGTTCTTCTTCGGGTTGTTGTTCCTGCACAGGCGACCATTACGGAGATGAAAAACAACAGGCTCGCCCAGGCGTGACTTTGCATTTCTGGTGTTTTTTTGGTGTGAACAAATGGCCAATTGCCGCTATTTTATAAAGGGTCCGGTATAACCCGCGTGCAATAGAGCAGCCAATTCCTTTTCTATGTCCGAATAACCGCTTTTTCCTGCAAGATTGGTGAATTCATCTTGATCATGATGATGGTCATAAAGTTCGGTTCCGGCTCGTCCTTCATCCCACTCCGTGTACCGCCACCTTTCCGTCCTCACGCTTCTTCCAAAGATTTCATTCCTTTTGACTTGGGTATAAGCCGGTTTGTCCCAATAGGCATCCGGATTCCTCAGCAGGGGCACCAGGCTTCTGCCTTGCAGATGGGACGGTGCTGGAAGTCGGCAAAGTTCAGCCAGCGTGGGATAAATATCCAGTAACTCAACGGTTCTTCCGGAAGCTTCTTCCCGCAATCCTTCAGGGGCCGAAATCAATAATGGCACCCTTGCTGAATTTTCAAAGAGGCTTTGCTTCATCCATTGTCCATGCTGTCCCACATTATAACCATGGTCACTCCAAAAGACAACAATGGTATTATCCGCAAGTCCCTCCTCTTGTAGGGCTTCCAACAGTCTCCCTAACTGCGCGTCCATAAACGAGATGCTGGCGTAGTAGGCTTGGAGAGATTTTTTTTGATCCGTTTCGTCCAGACCCCAGTGTGGAGGGCGGGTAAAGATGGCCGCATCCGGTACATCCTCCAGATCATTTTCGTTTTCTTTGGCCAGCTCAATTTTTTCTAACGGATACAGCTCAAAGTATTTCTTTGGTGCAACATAAGGTGTGTGGGGCCTGAAGAAGCCTACTGCCAAAAAGAAGGGTTTATCTTTATGTTGCTTCAGCAATTGGATGGCTTCATTCGCCACTAGTCCATCCGTCTGTTCTTCATCCGATCCCTCAGCTTTGTGCCAGGACAAGGCGCTTCCCAGCCCCCTGTCTGGCGTTTTGTTGATTACAAGATGCTCTTCGGCCTTATCCCTTCCTTTAGGATTGATTACTTGGCTCCACGATGCGGGATCGTCCAACCCATCTGTACCAATTTGACTAGGGACACCGTAGTGAAAAATCTTCCCCACTCTTGCTGTGTAATATCCGTTGTTTTTGAACAGTTGGGGTAAGGTAACAATATTGGGGTGGTGTTCACGGAAGTGAACCTTTAGGTCATAGATCCCCACATTGTCGGGGCGCAGACCAGTAAGAAGCGATGACCTGCTCGGACTGCATAAAGGAAATTGGTTATAGGCACGGTCAAACCTAACCCCCTTTCTCGCCAGGCGGTCGATATTGGGGGAATGGACCGAAGTATTGCCATAGGTGCCCAGATCGTTGTTAAGATCATCGGCGGCAATGAACAATACATTGTATTTTTGGACTTCAACATTGTCCTGTCCTCTGCTGGTGAAGGGAAAGGTGCCAATAGAAGCTATAATTACTGTTAAAAGTAAATTGGGAAGGTTGGTGGCTTTCATAATTGCATGTTGAATTTAGCTTTCTTGTTACTCTTTAGACGAACAGGTACATCCTACCTCTTTGTCGATAAAACTGATCCTCGGTATCGTTAGGGATAGCTTGGGTTTTATCTTATTTAATTTCTGGGACTGGGGATGTTATCTCTCTAGTTGGTTAACTACAGGTTTTAAGGTAGCCTTGTGCTTCTCAAGTAGGTCCCTCACTTCCTGGATAAGCTCAGGATGTTTTTGGCTGATGTTGTACTTTTCGGAAGGATCCTGATCTAGGTGGTAAACTAATGGAGGTGTATGTTGTGTCTTATCCCGGGAGCCGTAGTCGTTTTGCGTGACAAAATGGACCTTATAGGGGCCTTTCCGCACCGCAAACACTTCAGTATCCCGATAATAGTAAATCTCCTCTCTTTGACTTTTGCCGCCGTTCAACAGGGCCTGCGAGAGGTCATATCCGTCATAAATCCTGTCCGTAGGTAGTTGGCTTTGAGTAAGGGAAACAAAGGTGGGGAAAAGATCCAAGGTGCTGCCTATCTCCAAAACTACTCCCGGTTCAATCTTTCCGGGCCATCTGAAAATGGCAGGCACCCGCATGCCTCCATCAAAAGTTCCTCCCTTACCTCCTCGAAGCATACCCGCACTGCCTCCGTGGTCTTCAAAGATCAGCCAAGGGCCGTTATCCGAAGTGAATACGACAAGGGTATTTTCATCAATCCCATTTTCCTTCAAGGCTTTCAGCACCTCCCCAACACTCCAATCTATCTCCCTCAGGACATCTCCGTATAGGCCCCTCGGACTGCCTCCCTGAAAGTCAGGCGACGCAAATAAAGGAACATGGGGCATGGAGTGGGCCAGATATAGAAAGAACGGATCCTCTTTGTTTTCTTGGATAAATTTGACCGCTTCTTCCGTGTATCTTTTGGTCAACGTGGTCTGATCCGTCGGTCTTTCGATTTCTTTACCATTTTGGATCAAAGGAACGTTAAAGTAGTCCACTTGCGGCTGTTTTAATACCTCAAAGTATTCTCCCTCCTGTACCCGGTCCATATCATTGCTGTACGGAATGCCATAGTAGTAGTCAAAGCCATGGGCATTGGGCTGATAGGCCGGTAGATGTCCAAGATGCCACTTTCCAATGGCAGCGGTATGGTAGCCGGCTTCTTTTAGCTTTTTACCGATGGTGATTTCCGTTTGGGGCAGCCCGCCCTTGGAATCAGGGAAGAGAACTCTTCTTTTTTCGCTGCTCATTCCCGTACGAACGGGTAACCTTCCTGTCATCAGTGCGGCTCTACTGGGGGTGCAAACCGGGGCGGCTACATAAAAATTGGTCCATTTTTGCCCTTCAAATGCCATTCGGTCCAAATGGGGAGTTTGTATAGTGGGATGGCCATAAACACCTAGATCACCATAGCCAAGATCATCGGCAAATATGACAATGATATTTGGTTTTCTATTTTGGGCTTTGAGGGGGAAAATTCCCAAAAGTCCAGTGACAATAAAGAACGATAATAGGTAGTTTTTCTTTTTCATAGTTTATCAATGTAAAACGGTTTGGGAATTATAGATCGCTCTTACAGGGACTAAATTTTCAGTATCCGTCATTTTGGACTAAGTTGCTGTTGGTATTGAGTTCTGTCTCAGGAATAGGAAATAGCACATGGTGGGCTTGGGCGTTTTTGTTTCTTTCTAAGACTGCTTTGGAAATAAAAGTCCCCAACCTGATCTGATCCTCCCTTCTTTTCCCTTCAGAAAAAAATTCCCATTCCCGTTCCTTGTAAATATGTTCCCGTAGAGAATCCTTGGTATGGCCATCCAGAGATAGGAGGGAAGCGTGTGCCCTGCCCCGGACCTGGTTGATCAAATCGATGCTTTCTTGGTGGGGTCCCTGGAGTTCGTTCAAAGCTTCCGCAAGCGATAGAAGAATATCCGAATACCTGACCACCGGGATGTCATTACCCATTCCCGGTCCTGATGCCTTGGGATCAAATTCGTATTTTAGGGAGAGGGATTTATTATTCCCCAACAATTGAATGCGTTGGCCGGCGATATTGACATACTCCTTGACAATATGTTCTTTTCTGACGTCGGATTCTTCAAAGGACAAGACAAATTCATCCCCCAGATAGGTTCTTGCAGCATATACGCCTTGGTTGGGAAGAAGGGGGTAGTCCGTTGGAAAAGTCAGGGCATTGATGAATTGGGCGCCGCCCTGTGCATTCCTGGTCAAAACCCAAAGCAGTTCTTCATTTCCTTCATTCTCCAGGCTGAATACTTCCGAATAATCCGGTAACAGTGAATACTCTCCTAAAGCCATAATCTGATACGCCATGTCGGCACTTTTCTTCCATTGTTTGGTATTTAGGTAAAACTTAGTGAGCAGCCCCAACGCTGCGCCTTTCGTAGCCCTTCCAAAATCCGGTTGATGTGCGGACAAATGCTCCGCTGCATAGCTTAAATCAGCTTCTATGAAGGCCTGTATTTCATCTTGTGTTGCCTTGGGTAGATAATATTCTTCCGTTTCTGCCGTAACTAAGGGGACGGGACCAAACCAATTATACAGTAAGTTATAACTAAATCCCCTAACAAACGAGGCTTCGGCAATGAACTGTTTTTTTACGGCCTCCGGCAAGTTTGATGATGGCAAATCCCGAATTAGAATGTTGGCATCCCGTATCGCGGCGTAGGTATGGGTCCAAGCACCGTCAAAAAAGTCCAAATTGCTGTCCCAAGTGAAATTGGTCAGCGGGCCTAAGGATGCCTCGATATTCCCGCCTTCATTCCATGTCTCACCTGAGGGCATGGAAGAGAGAAAGTGATATTGAACACCTCCGTTGCCCATTCCTACTAAGGAGGAGCTCGAATAAGAGGAAAGCAAAAGACTTAAAGCCCCTTCTTCTGTATTTAAAATGCGCGGTGTCAGTTCGGAATACACATTTTCTTCCAAAGTTTCACACGCTGAAAAAAGTAAAGCCACTATTGCTGATCCTATAAGGTATTTTTTCATGATTTCATCTTTTATTCCTTGGGATTATAAACTGATATTGATTCCGGCCATCCAGGTTCGTGTCAATGGATAGCTGCTGTAATCAACCTTGACATTGCTCCTGCCAAAGGAATTGGCTTCAGGATCAAAGCCTACATAATTGGTCAGGCTGAGGAGGTTTTGGCCCACCACATATACCCTTATCGAACGGAAAGGCCGGATTGAGGGGAAAGAATAGCTCAGTTGCACATTTTTCAGTCTAATGTAAGAAGCATCCTGTAGTACCAAATCATTGACCTTGCCCCCTCCATAGGCCGATGGTTCCAAACCAGAAGGCCATTTGGCGTTGGGGTTCGCCGGTGTCCAGCGATCCAAAATTTGTTCCGCGAGCTTATTCCTTCTAAAATTGCCTGGGTACATGCTTTCTATGACATTGATATTCAGCAGATCACCTCCCTGCTGCCCCTGGATGAAGAAGTCGAATTGGAAATTTTTGTAGGTGATGGAATTATTCAAGCCAAAGGTGAAATCTGGGAAAGGATCGCCAATGATAGATTGGTCTGCGGGGCTAATGACATGGTCACCATTCACGTCCTTAAATATTGGGTATCCCGGTTTCGAATTGGGCTGGGCAGAGCCGCTGATCTCCTCAGTACTTTGAAATATGCCCAAGATCTGGTAGCCATAGTAAGCATTGACCGGATAGCCTTCCCTGATGATGGATGTGTTGCCTACATTGGTCACATTTCCTGTAATAATGTCGCCAATAGTTCCTAAATCCGTTACTTGATTTCTAACGACAGACAGGTTGATGCTCGAATTCCAGGAAAAGTTGGCTTTAGCAATATTATTGGAGTTGATGAATAACTCTACTCCGCTGTTTTTAATACTTCCTACATTTGAAAGTACCGAACCAAAACCGGTGGATTTAGGTAGGGGGAGATAAAGTAAAACATCCTTGGTGTTTTTGATGAAATAATCCAACGAGCCTGATAATCTGCCATTAAGGATGGAAGCATCCAGACCGACATTCATTTGCGAAGTGGTTTCCCATTTTAGATCAGGATTGGCTATCCTTGAAGGTTTTATTCCGACCACCGGCTGATCATTAATGATCGCATTAGCCGAAGGGATATAGGTCAAAAGAGACGCATAATTGTCAATTTCCTGATTGCCGGTCTGTCCCCAGCTTGCCCTTAGCTTCAGCTCTTCGAATAAGTCAGGTATGAAATTCTCCTCCGCCATCTTCCAGCCGAGTGCAAATGAAGGGAAATAACCGAATTTGTTGTTCTCTCCAAAGCGGGAGGATCCATCTGCCCTTAAAGAGGTTGTAAAGAGATATTTGTCCAACAATTGGTAATTGACTCGGCCCAGGTAAGACAGCAAGCTGTTTTCCTTCCTTTCGCTGGATAGATTGTCATTGTTTGTGTCCCCTAACCCGAGATTGTCGGTACCCAATAGATCCGACGGAAATCCCGATATATTGCCGGCAAACAACCGGTTGGAGAAATTTTGGTAAGTAATTCCCCCCAACACGTCCAGCCTGCTTATCTCACTTACTTGCTTGGAATAGGTCATGGTGTATTCCGCAAGCAAATTGGATCGCTCAAGGGTGGTGATGTTGGCAATTCCTCCTGCCGGGCTTCCCCTAAAGGTAAGTTTGGAGTTGTATATATCCCTTCTTGAAGTCTGCCTATCTGAACCGAGATTCACTCTTGCCTCCAGATCATCTGTCAATCGGTATTGGAAATATACATTTCCAAATGTCCTGTTGGTTTCGTTTGTACTTGTTATCCCCTCGATCAAGCTGATGGGGTTATTGACCGTCAGGTTTGGTGATTGGCGGAAGCTGCCATCTTCGTTGTAGATGGGCTCTGTGGGATCATACAGCAGGGACGAATAGATGGGGCCGGCGCTTTCATTGGTTTGCATGCCATCGATATTGTTGTCATCTTTTACCAGGCTTGTATTGAGATTAAGGCCGAAGTTGCCGTGTTCGCCGATCTTTCTGTCCAGATTTACCCTTCCGATATATTTTTTAATGCCGGAATTCTTGATGACTCCTTTTTGATCAAAATAATTGAAAGAAGTGAAAAAAGTGGTTTTTTCATCCCCTCCATTTACAGAAAGGTTGTGGCTGCCCGTAAATGCATTTTGGTAGATTTCATCTTGCCAATTTGTTCCAGCCCCTATACGTTGAATATCTTCCGCATTAAAAACAGGATTGTCCCCCCGCTCTGCGGACAGGGCGTTGATCCCTTCGATGTAGTCACCCGTCGACAGTAGATCCAGCTTTTTTGCAACAGATTGTACTCCTGTAAAAAAATCATAGTTTACTGAAGTCTGTCCCTGGCTTCCTTTTTTTGTAGTGATCAAAATCACCCCGTTTGCACCCCTCGATCCGTAAATTGCCGTAGCGGAAGCATCTTTGAGAATTTCAATGGATTCAATGTCACTTGGATTGAGCGAATTTAAGGGGTTTCTTGGGTTCTGGTTGGATCCGGTCCCTGCCACTCCCCCCGAGGTCAGCAGGGGGCTATTGTCTACTGGAAAACCGTCGATGACGTAAAGTGGCTCGTTTCCCGCGTTGACAGAACTTGCACCACGGATTCTTATGGAGAGCCCCCCACCGGGCTCAGAGCTGGTCTGTGATACCTGCACTCCAGCCGACCTTCCCAAGATCAACTGATCTACTGATGAATTTGCTCCAGGGTTGAAATCCTTTGATTTGAGAGAAGACACCGCTCCAGTCAGATCGCTTTTATCCACGGATCCATAGCCGATCACTACCACCTCATTGAGCAATTGGGTATCTTCTTGTAAAGATAGATCGATGATATTTCGCCGGTTTACAGGAATGCTTTGTGATACATAGCCAATAGCCGAAAAAACGAGAATTTCTGTCCCTTCAAGTTCTAAGGAATATGTCCCGTCAATATCAGTTACTGCCCCTTTGGAATGGTCTTGAATAAGAATATTGACGCCAGGTATGGTTTCGCCTTGTTTGGAGGACACCGTTCCAGTGAGCCGGTATGACGATTGGGCCAATAAAATTGAGGAAACCAGGAGGAAGCCGGGAATAAATACCAGGCTTTTTTGGTAAAATTTTTGGTACATTTGCGTGTTGTTATAAGGATGATTTATCTACCACGATAATTATTGATTGTAGCAACGTCGCCGGAACCGTTGCAGCGGTTCCGGCTTGTTTTTATGAAAGCGATGGTGTTCAGCAGGTAGAATTGCTGAAATAAAATCTTGAAATAAGATAGGTGGCCGTCATGTTAGTAAGCGCTTATTTTCCCCGATTATTTTTAAGGCAGGATGTAGCACCTTTTTATTGAGGTTGCTTTAGGTTCTTAAAGCCTGATCTCTCCCCTTTTCTTGATAAATGTCTTACCTCTCAAAAGTAAGTCTCATTGAACGCATCAAATGTAAAAACAGATTTTTATAATTCCTATATCCTATAGGGTTAGTAGGGAATTATTTTTGTTTTTACGCTATGGTAGGAGGGGGAGACCGGGGGCACTATCAGTATTTTCTTCTTACCCGTGGTTCTCCTATTTGATATCACGCCATTTTTTGATTATTTTCAAGTTGTTTATACCCATAAGGTCCTTTACTGCCTATGATTGACGAGAAAGCATTTGAGACACCGGTACCTTCAGTGAAAAGGGAACGGCCTCCAAGGGTCTATCCGGTTAAATATGTCAGTAGATCATTTTTAATGACAATTTGGTTTTTATATGCGCTGATGGTCATTGCTATGCTTCTTTTAGTTGATTTATCCTTGAATGCGGTGAGGGAACCACTTACAACACCCCCATTATTGAAAGAACTCGTGGTCTTCCTCGGAGTGGCGATTATCGTGATGACATTCTATAGAAGTAAGGGTGGTATCATATTGGACGAAAGAGGCATTCGCTTTCCTAATGGGGATTTCCTGTATTGGAAGCGTATCAGCGGATACAGAATATCGGTGTATAGTGATCGATATGGTCTAAAACGGGTTAATTTCAAATCTCGGGAGGGCTACAAAATCCGTCTTCGTATTAAAGAGGGGAGGCAGTTGGACGCCATGGCGGAAGACATAAAGCATACACTGAGCAGTTTTAATCCTCCCGTGGGCACGAACGGTTAAATTAAATACGGTACTTCCTCAGCTACTGCCACAGAAAGAAGGGGCTTGTTGTCGCGCTGAAAAATGCTATAATTCTCTTAATGGAGCAGGTCTTGCAACCGGTTTTAGAAAAATGGGAGGAATCATCAAGGATGATTCCTCCCATTTTTCTAACCTTCACCTAATATCCCAGCCAAAAATCACACTCAATATCCGGGATTGTTCTCCTGTATGCCACTGTTTCTTTCTATTTCAGTCTGGGGAATAGGGAAAAGCAAATGTTTGTTGATATCAAATTGTATAGGCGAAGATAGATGGGAGCTAAATCCTGAAATTCCTCCGTCCCAATCTGTAAGGCTGATATCGCCAGCAGTATGCCAGCGTTTTAAATCCCACCAGCGATGGCCTTCTCCAGCCAATTCAACATATCTTTCGTCCATGATCCATTGCATGATGGTCGAGGGATCGGTCGATGAGGCATAGTCGGCAGGAGTTAACCCGTCGCCAATGCCTGCATTGTTGGCCCATTCCCTAGCCCTGGTTCTTACCTCATTGATTTGGGCAATTGCAGCGCTGGTATTTCCAGTTTTAAGGTAGGCTTCTGCGGCAAGTAATTTGACATCTGCATATCTCAGAACCCTTTCGTTATTGACCGATCCACCGTGGAATCCCGACAGTTGGTTTATATCATCGGGTTTGTTGTATTTTTGAAATATTCTTCCATTGAAGCCATCATTGGAATCTAAAAAAACCTGGAGTCGGGGGTCTCCTTCAGCCTGGTTCAGCAACTTCTCTGTAATGAGAAACTTCGTTGAGCTGGCATCATTGAAGTCCCCTCGTCCGCCAAACTCCATCATATAGCCTCTATAGACACTTAGGTTTTCTACTCCTCTCCAGGCGCCGTCGTTGTGTAGATTCAAGTTATTGTTGTTGCCGCTCGGTAATGCTGCTTGTACTTCAAAGAGTGACTCTTGGTTGTTTTCCGTAAAAGAGCTGAAATTGTCGAGATAATTGGCGGTTAGAGTGGTTGTTATGTCGGCAAAAATGGAGATCGCGGTTTGATAATCAGCGGTGTTTTTGGAGTAATTCCCCCTGAATACCAACGCTTTTACGAGAAGTCCCCGGGCAGCATTTTTATTGATCCGACCCAAATAATTTTCCTCCCAATCTTCAGGAACGATCTCCAAAGCCGCCTGTGCGTCGGTGATGACCTGAGACAATATATCAATTGCCGGGCTTTTTGGAGTATTGGTTTCCTCTTCAGTTTGCAAGCGCTTGGTCACCAATGGGACGGAGCCATAGATATTAACGAGTTTGAAATAGGCAAAGGCCCGAAGAAACAGTGCCTCGCCTTTCATCACGGAAATTTCCTCGGCACCTTCATATCCGGAATAATCCACGTGGTCTACCCTGTCTATGGTGACATTGGCTCTGGCGATCATTTTATAGCAGCTCGAAAAGACATATCTCATATGAGCGTTGCTTGGGTTCAACGAGCCATCGAAGAGTTCTACCGATGCTCTTGCCCCGAGACTTTCCGTCAGGTCGTCACCCGGAAGCAGCCATGTACCTGCCACCCAACCATTGTAGCCGGTGGCCGCAAAGGCTTAATTCAAAAAATCCCCGACATTTTCTTTCGTTACCAACTGGAATGGAATAAAGGTAGTTTTTTCTTTTACCCCGTTTTTGTCCTGGATAAAGCCAAGGGCCATCTGGATGGCTTGCTCGCCTTGTGCTTTTGCATCCTGGTAAACGGTAGCGTCCAACCGGCCATTTTTGACTGCCTGCAAGGCATCTCCGATGGCATCGATGCTGACAACTATTACCTTGTCTTTGAGCTTAGCTTGTTCCAAAGCCTGAAGGGCACCCATTCCCATTTCATCGTTTTGGGCAAATACCGCATCAATCTGGTTCCCGTAGGACTGGATCCAGTTTTCCATAAGGCTCATGGCCTTCGCCCTGTCCCATTCTGCAGTCTGCTCGGCCAAGATGCTGATTTCAGGGTATTTTGTTAATACTGTTTTGGTGGCTGCGGCACGTTTTAACTGAGCAGCCTGTCCCATATATCCATGCATGACCAAGATGTTCCCTTTGCCTCCTAGAAGTTCGGCGATATGTTCAAGCGCGATTTCAGCCGACTCTTCATCCCGTGAGCCCACAAAGCCATCGGGAGATACCGAAGTTTCTGAATTCACATTGATGATGGGTATTCCAGCTTCCTGGGCCTTTCGCACGGCAGGAGAACTTGCTTCCATCTCACAGGGGTTGAGAATGATGGCATCTACTCCCTGGGAAATAAAACTCTCGATCTGCTGAACTTGCCGGACAGCCTCACGCTGGGCATCATTGACAATCAGTCTGACTCCCTGCTCTTCGGCAGCATCTTCCATGGCATCTTTTACATTTACCACAAATTCCGACTGTAGGCTTAGCATAGAAACCCCAATCACCTTTCTGTCGTCCGGTGTCGAAGGGCCGCAGCCGAACTGCATTAAACTTAAGGCAAAAAGGCCTGATAGTAATTTTTTGTTTAGCATAATCTGTTATTTTTTTCGGTCGATCAAAACCGCCGCAATGATGATGACACCTTTAATAATTTGCTGATAATAAGAAGAAATGTTCATTAAATCCAATCCGTTGTTGATTACCCCGATGAGGAGGACTCCAAGAACAGTTCCGCCAATCGTGCCGATCCCTCCCGCCAGGCTGGTACCCCCGATGACCACCGCTGCAATGGCATCCAATTCATAAGCTACGCCTGCATTGGGTTGACCGGTATTGATCCGGGAAGCCAAGACGATCCCTGCCAGTCCTGCCAGTCCGCTGCAGATCATATAGGCAATCATTTTAACCCATTTTACCCGTACACCAGCAGCATAGGCAGCTTTTTCATTTCCGCCCACCGCATACATGTACCGACCAATACGGGTTTGGTTGAGGAGAAGCGAAGCCAAAGCGATCACTACGGCAAAAATGATAATCGGAATGGGAACCCCCATGAAATTACCGCCCCCGATGGCATTAAAGGATTCTGAAAGATTGGTCACGGGTCGGCCGTCACTTACCACCAAGGCCAATCCCCGGGCAATGGTCATCATGCCCAAAGTCACAATAAATGGAGCAACCTTCCCTTGGGTCACTGCCAGCCCATTTAAGCCTCCAATAGCCAAACCCACGGCTATCGCCAACACCACTGGAACCAATAAATGATAGTCACCGGGATGGGCAAACAGGGCAGCAACCACCCCCGCCAAAGCTACAACTGAACCGAGAGAAAGGTCTATCCCACCGGATATAATCACAAAAGTCACCCCAATAGCCAGAATGCCATTGATCGACACTTGGCGCAACACAATGGTCATGTTTTGAAGGGAGAAGAAATTGGGTGTAAGCAATGACAACAACAGGCAGATCAGTAAAAAGGCCGCCAACATGCCGAACTTTCTGATATAATCGTAGCTGTTGCTTTGTAGGGTAGAGGGTTTATCGAAAATTTTCAAACTCATGGTATTTTATTGAATCATAGCATGTTGCATTATTAACTCCTGGGAGGCTTCTTCACGGCTTAGTTCGGCTTTGATGGTCCCTTCCCGCACCACCAGAATGCGGTCGCTAAGGGCAAGGATTTCCGGCAATTCAGATGAAATGAGAATGACAGCTTTTCCCTTCGCCACCAGTGAAGCCATATATTCATAGATTTCTTGTTTGGCGCCTACGTCTACACCACGGGTTGGTTCGTCCAGAATGATCAGTTCGGGATTATTGAGGTTGATCCCGGAGATCACTACTTTTTGCTGATTTCCCCCACTTAACCTTCCCACTGCCTGGTTTCTGGAAGCGGTTTTGATGCGGAAGCGTTTGATTTCCATCTCGGCCACGTCGTTTTCTTTGCGGTGGTCCAGCAGAATTCCACGACTATGTTTCTCCAAAGAAGGCAGGGTGATGTTTTGCTTGACAGAAGCCTCCAGCACCAGTCCGTAGCGCTTTCTGTCCTCGGTTACCAGTCCTATGCCTTGACGAATGGCTTCTTTGGGAGAAGAAATCTTGACAGGTTTTCCGTTAAGCATGATTTGCCCCGAAGTATAGTTTTCCATGCCGAAGATCGCGTGAGCAATATTGCTCCTACCCGAACCCATCAGTCCGGCAATTCCTAAGATTTCTCCTTTTCTCAGATAAAAAGAAATGTTAGTTAATGCAGCGGAGCAAATATCTTTTACTTCCAGCAGTACTTCACCTGCTTGGGAAACAGGTTTGTTAAACAGCGTACTCAGTTCGCGTCCGACGATCAGATTGATCAGTTCGTCCATCTGGAGTGTTTCTTTGCTTCGGGATGCGATAAATTTTCCATCCCTAAGCACAGTGATGGTATCCGCCAACCGGTAGATTTCATCCATCTTATGGGAAATATATACAATGGCTTTCCCCTGTTGCTTTAACGTTTGCATGGTCCGAAACAGGACTTCTGTTTCTCTCTGGGAAATGGCAGAAGTCGGCTCGTCCATAATCAGGATAGAGGCATTATTCGCGATCGCCTTGATAATTTCCACCATCTGCATTTCTCCGATGCTCAAATCTTTCATCTTCGCAGTGACGGGAATGTTCATCTCCAATTGCTCTAACAGGGCCTTGGACTGGCCATTCATCGTCTTTCGGTCAATCCAGCCCAGGGATTTTGACGGCTCGCGTCCCATAAAAATATTCTCCGCCACCGTCAATTCCGGAAAAACCAACAGCTCCTGATGGATCATCGCTATTCCATGGTGGAGGGCATCCCGGGCACTTGAAAAGCTTACTGATTTCCCGTTCATGAAGATCTCTCCTGAATCGGGGGGGAACATCCCCATAAGGATATTCATAAAGGTGGACTTTCCGGCGCCATTTTCCCCCATCAAAGCATGTATTTTTCCCGCTTCCAGATCGAGGCATACCCTGTCCAAAACAGGAACCCCCGCAAAGGATTTGGAAATATTGACCGCTCGTAGTATCTGGGTTTCTGTCATGGCTTTTAAAAATCGCTTCCAAATATATATCAAATGGCTTCTCTACCAAAACTTCCCTCTCGCCAATTGTGAAAAATGCAGCGAGCCAGCCTTTGAATTCAAGGTTATAGCTGCTGCTTGCAACTAAGGGAGGCCTCTGAGGTATCCACGCCAAACCCAGATGTAAGATAAGGCTGGTTTCTTTGTCTCTGAAGATTGACCAAAAAAGATTAGGCTGTTGCTTAAAACTTTGCTTTATTGTCAGGGATGGGACAAACCGAAGAGGCTTATGATGGGGCGGGAGTGATGGACGGCATTGACCTGTTCATCGATGATTTTGTCAATGATTTTTTCTGTTAAGTCTGGGAAGTCGACCTGAATAGCCCTTCCCGTTTTGATCCAACTTTCCAAAAGAGGCAATTGCTTGGGCTTTAAGTTAGGGAGTACAGGGATGCCAAAAGCTTCCAAGGCTACAGCATTGCAGGATTGCTCGTACTGGTGCTTCATGGGAACCACCATCAATTTTTTGCCCAAGAAAAGCGCTTCGGCTGGCGTTTCAAATCCAGCGCCACACAATAGGCCACTGCAGGACGCCATACTTCGGAGAAAGGCTTTATTCTCGATAGGCTTAATGGTGACGTTTTTATAAAAGACATGCTTTTTGCTGTGCTTGGAAAACACCTGCCATTGAACGCCTCTAATTTGGTGGAGGACGTTGATCAGCTTATTGTCTCCATATGCGGGAAGATATACCGTGTAATGTCCTTGATCGGTAATGTCTAATGCCCTTACTTCATTTCTAATTATAGGGGTATAGGTGTTTTCATCTAAATTCGCAAAGTGAAAGCCATATTGTACTGTGGAGGGGGCATAGTTTTCTAAGATCCATTCGCCCAAAAAATCTCTCTTCTGTGGGACGGGAGCAAAAGCTGAGACCACCGCACATTGATGGCTCAAGGCAACGCAAGGCTTGTTATTGAAAAAAGCGGACCAAGCCGATACCGGTTCAAAATCATTGATGACCAAGTCATATGCCTGAATGGGAAGGCTTTTCATTTCTTTTATAAATCCTCGCAGATCACTTTTACGATAGGTCTGCCACAAGTCAACCCCGCCCTTTTTTCCAAAAACAAAACCCAGTCCCTTAAACTTGTACTTAACAGGTACCTCTAAGGCTAAATCACCTTGTATGCCACTAATCAAAATATCAACCTCCCCTTTTTGCTGTAAAATAGGAATAATGTCCCTTGCCCTGCTCAAGTGGCCGTTACCTGTTCCCTGGATGGCGTACAGAATTTTCATGCCCTCATCAGTTTAAATTCCTGTAAGAGATTTTCAAACAGCTGGGTATGGGTCAGATCCGGTTTCGTTCTTTTAATATTTTGGGCATCTTTTGCTTTACCATCCTTATGAAAGTGATAAATTTTCCAAGCGCCCTGGTTATATTCTAGCGAAGTCAAATTTTCGACCCAGTCTCCTGAGTTCAGGTAGATGACATTTCCCTCCTTGTTGGCGATTGTTTTGATTTCTGGTTGGTGGATATGTCCGCATATTACATAGTCGTAGCCATTGAATATCGCAATGTCGGCAGCCGTCTGTTCAAAATCATTGATGAACTTGATGGCGCTTTTTACACTGTTTTTGATCTTTTTTGAAAGCGACAATTTGTCTTTTCCCATGCTTTGGGAAATACGGTTAAACAGGCGGTTGATCAGGATCAATGTGTCATAGCCCACAGCCCCCAATTTGGCCAGCCATTTGGAGTTTTGCATGGTCACATCAAATATATCCCCATGGAAAATCCAGGCTTTTTTGCCATCCAGCTTCAAGACCAGTTTGTTCACGATTTTGAGGGGGCCCATTTTGAAGCCCACAAATTTCCGCAGCATTTCATCATGGTTGCCCGTCACGTAATGAACAGGTACTCCCTTGGCCATCAACCCCATGATATGTTTGACCACACGCATATGCGCTTCCGGCCAATAGCTTTTACTAAACTGCCAGATGTCAATGATGTCGCCGTTCAGAATAAGCCTCTTGGTATTGATGCTTTTGAGATAGATAAGTAATTCTTCCGCATGGCATCCATAAGTTCCCAAGTGGATATCCGAAATTACAACCACCTCAACTTCCCGTTTTTTTTGCTTCATATTTAGGTATTTTAATATTGATGGATACATCGAGGAAGGTTGATCGCTTTGAAAAGCTTAAAGAAGCGATTGGGAGCCCTGAGCAGCAGCAAGTAACCCTTGGGATTGGATTTATCGGAATATAAGGGGTAAGGCTCAATGCATTATCGAATTTGAACTGACGCAATTTAGTTCAGGGGTATTAATTGGCGGTTAAGGGAAAGTGAAGTTTAGGAGAATTATTGCGAGTAAAGGAATAGTTTTCGATAGGAGAGGACTTTAGAATAAATTAAGTGATGGCAGGGCGGAGGGGGAATTGAAGAATATATCGTGGTTATCTGGCCCTACCGTTTGAAAAAAAAAACGAACGGTCGAAGAGATAGGGGGATCAACGAGCGACAAACCCTAAAGGATCAGGTCGTCGCTATACTTCAAAATGGGGAACTTCAAATAGGTTGGAAAAAGAACTGCCGGTATAGAGCGGCAATTTCTTTGCGGTAATCAAGCAGATTGTGATGCTTGAGTGCTTGTGCTAAGCCTTACTGGCTACGTATGTATAGTCGGCTTAGCTTCGGGTATTGGAGCCTATGGTAAATGCTTTTTTCTGCTTTACCCTATTTTCTCCCTTATACTAGTCGCTATCTCTGCCAATTCTTCATGGCTTAGCTTCAGCTTGGGACGGGTAAAGTTGATGTCATCCATGGTATTTAGGGGCACCAAATGGATGTGGACGTGAGGCACCTCTAGGCCAATAACTGCCACGCCGATTCGTGTACAGGGAATAACCTGCTGTTGGGCTTGGGCTATTTTTTTGGCAAACCGATGGAGGCCCAAATAAGTCTTGTCTTCCAGATCAAAAATATAATCGACTTCAACTTTGGGAACTACCAGAAGATGCCCTCTGACCAAAGGCTTGATATCTAAAAAAGCTATAAAATCCTCGTCTTCTGCGACTATATGTCCGGGAATTTCTCTGTTGATGATTTTGGTGAATAGGGATGCCATGGGCTAAAAATAAAAAAATCCCGATCGGAAAACAATCGGGAAACTCAATTAATGAGAAATTTCCAAAATTTCAAACTCAACGATTCCCGCTGGGGCGTTGACTTGGGCGATATCCCCGACCTTTTTGCCTAGCAAGCCTTTGCCAAAAGGCGAGGCGGTGGAAATCTTGTTTTCTTTCAAATTGGCTTCTTCCTCGGAGACCAATGTATAAGCTACCGTCATGCCGTTTTTGACATTTTTTATCTTCACTGTACAGAGAACGCCAACCTTCGATGTGTCCATTTTTGAATTGTCCAGCACCCGGGCATTTCCCACGACCTGCTCCAATTTGGCGATCTTCAATTCCAGATGACCTTGGGCATCTTTGGCAGCATCATATTCCGCGTTTTCGCTCAGATCACCTTTGTCCCTGGCCTCTGCAATTTGCTTGGCAATATCCGTTCTCCCCTTGGTCTTTAATTCCTGAAGTTCATCCTTCAACTTCCTCAGACCCTCTTCTGTATAATACTGTATTTTTCCCATTTTAAAATATTTATAATCCATGGAAAATAAAATAACGGCCACATTCCTGAGACCGTTTCCTTATTCTGCTTCTGATATGTAAAGAACAAAGGTAAAGTAATATCAACTATAAAACAATTTCCGACACATTAAATTGTCGTATTTATAAATTCTTAATTCCAGTTAACACTTTACTAACAAGTACTTTATTGATTTTTTCATAGGATTGAAATGTCCATCCTGCCACGTGGGGAGAGAAAAGAACATTGGGTCTTTCGGCCAGTTTTTGGAAAGCCTGTTCAAGAGCTGGGTCAAGTTGAGCAAGCTTCTCCTTTTCCAGTACATCCAACAGCGCGCCCCGCAATTTTCCGCTGTCCAAGGCCCTGTTCAAGGTGTCCAAACTGACGACTTCCCCCCTTGCGGTATTGATCAGATAAAAGGACTTCCGGAATTTCTCCAACACTTCTAAGGTAAAGAAATTTTTCGTTTCCGCGGTCAGCGGTACATGGATGCTGAGGATGTCTGCCTCTTGCTGAATTTCCTCGAAGGAGACCTCTTCTATTCCTCTGCCACCAAATCCGCTTCTGTACTTATCATAAGCCAATATCCGGACGTCAAATCCCTGAAGTCTCTTTGCAAATGCTTCGCCCATATTCCCAAAGCCAAAGATGCCAACCGTCTTGCCGGCCAACTCTTCCCCGCGGTTCAGCTCCCTTTTCCATATTTTCTCCCGAACCTGTCGATCCGCCCGGGGAATGTGGTTGAAAAGTGCCAACAGCATCCCCAAAGCATGTTCTGCCACCGCATCCCTATTGCCCTCTGGGGCGTTGTATAATTGTATCCCTCTCTCCTCGAGGTATTCCAAGTCAATTTTATCTATGCCGGCACCTGCCCTGCCGATAAATTTCAGCTGGGTTGCTTGGGACAGTAAAGGCTTATCCATGGGGGTTTTCGACCTGATGATCAGTCCGTCGTACCCTTGTATGATTTGTTCGATTTCCTCTCGTTCAATCTCCGGTCTATAGTCTACGATAAAGCCCTCACTCTCCAGTAAAGGGATGATGCTGTTATGCATCTCATCTATAATCAAGATTTTCATGATGAATGTTTAAAGCCTCAATAAAAGAGTGGCGACAGCAAAATATACTCCCAAACCGATCAAGTCATTGGCTGTAGTGATAAAAGGTCCAGAAGCCATCGCAGGGTTAATTCCTATTTTGTCTAATATTATTGGGGTAAACGTTCCCATAAAGGACGCCAAAACCACCACACAGAACAGGGCTATTGAAACCACCCCGCCGAAGTTGTAGGATTCCCCATAGACAAATACGATAGTGGTAAATACAAAGACCGCCAACACCATCCCGTTGAGCAGAGCCACGAGCAGTACTTTGGCAAACCTCCTTCCCAAGCTTTCCTCAAAGATGGATTTGTTGGCCAAAGTCTGCACCACCAGGGAGGAGGACTGTATGCCCACATTTCCGCCGGTAGCCGTAATCAATGGTATGAAAAAAGCCAAAGCAGTCACCGCATTTAATCCTTCTTCAAAAAAGCCAATAAATCCTGCTCCCAAGAGGCCACCCACCATCCCGATCAACAGCCAGGGCAAACGGGCTTTTGACAACTTATACACGGAATCAGATTCCTCCACATCCTGGGAAATCCCCGTCATGGCCTGAATGTCCTCTTCGGCCTGCTCCCTCATCACATCGAGGATATCATCCACGGTGATCCTGCCTACCAGTTTATTCTTGGCATTGACTACTGGAATGGCCTCGAGATCATATTTCCGCATGATTTCTGCCACTTCTTCCTCGTCCATATGGGTAGGCACAGAAATAACTTCATCCTCGTAGATATCCGCAATTTTGGTATGGGCGGAAGCCAGGATGATTTTTTTCAAGGAAACCCGCCCAAGAAGTCTTTCTTTGTTGCCTACCACATAAATGGCGTAGATTTTTTCCACATTCTCGGCTTGCCTCCGGATTTCATCAATTGTCTGTACCACAGTCCAATTGATGTTCGCCTTGATCAATTCCTTTGCCATCAAGCCACCGGCACTATCTTCGTCGTACCGCAGCAGGTCAAGGATATGCTTGGCCTTTTCCTCATCCTGAAGATAACTGATGACTTCCTCCCTGTCCTGCAGCGCCAATTGGTTCAGGACATCCACAGCATCATCGGATTCCATCAGGTCCACCAGGAGCGCCAGTTCCTGGTTTTCCATGGCTTTGATGACCCGGTTTTTGGGATCCTCGTCCAGTTCAATAAGGATGTCGGCAGAAAATTCATGCTCCAGAGTCCTCAGCACAAAAAGTGCTTCCTCCATATCCAGCTCATCCAGCAAAGAAGCGACATCCGCTTCATTGGCACTCGCCAGGGACTGTCGGATATACTCCATGTCCCCCAGAGAAATGTGATCCTTTAGGCTTTCAAGATATTCTTTGGAGAGTTCGAATAATTTTACTGTTTCCAAGACTCTTGTAGTTTATTGGTTAGTTGGACAAACTCCTCGACCCCAAGTTGCTCGGCTCTCTTATCCAAAATCGGCTCCATTTTCATTCCTTCGGACAGTCCCATGGATTTCAGGGCGTTCCGTAAGGTTTTCCTTCTTGTACTGAAGGCCTGCTTTACGACGCGGAAAAAAAGCTTCTCATCGCAATCCAGCCGCTGTACCTCATTTCTTACTAAACGGATTACCCCACTGTTTACTTTTGGCGGTGGATTGAACACCTCTGGAGGCACGTTAAAAAGATATTCAATATCATAAAATGCCTGCAACAAAACGCTCAAAATCCCATAATCCTTGTTCCCCTTGGGGGAAGCTATTCTCATCGCTACTTCCTTTTGCAACATGCAAACGACCTCTACCACCTTATCCCGCTCCGGCAGTATCTTAAAGAAAATCTGGGAAGAAATGTTGTAGGGGAAATTTCCAGCAACGATATACTTTCCTTCAATAACCTCTCCAATATTGTATTTCAGGTAATCTGCCTCAATGATCTTGTCTGTTAAGTTGGGGTATTTCTGGTGTAAGTACTGGATCGACTCAGAATCTATGTCGACCAGATAAAGATCCCAATCCTGCGCTATCAGAAAATCCGTCAGCACCCCCATTCCAGGGCCTATTTCCAGCACCTTGTTGATGCCTTGATGGCCTTTCACCGCCTTGGCTATGTTCTCAGCTATCCCCAGATCGGTGAGAAAATGCTGTCCGAGCTGCTTCTTAGGCCTGACCTTTTCCATTTTAGTTCTCTGATAAATTTGTCATAAATTGCGCAGTCAAAATTAAGACAATATATGCTAACCTCAATAAGATTGACCGATTCTCCCTTTCACAATCGTTTGGATCAGGGAGTGGTCTATATTTCCCAAGAGAAGGAAATATTGTCGTTGCCTTTAAGCGGAGAGGAAAAATATTTCCTGACAAAGACCTTGTACGAATCAGAAAAAGACGCGTTTCTGTGGACCAAGGAGACATCCCAATGCCTTTTCGTTACCTCCAAGCCACACGCTTCCAAGGAATATCTGTTAGAGAATGCCAGAAAAGCCGGGGCCAAAGTCTGGGCGTCGGTCAAGAACTGGGAGGAACCAAAAATCTTTCATTTTGGCACATCAGAAATCCTTTTTCAAGCTTTTATAGAAGGGCTGTTGCTCTCTTCTTATTGTTTTGACAAATATAAATCAAAAAAGGGCAAGGCGGCCACTTCTATAGAAGTGAATTACCCTTCCATGGATACTGCATCGTTAAAGGAATTGGAGTCCACCGTGAAAGCGACTTTTGAAGCAAGGGACTTGGTCAACGAGCCGGTATGCTATCTGGACACGCTTCAACTGGGCGAAGAGATAAAAAAACTGGGCCAAAAGTACGGCTTTGAGACGGAGCTTTTGGACAAAGCAAAAATAGCTTCCCTCAAAATGGCAGGCCTCTTGGCGGTGAACGCCGGAAGCAAAATCCCTCCGCTTTTTGCCGTCCTAAGGCATACGCCTGCAAACAATAAGGGCCAGGCTCCCATCGTGTTGGTGGGAAAGGGCATTGTGTATGACACTGGAGGCTTAAGTCTTAAGCCTACGTCCAATTCCATGGACTTCATGAAGTCTGACATGGCTGGGGCAGCCGCTGTTATCGGCGCTTTTTGTGCTATTTCATCCCTGGACCTTCCTATGGAAGTTATTGGTCTGATTCCCATCACTGACAACCGGCCTGGATATAATGCCATGGCTCCCGGGGACGTTATTTCCTTTGCCAACAGCAAAACTGTTGAGATACTCAACACCGATGCGGAGGGGAGGCTGGTATTGGCAGACGCCTTGATCTATGCACAAAAATACAATCCCCAGTTGGTAATTGACCTGGCTACACTTACCGGCTCCGCGGCAGCAGCCATAGGGCAAGAAGGTGCGGTAATGATGGGTACTGCCCCTCAGCAGACAAAGGAACGGCTTGCTGAGTCCGGACGGGACGCATTCGAACGGCTGGTGGAGTTTCCCCTTTGGGAAGAATATGATGAGCAAATCCAGTCAGAGATCGCAGATATTACTAACTTGGGCGGACCAATGGCAGGAGCCATCACCGCAGGGAAATTTCTGGAGCATTTTATAGACTATGACTGGATTCATATCGATATTGCCGGCCCATCCTATCATAAGAAAGGAAGCAGCTACAAACCTGCCGGCGGGACAGGATATGGGGTAAGGTTACTTTACCGTTTTTTGAAAAATTATCTAACCGAAAAAGAATGAGCACGAAAAGAAAACCTATTATAGGGATTAGTATAGGTGATATCAACGGGATAGGGCCGGAAGTGACCATCAAGGCGCTTATGGATGCACGAGTGCAAAAGGCGTTCACCCCAGTCATCTATGCCCATGGCAAGGTACTCACCTTTTACCGAAAGCTCCTGAACCTGGACGATTTTAGCTTTTTACAGATTAAAAATGTGACAGAAGTCCACCATAAAAAAATCAATGTGATCAATGTGGTGGAAGAATGTCCTGAAATAATTCCGGGAGTGGAAACGGCTGAGGCGGGAAAGCTGGCTCTTGCGGCACTTGATCATGCTATTAAAGACCTGAAGTCCCAGGAAATCGATGCTTTGGTCACTGCGCCGTTGAATAAAAACAACATTAACCAGCCTGATTTCAAATTCATCGGCCATACGGAATATTTGACCGCTGCCTTTGGGGCCAAGAAGAGCCTGATGTTTATGGTCACCGAGGACCTCAGGGTAGGGCTGGTAACCGGCCATTTAGCCCTCCGGGAGGTGGCAGAGAACATTACCCCTGCCAATATCAAGGAGAAACTTGAGATCATGATCAAATCCCTAGCGACAGATTTTGGCCTTCAAAAGCCAAAAATCGCCGTATTGGGTTTGAACCCCCACGCCGGTGAGGATGGGCTATTGGGTCGGGAGGAAGATGAAATCATCCGTCCGCTCATCAAGGAATTTAAGGAAAAAGGAGCCATGGTATTTGGGCCGTATCCTTCGGACGGTTTCTTTGGGATGATGCACCAAAACAAATTTGACGGGGTACTGGCCATGTACCATGATCAGGGACTTATTCCCTTTAAGTCTCTGGCTTTTTCTACCGGAGTGAACTTTACCGCCGGTCTTCCGATCATAAGAACTTCTCCTGATCATGGAACCGCCTATAGCATAGCGGGTAAGAACATAGCCGATGAGGGATCAATGAGATCGGCCCTTTATCAGGCGGTAGATATCCTATCAAGGAAAGGGAATTGGGAGGAAGAATAAAATATTTTACACATTGACTGTAGATTTTGGAAATACTTCCTTAAATTTGCGGTCTTATTAGCAGGAGGAAACGTGAAATTCTTAAGGAATTACGAAGTAGAGATCATCCGACTAAAAGAAGGAAAGCATGTTTTTTCGTTCGAAGTCAATGATGAGTTCTTCAGTAAATTTGAAGACAACCACCTGGTTTCAAAAGGAAACTTGGTGGCCAATGTTACTCTAAACAAGGATTTTAACCTTATAGAAGCGACATTTGATATAGAAGGATCCGTGGAGTTGGTCTGTGATAGAAGCCTTGAAATCTTTGATTATCCACTGAAAACCGTGGAAAGGGTGCTGTATAAATACGGCCCCGAAGAACAGGAGATCAACGAGGAAATTTACATCATTACCAGGGACACGCCTAAATTAAGATTGGCTCAGTTGATTTATGAATTCATCCTTTTGGCCCTACCGGCCAAAAAAATCCATCCGGATTATCGGGGAGAAATTGATGAAGAGGATTTTGAAGACGAAGGCCAATTGGTGTATTTGTCAGATGAGGATTGGGAAGACGAAGACGGTTCATCCCCCGCAGCTGAAGAAGACACTGATCCCAGATGGGAAATATTAAAGAATTTAAAGAAAAAAGATTAATCTAAAAATTGCATAGAGATGGCACATCCTAAACGGAAAATTTCCAAAACCAGAAGAGACAAGAGAAGGACGCATTATAAGTTGACTGCTCCTGGTCTAGCCCAATGCCCCACTACTGGGGAATTTCACCTGCCACACAGGGCTTTTTGGCTCGACGGCAAGCTTTACCATAAAGGTCAGGTGATCATGGAAAAAGAAGTGGTTGATTAATCTGACAAATACAAAAAAGCCATCCAATTAACCGGATGGCTTTTTCCTCTTTATAGACCTATTCAGCAAATGTTCATTGCTGGATTTTTTTATTTACGTCTTGTTAGCTTAAAACATTACATTTATCATTCTACTCTGGAATTTCTTTGGTGGGGAGGGACATTTTAAATAGTTTTGTATCCTAAAATTTTCAAGAAAAAAAAACACTGGATAATCGCCTACCAGCAATCGAAAAAAGGAATAAGAAACAAGCGTGGCATTATCGTTGAATAGGTTCTTATTCTAAAACATGTACTAAATGGAAAAAACTAGAGCTGTCATTACGGGTGTGCACGGTTGGGTTCCCGATTATATATTGACCAACAAGGAACTGGAAACCATGGTGGACACCAACGATGAGTGGATCACCACCCGGACAGGGATTAAGGAAAGAAGGATTCTCAAAGGGGAAAACCAAGGTACTTCTGTCATAGGAACCGAATCAGTGAAGGGCTTATTGGAGAAAACCAATACCAACCCAGAAGACATAGACCTTATCATTTGTGCCACGGTCACTCCCGACATGCCTTTTCCCGCTACGGCAAATATCATTGCCCATAATGTAGGAGCAAAAAACAGCTTTAGTTTCGACATCTCTGCCGCCTGCTCGGGCTTTCTTTATGGGTTGACCATGGGGAGCCAGTTTATCGAAACGGGCATGCACAAGAAGGTCATCGTTGTCGGTGCGGATAAGATGTCCTCCATAGTGAACTATGAGGACAGAACCACCTGCATTATCTTTGGTGATGGCGGTGGAGCAGTCCTGTTGGAACCCACCACGGAAAATGTGGGCATTATGGACTCTCTTCTTCATGCAGACGGATCGGGCGCCCCTTATTTGAACATGAAAGCCGGAGGTAGCAGAAGGCCTGCCACAATGGAAACGGTAGCCGCCAAAGAACACTATGCCAGCCAGGAAGGATCCATTGTATTCAAATTTGCAGTCAACAACATGGCTGATGTAAGCGTCGAAATCATGAAACGGAATAGCCTGACGTCGGAGGAAGTGGATTGGCTGGTGCCCCATCAGGCCAACAAGCGGATAATCGATGCGACAGCCAATAAAATGGGCATCGGATCTGATAAGGTGATGATGAACATAGAAAAATACGGCAACACGACCGCCGGAACCCTTCCTTTGTGCCTATGGGATTACGAATCCCAACTAAAGAAAGGGGATGATCTTATATTAGCTGCCTTCGGCGGTGGATTTACTTGGGGAGCTATCTACCTGAAATGGGGATATGATCCAAAATAGAATATAAACGACAAATTATGGCAAGTACCGCAGATTTTAAAAATGGCCTTTGCATGGAATTCAATAATGACATCTATACCATTACTGATTTCCAGCATGTCAAACCTGGTAAAGGACCGGCCTTTGTAAGGACTAAATTGAAAAGCCTGACCACTGGAAGGGTACTGGACAAAACCTGGAACTCCGGGGAAAAAATTACTACCGCAAGGGTGGAAAAACGTCCTCATCAGTTTCTTTATTCCGACGACCTGGGTTATCATTTCATGGATTCCGCTAGTTTCGAGCAAATATCCATAGAAGAAAAACTGTTGGAAAGGCCTAAACTGATTAAAGAAGGTCAGTTGGTGGACATTCTGGTCCACGCGGAAACGGAAACGCCTTTAGGAGTTGAATTGCCTGCCTTTGTTGAACTGATGATCACCTATACCGAGCCAGGGATCAAGGGCGATACGGCCACCAATACCTTAAAACCAGCTACTTTGGAAACCGGCGCAACCGTAATGGTGCCCTTGTTTGTGGACCAAGATACCATGATCAAGGTGGATACGAGGGACGGTTCCTATTCCGAACGAGTCAAATAAATTCCAAGCTTGTAGAGCAAACCATTTCGGGATGGTTGTTTCTAATGACGATTTAAGTCCCGAAACCGAGGAGCTCAAAAAACAAATAGATTATGAAAGCCAAAGAGATTCAAGAATTAATAGATTTTATTGCCAATTCGGGACTTGCTGAAGTAAAGATTGAGACAGATGAATTTAAACTGTCTGTCAAAAAGAATTCCGTAGTCCATTCCACCAAAGCAATAGATACAGCCGCCCCTGCCCAGTCACCAGAGCAGGACACTGCTAAAGTGTTACAGGCACCCCTTACAGCGGCTAATCCGGCCGAGCCAGCCGATACTTCTAGATATCTCGAAGTTAAATCACCCATGATCGGGACCTTCTACAGGACACCGAACCCTGAGTCTGAAGCCTTTGTGAATGTAGGAGACACAATTTCTGTGGGACAAACAGTGTGTATCATCGAAGCGATGAAGCTGTTCAACGAAATTGAATCGGAAGTGTCCGGAAAGGTGGTTAAGATATTGGTGGAGAACTCTTCCCCAGTGGAGTATGATCAGCCTTTGTTTTTAATAGATCCAGCCGGATAATCCAAGTTCAACCTATCCCAGATATTGTGTTCAAAAAAATATTAATAGCAAATAGAGGGGAAATTGCCCTGAGAATCATCCGGACCTGCAAGGAAATGGGGATCAAGACGGTCGCTGTTTATTCTACAGCGGATAAGGACAGTCTCCATGTAAGGTTTGCCGATGAGGCCGTGTGCATCGGGCCTGCTCCAAGCAAGGAATCGTATTTGAAAATTCCCCGTATCATCGCTGCCGCAGAGATCACCAATGCAGATGCGATCCACCCAGGATATGGCTTTTTGTCTGAAAACGCGGAATTCTCCAGAATCTGTGAGGAATATAATATAAAATTTATTGGCGCTACTCCTGATATGATCAATAGGATGGGCGATAAGGCCACTGCTAAAGCCACCATGGCAGCCGCGGGCGTGCCTACTATTCCCGGTTCCGATGGGCTGCTGGACAGTATGGAGGAAGGTATCCAGTTGGCTAAGGAAATGGGTTATCCAATCATCCTTAAGGCTACCGCAGGTGGTGGTGGACGTGGGATGAGGGTGGTAAAACAGGAAAGCGAATTCAAAAAGGCTTGGGACGATGCGCGACAGGAGTCTGCAGCGGCATTTGGTAACGACGGGCTTTATCTGGAAAAATTCGTTGAGGAGCCCCGTCATATAGAAATTCAGGTCATAGGGGACAGCAGCGGTAGAGCTTGTCATCTTTCCGAAAGGGACTGCTCTATCCAAAGACGTCACCAAAAGCTGATCGAAGAAACACCCTCTCCATTTATCACCGACGAACTGAGGGAGAAAATGGGAGCTGCAGCCATCAAAGGCGCTGAGGCTATCGGTTATGAAGGTGCAGGTACCATTGAATTTCTTGTAGACAAACACCGGAATTTCTTTTTCATGGAAATGAACACCCGGATACAGGTGGAACATCCCATTACAGAGGAAGTAACGGATTTTGACCTGATCAAGGAGCAGATCAAAGTAGCGGCTGGTGAGAAAATTAGCGGCAAAAATTATTTCCCCAAGCTGTACGCCATGGAATGCCGGATCAATGCAGAAGACCCGCTTCACGGCTTCAGGCCCAGTCCCGGCAAAATCGTCAACCTTCACCTTCCCGGTGGGATAGGGGTTAGGATTGATAGCCACGTGTATGCCGGATATGTCATCCCGCCTAACTACGATTCTATGATCGCCAAGCTGATTGTCAGCGGGCAGTCCCGTGAGGAAGTAATCGTGAGAATGAAAAGGGCTTTGGAGGAATTTGTCATAGACGGGGTGAAGACTACCATTCCCTTTCATTTGGCATTATTGGATGATCCGGAATTTAAGGCTGGAAACTTTACTACCAAGTTCTTGGAGACCTTTGACTTTTCGGTCATTAAAGAATATTTATAGCGGTACGCCAGTCGGCTCATTGGCTGATGGATGAATACGTAAAGAGCAAAATACCCCTAAACCCGATTTGGTTTAGGGGTATTTTTTTTAGGGAAGGAAACAGTTAAGACATTCCTCAAAAACAGATCCTGCCCCTACAACCGGAGGGTTCATGTAGTTGTAAGATTTTAGGCATGAATTTTCTCCTGCGATCCTGTAGGGGTTGGATACAAGATCTCTCCGGACACAATAAAATTCCTTTGAAATAAAAAAAATCCATCCCGCAGTAAACCAGGTCCATTTGAAATCAAAACAAGCCGCCTCGTAATGAATTAAGTCCGTTTGAAATGAAAAAAAGGCAAACCGTAGCGATCTAGGTCCATTTGCAGCGAAAAAAGTGCTCACCGTAACCTGCCCAGCCCGTTTGTAGCCGTAAAAGTCCTATTGTAACAAAATAAATCCTATTGATCTCGAATAAGTCAATTTGAAATAAAATAATCCTATTTTATAAGCTTTGTTTCCCCTACTCAGTCTTTCAGCGCAACCTCTTTAAAAAGAGACAATGTTCTTTTTACTTCATTTTATAAACATAAGAGATAGCGACAACGAGCAAAAGAACGCCAATCAAGCCAATGGCCAATGGCAGGGAATAAAAATAGGCGACAAATCCAAGAAGTGCCGGCCCCGCAAGCTGCCCAGCATAGCCGATAGTGGTTATCGCAGGAATGGCGATATAAGCCGGAGTATGGGGCATATTGCCTGCCGCGCTGAAAAAGACAGGAACAATATTGGCGGCACCCAAGCCCACCAATACAAAGCCGAAAATTGCCATCCCACTCCAGGGGGTAAGCACGGCAATGAAGAATCCTGCCGCGGCTACCAGTGAGCCATATATAACGATATTTCTGGCACTTATACGGCTCACCAAACGGTCACCCGACAGCCTCATCACCGCCATGGCAACCGAAAAGGCCGCATATCCTACGCCGGACCATGCCGGATCAAACCCCCTGTGAAACTGGAGGAAAACCGCACTCCAATCCAAAATCGCCCCTTCGGCCAGAAAAACTATAAAGCACATCAATCCGAGGAATACCACGGCCTTGTTTGGCCAGGAGAACCCGGCGCCTTCTTCCCGCTTTTCTTCTTCCGAATGGGGAAGCAATCTGCTGTATTGGCTGATGCAGATCAGCAACAAGAGCACGGAAATGGCCACCGCTGCAACTACGGGGGACAGACCGGCTTTGATCAGCGCCCCTAATCCCAGGGATCCAATTAAGCCCCCTACACTGAACAAACCGTGAAAAGAGGACATGATGGGCCTTCCGTACAGTTGTTGTACCTTTACCGCATGCGCATTCATCGCGACATCCACTCCCCCGACAGATGCGCCGAAGAAAAACAATGTTATACCCATGCTGATGGGGGAGGATAAGACCAAGAGCAAGGGTAACAGCAAGGCCATCAATATACTGAAGGCTAATATTATTTTTCTACTGCCGAATTTTTGAATCAAAAAGCCGGTAACAGGCATCATGACGATGGCACCCGCACCCAGAGACAGCAACAAAACGCCTAAGCTGGCATCGTTCAAGCCCATCCTCTCCTTGGCGAAGGGTACCATCGGCGCCCAACTGGAAATCCCTAGACCACATACTAAAAAAAAGAGCAGCGTAGCTTGTCTAGGAACTTGATAATTCTCTTTCATCTGAATTTACTGGTGTGGAAAAGATTTCGATAAACGATACGACCAAAATGAACCCAATCTACTGGCTATTTTTTGATGAGGTGCAATTTTTTACAAACATACGGAATGAGAATCCATTATGGCGTCCCAAATGTGAATTATCGCTGAAACCGAAAAAGCTTATAACACGGGCTTGGAATACGCTGCTGAACAAGGTGCAGCGTGTTGATATCAACGAAATGTAAAATAAACCATAAGCTAAAAACTCCACTACTTACGAATGATAGGGTATTATCAAAAAATCAGGTTCAAATATTTTTGTTTATAAGCTTATTCCTTATTTTGGCGGTTCGATCACCGTTCAAAGATGTTTTACGATAATGGCGAAGCAACTGGATGCCACTAATATTTATTCTGATGAGCAGCTACTCACCCTAATAAAGTGCGACGACGAAAGGGCTTTTGATTTGCTTTATAAGAAACACTGGTCGCTACTTTTTGAGGCAGGCTACAAAAGATTAAAATCCCGTGAGCTAGCCGAGGAAATCGTACAGGATATCTTTACCTCACTCTGGTCAAGTAGAAAGCATATGGAAATCCCACAGTCATTTGCTGCCTACATCCATTCCGCTTTAAAATACAGAGTCATCAGCTACTATCGATCCAACGCTGTTCAAAATAAATATTTGGATACCTTGCAGCACGAAAAAGGCGGTTTTGTGTTGCACGTCGAAGAGAAGCTGATCTTTAATGAATTGAACACTGCCATTGAAGCCGAAATCGTTGGACTGCCGGAAAAATGTAGAAAAGCCTTCAACCTCAGTAGAAAAGAAAACCTGTCTTTTAAAGAAATCGCCTTACAAATGGATATCTCTGTAAACACAGTAGAAAAACATATCGGAAAAGCCCTAAAAATCCTCAGAACCAACCTCAAAGAATACATTTCCATTGGGCTTTTGATGGGATATTTGCTTTAATTAATTCACTTTTTCTGCAAGTCTTTTTTACCCTACCTTGACCTTTCGCCGCTGCGAATCAAACACGTGTTTCCAGATGATACCGGCGATTTCCAACAGGGATAATATTTTGATTAAAATAATCAAAGGGCATGGCGGTAAGGGTTCTGGTAAGCGACTACATAGTATACAGTAGGTAAAAATTACTCCATGAACAAAAGGGATTTAAATAGACTAATCAGAAAATCCTTATTCCATACATCGTCAGCGAAGGAAGAGAAGGCCTTGGAAGAATGGTATGATAGCATGGAGGATGAGGAAGGTTACCTCAGTAAATTATCCGAAGAAGAGAAAACCCGTCTGGAAAACCGTATCCTGAGTAATATCAAGAAAAATTCCAGAAGCATTGGAAATGAAAAAGAAACATTAAAACTGTATCAGTCTTCCTCCACAGCAAAGGTGCCAAAGGAAAATGCTTCTAGGGCACTTCGGTATTGGAGAGTGGCAGCGATGTTAACAGTCGGTATCCTTATCGGCTCTATCTCTTATCAATGGACGAAGTATCAACCGCAGGAGATTTCATATAGCACGGACTACGGACAAACCATGGAAATTATTCTTCCTGACAGTTCCACCGTCATACTCAACGGAAATACATCCTTACGATATGAAACGGACTGGAATAAAAGCAGCCCGAGGGAGATTTTTCTGGACGGAGAGGCCTTCTTTTCTGTCAAGCACACTTCTTCCCAACAAAAGTTTGTGGTGCATACTGCTGACCATTTTAATGTTGAAGTGTTGGGGACTGAATTTTTGGTTTCTAATAGGAAATCCAAAGCGCAGGTTGTGCTGAATTCGGGAAAAATTCATCTGAATTATAAAGAAAAAGACAACGAAAAGACCATTAAAATGAATCCCGGAGACCTCGTTTCCTTCCCCAGCTCAAACCCTGCCCAACACATTCTCAGCCGTGTTAACCCCGAGGTATATTCTTCATGGACAGACAAGCTTTTGGTTCTAGACAATACCAGTCTGAAGGAAATATGTCTGATCCTTCGGGAGAACTATGGACTGACTGTTGAGACTACTGAAGAACACCTTCTCCGTCAAAAAGTGTCGGGATCTATTCCTATCACAACCTTGGAGGTTTTACTGACGGATATTGCCCTTGCCTACGGCGTGAAGATACGTCAAAAAAACAAGAGGGTTGACATTTCAGTGCGGTAGCAAATCGCCAAAAAAGGAACCTGAAGACACCAAACCTAAAACATTTATAAAACCCAACCCAAATGAAACCAAAATCACCCATTTTAACCTGCTATTTGCTTTTGCTGTTCCTGAGCTACGGTACTTTGTGTTATTCATACGAAGCCAATGGTTTTCAGCCGAGTGAAAATGTCAATCTGGTCAATCACCAGAAAATTTTGTCACTAAAAAAAGCCCTCAAAGAATTTGAAAGCCACTATAAAATTTCCATTGTCTATAAAAGTGAGCTCATCCACAACAGAACCGTAAAGGAGACCACGAGGTTTTCAGAGCCTATAGAAGAAGCTTTAGTCCAGTTATTGAAAGATCATCCTTTGACGGTAAAAAAGATTAGGAATGATTTTTATTTACTGGAGAAAGCACCTCCACATCATGAAACCCGGGTAAATGAAGTAGTAAAAATCCTGGAGGAAAAACCTGATCAGGCAAATATAAAAATCCAGGGGAAAGTCACTTCCAAAACAGACGAACAAACTATTCCGGGGGTTAATATCCTGATCAAGGGGACAGCCACAGGAACTACAACAGACATCAATGGAGATTATGCGATAGACGTACCGGAAGACGGAATCCTGGTCGTCTCTTCGATCGGGTATGTCACCCAAGAGATCCCCGTCAACGGGAGGTCGATAATCGATATCATCTTGGAAGATGACCTGCAGCAATTGGAAGAAGTGGTAGTTGTCGGATATGGAACCCAATTAAAAGAAGAACTTTCAGGATCCGTATCCTCAGTCACCAGTGCAAAAATGAACAATTCCACAGAAACAAGTGCATTGGGCAGAATCCAAGGGCAGGTTTCCGGCGTTACCATTTCCAATGCCAGTACTCCCGGGGGCTCCTCCAGTCTTCGGATCAGGGGATTGGGCACCATTAACGACTCCAATCCGCTATATGTCATCGATGGGATTCCGGTTGGTCCGTCCAATGACATCAATCCTAACGACATCGAATCCATTTCGATTCTCAAGGATGCTTCATCCGCCGGAATTTACGGCACAAGAGGCGCCAACGGCGTGGTGTTGATCACCACAAAAAAAGGGAAGAAAAACCAGACCCCTAACATCAACCTATCTGTTCGTACTGGCCTTAAGCAACCCGGAGAGAGCTATGACCTCTTAAATACCCAACAATACGGTGAGATGCTATGGTTGACGGCCAAGAATCAGGGGAAAACTCCCGGGGTAGACTGGAGTCACCCTCATTATGGAAATGGAGCAGAGCCGAGGATTCCTGATTACATTTTTCCTGTCGGGGCCAAGGAAGGAGATAGCGGTGTCGATATCGGCAATTATCGTTACGATCCTTTTGGAAGGGAAGTATACGCCGGGATCGTCAAAGCCAACAAGGAGGGAACTGACTGGTTTGATGAAATTACCCGAAACGGGCTAATTCAAGAATACAACCTTTCGGTAGACGGAGGGGGACAACATGTCATTTATTCCACCTCTGCAAGTTATCTCAATGAAAACGGGATTTTAGACCATACCGGATTTAAGAGGTTTTCTTTTCGAAATAACACGGAGGCTTCCGTCTTTTCTGATCGGATTAAAATAGGACAATCGTTGATGGTCTCCCTCACACGTCCCCAGGGAAACTTAAGTGACAACGGAGAAGGATCTCCGATTGCCAATACCTATAAACTTCAACCTGTCATACCGGTATATGACATCATGGGTAACTACGCAGGCTCCCGTCCAGTCAATTTGGGCGAATCACAAAACCCCCGCGCCCAGTTAGATAGGGCAATCAAAAACCAAAATAGAAATTTTAGGATCTTGGGTAGCATCTTCGGAGAGGCTGAACTTGTAGAGGGGCTTAAGTTTAGGAGCCTGTTCGGGTTTAACCACAGTGAGCATAACAGCTTATCCCGTACATTGCCTACTCCGGAGCATTATCAAATCGTGATCCCCTCAGTCAATGCTTCCATCAACGATTCATTTCAATGGAACTGGAGCAATACGCTTGACTACAACAAAACCTTCGCTGATATCCATCGCCTCAGCATGATCCTTGGAACCGAAGCTGTTAATAGCAAGTACACTTGGCTGACTGCTTCTAGAAACGAATATTTCTCGTTAGATCCGGACTATATGCAACTTTCTGCAGGGGAAGGTGAGCAAAGAAGTGCTGGATCTGGAAGTGAATGGTCTTTATTTTCAGTTTTTGGAAGGATCAATTACAATCTGAACAGAAAATACATTCTCGAAGCTACCATACGGCGAGATGGCTCCTCCCGCTTTGGGCTCACCAATCGGTATGCCGTCTTTCCCGCCGGTTCGATGGCATGGATAGTTTCAGAAGAAAGCTTCATGAATAATACACGTAATTGGCTGGATTTCTTTAAAATAAGGTTCGGTGCAGGGATTTCGGGTAATGACAGGATTGGAGATTACAACACCTATTCCACGTTCGGAACCGACATCACCCATGCTTCTTATGATATTTATGGAACCAATACCAGCGTTCTATCAGGTTTTATGCCTGTGGAACTGGGCAATCCGAATGTAGGATGGGAGACTACGCAAACAGTCAATTTGGGCTTGGATCTCACCGTCATCAATTCATTAAACGTCACCTTGGATATTTGGAAAAGGAATACCAATGACATGCTTTACAGGCTCAGCATTCCTGAGGTAAGTGGCATCGCGACGGCCCCCTATGTGAACATAGGGAAAATGCAAAACACGGGTTTTGACTTGCAGTTGGATTATGGGAACACCGCTTTAGGCAACAAGTTGACTTATAATTTAACCTTGACCCTGTCCCAGTATACCAACCGTGTGCTCAACCTTTCGGATGAAGCCAATGAGGAAGTGATCATGGGAGACTTCAGGAATCTGAATTACCTGAGATCCACTGGAGGTAGAGCTTTCCCTCAATTTTATGGTTACATCGTGGACGGATTTTTTCAGTCCCAAGAGGAAGTGGATAGTCACCCCAAAGCGTTTGGCCCAGGGGGCAATTACAACCAACTGGGACGCTTTAAATACAGAGATATAAATGGAGATCAGGTTATTAACAACGCTGATATGACGTATATAGGAAATCCACATCCGGATTTTACAGGTGGGTTTAATATCGATTTGGGTTATAGCAATTTTGACTTGAACCTATTTTTCTACGGAAGTTACGGCAATGATATGATCAATTTGTCGAGGAGATTTATCGATTTTGGAATGTTTGACAGCAACTACAGTACGAATTTACTTTACAAGTCCTGGGGCAGCCCTTATTTGGACGACAACCGGAATGCAAAACTCCCCATTCATGATTTGAGCGACGGGTCCATTCAGCCCTCAACGGCATTTATAGAAGATGCCTCCTTCTTGCGATTCAAAAACCTAAGGTTGGGCTACACTTTTCCTCAGCATCTCAATAGCAGGCTAAAAGCGAAAAATCTGAGGATATACGGGCAGGTCACCAATTTATTTACCCTTACCAATTATAGCGGCCTTGATCCAGAGCTAAATACGTCTGTCAACAGGATGGGGCTGGATTTGGGATCCTGGCCCACCCCAAGGGAGATAATTGTAGGCCTTTCTATTGGATTATAAAACATCAATAACTGGAAAAACATGAAAAATATACTTATTATACTGCTTATTCTCCTGTCTTTGGGAGCCACCACATCCTGTTCGGAGGAATTTCTGGATCACAAGCCCTTAGGGAGTACTTCCGAAAATGTATTTTATAATGAAACAGGAATTAATGCCTTGTTACTGGGCGTGTATGGAGTGATTACGGGCGTATCCCCAGGGGCAGGATATGGTGCCTCCATTCAGAACTGGGCTTATGGCTCCATGATGTCCGATGATGCCTATAAAGGATCTGAATTTACAGACGCTGTTCCCTTTAATTCCCTCGAAAGATGGGAGACTTTGACGGACAATATTTATGTAGCCGAAAAATGGAGGGCAACACTGGGTGCTGGAGTGAATAGGAGCAACATGGTACTAAAAGTCATCAAAGAAACCCCGGAAATAGACGAAGCCAAGAAGGCTAAGTTACAAGCTGAAGTTCGGTTTTTGAGGGCACTGTTCAATTTTGAGGCCTGGTTGGTATTCAAAAATATCCCAATAATCACAGAAGACACCGAAGACCCTGCTTTGGTCAGCAATATAAATCCCGAAGGTGCTGTATTGCAGCACATCATCAATGACTTGGAGTTTGCATGGAATAATCTACCAGAAACCCAAAGCGAGGTGGGACGTCCCACAAAATATGCCGCTATGGCCCTGGCAGCCAAGGCATACATGCAGGAACTGGATTATGTCAAAGCCAAGCCATTGCTTGATGAGATTATCAACAGCGAAAAATACCAGCTCATGCCTAGGTTCATGGATAACTACAGGATCGAAACCAACAACAATGCGGAATCTATATTTGAGATTCAGGCAAGTGTAAATGACGGGTCCAATAGTTCGATGAACGGGGAGATGGGCATAGGCTTAAACTTCCCCTATCCCGGCGAGATCAGCATGTGCTGTGGCTTTCATCAACCCTCTCAGAATCTCGTCAACGCATACAAAGTGGATGGCAACGGATTGCCGCTGTTTGACACCTTTAATGACGTAGACCTCAAAAATGACCAAGGGCTCGAGTCCACGGATGAATTCATACCTTTTGATGATGAGGTTGATCCCCGGTTGGACTGGACGGTAAGCCGCAGAGGCATCCCTTATCGTGATTGGGGCATTAACCCTGGCAGAAGATGGATTAGAGATCAGCCTTTTGGAGGCCCTTACCAACCTGCCTCCAAGCCTATTTTCTATAGAAAAGAAAAAGGGTCACTTTCTACCACCACGGGATGGATGGCGGGTGTGAATGCCAACAATTACCGTTACTTACGGCTGACGCATATATTGCTGTGGCGGGCGGAGATCGCTGCTTATGAGGGAGATTTGGAATTATCCCGAACTTATGTTAACATGGTCCGTGAGCGAGCGGGACATGAAGTGGTAATGGGCAAAGTACTGATCTACAAATTTCCTTCCACTACCTATCCGTGGGGGGAGGGCACTACTGATAGTGACTACATGACGGGCGGAAGCGTTGACTGGTCGCAACCTGCTGCTAATTACAAAGTTGGGGTGTATCCTCCCTTTTCTAGCCCTTCTGAAGCTATGAAAGCGGTGCAATGGGAACTACGTCTGGAGTTTGCCACAGAAGGACATCGATTCTTCGATCTAAGGCGCTGGGACAAGCATACCAATACCGATTTTAGAGTAGATATGACCCAGACGCTCAATGCCTTTGCGAAAAATGATTTAAGAATCAGAGATACAATGAAAGGTGCCGAATTTAGTCCTGAGAGAGATAAATACTTGCCCATTCCTCAAAATCAAATTAATCTTCAACCGGGTGTGTTGGAGCAGAACTCAAATTATTAGTGTAAATTTAAAGGTCTAGAAATTTAATGGACCATCAAGTAGGAAAAAACGCAGAATAATTTGTTAAGCAATAAATAACCCAAACCATGCGCAGATACATTCCGATTATTTTTATCTTCTCTGCAGGCCTCCTTTTTATGGGATGCTCGAATGAGGGCCAGGGATCTTTCCAGCTGTCCTCTGCGGACCAGATAAGTTATAATTTTCATGTGCGGCCTATTCTCTCTGACAATTGTTTTGCATGTCATGGTCCGGATGCGAACAAGAGGGAGGCGGGTCTCAGGCTCGACCAGGCCGAGGCCGCCTATGCGGCCCTGAAAGATTATCCGGATCTTCACGCCATTGTACCGGGCGACCCGGATAAGTCCGAGGTCCTCCACAGAATGCTCTCTGATAATCCGGACGATAAGATGCCCCCTCCTTCCTCCAATCTCTCCTTAACAGAAGAAGAAATAGGGGTGATTAAAAAATGGATATCTCAAGGTGCCAAATATGAGCCGCATTGGGCCTTTGTCCCTCCTGTCAAAAGACCACTCCCGGCAATCAAGGACAAAGAATGGCCTTCCAATGAAATTGATTATTTCGTATGGGAAAAGATGAGGGAAAATGGGCTTAAACCCAATGACCCCGCTTCAAAGGTCCATCTTTTAAAAAGGCTGAGCCTTGATTTGACAGGCCTGCCTCCTGACACCCGAATGTTGGAAGAATTCGTAGCCAGCAATTCACCAGAAGCCTATACCCAAATCGTGGACCAGCTCTTGGCGGACCCTGCTTATGGAGAAAAAATGGCGATTCTTTGGATGGACATTGCCAGATACTCCGATTCCTACGGCTACCAGGATGATAATGTAAGAACCCAATGGCCCTACAGAGACTGGGCCATTCATGCCTTTAATTCCAATCTGTCTTATGACAAATTTATCACTTGGCAATTGGCCGGTGACCTTCTCCCCAATGCCAACAAGGAGCAAATACTGGCCACCGCATTTAACAGAAACCACAAGTACACCGAGGAAGGTGGGGTAATCGATGAAGAATATAGGGTGGAGTATGTCTTGGACAAAACCAACACCTTCAGCAAGGCCATCTTGGGAATGACTGTGGAATGTGCCCAGTGTCACGATCATAAGTATGATCCGATCTCCCAAGAGAACTACTTCCAGATGTATTCCTTCTTTAATAATACGCCAGAGAAAGGATACGAGGGAGATGTGAGCCAGTCCAAACCTGCGAAAACGCCCATTTTGTTCATCGAGCGGGAGGATACAGACCAACTCCTGAATTTCATCAATAGGCAGGATACCTCCAGGATCATGGTATCGGTAATGGATGAGCTCGACACCCTCCGACCGACCTATATCTTGGACAGGGGCCTCTATGACGCACCCACCAAGCAGGTCAGCCCCGCCACCCCGCCCGCCATTATGGCCTTCCCTGATTCCTTGCCCAAGAATAGACTGGGCTTGGCACAGTGGACGGTATCCCAGGAGAATCCGCTTACGGCAAGGGTCTTTGTAAATTTGATCTGGCAGGAAATTTTTGGGCAAGGTCTGGTGAAGACCGCTGGGGATTTCGGTATGCAGGGAGATATGCCTACCCATCCAGAATTGCTGGATTGGCTGGCGGCAGACTTTATGGAGAATGGCTGGGACATCAAAAGGCTCGTCAAATTTATTGTAAGCTCTTCCACCTATAGACAGTCAGCGATTGTAGAGCGGGATAAACTGGAAAAGGACCCTGAAAATTTATACCTGTCCAGCGCTCCGAGACTCAGACTCAATGCGGAGAACGTTAGAGATCTGGTATTGGCCAGTAGCGGATTACTGGTAAAAGAAATCGGAGGGCCGAGCGTTAAGCCCTATCAACCAGATGGGCTCTGGGAAGCTTCCACCTCCGGTAGAGGGGAGTTGGCTATTTATCGCCAAGACAAAGGGGAGGATCTTTACCGAAGAGGACTTTATACCTTCATCAAACTAACGTCCCCCCCGCCTTCTTTGTCGATCTTCGACGCCAGCAACCGAGATCTCTGCGAGGTGACCAGAGGAAGGACCAATACGCCCTTACAGGCCTTGGCCATGCTGAATGACCCTTTGGTGTTGGAAGCATCAAGGGTGTTGGCCACACGGCTTACAGCGGCACATCCCGATCCTGATGCCGCCATAGAGGAAGCCTTCAAGCGGATTGTCTGCCGATTCCCGGATGAGAACGAAATCTCTTTGCTCACCGCCTACTATCAAGAGGAATTGGACAGGTTCGAATCTGCTCCTGAGGATGCCGTACAAGTGCTTTCTGTGGGAGAGTTTCCTATGAAAGAAGAAAAAACAGCTGAGATCGCTGCCATGATGCATGTAGTGGTAGCATTGTACAATTTGGAAGAAACAATAACCAAAACATAATGGAAAAGGAAGAATTAGAACACGGATTAAACCAGAATAGGAGGAAGTTCCTTTCTCGATTAAGTCTTGGTCTGGGTAGTGCCGCACTGGGATCCCTCTTGATTCCTGATCTGTTTTCGGGAAGGCTCGCCTCTAATGAAGAGGCGATGATGGAAGCTATTCCCCATTTTGCACCGAAAGCCAAACGAGTGATTTATCTGTTTCAAAACGGAGCCCCGTCACAGCTGGAATCTTTTGATTACAAACCTCTCCTCAATGAAAGGATGGGGGAAGAGCTTCCGGATTCTATCCGCCAAGGCCAAAGACTTACCGGGATGACGGCCGGCCAATCCTCCTTCCCCTTGATCGGTTCCTATCATGGCTTTAAGCAATATGGAGAATCGAGGGCATGGATCAGTGATCTGTTTCCTCACACCGCCAAAATCGTGGACGATCTGTGCATTGTCCGGTCCATGCATACCGAAGCCATTAACCATGACCCGGCATTGACCTTTTTCCAGACCGGTGCGCAGGTGGGCAATCGTCCCAGTATGGGGGCATGGCTCAGCTATGGCCTTGGGAGTGAGAACGCCAATCTTCCGAGTTTTTGCGTATTGCTGTCTAGAGGGAAAGGCAATGGTCAAGGGGTTTATTCCAAACTTTGGACCAATGGTTTCTTGGATTCTGTCCACCAAGGGGTGCAGTTTTCCAGCGGGGATGACCCGGTGCTTTACCTCAACGACCCCTATGGTGTGAAGGGCACAGATAGGCGGAGGATGTTAGACAAGATTTCAGCGCTCAACGAAATCAATTACAAAGAATTCGGCGATCCAGAAATAAACGCAAAAATACAGCAGTATGAGATGGCGTACAGAATGCAAACCGCCGTGCCTGAAGTGACTGATGTCACCAAAGAACCTGCTGACATTGTCAAACTCTACGGCCCAGAATGCTTGGTTCCAGGTACCTATGCGGCCAACTGTCTGTTGGCACGGAAACTCTCAGAAAACGGGGTCCGATTTGTACAGCTTTACCATCAGGGCTGGGACCAACATGGCAACCTTCCCAACGAAATGGCTGGACAGGCCAAGGACGTGGACCAAGCCTCTGCTGCCCTCATCACAGACCTAAAACAAAGGGGGCTTCTAGATGAAACTCTCGTCATTTGGGGTGGAGAGTTTGGACGGACCAATTACTGCCAGGGCAGGATGTCTGTGGACAATTACGGAAGAGACCACCATCCCAAATGCTTTTCTATCTGGATGGCAGGCGGCGGGATAAAGCCCGGTATCGTCTATGGGGAAACGGACGACTTTGGATACAATATCGTTAAGGATCCCGTACACGTCCACGACTTCCAGGCCACTGTGCTCCATCAATTAGGCGTTGACCATGAAAAAATGATTTACAAACATTTGGGAAGGCGTTTTAGATTGACAGACGTTTCCGGCAAGGTAGTAAAGGACCTGATCACCTGATCCTACTAAATTAATTTATTGAGTCTCCCGCGGATTATTTAAAGTACCTACTGACTATGCATGCCCAAAGAACCAAACCAATTTTAGAACAGGCCTTACTGGCCACTCACGTGTTTGTCCTCATCCTTCTCCTGGCGGAAAGCAGGCTGGTGATTCCGGATTGGCTTCATGTGGTGGGCCGTCTCCATCCTGTGCTTCTTCACTTCCCTATCGTACTGCTTCTGATTGCCGTAGCCATACTTTTGTTTCCGCAGGTCCTTAAAAACAAAGAAGATCAGGAGTATTACGGTTCCTATCTTCTGCTTTGGGGTTGTGTGCTTTCTGCTTTTACAGTAATAGCAGGGCTGTTCCTTTCCTTGGAAGAAGGAGGAGGGAATTCTCAAGCCTTGCAAAACCATAAATGGACCGGTGTGGCGGTTTTTTGGCTGTCCTCCCTCTTATATGTTTTGTCAGACAGACTGACTGATAAACCGCGCGTCAAGACCGGGGTTGTCTCGCTTATGGCGGTTCTGATTATTGTTACCGGGCATTTGGGAGCGTCGCTCACCCATGGGGAAGACTTCATTACCGCTCCTTTAAGGACGGGCGAAGTACAGCTTGTAACCTTGGAGGAAGCTGAAATATTCGATCATGTCATTCAGCCTATTTTGGAAAACAAGTGCATCGGCTGTCATAAGGCCTCCAAACAAAAGGGAGAGTTAAGGCTGGACGGGATGGAACATATCCTCAAAGGCGGTGAATCTGGACCAGCATTGGTTCAAGGAGATATTGAAAAGAGTCTCTTGGCCCATCATATTTCATTGCCATTGGAGGAAGAGGGGCATATGCCTCCAAAAAGTAAACCCCAACTTACGGACGAAGAGACGGAGCTTATCCTTTCTTGGATTGCTAGCGGAGGGGACTTCAGCAAAAAAGTGTTGGCCTATGATCCTGAAGCCCCCATTTTCCAGCTGGCCAGCCAGAGATTTGAGGACCAGCCCAAAGGCTATGAGTTCAAGGCGGCAGATGCTGCTACCGTCGAGTCGCTTAACAATTTCTATCGAAAGGTGGCGTCTTTAGGCGCTGGTTCACCAGCATTGACAGTGAGTTACTTTAGCCGACAGAATTTCGATGCGGAATCGCTTAAAGATCTTTATAAAGTTGAAAACCAGGTTGTAGTTTTAAATCTGAACCAGATGCCTGTTAAGGACGAGGATCTTGCCCTTCTGTCTAGGTTCACCAATTTGGAGAAGCTTTACCTTAACTTTGCTGATATTCAAAATAAAGGGCTAAAGCATCTTGCCCCACTCAAAAAACTGCAACACCTTTCCCTAACGGGCAATCCGCTTAAGGAATCCTCTTTGACTGCTTTAGGGGAGTTGAAGGGATTAAAAATGCTCTACCTCTGGAGTACCGGTTTAAGAGATGAAGACATTGATGCTTTGGAAAAGGCACTTCCCAATACAGTTATCGAAAGAGGCTACAGTGACGATGGAACCATTTTCCGGCTGACGCCGCCCCGGCTTAAGTTTGATAATGCTTTCTTTAAGGATGAAGTGAAGGTAGAAGTAGAGCATGCCATAAAAAGCACCCAAGTCTATTATACCCTGGATGGTTCATCACCGGATAGTCTTAGCTCACTTTTATATTCAGAGCCTGTTACGGTAAAAAGTAACCTTACCTTCAAAGCAAAAGCCTTTGCCGAAGGATGGATCGGAAGCGAGGAGGCCAGCGCCGAGTTTATCAGGTCATCTATTAGACCCAAGACCTATTTTCTCAAACAACCTCCCTCAGACCGTTACAAAGGGGATTTGGAACACAGCTTGTTCGATGGGATAAAAGGGATTCCCGATGTTTGGGACCTTGCCTGGCTGGGGTTTATTGACACTCCCCTGGAGGTGGAAATGGCATTTGATGGCACCGTAGATATCGACAGCATCCAATTGAGTATCTGGTACAATCCCGGATCACACGTATTTCCTCCCAGTGAAGTGGAAATATGGACGTCATCGAAAGAGGGGGATTGGGAACTGGCCAGCCGGTCCAAGATGCCGACACCCGCTAAAGATACCCCTTCCGCTCTAAAAAGAATCCCGGTTCCGTTTAATGCGACCTCCGTTGAAAAGATACGGCTCATAGCCCGCCCGGCCCAACTGCCTACTTGGCACGGAGCTGCAGGGCGGAAAGCTTGGATTATGATTGATGAATTGGTAATCAATTGACAGCATGTCCCTTTTCCACAATGGTTGGATATTCATTTTAGCCTTGGTCTTTTTTTCCTGCGAAGCAAATACTTCAAAGGTGGAAAAAACAATATCTTCCAAAGCCGATTACATTAGGGCCATTCCGGGAGAAAATGACCAAATACCCCCGGAGTTGGCACAAAAAGGGGAGGTACTTATCGCTTACTCAGATTGTTACACCTGTCATACCAAGGAAAAACGCTCCAAAGGTCCGGCTTTTGAAGATATTGCAAAACGGTATCCCGTACAGGATGGGTATGTAACCATGTTGGCCTATCGTGTTATCGCCGGAGGAAGTGGAGCCTGGGGCAGCCCGGTGATGCTTCCTCATCCCGACTTGAGCCATGAAGATGCCAAAAATATGGTGTACTATATCCTTTCACTCAAGGAGATGGATCGATCCACCCATTAGAAAGGAGGTCAGAATAATCCCATTTGTTTCCCTAGGATATTTTATAGAAATTGCTTTAAGCAATTCAAAGCTACCGTTTATTAATATTACACAAACTGTAAATTATTTAATCTAAAAATTATAATATATATATAAATTTACCTAAGTTTCTAAATACAAAAATGATTGGTCAAATAGCAATTATTCCATCTTATGTTCATCATAATAAACCCAATTCCTATGAAATGTAAACCTTTACCCTGGCTAAGCGTAGCAAGATTTGTTCTGCTAGGCTTCTGGCTGCAATGCTCTGTCACAAGTATAGCATGGGCCGACGACATCCCCGTGACTGTATCAGGTACGGTCACCTCCCAAGCGAGTGGAGAGACCTTGCCGGGAGTCACTATCGTAATAAAAGGAAGCAGTACAGGAACTACTACCGATCTTGACGGCAAGTACGTGATCGATGTCCCTAACAGCAACGACATACTTGTCTTTTCCTCCATAGGATATCTTTCACAGGAAGTCTCCGTGAACAACCGTTCCATCATTAACATCGCACTCGAAGAGGACATCGCGAGCCTTGAGGAGGTGGTGGTGGTAGGCTATGGTACCCAAAAGAAGTCTGATTTGACCGGAGCGGTGGCCAGCATCAAAGCGGAAAAACTCTTGGATCGGCAGTCTTTCAATGTGAGCCAGGCTTTGCAGGGACGTATTCCCGGCGTTGATGTTTACGCCAATACTGCGGCCCCCGGCGAACCTTCTAGAATCAGGATTCGGGGAATCAACTCTATCAATTCAGGCGTGGATCCCTTGTTCGTAGTGGATGGTGTCATCGGGATCAATGCAAATTTTCTGGACCCCAACAACATCGAATCAGTTGAAGTGTTGAAAGACGCCTCTTCGACAGCAATTTACGGGGCGCGTGGAGCGAATGGTGTGATCATCATCACCACCAAGCGGGGTTTGGAAGGTAAAACCGTTGTCACCTATGACGGGTTTGGTTCCTACAGCGTTCCTGCCAAACGAATTGCCGCACTGGATGCGAATGAGTTTATGCAAGTGTATAACCTCGCCTTTGCCAATGCGGAGAAATTTGATCCTGCGGGATTTGCAGACGGAAGGTATCAGCCTAACAATGTCGCCAATTTCCCAGAGCTCTTTGATTCAAACGGCAATCCCAGGTATAACACCAATTGGGAGGAGCTGATATACAGACCGGCTTATGCCCAAAATCACCATATTAACATTCAAGGCGGGGCGGAAAAAACGGTCTACAGCGTATCATTTGGGTATTCCGACCAAAACGGAATTATGAGAAATTCCTACAATAAGAGGGGAAACATCCGTTTTACACTAGACAACCGGGTTAAGGACTGGTTAAGGGTAGGTGGATCCATCACCGGTCTGCTTAGCCAACAAAGGATTGTTGACGACAACTCGGGTGCCTTGAATGTGCCTAGGATGGTGATGGAAGCTGTGCCCATTGTGCCCATAAAATACCCTGACGGTAGTTGGGGAAGCAATGCTGACTGGCCGGGTATGGAGGGGGGCGAAAACCCTGTGCGTCTTACAGACGAAAGACAAAGACTCCACAACAGGAACCAGATCTTGGGAGATCTGTATGTCCATGTTGACATCACGCCAAACCTAAACTTCAAATCCAGTCTGGGTTATGAGGTGAATTCCTATAAAAGCAACCATTATTCCGGGCGTGGGTTAAATGGCTTTTCAGCCAACCAAAAAGGATATGCTGATATCAATGCCGGAAACGGGATCTACTGGCAAAGTGAAAACTATTTCACTTTCAAAAAGGACCTGTTCAGTAACCATAAAATAGACGCCTTACTTGGACTTTCCTGGCAGGAATCGTACGGAGAAAGTGTATTCGCCTCTGCAGAAAATTTCATCGACGATTTTTACGGATGGCACAATTTGGGGGTAGGTAATGTGAGGAGCGGCTTGAACTCGGGAGACAGTGGCTGGTCGTTAAATTCCTATTTCGGCCGTGTCAACTACAATATTGCGGACAAATATATCTTTACTGCTACAGGCCGCTTTGATGGTTCTTCCAAATTCGGGAGAAACAACCGATTTGCTTTCTTTCCTTCCTTCGGTGCAGCTTGGAGGATTTCTGAAGAAGGATTTTTTGAGTCATCTTCCATCAGCAACCTGAAGCTTCGTGCCAGTGCCGGCGCTACCGGAAACCAAGAAATAGGATCTTTTAATTCTCTTCAGTTCCTAGGTACCGAGACCGTATTGTTGGGAGGAGAAAGACAAACCGGGATATCCCGCACCAGCTTCGGAAATCCTGACTTAAAATGGGAAGTCACGAACCAATTCGATTTAGGTCTTGAAGTCGGTCTTTGGGAGGACAGGGTTGTTTTTGAAGCCGATCTTTATTACAAAAAGACAAACGACCTCTTGTTGAGCGCGCCTATCCCATGGTCTACGGGTCTTAGCACCGTGACCCAAAATATAGGCTCTGTTGAAAACAAAGGTTTGGAATTGATGGTGAATTCAGTCAACATCGACAAGGCCGATTTTAGCTGGAGCAGCAATATCAACTGGGCAGCCAACCGCAACAAGGTCCTAAAGCTTGGTGTGAACAATGACGACATCTTCCCTGGGCCCTGGTTTTTGGGGCAGACCAATATCCTGCGTGTAGGAGAATCGATAGGCTCCTTCTGGGGATATAAGAGACTTGGTACCTGGGGTACTGCCGAAGCGGACGAAGCTGCCAAATTCGACCGGTTACCTGGGGATTTGAAATGGGCCGACTTGAATGACGATGGTATTTTGGATGCCCGTGATGAAACAATCATCGGCAATGCCTATCCCAAATGGTCGATGAATATTTCCAACACATTCACCTACAAGAGCTTTGATTTCACCTTTGATATTCGATTTGTCCAAGGCGTCAATATCGTCAATGCTACCAAACATTCCGTGGAAGACCGCCAGGCGATTGCCAACTCCATGGCTACCGTACTGAACGCTTGGACCCCGGAAAACCAAAACACCTACATCGCACAAATCAGGCATTACAATGCCGGGTATGACACGCATATGGACGATTGGTGGATGGAAGATGGCTCGTTCATCAGAGGGCAAAACTTTGTGTTGGGGTACTCTGTGCCCACTGTTAAGCTTACAAAATTGGGGCTGCAAAGAGCCAGGATTTACGGAAGCGTTCAAAATCTATTTGTCGTAAGCGATTACACGGGATATGACCCTGAAGCCACCACATTTGGAGGGAGCCTGACGCAGAATATCGAATTCTTCCAGTATCCAAAACCAAGGACTTTCAACGTAGGCGTAAATGTTTCTTTCTAAATAATACGAAGATGAAAAACATATTTAATTATAAGATAATTCTTTTGGTGATAACACTTGCCTTCTCCACTGCTTGTGCCGATTTTCTTGAAGAAAATCCCACCGGCTCGCTTACCACCGGCTCAGATGTGTCCAGTGAAGATGTGGCAAGGGCTTTTGTCAACTCAGCATATGCCAGAATCACTGTTCTAAACAACGGTGGCGGAGGATGGGGTGGAAACAACGCCTCCCTGATGGAGTTCATGACGGGAAAAGCAGATGGCAATTCCCAAACCGAGGCATTTAAGTTTAACGAACTGACTTACGATGCAAGAGCCTTCTACATTGACAACTGGTGGAGTGGGATGTACCAGGGAATATCGAGATGCAACCTTGCATTGGTTAAGATTAATGAAATAACCACCTTGACGGAGGCTAACCGGACCAATTATTTGGCGGAAGTGAGGACCATGAGGGCCTTATATTATTTCTATCTGGTAAGAATGTTTGGGGATGTGCCAAAAATCACCCAAAACCCTGAAAATCTGGATGAAGTGCAGGCTGAGAAGTCACCGGTAAAAGAGATCTATGATGAAATCATCATCCCCGATCTGTTGGAAGCCGAGAAGTCCAGTTTGCCGTGGCAGGATGCGACCGGGAAAATCTCCATGGGGGCGATCAAGTCTATCTTGGCAGATGTTTACCTCACTTATGCAGGTTACCCTGTTCAGGGTGGAGACCCATACTATGCTGAATCGGCCAAACGTTCCAAAGAAGTAATTGAACAGGGTGGATTTTCACTGTTTCCCGAATACAGAGACATGATCAACACCGCTAACAGGAACCAGCGGGAATTTATTTTACAGGTGCAGCATGCCAAAACTATTCGTGAGAATGGTTTGACTCCCGTTACGCTGCCTGCCTTTAGGGGGATAGCGGCTTATACGGATGAGTATGGAGGCTTGGTCCCAAAAAGAGAATTTGTGGAGAGTTACGAAGAAGGCGATAAGCGTGTAGAGGAAAAGCAATTCTACTACACCTATTACAAGGGACATCCCAATGACTATCCCGAAAATGACCCGAGGAGAGACAGCCTGAGTTTGGGTGGGTATTTCATCTATAAGTATTTTGACAAGCAAGCCATTGACAGTGATTCCAGAGCAGAGCTTAATTTTACGGTTTATCGTTATGCAGACGTATTATTGATGTATGCCGAGGCATCAAACAGGGCAGAAGGAGCTCCCAATACCTTGGCAAGCAACAGCCTAAATGCCATTCGTGACCGCGCCAACCTCCCTCCCGTGACTACTACCAACATCGATGAATTCGAGAAAGCAGTGTGGGCAGAACGGTATTTCGAGCTGGCATTCGAAAACAAAATGTGGTTTGATATGATCAGAACGCGAATGGTCCGTAATGATGAGACCAAGCAATGGGAAAATTTTGTGGGGCACACCAATCTTTTTGGGAAGACCTTTGCCGAAAAGCACCTACTGCTGCCCATTCCACAAAGGGAAATTGATAACAATCGAAACTTGGTGCAGAATGAGGGATTCTAACCCTGGGGATAGCTTCCGGTATTTTGCCTAAACTTGACCCGGTATAGATTTTCTATACCGGGTTTTTGATGCAACATATCCTAGATGCATGGAAAGCCAAAGCCATTACTCGAGCTTCAATGCCTCTACTTCCTGTGAAGTGCCACTTTTTATTTCCTCAAAAGCAGCAATCATTTCTTCTAACTTATCCTTTTCGCTTGGCGCAAGGTTATTTTGCTGACCTAGATCATCTTTAAGATGGTACAGTTGATAGTCCCCAGCATTTCCCAACTCAATATTTACATGGGGATTGATTGCGGGTCCTTCGTAAGGAGGAATCATTACCCAATCGCCTTTCCGAAAGGCGGTGCGGGTAGTTGCTTCTATGACCAGTTCTTCCCGCCCCTCTTTGCTTGTCCCTAATAGCACGTCCATTAGATTGTGGCTGTCTTGGGCATTGACTTCCACACCCGCCAAGTCCGCCAGGGAGGCCAAGAAGTCAATCTGGCAGATTAAGGCCTCAGACACCCCCGGGTTGATTTTTCCTTTCCAGTAAGCAATGAACGGCACCCTTGTCCCCGCTTCAAAAAGACTGTATTTGCCACCCCGCAGTGGGCCCGATGGCAGGTGGTTTCCCAATTTTTCAACCGCTCCGTCATAATATCCATCATTTACAACGGGGCCATTGTCACTGGTGAAAATAATCAGGGTGTTCTCCATCAAGCCCTCTTCCTCCAATGTGTTCAAAAATTCCCCCAGTATCCAGTCTGCTTCTACAATAACATCTCCGCGTGCACCCATACCGGATGTGCCCACAAATCGCGGATGCGGCGTCCTAGGGACATGGGGTTGTTGGAAGGCATAATAAAGAAAAAAGGGTTGGTCTTTGTGCGCTTTCACGTATTGGTTGGCCTTGTCCAAAAAAGTGTCCGCCATGTCTTCATCTATCCATTTGGCGCTTTCTCCGCCCTTCATATACCCGATCCTGGAAATTCCATTGATGATACTTTGATCATGGCCATGATGCCATTTAATTTTAAGAAGTTCTGGATTTTCCTTTCCCGTCGGCTCGCCCTCAAAATTTCTTTGGTAGTTAACGGTGATTGGATCATTGGGATCAAGTCCTACTACCTGACCATCTTCAATGTACACGGTGGGGACACGATCCTGCGTAGCTGCCATAATATAAGAATAGTCAAAGCCGACTTCATGGGGTCCGGGAGAGATTTTTTGGTTCCAGTCCACATGCCCCTTTCCTAGTCCCAAATGCCACTTACCCACCACGCCCGTGGCATAACCTGCTTTTTTTAGCATTTTTGGGACTGTGACAAGGGCTGTGTCAATCAGTAAAGGAGCTGTGCCGGGGAGAATTTTAGCATCTTTGTTTCTCCAGGGGTAAATACCTGTGAGCAAGGCGTATCGGCTGGGTGTGCAGGTCGATGAACTGGCGTAGCCATCTGTAAACCGCAACCCTTCTTTGGCTAATCGATCCATATGGGGAGTTTTTATTTCCGTAGCACCATAAGCCCCCACATCGCCGTAGCCCAAGTCGTCCATATTGATGATCACGATGTTGGGTAATTTTTCCAGGGTGTTTTCCGGCTGATCCACAGGTTTTTGTCCGCACCCTGTTGCGAGGATCAACATTACTACAAAGAACTTTCCCAAACGTTGCCCATTCATTTTCATAAGGATCAATTTAATTGGTGCCGATATTGATTAACTGCCGTAGAGTTTAAACTTTATTCAATGTAATCTATAGCGGATATTCCCCTGAAAGCCATATCACCTTGCTCTTTTCCGCATTGCTTTAAAATCTACAATAAAAATACTGGTTTCCGTGGATGTTTTGGTGCTTTCTGAAGCTTTAACTTTGTCTAAAGAGATTACAAAGCGATTCACTTTAACAACTACACCATGAAAAGACATGTTTTAATAGTCATGATTGCCGCTTTTGCTGCTTTCTCCTGTTCTGACAAAGAAGATGAAGAACCTAATTTGAACGACCCCCTAATGGGCCAGTGGAAGATGGTTGCTCTAGAACAGAATGGCCAGGTCATTGATATTTCCGATCAAGCCTGTCTTAAAGACAGCAAATTGAACGTCACACAGACCACCATGGTCCTTTCCTTATCCGCTCCCCCGCAAGAAGGCAGTACCAATTGCCAAACGGAAACCGCCTCTATTGAATGGGGCAATGACAACGGGACCTATTATGTCGTGGAAGAAGGGCAAAGAGAGCCTGCCATTTTTGCGCTGGAGGATGGCCAACTGAGCGTGGACATCAACATGGATGAAGCACCAATTTCACTCATATTTACCAAATAACACTTTCAATTATTTTTATCTAAAATAAAAACAAACATGAAATCACTTACGAAATTCAACACGCTATCTAAAATTTTTCTTTGTATGCTGGGCGCATTTCTGGGTATGCAGTCCGTCCAGGCACAATCCAGCTATAGAACAGGAGTGGGCCTATTGGTTGATGTAGGAGATGGAGGAACGCTAGTAGGGCCACATGTCAAACACTTTTTCGATAACAACCAGGCGGGAGAAGCCTCTTTACAATTTGGAACAGGATTGACTATATTGCAATTGATGTATCAATATCACCAGCCGGTACAGGAGGCACAGGGCCTACAATGGTATATCGGCTTGGGAGGCGCTTTAGCATTTCCTGATGGTGGTGGTGATACAGTATTTGGCATAGTGCCTGCAGCCGGATTGGATTACAAGCTGGACAACATTCCGATCGACCTGTTTCTGGATTGGAGACCGAAATTTATGCTCTACCAAAGCGAAAGCGAATTTTTGGCAGCCCGGTTTGGATTCGGGTTACGTTTTACGCTAAAAAATTAACAGTACCTATCAGTCAGCTACAAGGAGGTGCGTGCCACCGTTAAAAAAATGAAGGGGGATTAAGATTTGATTTTACCATGCTTAATCCCCTTTGTTTAAATGATACACGTACTTACCTTAAAGGGATTGGATGAAGATCACCGATGTTCTAGGTAGCAGCGCCTACCGCAGGGACTTCGGTCCGGGCTGCGGACTCCCTGTAGCATGGTTTGGAGTTCCGCAGTCAGAACAACGAATCTACGAAATAAGTGGATTCTTTTGTTCAATTAGAAAGGGGAGACATTACTTTTAAGGGATGATGAAAAATATAATTGTTTCAATAGGGATATTTGTTGGTGGATTTTCTTCTTTTAGCCAAACGGACAGCATTGAACAGATCTATGCTGATAGCTTGCTACTTCTTGCCGAAACGGCCGAATCAGATTCCTTGAAAATCAGCGGGTATCTGGAATTGAGCAATTTTTGGTCTGATCGGGATACCGCTACAGCGTTTCAGTATCTCCGACAGGCAAGAGAGCTGATACCTTCTCGAGACCCCTATTATCAGGGTTTGCTTCATTTTTATGCTGGTGGTATTTACTTTGACCGACAAATCGAGCGGGGAAAAATCGAATATATGGAAGCAGAAAAATGGCTGCAGAACGTTTCATCTCCCCAAGCCTATCGCTTTAGGGCCAAGCTGTGGAACAACTACGGGGCGTTATTGCAAAGACAAGACCAGGAAGAGGAGTATACCAGAATTCTGTTGAACCAATCGATTCCTTTTGCCAAAAAGGCGGGAGACAGCATCTTGATCGCTAACAATTACCAAAATGTTGCCCTTATCCTAATGAACATTACGGACTATAACAAAGCCGACGAATATTATAGAAAGGCCATAAAGTCGCTTTCCTATTTTCCACAGGCCAACGAGGAGAAGCTGACAACCTTTGTCAATGCCGCCAAAAACGCCATCTATCGTAGGAACTTTCCGGATGCGCAACTTTACCTGGACAGCGCTAAGGTCCAGTCGGACATTATCCCGCATTCCCTTTATGTCCCTGTATATTATGGTGCCTCGGGGACCTATTACAGACACCAAAAAAGATGGCGGGAATCCATCCAGCAGTTGGATAAAGGATTGCAATTGGCCAGACTGTACTTTGACAACCGGACGGTATCTTCCATTCTGTTCGAAAAATACGCTCTATACAAAGAAATTGAAGATTTTACCTCAGCAAAAGCCACTTTGTTGGAATCGTATGAGCTAGAGAAATTATCCTCCCTCAGCCATAACCGCATGCTGCACTTAAAGGAGCTGGCTCTTATCGATGCGCGATTGGGCAATTATTCCTCCGCTTACCAATGGCTCCATGACTATGTTGTCCTGGCCGACAGCATCTTTGAGCAAGGCGCAGCATTGAAAATTCTTGAACTCGAAGGAAGGTACCAGTCTGTAGAAAAGGAAAATGAAATCTTAAAACTTAAAAGTGAAAACCAACAACAGCAATTGAGCCTTGAAGAAAACAAACTGCTTTTGGTATTATTGGTTTCCGTCTTGTTGATCGTCTTGTTGCTGGCCTTCTTTGGATGGAGACTGTACAAAAACAAAAAAAGAACCCTTGAACAAAACGAGCTTATACATCAACAAGAGCTCAAGTCCATTAGGCAAAGGGAGCAATTGACCGCCTATAATGCCATGCTGCAAGGCCAGGAACAGGAACGAAACCGAATCGCAAGAGACCTGCATGACGGGTTAGGCGGCATGCTGGCAGGCGTGAAGCTTAAGCTTTCCTCTATCGTCTCGAAAGAAAAACAAAACAAGCATTTAATCCAACCGGATATGGAAATCTATAAAGTCATCCATCAACTGGATCAATCCGTGGATGAATTGAGAAGAATCGCACGGAACATGATGCCCGAGTCGCTGATCTATATGGGATTGGAGCCCGCCCTTTCCGATCTATGCAAATCACTGAATTCTGAGAAGACAGCCGTAGTTTTTGAAGCATTTAACCTTCGCAGTACCTACGACCAAGCTTTGCAGATCACAGTATATCGAATAGTACAGGAATTATTGACCAATGCGATTAAACATGCAGAAGCCAACTCCGTCATGATTCAATGCAGCGAAAATGAAGACCGCCTCTATATTACTGTAGAAGATGATGGGAAAGGTTTTGATGCTGTTTTGGTGCAACAAAAAAACGGTATCGGCCTAACTAATATCCGAAATAGGGTCAATTTGTTGCAAGGTACGGTAGAAATCAATTCCAAACCGGGAGAAGGGACTACTTTTTCTATAGAAATTCCTTTACATGAAAAGTAGCATTTCGGTTATTATCATCGACGACCATCCGATCGTCCTCCAGGGCTTTTCGCATATCCTCCAAAACGAAAGCAACATTGTGTTATTGTCTTCTTTTACCTCCGCCACTGAAGGGCTGAAATATATGGAGAACCATCTGGTTGACCTCGTGCTGATGGATATCAACATGCCTGATATGAATGGCATAGAAGCCTGCATGAAGATCAATAAAGACTTCCCTGACTGTAAGGTAATCGCCATTAGCAACAATAATGAAAACAGCATCATCCAGCGCATGCTCCAAAGCGGCGCTTCAGGCTATATCTTGAAGAATGCGTCTGCGGATGAACTGGTAAAATGTATTTGGGAAGCCGTGGAAGGCTATACCGCATTGAGCCAAGATGTAAAAGAGATCATCAAGACCTCCGAATCTACCGACCTTCCCAAGGTGACCAGACGTGAACATGAAATACTTCAACTATTGGCCAAAGGCATGACTTCACTGGAGATAGCTGAAAAAATATTTGTTAGTCCCCTTACTATTGAAACCCACCGACGCAACCTGATCCAGAAGTTCAATGTCAACAACATTGCCGCCCTGATTCATAAAGCCATGGAGTTGAAGTATATTTAACGAATGCCTTTGTAGGAGCCGGAAGTCTGAATGGGCAAGTGGATGATTTGATCGCTCTTTGTCCTAGTTTTCTGTCCTCCGACCTCCAACGGTTGGCTTTTGGCATCGGGTATCTTCCCTTATCTCACATTATAGGACTGCATATAAGGCTGTCCTTTTGGCGTGACACCTTCCAGCAACAATTTACCGCTGTATTTTTCCAGGAATTCTCCTATAACTGAAGGGTTTCGCGCCGGCTTGCCGTTGATTTGGGTAATGATAAAGCCATTGCCCAGGCCAAGGTCACGGAGATAGCCTCTCGAAAGGCTGGTGATCTTGATGCCATGGGGAATATTAAGCCGGTCCCGTTCAATGGCATTGACAGACTCCAGTCGGGCACCCAAGATTTGAGAGCTGTAGAATTCCCTTTTGATGATACCCGTCCCGCCTTCGAGATTTTGGAGGGTCAGTTGGGCGGTGCTTTTGTTGTTGTTTCGGAGCAAAGTCATGGATACTTTGTCCCCTGGATAAAAGTAGGAAAGCGCTTCTTCAAAATTTCCCTTGCCTTTGATGGAAGCTCCGTTGATTTCTGTGATGACATCATTCTTCTGGATGCCGGATCCTTCTGCGGCACCCTCCCGGATGACGTGGGTGACAATCACTCCATTTAAAGATTTTAAGCCCATTTCCTCCGCCAATTCGGGGGTGATGTCCACCACATCCACTCCAGGAATGGCTTTTTGGACTTCACCATATTGGATCAGGTCATTGGCCACCTTGGTGGCGATATCCACTGGAACCGCAAAGCCATAGCCGGTATAAGAGCCGGTTCTGGACAGGATAGCGGTGTTGATTCCCACCAGCTCCCCCTTGATATTGACCAAGGCCCCGCCGGAGTTTCCAGGGTTGATAGCGGCATCGGTCTGGATAAAAGATTCCAAAGGGAAATCACCCCCCAATATATTGATTTGTCTTTCTTTGGCAGAGACAATGCCTGCGGTGACCGTTGAGGTGAGGTTAAAAGGGTTTCCTACCGCAATGACCCATTCCCCGATCCTCAAATCCCTGCTACTTCCCTGTTTGATTGCCGGAAGGTTAGTGGCCTCTATTTTTAATACCGCTATATCGGTGTTGGGGTCTACACCAACGAGAGTAGCCTTATAGGTTTTCCTTTGATGCACCACCTCAATGGTCTCTGCCCGGTCGATTACATGGTTGTTGGTGACGATGTAGCCATCTGCGCTGATAATTACCCCGGACCCGGTGCTCACCTGTTGTGGGCTGGCCCCCCTTTCACCAAAGAAATAATCGAACATGCTATACCTTCTGTAATCCGTTCCCGCAAAATTCTTGATGAAGACGACTGATTCCATGCTTTCTTCAGATGCTTCCACGAAGGAAACCGGAAGGCTCGAATTCGCCGTGGGGGCGGGGCTATGATAATTTACTGAAAAATTCCGAGCTTTCCTTTCGGTGTTGGTCTCTGATACAGTCTTGATCTCACTGTAATCAAGTGCCTGAAAAGACCACGCGCCTAAAATTCCTGCCAAGAATGCGATGAGAAAAGTCGGTAATATGTTCTTCATGCCTTTGTAATTTATCGGTTAATAACGCACCAACCTGCCATTGGATTGACAATTTAACAAATTTTAAGATCAGAATATTTTACAAGTCATTTGGCTCGTAAGGTTGGTTTTGATGTACTATGGCTGCTTCTAAAAAGATGCCAAGGGCTTTTGTCAGGAAAAAGAGGCAGGGAAATCGGAGGAAAAGTCTTTAATCCTTGTAAATTTGTCAGCCTATCAGTTTTCATTCTCCTCAGACAGCGAAAAGGAATTAAAAAAGAGGCGGAGTTAGGAAAGATAATCCATGTCAGAAAAAAAGCGAGTAGCCTTACTGGGATCCACAGGAAGTATAGGAGTACAAACATTAGAAGTAATAAAAAGCCATTCCGATCGGTTTGAAGTGGAGGTACTGACCGCGCAGCACAATGCGGAATTGCTGATTCGGCAGGCCTTGGATTTCAGCCCCAATGCCGTGGTCATTGGGAATGAGCAGAAGTATACTATGGTCAAAGAGGCCCTTGAACCACAGGGGATCAAAGTGTATACGGGCATGTCTGCCTTGGCCCAAATTGTGGAAATGGACACCATTGACGTGGTGTTGACTGCCTTGGTGGGTTATGCGGGATTGATTCCCACAATCCATGCGATTGAATCAGGGAAAAATATTGCCTTGGCCAATAAAGAGACCTTGGTGGTAGCAGGTGAATTGATTACCAATTTGGCACGGACCAAGGGAGTAAACATTTATCCGGTGGATTCCGAGCATTCTGCCATCTTCCAATGTCTCGTCGGTGAGTTTCACAATCCCATCGAAAAATTGATCCTGACAGCCTCCGGCGGGCCTTTCCGCGGGAGAGACAGGGATTTTCTCAAGACTGTCACCAAAGAGCAGGCCCTAAAACATCCCAACTGGGATATGGGGGCAAAGATAACAATCGATTCCGCATCACTGATGAACAAAGGGCTAGAGGTGATCGAAGCGAAGTGGTTGTTTGGCGTTGATCCTTCGCAAATAGAAGTCGTAGTCCACCCGCAATCCATCGTCCACTCTCTTGTGCAATTTGAGGACGGTTCTATCAAAGCGCAACTCGGACTGCCCGATATGCGTATTCCCATACAATTTGCCTTAACCTATCCTGAAAGGTTTTCTTCTGACTTTCCCCGATTTGATTTTGCCCAATATCCGGCATTGAATTTTGAGAAGCCTGACCTGGAAACCTTTAGAAACCTTCAGTTGGCTTATGATGCCTTGGAAAGAGGTGGTAACGCAGCCTGTATTTTAAACGCAGCCAACGAAATCGTGGTGTCAGCCTTTTTGGAAGACAGGGTTGGATTTCTAGAAATGTCGGATATTATCAATGAAACTTTAAATGCAGTAGATTTTGTTAAACAACCGTCTTTGGAAGATTTTATTGAAACGGATAAAAAATCAAGGATATTAGCAGAAGAATTAATTAACAAGCATAATAAATAGGAATGGATACATTAGTGATGGTAGGTCAGTTGTTGCTGGGCCTGTCGATTTTGGTGGGATTGCATGAGCTTGGGCACATGCTTACGGCAAAAATGTTTGGAATGCGGGTGGAGAAGTTCTCCATAGGCTTTCCTCCCAAAATTATTGGATTTAAGTGGGGTGAGACAGAATATTCCATCGGAGCCATCCCGCTAGGGGGCTTTGTGAAGATTTCTGGGATGGTGGATGAATCCATGGATACAGAGCAGCTTTCTGCTGAACCACAGCCTTGGGAATTCCGTGCCAAACCGGCATGGCAGAGGCTGATCGTGATGTTGGGGGGCGTGGTGGTCAATGTGATCACCGGGATTATCATTTTTGTTTTTCTGGTATATGAAAGAGGGGAGACCTTCTACTCCCGTGACCAGGTGATCGAACACGGAATTGTGGCCCACGAAATTGGTGAGCAGATTGGTTTCCAAGACGGGGATAAAGTGCTGGATATTAACGGCACAACCTATGAAAGCCTGAATGACTTAAGTAGTGGAGATGCCTTGCTTAGCGGTGGAGGTTACTACACGGTAGAAAGAGACGGAGAGAAAATAAAGATTGATATCCCCAAGGGTTTTATCAATTCCTTTTCGAATGAAGAGAGCATGTCCAAGTTTATCGATATCCGCTATCCTTTTGATGTCTTTCAAGTGGATCCAGAAGGGCCAGCTGCTGGGATAGACCTGCAAGAGGGAGACAAAATCGTTGAAGTCAATGGACAAAAAATAAATTATTTCAATGATCTGCAGGATGCTTTGGCATCTTATTCTGACCAAGAGGTAGCGTTAGCGGTACAAAGAGGTGGCGAGACCCTTACCCATACTGTCAAAGTCAGGGAAGACGGTACCATTGGAATAGCAGTAACCCCTTTGTTGGAGCCGGTGAGAAGACAATATACCTTTCTGGAATCCATTCCTCAAGGTACTGAAAGAGCCTTTAGCGTAGTCATTTTGAATGCACGGGCCATGGGCAAAATGTTTACCGGAGAAGTTTCAGTAAACAATATGACCGGTCCTATTGGAATGGCCAAAATATATGGGAACACTTGGGATTGGGTGAAATTTTGGTCTATGACCGGGTTGATTTCCATGGTGTTGGCTTTTATGAATTTGTTGCCGATACCAGCACTCGATGGGGGGCATGTGACTTTCCTGCTTTATGAGATGATTTCCGGCAGGGCTCCTTCGGATCGTTTCTTGGAAAACGCGCAAAAGGTGGGCATGGTACTTCTCTTGGCATTGATGGTTTTCGTTATCGGCAATGACATCTTAAAGTTATTTACAGGCAATTAAGCCAGAGGCAAAGATGGGTTGGATGAAAAAAGAATATTTGCGGAATAATTTCCCACTCCAAAGTATTTATTTCAATCAGTCTGCCAATATGGAGTAATTTATCTTTGGCATATCCATTGAGTTATTTGGAAGAACCTTTAATAGTTAAAGGTTCTTCTCTTATTTTACGTCAATTTGACAATTTAACAGTCAATCTGTCTATGAACAAATACGAAAATAATTTATATCAATCTTTATTAATGGGCGACTATCCGGAAGAAGGGGAACTCATCCAATTGATCACTGATGACGACGAAGAGCAGGTACAGCCGGATAATTATCCTGAAATCATTCCTATTCTGTCAGTGCGCAACACCGTATTGTTTCCGGGAGTGGTCATCCCCATTACCGTAGGGAGACAACGTTCCATCAAACTCGTAAAGAAGGCTCAAAAAGGGGACAAGTTGATCGGGGTATGTGCACAGATCCAGCACAACAATGACGATCCTTCTTGGGGTGACATCTACCATGTAGGGACGCTGGCGAAAATTATTAAGATGATCATCTTGCCAGATGGAAATACCACCATCATTATACAGGGAAAAAAGCGATTTGAAATTGCGGAAGAAGTCACGGAGGATCCTTACTTCCAGGCGAGGGTCAAATACTTGGAGGAATTTTTCCCCAAAGAAAACAAGGAGATAGAGGCCTTGGAAGGTTCGCTGAAAGATGCCGCTGCCAAGATATTGCTTTTAAATCCCGAGATCCCCAGAGAAGCCCAAGTGGCGCTGGACAATATAGACAGTACGCCGTTCTTGACGCATTTTCTTTCATCCAATATCAGTGCGCCTGTCGAATCCAAGCAGCGATTGTTGGAGATCAACGATGGTATCGAGCGTGCTACGTTGTTGCTGGAATACATGATGAAGGATATCCAGATGCTGGAACTGAAGAGTGAGATCCAAAAGAAAGTCCACACCGACATTGACCAGCAGCAGCGGGATTATTTTCTCCGCCAGCAGATGAAGGTGCTCCAGACCGAATTGGGTGAAGAGGGGCCTGAAAAGGAAATCGAGGAACTTAAGCTGAAAGGGAAAAAGAAAAAGTGGTCCAGGGAAATTGCTCAGCACTTCACAAAAGAGGTGGATAAACTAAGCCGGATCAATCCTTCTGCCGCCGAGTATCCCATTGCCTTAAATTATGCGGAAATTATGGTCGAGCTGCCGTGGAATGAATTTACTACGGATAATTTTGACCTGAAGCGTGCCAAGGCCATTTTGGATAAGGACCATTATGGGCTTGAAAAAGTCAAAGAGAGGATCATCGAATACCTGGCGGTCCTGAAACTAAAAAACGATCTTAAGGGGCCGATCTTGTGCCTGTATGGCCCTCCGGGGGTTGGAAAGACTTCCTTGGGAAAATCAATAGCCAAGGCTTTGGGGAGAAAATATGTGCGGATGTCATTGGGTGGCCTACACGATGAGGCAGAAATACGCGGCCATAGGAAAACCTATGTAGGTGCCATGCCCGGGAAAATCATCCAAAATATGAAGAAGGTAAAAACTTCCAACCCCGTCTATGTTTTAGATGAAATAGACAAGTTGAGTACTGACTTCAGAGGTGATCCTTCTTCCGCCTTTCTTGAGGTACTGGATCCGGAACAAAACCACTCCTTCACCGACAATTACCTGGAGGTGGAATACGATCTTTCAAAGGTTTTATTTGTGGCTACAGCGAATTCTTTGGAGAGAATCCAGCCTGCGCTGCGGGATAGAATGGAGATCATCGAAGTGACCGGATATACCCTGGAGGAAAAAGTGGAGATTGCCAAAAAACACCTGATTCCAAAACAGAGAAAGGAGCATGGAGTAAAAGGGCGGGATATTACCTTCGAACGCGATGCGGTGGTGAAGATCATTGAAGACTATACCCGGGAATCTGGGGTGAGGAACTTGGAGCGGCAAATCGGCAAGGTCATCCGAAATGTGGCAAAATCCATCGCCATGGAGGAGGAATATAAAAAGAAAATCACCACCCAGTCAGTTAGAAAGATTCTGGGTGGAGAGGTTTTTGATAAGGAGATTTATCAGGACAACAGTGTGGCGGGGGTAGTCACCGGATTGGCTTGGACTTCAGTGGGTGGCGAAATTCTCTTTATCGAGACTTCCCTAAGTAGAGGAAAAGGTAAATTAACATTGTCCGGCCAGTTGGGGGATGTAATGAAGGAATCAGCCATGACCGCTATTTCCTTTCTCAAATCCAAAGCCGATAAAATAGGTATTGATCACCGGGTTTTTGAACAATACGATCTTCATGTACACGTACCTGCCGGTGCAGTACCGAAAGATGGGCCCTCGGCAGGTATTACCATGCTGACCGCGATAGCCTCTGTTTATACGCAAAGGAAAGTAAAATCCAAATTGGCCATGACGGGAGAAATCACCCTAAGGGGAAAGGTCATGCCTGTAGGTGGCATTAAAGAGAAGATTCTTGCCGCAAAGCGTGCGGGTATTGAAGAAGTCATTCTTTGCGAGCGTAACAAAAAGGACATTGAGGAAATCGATCCGCATTACATAGAAGGGATCCGGTTCCATTTTGTGGAAAACGTAAAACAGGTACTCGAAATCGCCTTGTTAGAGGAGGAGGTTGAGGATGCTATCAACTTCGTTTTTGAGAAGGAAGCAAAACCGATGGAAAAATAGCGTTGGCAATACCTTGGCGTATCCGGTCGTTGTTCAGGTAACACACTAGTTTACAGCAGTAGAAATCTTATTATGAAAGAAATAAATCATTTAACCCCAAGGCAGATCGTGGCCGAACTTGATAAATACATCATAGGCCAGGACGATGCCAAAAGGAACGTAGCCATAGCCCTGAGGAACAGGATCAGACGATTGATGGTCAAATCCGATCTTCAGAAGGATATAGTGCCCAACAATATTCTCATGATTGGGAGTACCGGGGTGGGGAAGACAGAGATAGCAAGAAGACTGGCCAAAATCGCCAATGCCCCATTTACCAAAGTGGAGGCATCTAAATTTACAGAGGTGGGCTATGTCGGAAGGGATGTTGAAAGCATGGTGAGAGATTTGGTGGAGCAATCCATCAATCTGGTGAAAGAGGCAAAGAATGAGGAGGTCAAAGAAAAGGCGGCTCTGATCGTTGAAGATATTCTTTTGGATATTCTGATTCCGCCGGTCAAGGGGCATTCCTTTTCTCCCGCCAATGGTTCTTCCAATTTTGATCCAGACAAGGCCTCTGAGCAGGAACTGAATGAGAAAACTAGGGAGAAATTCCGTGAGAAACTTCAAAATGGAGAATTGGAGGAAAGGAAAATCGAAATCAACGTGAAGCAAGCCATGCCCGCAGGCATTGGCATGATCGGCAATGGCATGATGGACGATGCAAGCATGGCCGGACTGCAGGACATGTTGAGCAATATGATGCCAAAGACCACGAAGAAAAGGAAGCTGACGATTAGGGAAGCACGGAAGGTATTGATGGAGGATGAGGCATCCAAACTTATCGATTTTGATGAAGTAAAGGAAGAAGCCATCCATCTGGCTGAAAACAACGGGATCATCTTTATTGATGAAATAGACAAAGTGGCTTCCAAAGGTGGAAAAGGCGGCGGTGGCCCTGACGTAAGTAGAGAAGGGGTGCAAAGGGATCTGTTGCCTATAGTGGAAGGTAGCGCGGTAAACACTAAATATGGATTGGTGCATACCGATCACGTCCTGTTTATTGCTGCGGGAGCATTTCACGTAAGCAAGCCATCTGATTTGATCCCGGAGTTACAGGGGCGGTTCCCTATTCGGGTAGAGCTGAGTAGTCTGACTCAGGAAGATTTCTCCAGAATTCTAAAAGAACCAAAGAATGCCTTAACCAAGCAATACCAAGCTTTGTTTGAATCAGAAGAGGTCTATTTGGAATATACCGATGAGGCTATAGAAGAAATTGCCAAGCTTGCGTTTAAGATCAATGAAGAGGTTGAAAACATAGGGGCAAGGCGGTTGCATACGGTGATGAGCCACCTCTTGAATGATTTCTTGTATGATGTGCCCGATACGATTCAGGCCAACTCCAAGATCATGATCACCAAGGAAATGGTAGAGGAAAGGTTAAGCAGCTTGGTGAAAAACAAGGATCTTTCGCAGTATATATTGTAAACAAGGAATTCCATCGGCAGTTGTCTCAGGGCGGCTGCCGATTTGTCTTTTATAGCTATGAAGAAAACACTCTACATCATCACCGGATGCAGCAAAGGTTTGGGAAAGGCTTTGGTGGATCAATTGATTGTTGACCAGCAACATCTTATCATCGGGATGTCTAGGTCAAAAATGGAAGGACAGGATAATTTTCGCCACATAGCAATTGATCTGGGAAATCCCGAATCGTTGATGGGCACCTTCGACAAAATTTTCCCAGAAGGGGATTTTCAAGCGGTTTTTCTCATCAACAATGCTGGCTGGATCGGTGAGATAGCCTCTCTGGGAGATCTGGATCCAAAGGGTATCCAAAAGATTCAGGCCATCAATGTAGTTGCCCCCGCACTTTTGATGAATGAGTTTGTGAAAAGGTATCGGCATCAGAACGGTAAGAAGGTCGTAGTAAACATCAGTTCTGGAGCTGCCGGCAAGGTGATTGACGGCTGGTCGGGGTACTGCAGTTCCAAGGCGGCTTTAAACCAGCTTTCTCTCGTCGCGGAAGAAGAGTCGAAGCTGAAGCAATTGGGAATAAAGTATTACGCACTCTCGCCAGGCATTATTGATACCTCCATGCAGGAAGAGATCCGGTCAGCTTCCGTAGAGAATTTTAGCGCTATTGAAAAATTCCGGTCCTACAAGACCCAACAACAGCTAATCTCTGCGGAGGAAGTTGCCGGAAAGGTGATTTATTTGTTGGACCATACAGACATATTTCCGGATGTCCTTCAGGATGTGAGGAATTTCGATCGATAGAACGGAAGGCAGCTAGGTAGTTGCCTTATTTTTTGGAAAATCGTAAAACCACAGCGCCGCGTTTTGGGCCGTAATACCATTCCAGTTGTTGGTTTTAAAGATAAAGCCAAACTGCCCGCAGGTGGGAAGATTGTCTAAGTCTTCTCCCAGCAAATTCACCAGGTCAGTAAGTCCTGGGTTATGGCCGAAGACAAACAGCAAGTTGGACCGGTCATCTGTTTGGCGGATTTCTCTTAAAATGGCCCCTGCAGAGGCGTGATAAAGCGCAGACTTCCAGTCGATTTGTTCTTTAGGGAAATGCAGGTTTTCTGCGGTAATTAATGCAGTAGCTTTGGCTCTTTCCGCATCGGATGAAATGATGGCATCCGGAAAAATAGATTTTTTCTTTAACCGTTGCGCCATGTAGGGGGCATCGCGTAGGCCTCTGAGCGCAAGAGGTCTCTTATGATCGTCTAAGTAGGGATCATCCCAATCCGATTTGGCATGTCTATAAAGTAGGAGCTTTCTCATTTCACCATTGTTTCTTTGGAAGTAAAACTTAATTTTACTTTAATGAACGCAACAACCCAATATAAACTTTATTTTTGATCAAAGGGAATACCTGGTATTTTACATTTAGGACCTGATAGATGTTTGAGCAAATTATAAGTTATTTAGAACAAGTCGACCCGGTATTGGCAGCTTTTTATGCCACATTGTTCACGTGGTCGCTGACCGCCTTAGGTGCGTCGGTGGTTTTTCTATTTAAGACCATGAACCGAAAAACCCTGAATGGGATGCTTGGCTTCACGGGCGGGGTGATGGTGGCGGCGAGTTATTGGAGCCTCTTGGCACCGGCCATTGAGATGACCGAAGGGGAGGGATTTGTCAAAGTGTTTCCATCAGTGGTGGGCTTTATTTTAGGGGCAGGTTTTCTGTTTTTGCTGGATAAAGTCTTGCCCCATGTCCATATTAACTTTAAGGAAAAGGAGGGGATAAAGACTCCTTGGCAGAGGACCACCTTGCTGGTACTGGCGATCACTTTACACAATATTCCCGAGGGATTGGCGGTGGGGGTTCTTTTTGGCGGTGTGGCAGCGGGAGTCCCGGAGGCGACAATTGCCGGGGCGGCCGTTTTGGCAATGGGTATCGGCCTGCAGAATTTCCCGGAAGGCATAGCGGTGGCCATCCCATTGAAGCGTATGGGGATGAGCCGAAGAAGAAGTTTTCTTTATGGACAGTCTTCCGCTTTGGTCGAACCGATTGCTGGCGTCTTGGGTGCAGTGGCTGTTTCTTTTTTCACACCGGTTCTGCCTTACGCCTTGGCCTTTGCAGCGGGAGCCATGATTTTTGTAGTCGTAGAAGAAGTGATTCCTGAGACGCAGCAGGATGGACATTCAGACATCGCCACTTTGGGTTTTATGGCAGGATTCGTCGTGATGATGATGTTAGATGTAGGCTTGGGTTGATCCTAAGTGAGTTAAAATAAGATAAAATATAAAGTGGAAACAATAGCACCGGAATTTATTAAATGGGATGACTTCTCAAAGGTGGAGATGAGAGTTGGGACAATTATTGAAGCAGAGTTCTTTAAAGAAGCCCGGAAGCCTGCCCTCAAAGTAAAAGTAGATTTTGGGGAACTGGGGGTGAAGAAATCTTCCGCCCAGATTACTGCTTTATATGATCCGGCAGAGATTGTCGGCCGTCAGGTAATTGCGGTTATTAATTTCAAACCCAAACAAATTGCTAACTTTATGAGTGAATGCTTGATTCTGGGTGCCGTTGGCGATGAGAATGAGGTCGTTTTGATACAGCCCGAAAGAAGAGTTGTTGATGGATCACGCATTGGCTGATTTTCGTCAATTGTTAGGCTCAGGTTCCTAGTGAAGTTTTATCTAAATCTATCCTCATGATACAAATTCGTACTTTACTGTTGTTGTCCGGCCTGTTGTTTTTAAGTTGTGAATCCAGCCAAACCCATTCCTCTCTGGAGGACAAGAGCCAAGCGGAGGAAAAGCACCGGCCTGTGTATCACCATTCTCCCCGGGAGGGCTGGATGAACGATCCCAATGGGATGGTCTTTCTGGATGGGGAATATCATTTGTTTTATCAGCACAATCCGGACAGCACAGTGTGGGGGCCGATGCATTGGGGGCATGCGATCAGTAAGGATCTTGTCCATTGGGAAGAGCAGGATATTGCTCTTTATCCTGATACCCTTGGGACGATCTTTTCAGGAAGTGCTGTGGTGGACAAGGAGAACACGGCAGGATTTGGAGCAGGTGCCATGGTGGCTATTTTTACTCATCACAACCCAAGATTGGAACAGGAGAAGACGGGACTCCATCAATACCAAAGTCTGGCTTACAGCATCGATAAGGGTAGGAATTGGGTTAAGTTTGAGGGCAACCCGGTATTGCCCAACCCAGGGATAGCAGATTTTAGGGATCCCAAGGTCATGTGGCATGAAGCTACCGAACAGTGGGTTATGGCGCTGGCAACCCAGCAGACCATCACTTTTTATGGTTCGCCAAACCTAAAGGATTGGGAACGCTTAAGCGAATTTGGCGAAGGAATAGGGGTTCACGATGGTGTATGGGAATGCCCTGATCTTATCTCCTTTGAGAAGGATGGGGAGACCATTTGGGCGTTGTTGGTCAGTATCAATCCCGGAGGCCCTAATGGGGGATCAGCAACACAATATTTTGTGGGTGATTTTGATGGCGAGAAATTTACCGCTGCGGATTCCGTGGTGCGGTGGATGGACTATGGAAGGGATAATTATGCAGGAGTGACTTTCTCCAACACAGGGGATAGAAAAATATTTATGGGGTGGATGAGTAATTGGGCCTATGCCAATGAAGTTCCCACCGAAAGCTGGAGAAGTGCGAATACCTTTCCACGTGAGCTCAGTTTGGTCGCTGTAGATGACAAATGGTTCATTGCTTCACAGCCAGTAAAAGAGATTAGCCAAATCATAACGTCTCCCCAGTCTGTTTCAAGGTTGCTGGTAAATGATTCCATTGCTTTGCACAAGCAGTGGCGCGGAATTCCTATTACCTATCGGCTGGATTTTACGGTGCCTTCTGCTAGAAGTTTCAAGGTCAAATTATCAAATTCATTGAATGAAGAGCTGATAGTTGGGTTTGATAAGGATAATTATGAGTTCTTCACAGACCGCCGACTCGCCAACAAGATCCCTTTTAAGGATAGTTTTCCAGGCAAACATACAGCTCCCCGCCTTGTTGAAGATGATGAGATTCAGATCACCTTGCTCGTGGATGTGGCTTCTGTAGAAGTGTTTGCTGATGGGGGATTAACCGTATTGACAGACATATTTTTCCCCAATGAGGATTTCAGGCAGCTGACCCTTATCTCAGAAGACGTGGAATTGACACACGTGGCTTTTTCTCCTATTGATTAGCGCAGTAAAAAACATTATGAACATCAACCTTACTGATTATGATCCCATCAGAATTTGTAGAGGAAGCCTTGTCTTTGCCGGGAGTGGCAGAGCATGCCCATTTTGACAGAAGGGCTTTTAAAATCGAGGGGAAGCGAATTTTTGCAACGCTTCATGAGGCAAGTAGAACGGTAAATTTAAAACTGTCGGAAGTAGACCAGTCCATTTTTGCAGCTTATGAAGGCAAAACCATCTATGCTGTTCGCAATAAATGGGGCTTGCGGGGTTGGACGACTTTCGAATTGGAACAGACTCCCAAAGAAATTATACGAGATGCCGTGAACACGGCTTACCAGGAAGCGCTCAAGCCAAAAGGGAAAAAATGATTTTTTGAAGCCCGTTGGCTATAGTCGGCTTTTTATATTCTTTATAATGGTCTTCTTTCCGGCATATAAAGTAATACCCAAAACATATTTTTCATCATGGGTAAGAAAGAATTGGGTTACGCATTAATAATTGCTGGCATGTCATTGGCCACGGCATGGGCTATTCGGGGGCAATTTGGTCATGAACAGGGTGCCGCTTGGGCAGGAGGGATTGGAGGATTGAGCATCATCCTTCTGGCCAAAAGGAAGGATTGGTATGGAAAAGCTTTACAGGCCACGTTGGCCTCAGCGGTAGGCTGGGGCGTCGGGGGAATGATCAGCTATGGTATTGTGGTAGGCTACGGAAGGGGAGTGGAATTTGGTAATGTTTACTACGGCTTGGGCATGCTGTTTGTCATTGGCGCCTTGTTTGGCGTCTTGGGTGGCGGATTATTCGGCTTGATCTTGGCATCCACCAAGGATAAAATGGTCAGCTGGTCTTCCCTTATTGTCGAGATGGCTGTCGGTGGATTGGTCTTCTATTATTTTCTGGTGGGACAGTTGGGATACCTGATGACTCCCCCACGATCTGAGGCATGGGCTGTATGTTTAGGTATGGCGGTGGCTATGGTCTGGTATATGCAGCGCAACAGGTATCATTCGCCTTTAAAGGTCGCTATATGGGCCGCATTGGGGGCAGGATTTGGTTTTGCCTTCGGTAATTTTCTCCAGGTCATGGGCAATGTCTTGGAAATTTCTTTCAATTTTTGGAATGTAATGGAATATTCCATAGGCTTTTTTGGAGGTATGGGCATGGCCTATGGAACGTTTACCTCTGAATGGGAGCCCGATGACCATAGGGTTAATAAGCATAGCCTGTCGGTTCCGTTAATATTATTGACGGTTTTCGTTCCTTTTGTGGTATGGGAACAATCTTTTGCTGGGGACAAGCTCTCCAGGAGCGTGGCAAGCGCAGGCTACCCAGGGGAAGGCGCGGGTTTAATTTTATCGCTTCAATGGACTGCCTTATTCTTGATCTTGATTGCGAGTATATATCTAATATACCGATTTTATATCAGTAGAAAGGAGACGCCTTTGGAAATAGGTTATAAGGATCTGTTTTCGTTTTTTGTGATCAGCTCCGGGATTTACACCTTGTATAGTATCCTCGTCACTTTAGCTTTTATGAGTACCTATCGCATCGAACAATACCTGTATATAATAAATTTTGGTCTGGTTTATTTTTTCATAGGAAAAATAAAGCCAGTAATAACAGACAAAGGTATTCCCGTCAAGCGATGGGGAATTATTCTTGTGTTGGTGCTCATGGCAATCGCTTTAATGACATTGGTGGCCATCAACTCCCATGGAGAAATGCCGGGGATGCATCGAAGGTTTGAATAGTGATGTTTGAAAATTGACTTTTGGAAAGTGAAAAATGGCGTGTTTTTGGAGGGTAAACGTATAAAGCTCATTTAGAACGTCGAAAAGACATGGCAAATATTAAAATTACCCAAAGCCAAATTCTCTCCAGCTTTAAGTATCTCTTGAAGAAAATTAGCTATGAATACAAAAGCGGCAGTGGCGGGTTAAAAACTCAAACCAAGGAAGTGTATGACAGGGGCGATGGTGCCACTGTGCTTTTGTACAACCCAAGAGAAAAGAAAGTCATTTTGACCCGTCAGTTCAGGCTGCCTACCTATATTAATGGCAATCTTGATGGAATGTTGCTGGAGGCCTGTGCTGGACAGCTTGACGGAGAGGATCCAGAAGATGCTATCAGAAGGGAAATAGAGGAGGAGACCGGCTATAAAATCACTCAACTGGAGAAGATTTTTGAAGCTTATACTTCACCCGGATCTGTTACCGAAAAGCTTCATTTTTTCGTTGCTACCTATGCGGATGGGATGAAGATCAGTGAAGGTGGAGGCTTAGAAGAAGAAGGAGAAAACATCGAGGTGGAGGAATTGGATTTTGAAAAAGCCTGCGAAATGATCTCTACGGGAGAGATCATAGATTGCAAGACCATCTTGCTTTTGCAATATGCGCAAATCCATCGCTTGATGGAGACTGCCTAGCTATTAGTGCTCATTATAGGTTTTTCTTCAAAAGAGGGAGACGTTTGTTCCCCTTACTCCTTCGTCTCTATAATGTAAGAGTTGATGTTTTTGATCTTTGGGTTTTTAAAGCCGGAAAATTTATAAATATCGCAGAATGAAAAATTTTGGCACTTTCCCGTATGGGAATTAAAGGCCATGGTTCCTTCAAGCGCAATGTCTATCCCGTGACTGATAATTCGCTGAACCTCAATTTCCAAGTCTATATTTTCCCCCATCTCTCTTATTTTATTCAAGAAGGCAGTTTTGCCACTAAGAATCTCGTCGCCTACCATATTCCATACGACGTCTTCTGTAACATTGGCGGAAAGGTAATCAGTGTCACCTATAGTGAAAGCATGGTTGAATTCCCGAATAAATTTTTCTTTTTCAGTCATAAGGGATAAAGGGTCAAATAATCATAAGTGGGTAAAGGAGGAACCGATCAGGTGATCAGCTTGCATTCCTTAGCCTCTAACGCCCGATACGCTGGTTTATTTTAATTTCCGTTTTCTTTGTTCCCCCCAGACGTTTCGTTGCATCAGATGAGGTAGGTGATTAACATCGGCAGGGTGTTCCTGAAAGATAAGACGTCATTCTATTCTTCCCATATCAGCTGGTAAACACAAGAACGTCGCCTATTCCGCTCGAACGCTTTTGTCTAATTTGCCTCGGACTTGAATGCCTGCTAGGAAACTTCAGCAGGTATGGGCGACGAGCATACACTGTTTTTTATCATTTTTAAAATTGAATTCAAATCCAATTGCTGATCTTTGCAAAAAAACAAAAAGATGAACTGGGTTATATTGATCATTGCCGGATTGTTTGAGGTGGCATTTGCCTCTTGTTTAGGAAAAGCAAGGGCAGCCGCAGGGACTGAGGTGTATTGGTGGTATGGAGGTTTTTTATTCTGTCTCACCGTCAGCATGGTGTTGCTGATTAGAGCCACCCAAAGCCTGCCTATTGGGACAGCTTATGCAGTTTGGACGGGGATAGGAGCAGTTGGCACCGTTTTAATGGGAATCTTTGTATTTAAAGAGCCCGCGACTTTTTGGCGGCTGTTTTTTATCACGACGCTCGTTGGTTCTATTATTGGCCTGAAGGCGGTGTCGAGCTGAATGATAGGCCTGTTAAGTCGCAAGGGCAAAGGCTGCCGGGAGCGGATAACGCAAGAAAATCCCAAGGGGACTATGGATCTTAATCCGTATAGAAACCGTGGGAATAGCCATTAGCTCATCGGCCTTGACTTCGGCCTCAAAATGAAGAATTGGATCGTGATCCTGCAGTAGGAACCTACTTAAAATAGAGAATGAGCACATAAGAAAACAGCGTCCATATGCTAGGCTTAATCTGCCTTTTTTCGGCAGTTTCCGCTGCATTGCCGCCACTATCTGCGTGGACCGCAACCCATTATTGTTGTTCAGCTTCTACGGAACCAATATTAACCATCCAATCAATGCCAAATTGGTCAGATACCACTCCAAAAAGGTCTCCCCAAATCTGTTTTTCCAATGGAATAACAATTGTACCGCCTTGCCCAAGATCATTGAAAATTTGGGTTAGACGCTCTCCATTGACTCCATTGATGGCAAGGCTTACGTTTCCTGGGCTAACAGGCTGGGGTTTTGGATTGTCACAACCCAAAAATTCCACTTCACCTCCCATAAGGCTGGAATGCATGATGCTATCCTTCATCGCTAATGGACAACTGTTATCGACTTCTCCAAACGTCATCGATTTCACTGTTCCTCCAAATATTCCTTGATAAAAAGCCATTGCCTCTCCGCAATTGCCATTGAACATCAAGTACGGACTTAAGGTTATTTTTTCCATGTTTTTTTAAAGTGGATAGGTTAAAGGGGCTAAGAAATAAGTTAAGGTTCCAATACAGATAAGATATTCCCCGCGGGATCTTTAAACCAGGCAATGTTGGGACCATTCCCTTGACTTCTGCAAATCCCTTTCTTGTCGGTCTTTATTTCTCCTTCATATTGTTCGAAACGTACGTTTCTTCTCCTCAGCTCGTCGACCGCGTCATCGATGTTTTGTACAGGAAAATTTAGGACCGTAAATGTGGCCGGCTCGTGGTTGGGCTTGGGATAGATGATCACCCTGTTGCCTCCCTTGATCGAAACTTCCAAGATCCCCATGGCATTTTCTTCGACCTCAAGTCCTAAGATACCTTGGTAAAAATCCCTTGCTTGTCGTAGGTCATCCACTGAAAATCCACTGAACGCATAGCTGTCTTTGAACATGATTTCCCTTTTTATTACATCGAAAGTTACACCTTTGATTCTATACTTTAGCGGGGTAAATACGTCATTTCCAGGGGTTGATCCCGACAATCTATTTCTTTAGCTTTGAGTTATTGTTGGACATTTAATCTATAAAACATGAAGCATATTTCATTGTTAATTCCCGAGGGCGAAACCAGCTTAAGTAATATAGAGGCAACGTTTAAGATGTTTACCAAAGTTAATGAGGCTTTGGCCAGGGTAGGGAAGCCGGCTCTCTTTGAGGTGAAGCTGATTGGTTTAAACAGGGATCCGCGACGTACACACCTCTTTACCATCCAACCGGATTTGGGCCTTCAGGATACATTTCAGACCGATCTTGTAATTATACCTGCGGTGCATGGTGATGCCGAAAAGGTACTGGAGGACAATAAGGACTTCGTGCCCTGGATCATCAAGCAATACAAAAATGGTGCTGAAGTGGTCTCTCTTTGTATAGGTGCTTTCATATTGGCTTCCACAGGATTGCTGAAGGGGAAAAGTTGTACAACCCATTGGTTGATGGCCGACAATTTCAAGCGTATGTTTCCAGATGTGAGATTGCTTCCGTATAAGATCATTACGGACGAAGACGGAATCTATACCAGCGGAGGAGCTTATTCTTCTTTGAACCTAATCCTGTATCTCGTAGAGAAGTTTGCAGGACGAGAGATGGCCATCCTTACTGCCAAGGTGTTTGAGATCGAAATCGACCGGGTGAGCCAATCACCTTTTATGATCTTCAACGGCCAAAAGGAGCATGAGGATGAACCCATCAAAAGGGCGCAGGAGTTTATTGAAAATAACTACCAGGACCGCATCACGGTGGACCAACTGGCGGACAAATTTGCTATGGGGCGCAGGAATCTAGAGCGGCGATTTAAGAAATCAACCGCCAACACGGTCATCGAATACATCCAAAGGGTCAAAATTGAAGCTGCCAAACGAAGTTTGGAGAACTCCCGGGAAAATATCAATGAAGTCATGTATTCTGTAGGGTATTCAGATACCAAAGCCTTCCGGACCACATTTAAAAAGATTACGGGAATATCTCCTTTGGAATATCGGAACAGGTACAACAAAGAAGCAGTGGCGCTTTAGTCTTAAAAATAGATTAACTCCTCCTTTTTTGACTTACCTTTGATTTCTAAAGAAGCACTGGCTTTGCCGGTACAAAATTTATGGCTGATAAAAAAAGGACACATCCCAAGGAGAAGCTTGAACTACATCCAAGAAACCAACATAGACAACGTTATAATTTTAAAGAGTTGGTGGTAAGTTGCCCAGAATTGGGCCCCTATGTCATCTTAAATGCTTACAAGGACGAGTCCATCGACTTCTTCAATGCCGACGCAGTAAAGATGTTGAACACGGCACTTTTGAAGCGGTATTATGCTTTGGAGTATTGGGATATTCCGGCCAATTACTTATGTCCACCCATCCCGGGAAGGGCTGATTATGTCCACCGGCTGGCAGATTTGTTGGCAGAGAGAAATGGCGGAAAAATTCCTTTGGGCGATGCTATCCGCTGTTTGGATATCGGGGTAGGAGCTAACTGCGTTTACCCCATCATTGGCAGCAAAGAATATGGATGGTCTTTTGTGGGAACAGATATCGACCCCGTGGCGATTGAATCAGCTACTCGGATCGTCGAGAAGAACGCCATCCTTTCGCAAAAGGTTGAAATCCGAAGACAAGCCAATCCGCTGGATATTTTTAGGGGAATTGTAAAGGGGGATGAAAAATTTGACTTAACTAGCTGCAATCCGCCTTTTCATGCTTCGGCAGCAGATAGTCAAACGGCCACCTTGCGTAAATTAAGTAATCTCAAAAACCAGCGGATTAAACGTCCAGAATTAAACTTTGGCGGACAAAATAATGAATTGTGGTGTGATGGGGGGGAGGAAAGATTTGTGCGGGATATGATTTACCAAAGCAGTAACTTCTCTGGATCCTGTTTTTGGTTCTCTACGCTGATTTCCAAGCAATCTAATCTAAAAAAAGCTTATCAGGAATTGGACAAGGCTAAAGCAGTGGAAGTAAAAACCCTTCCCATGGCTCAGGGCAACAAGGTCAGCCGGGTCATCGCTTGGACTTTTCTTACGAAGGAGCAACAAATGCAGTGGGTCAGTTCTCGTTGGAAATAAAAGGGCTCGGGGATAGCACTGGCTTTGAAAACTGAGTAACCTCGCAAAGGGAGCTGTTTTGCGGAGGTCGGACAAATGAACCAAGAGTATTTCAAAGGTCACCAACCAAAGAATATTAAATATAATAAAGAAGGGAGAAGTACTTTTGAAGTACTTCTCCCTTTCATCCTTCTGAGGTAGATGACGATCCCAGAAGCTTTCGCTGACTTCTGCCTGCCAATGCGGTTAAAGCTTCAAACTTTCTTTTTTTCCGGATTTTACGGCTTTGTAGATGGCATCTACGATCTTGAGGTCCTTTAGGCCTTCTTCTCCATCCACCGGAACTATCGGTTCTTTTCCTTCCAGGATAATCCCAGCCATCTCATCCATTTGTACAGTTTGGTGGGTTACATGCGGGTGGTCCAGTTCACCTTTGTTTGTACGGCCTTTGATGGGCCCATAGCCTGTTGCGGGGAGTAGCTCCGCAAATCCATCGGATCCGTTTAAGAAAAAGCGGTCCAGGTGATTCATGGAGTATGTTGATAAGCAAGAGGCAATGACGCCACTGGGAAAGCCAAGTTGGAATGTAATGGTCTCATCCACCCCTTCTTTAAATTTTACAGGATCGGTTTTGGTCTCTTGTGCGGTGACCCAGATGGGTTCCTCGCCTACCATATATCTGGCCCCGTTGATCGAGTAGATGCCGATGTCCATCATGGCACCGCCTCCAGCCAGATCCTTGTTTAACCTCCATTGCTTGGGGTCGCCAATTTTGAATCCGCTAAGACCTTGGAAAAAAAGAATCTTCCCGAATTCTCCCGCCTCCCTCTTTTTGATGATTTCTAAGGTATTGGGTTCGAAGTGCATCCTGTAGCCCACAAGCAATTTTACATTGGCTTTTTTGCACGCATCAACCATCTCCTGGCCTTCTTTGGCATTTAGGGCCATAGGTTTCTCGCAGATGACGTGTTTTCCCGCTTTGGCGGCGCGTATCGAGTGGTCATGGTGAAGACTGTTGGGAGTGATGACGTATACGGCATCAATATCCGGATTGTCTTTTATCGAATCGAAGTTCTCATAGGTGTAGCAGTTCTTCTCGAGAATGTTGAACTTGCTTTGCCAGTCTTTGAGCTTGGTGGGCGTTCCGCTGACCAAGCCCACCAGCTTTGCCTTTTTGGAAGATTGCATGGCATTGGCTACTATGTTGGCATAGCCGCCAAGCCCCATGATGGCCACCCTTAGAACCGGTCCCTCGTAAGGGATGTTGTCCAGGTGTTGGATATTGAGCGGAGTGAAGGAAGACAGTAAAGGCAGTGCAGCTGCAGAAAGGGTTATTTTTTGCAAAAATTTACGTCGTGAGTTCATAGTTAATGATTTAGTAATTGGATGGGTGGATGTTATTTTTTTTGAAATATGACGTGGCATTTCTCCAATAATAGGCTAATATAGTTTTTTCATGCTAATCTTCTGAAAGAAATCCCTTCTTATTCGCTTCCCCAAGGGGCAGAAGGTGTATTGACCTCCTTGCTGAGGTCAAATTTTGCAGTGAATAGTCTGTCGCTTCCCATCCTTCTCAAATTGTAAGTAAAGGAAGTTTCATCCAGTGTTATCCACCATACATTCGTAGAGGCATAGGATATTAAATTGGCCGTTTCTTGGTCGGCGGGGAAAAACTGGATGTCAGCAAGGCCTACATTTGTTGACATTCCGCCATATTGGGTAACGTCATCTTCAGAGCCATCTTCATGTCGGTGATCGTGCTTCAACTGTATCCGCCCATCATGCATGGTAAGCACCCAGGTTCTGGATTTGTCTTCTCCGACAAAAAAGGGAATGCGGACAGTATCATCCTCACAAGTTCTTACATGCATAACCAGTTTTTTGCCTGCAAAATCATCATTTCCTCCATTGATGAGTTCTCCTTCATAAGCTTTGCCACAATGGCTCTTGAGCTTGGCCCAAAACTGTTCGGACCCGGAAATTTCTTGTGCGGAAACTATTTTTGAAAAAGAAACAAGTAGAAGGAATAGAATGTATTTCATAGCTACTGGATTTGAGTGTGTGTATGTGTTAGATGTTTCAGGATTTATAAATTAAAAGGCAAGTTATCAGAAGATAACTTGCCCTCAAATCCCATCAGCTTCTCAGCGATGGGTTCTTTCATTGTATCGATGATACGGTAGTGAAATTATTTTTTTGGTTCAAGTGCTTTGACACCCGGCAGAACTTTCCCTTCCATATACTCCAGGAGCGCCCCGCCACCCGTTGAGACATAAGAGACGTCATCGCCATAGCCGAACTTGTTGACTGCTGCAGCGGAATCTCCTCCTCCGATCAATGAGAAAGCTCCTGATTTAGTGGCTTCAACTACTGCTTCAGCAACGGCTTTAGTGCCTGCTTCAAAACTGCTCATTTCAAATACTCCCATTGGGCCATTCCAAAGGATGGTTTTTGAGCTTTTGATCACCTCGGCAAAGAGCTGGCGCGTGTCGGGTCCTATATCCAGTCCCATCCATCCTTCAGGTATCTGGCCACTTTTGGCAGTGTCCTGCTCGGCATCGTTTGCGAAGTCTTTGGAAGTGACAGTATCCACGGGGAGAATTAACTTAACGCCGTTTTTCTTTGCTTTATCAAGTAGCTGGAGCGCAAGGTCCATTTTGTCAGCTTCCAAGAGTGAATCCCCAATCTCGCCTCCTAGGGCTTTGGCAAAAGTATATGACATCCCACCGCCGATGATCAAATTGTCCACCCTGTCCAGCAGTTTGTCTATAATAAGAATCTTATCGGAAATCTTGGCGCCGCCCATTACAGCGGTGTAAGGCTTATTGGGATTTCCGATCACTTTATCCGCATTTTCCAACTCGGACTGCATCAAATAACCTGCAACCTTTTGATCAAAAAATTGGGCAATTACCGCCGTTGATGCATGGGCACGATGGGCTGTTCCAAAAGCATCATTGACATAGATATCGCCTAATTGGGACAGTTTTTTGGCAAATTCCTCATCTCCTTTTTCTTCTTCCTTGTAGAATCTAAGGTTTTCCAACAACAACACTTCGCCTTCCTTTAAGCCTTCTGCCAGCTCTTTCGCGTTTTCACCAATGCAGTCCTTGGCAAATTTAACATCTGTTCCTACAGCCTTCTCAAGGTCTGAAATAATGTGACGAAGAGAAAATTTATCTTCCGGCCCACCCTTTGGCCTTCCCAGATGGGACATCAAAATAGCAGATCCACCGTCTGCCAATATTTTCTTGACCGTTTTCATGGCAGAAGTGATACGGGTGTCGTCCGTCACTTTAAAATTATCGTCCAGAGGTACATTGAAGTCCACCCTTACCAAGGCTTTCTTTCCTTTGAAGTTTAGGTCATCGACTGTCTTTATTTCACTGTTCATAAGTAAAGGTTTAGTTTTTTTTAATAATGTTCTATCTAAATCAAGCGAGTTCCGGTCTGGCTAAGCCAAGCTTTTTCATTGATGTTCCGCAGCACTTCAGACGGGCTTTTACTTTCCTACGGCCGTAACGAGACTGTTTCCTGAGAAGTGTTCTCTTCGGGATTTTGGGTGTGTACCCTGCTACGCGTCGTATTTCTTCTCTCTGGGCTGTTCTAGGAACCAAGTTATTTGGCAGCAGCTCTCCGCAATCGGTCGTTAATAGCTTTACCGAAATGTTCCTCCGGAAGTTCTTCAGCCAAAATTACGGAAACATCTGCCCCGTCCAAATACCTCATGCCGGCAAACAAGTTTTTAGCAGCCTCACTAAAGTCTCTTCTGGGGCTGAGAATGAAGTTTTCCGCTGCTTGAGAAAAGGAATAGTCCTTTTCAAATGACAAAACCCCAAATTTCACACCCGAGGAAGCATATTTATCCATTAACTCTTCGAGATTCCCCAATATAAATGGCTTTCGGGGAGCATAATGGCTTTTAAGCATTCCGGGGCTTTTGGGATTGCTGCTTGACTGGGGCAGAATAAGGACTTTTCCCACCACATCCTCTATAGCCGAAACTTGAGTGCCCCCCAACCTATAGATGATCGTTTGGCTTTGCTCGATGCCTACGATCGTGCTTTCCAACCCAACATCACAGTTGCCGCCGTCAAGGATATAAGGCACCTTGTGGCCCAATTGATCCTCTACATGACTGGCTTGGGTGGGACTAATATAACCAAAAGGATTGGCACTTGGTGCTGCCAGAGGAAAATCAAGGTGAAGCAGTAATTCTTGAGCCATAGGATGTGCCGGCACCCGTACCGCTACCAGATCCAAACCGCTGGTCACAAGATCAGGGACGACCTCCTTTTTTTTGAGCAATAAAGTCAACGGTCCGGGCCAAAATTTATCCGCGAGTTTCTGAAGATCCTCATCAATGGGAAAAGTGTACTTGCTGATCTGCTCTATATTCCCGGTGTGGACGATCAAAGGGTCAAAGCTGGGACGGTTTTTCGTCTCAAATATTTTGATCACCGTATCCTCCTTAAGGGCATTCCCAGCCAGGCCGTACACCGTCTCCGTGGGGAATCCAATCAATTCCCCTGCCTCCAAGAGCTGTTTTGCCCGATCAATATCTTTTCCTATCTCAGCCATTAATTTCCACAGAATTTGTCTATCCAATCTTTTGCACCAGAGTAACCCAAACTCAATGCCATTTTCAAGTTGGCACAGCCGTCCTCTTTATTCTCCAATGCGCTTAATTGGGTGATCCCCAACAAATAAAAAGCTGCGTCATTTTTTTGGTCCAGATTGACGGTGTTAGTGAGGGATTCCAAGGCACCTATGGGGTTGTTGTTTCCCAATTGGGCTTTGGCTTTGTTGAAATAAGCCTGTGACTGATTGGGATTGGCTTGAAGGGCCATGTCAAAATCAACAATGGCATCTTCATAAGATTCCAGCCCTAACAAAGCGAGTCCGCGGTTGTAATAGATATCTGTTATTTGTGGATCCAATCCATTGGCATAATTGTAGTCAATGATTGCTTGGGTAAATTCCTTCTTTTCCAGATTTGCGTTTCCTCTATTAAAAAAGGGTTTATAGGAAGTTGAATCTATTGAGATCGATGCATTAAAGGCTTCTATAGCCTGATCCCAGTTTCTCAGCTCAAATAGTGCCACTCCTTTGGCATTGTAGGCGGAGGTATGCTCCGGGTTCATTTCTATTACACGATCAAAATATTCTACTGCTTCGGTGTAATTTTGCGCTTCAAGACGGGCTACCCCTTCCCCGAATAATTCTTCTTCGGAGGGGCTACAAGCCACAAAGGTTGTGATTAAGATAATGAAAGAGCTGATTTTTTTCACGATTTGTAATTTTTTTGACAAAGATAAGCATATTAAGCTTCCAGCCCGTCTTGTTGGCGGATCTTTGCGACATATTCATCGGGAAGGCTAAGGGATTTCATGGATTTCAGATCTACCGTCACCATGGTAATTATAGCTCTGCTGAAGACCGTTGCCCCACCATTTGTTTTGTTTCCCATCAGTACCTGTTCGAGCTTAAAAGAACTCGACCCCAGGTGAACACACCGGACATAAGCCTGAATCTGATCAAAAAAATTAATCGGCTTGTGAAAATCAAGATTGACGTTGGCCACGACAGCACCTATTTGTACAAAATTCCACTGACAAACCTGGTGAAGATAAAGGGCACGGGCATGCTCCATATAATTAAAATACACGCCGTTATTGACATGCATGTAGCCGTCGATATCCGAAAACCGGATTTGGATGGGCACCGAGAATTTGAAGTTCTCTTTGACTTCTTCTGCTTGCAAAGGAATGGCCATTACAGCAGGATTTCGGATTTGCTGGTCTTTTCCAACATTCTTAGAATAGAAGGGTTGTACCTGACAAGATCTGGCACCGAATCAAAAGAAACCCAAGCCAGATCTTTGCTTTCTGAGCTGATCGTCAAAGGCTCATCTATCTCTGCTTCGATTAAAAACCGGACATCATAGTGAAAATGTTGTTCTACTGAGGCCCTGGCCGGAATGATATGTTTGTCTATGTCAAAAATAGACTGATCCACTATTCGCAACGATGAAAGGCCACTTTCCTCCCTGGCTTCATCCATGGCCACTTCCAGCAGGTTTTCATTGCCATCCGCATGTCCACCGAGTTGCAGCCAACGGTTGAGCTTTCGGTGGAGGGTCATAAGGGCATGGGTCCTTCTTTTATTGACGATCCAGGAAGAAGCAGTAAAATGGCCGTCCTTCCTCTCCCGGAGGAAAGCTAGGGGATCATCGGTCAACTGGATGAAGTCAAACGCGAATGATTGTTCCTCTTCAAAAGGAGTGCGGTAATTTTCTAAAAGAGATTTTAGCTTGCTTCTATTCATATTGAGAGGATTAAACTTTAAATATTTCTTCCATAAATTGCTCAAATGGTTGGGCAATTTGGTACTGGTGGCCTAAATAGACCGTTGCCAATATTTTGAGGAAACGGGGTTTATTATCGAACAGATCTTTTTCTATGCTGATATTGCCGTACCGCTGATCTGTTTTGGGAGTATCGATATGGGGTACTGAAGGCTTGAAATATTGCTTTTCGATGGTCTTGACCATGTCCCTCTCCTCCCGTATCGTCCTGTCCAAACTCACCCTATAATATCCCAAATCTAACATACGTAGGCCAAAAGCAAAGAAAAGGTAGGAAAAAGTTTTTGGCGTAATAGCGTCATCATAGGCTAGGGCAATTCCGTGAGCGTATGGCGAGGATAAAATATGAAGTTCTGGATGATCTTCAAGGCCCGCTTTTTTCAGATGATATGCTTTTTGGATTTGATCAAAGACCATCCGTCCCTCTGCCGAAGCCATCCATTTTCTTACTCCTTGCTCATCCTCTTCGGACTGTTTGAAGTTCTCTTTATGGGTAAACCTGCTTTGGTTTCCGGCAAACAGCCTGTTCAGCATGTTGTTAATGTTTGTCATCCACCTTCATTTTTATTTTACCATTACTTTCAGTGGAAACCAGGCCTTCATCTTCCATCTCTCTCAGCAGCCCCACCGCAAACGAATCTTTTTGAGTGCCTACGGCGGAGAGCAATTCTTCTAATGAAAACGCCAAGCCACTATTTAAGGTTTTGATGATGCGGTTCCTGAGTTGGGATTCTAATTCCGCCTTTTTGTTTTCTTTCTTTTTCGCAAGACATACATCACACACACCACAGAGATGATCGCTTTCCTCTCCAAAATAAAAAAGCAGCTGGTTGGTCCTGCACAGCTTGTCGTTTAGTACATAAGCAACCATTGACTTGGCCTTTTCTTTACTGTTTGTGCTCCTTTCCGCTATTCTGCGGGTATCCAAGGGGAGTTTGGCAGCATCATATCGCGGAGTTAAGAAAGTGATCTGCGGTTTGTCTTTTCTTTTATTGTAAGCAATAACCCCCCATTGGTCCAGCTGCTCCAGTTCCTTGACAATTTCAAATTCGGGTAGACCAAGGGTTTTAGCCAGTTTTTCTTCTTGGATTGAAATATAGGTGGAAAATAATTCCCCGCCGTACATGCGCAGCAAGACCTTGATCAGAGGGTCTAGCCGGGCATTGGCGATCTGGAACTCATACACCTTGCTTTGGCCAACTAAGAAATGTATCGTAGAAGGAGCGTAGAAACTTTCGTTTAACTCTATAAAACCTTCCTCCTGCATTACTTTCAGGGCATTGTACGTGGGCAACAACTCAAGCTGGTATATTTTTAAGAATTCGGTAAGGTTAAAATCATAGCCGCTCATCAAACTACTCCCTACGGCCAACCTGAAAAAATTAGCCAAGCTTTGGTAAACTTTCCTGATAAACTCCACCGGTGGATAGGCGATTTCAGCCCTTTCCAGCAGGGTTTTGATGTCGTTTTCCTGCACCAGTAAGATGGCATATGCTTTATGTTCATCCCTTCCTGCCCGGCCTGCTTCTTGGTAGTAATTTTCAAGATTTTCGGGCAAGTCCAAGTGGATCACCGACCGTACATCTGGCTTATCAATGCCCATTCCAAAGGCATTAGTGGCCACCATGACCCTGATTTTGCCGGACATCCATTCCTGTTGGCGCAGATCCCTGGTTTTATTGTCGAGGCCGGCATGGTAAAAATGGGCGGGTATTCCCCCGGAATTTAGTGCGCTGGCGACGTCTTTGGTGCCCTTTCGGTTTCTGACATACAGAATAGAAGCCCCAGGCACCTTCTGCAATATTTTGACAGCCGTTTCTGCTTTATTTTCGGCATACCGCACGGAATAGGACAGGTTAGGCCGTGAAAAGGACTTGACGAAGACTTGGGGTTCTTTTAAGAGCAGTTTTTCGATAATATCCTTTTTGACTTTCAGGGTGGCAGACGCGGTAAGGGCAATGAGGGGCACCTTCGGATGGAAAGCTCGGATTTCGGCAATATCCAGATAGGGCTTCCGGAAGTCATAGCCCCATTGAGAGATACAGTGCGCCTCGTCCACAGCTATCATATTGACATTCATCTGTTTGAATCGTTCAATGAACAGATCGGTTTTCAATCTTTCTGGAGAGACATAGAGAAACTTATAATTCCCATAAATGCAATTGTCCAAAACGGTATCGATTTCTCTCTTGCTCATGCCAGAGTAAACCGCCGCAGCGAGAATGTTCTTCCGTCTTAAAGCGCTTACCTGATCTTTCATCAAGGCGATCAAAGGGCTGACCACGAGGCATATCCCTTCCTTCATCAAAGCAGGAACCTGGAAACAAATGGATTTGCCGCCCCCAGTCGGTAATAGCGCCAGTGTGTCCCCGCCTTCCGCCACGGACAGGACAATATCCTCCTGTATGGGCCGGAAGTCACTGAACCCAAAAAATTCCTTTAAGATATGTAATGCCTTAGCTTTCAAAATTCCCTGATCATATGGTGCTCGCGGGGAGAAGGTAGAGCTAATAATGCTGGATGCAAAATAAGTCGATTTACTTCATCAAAATTTTATAGGAACTGTCTCCTTGACTCTGCTCTTCAAGCCTTTCCAAGGTCCACCATTCTCCTTGGGCATATTGGGTAATATTACCGATAAATTGAGCTTCAATTTCAAATCCCTCACCATTCAGATGTAATACCGAACCGCCCGGTAAAAATAGGGATTTACTCCTCTTTTCTTCCATATATTTCAATTCCCTGGGATAGGAATGTCCCTTGTTGATCCTGTTGGGAAGTATTTTGTAAGAGATGTCCTGCGGGGAAATATCTTCGATCCTAGAATAGAGTTTTCCTTTATAAAAGTGATCCACTGCCAGTTCCTTGCCCACGTGGTAAATGTAGAGCTCATTGCGTTGATGGTCTTTCCACAAGGCAAGCCAATTGGAGAGGATCAATCCCACAAATAGGGAGAGGGATAAATAGGCGTATTTTCTTCGGCTCTCTACAGATAATAAATAAATGCTGGCCACCAGCGCCCAGAAGAGCAGCATCTCCAACGGGGGAAAATTGATGTGCTCAATTCTCGCAAGGGGGAGTTGCTGGAACGAAAATATTAGCCGATTGTCCAGGTAAATAAGGAAATCCACGGCTTTGCCCAACACCCCTGCAACGGGATCAACAAATGATAGCAACATAAAGGGCATGCCCACACTCATGATCAAGAATGCGCCTGGAATAGCGATCATATTGGAGATCATAAAATAAGTAGGGAACACATGAAAGTAATGCACGGAGATTGGAAATGTAGCCAGCTGTGCGGCGATGCCGACAGTCGTAATATCCCAAAAATAGCCGACTATTTTATTTTGGGGTTGCCAAAGTGCCGAAATCTTGGGCTGGAGCAGGACAATGCCGAAGACTGCCAGATAGGAAAGCTGAAAGCCAACGGAATAGATAATAAAAGGGTCGAAAACCATCAGAATCAATGCGGAGAGTGCCAGAGAATTATAAATAGATGGGTTTCTTGATTTCATCTGTGCCAATCCCATCAAAGTGAACATGGTCGCTGCCCGCAGCACCGAAGGGGACATCCCCGTAATCAGGGCATAAATCCAGATGATTAAAATAAGGAAGGAAAGATACAGTACACGTTTGTGGCCAGGAAGCTGATAAGGTTTGATAAAAAGAAAGAAGAACCCGTACACTATTCCCACATGTAGGCCGGAGACAGCCAGGACATGCATGGTTCCGGCAGTTACATAGGCCTCACTCACCTCTTTTTCCAGAAATTTGTTCTGACCTAATAACAGTGCCTTCGCGATCTGGTTAGAGTGGGGCGTCAATATGTAATGATCCATTTTTTGTTGAATAGCGGCCCTTAACTTTAGCACGAAGTTGTTGATGGGGGAGTGGTTTACCTTGCCTACACGTTGGATTTTGCTGTCGACATAATGGGAGTGATATATCTGCTGAACCTCCAAAAATCTCCCGTAATCGAATTCGTCCGGGTTTTTGGGGGGAGGAATGGTAGAAGGGCTCCCATGTACCCAAACGATTTCCCCCGGAAGTAAAGGCTCAGTGAGTTTATGGTAAATGATTACCTCGCCCGTGGCTGTGAGGTATTCCCCTTCCTTTTTTATCCCGGTAACCAGAATGCGATTGGCAAAAGTGTTCGGCTTTTTTTGGTCCAAATCATTTACTATCCCAAGGTATCCTTCAATTTTTTGATGGTGCACAAGGTGGGATGAATCATTGGTAGCGTCTTTCAAATGGGTAAACAACATGCCCATACTGATCAACAGCCCATACGCCAAGATCGGAAAGAAGGGCTTGAAATGGAAGGCTTTAAGGGACAGGTCCCGTATTGACAAAAACGAATAGGACAGAAACAAGCCAATCGTCAAACAGCTTATTTCTATCAATCCAAGAAAATCAAAGAAGGGGTAAAGCAATACGCCACAGATAAAAAAGAGGCTATACCTCAAAAATGGGTATTCGTTGAACTTCATCTGCTTAGCGTTTAATGGGCCGGATGGCAGGCATTATCAACACGTCTTTGAAGAAGCTGTGACTGTTCGTCCAAAGTGAGATGAATCTAAATAAAAAAATGGAAAAGAAAAAGCGGGGACTAAACTTAGTCTCCGCTTTTTAGTAAATTACTTTAGCAATATTAAATCACTATACGGGTCTTATTGTCAGTTTCTTTAGAATCTGTATCCAATGCTAAAGCCGCCATTCAATTCTACCGCGGAAAATCGATCGGCTACTTCCTTACTGAAGCCCCTGGCAATACTGACATAGGGCCCCAAGGCAAGTTGGCCGTTGTAGACCCATTTGTATCCTGCGCCTATGCCGATGATAGCACTGTTCATGTCGGTTACCCGGGGCAAGCTGTTTTCATCTAGATCAAGAAACTCTCCTGCCCGATATTTTAGATAGGGAGAAATATAGAAGCTGGACGGATCATCCTCATCTTCAACAAAATAGAAATTGTAGGAGAGCGCATAGCTATTGGTTTTGAACTCCCTGCCTTTATTTCCTTGGGGATTAAACCCAAATCTGTCATTGATCAAAAACTCAACCCCTATGGATTGGGTCTGGGAGGAATCCGTGAAGTATTCATAGCCTACTTCGACGGAGCCCAATGCAATGGTATTGAGGATGTTTAATTTGACTTCGTGGCGGGTTTGGGCTTTTGCGCAAAACAGCAGGCTGAAGAACAAGAAACTTAAAACTACTTTTTTCATCATCTATTTATTTTAACAAAATCAAGCACTTAATGACTGAATAATTCATTATCCAATATTAAGCCAAAGAATACTACAAATCTTTCTTCATGGTGTAATGGGCAATATTACATTCCATGAATAGCTCGCCTTCTTTTTCGAAGCCGAACTTGGCATACAAAGGAACTGCAGGAACTTGGGCGTGCAAATATAGTAAGTTTACCTCGTCGTCGGTTCGGGCCGAGATGTCTTCCAAAACAGCCTTTACCAAAGCCTGCCCCACACCTTGTCCTCTAAATGGTTTTAATACGGCAAAACGTTCCAGCTTTATGCCTTTATTCGTCCTTCTCCATCTCGCAGTTCCGGCAGGTTCGTTCCCTACCTGTGCCAGAAAATGAATGGAAGTTTCTTCAAACTCATCATATTCTTCCTTGGGGTCAACTTCTTGTTCCTTGACAAAAACAGTCTCCCTGATATGGAACACAGTGTCCAGTTCTTTTTTTGAAGCTACTTTGACGACCGTTATCATTTCATGTTTTCCATTTCTTGTTTTTCATAGGCTTCAATAATGGATTTTACCAGCTTATGTCGCATCACATCCTTGCCGCTTAATTTCACCACCCCAATGCCTTTCACGTCCTTCAGAACTTTAAGAGATTCGCTTAATCCGGATTTTTGGCGGGTCGGTAGATCCACTTGGGTTTGATCCCCCGTGATGATGACTTTGGAATTGGGCCCCATTCGAGTCAGGAACATCTTGATCTGTTCGCTGGTGGTGTTTTGGGCTTCATCCAGGAGTACAAAAGCATCATGTAGAGTCCTACCGCGCATGTAAGCCAGAGGCGCGATTTCTATTACCCTTGTTTCCTGATAATATTTCAGTTTTTCCGCGGGAACCATATCGCTCAAAGCGTCATATATCGGCCGAAGATAGGGATCCAGTTTTTCCTGAAGATCGCCCGGTAAAAAGCCGAGGTTTTCACCCGCTTCCACGGCGGGACGGGTGATGATGATCCGCTTTACTTCCCGGTTTTTCAAGGCCCTCACCGCCAAAGCGACGGCAATATAGGTTTTGCCGGTACCGGCTGGGCCTAGGGCAAATACCAAATCGTTTTGAAGGGAAGATTCCACGAGTTTCCGCTGGTTGGCGGATTTGGGTTTAATGACCAACCCCTTGTTGCCGTAGACGACCACATCATTCCGGTGACCGGAAGGCACAGATTCCCTAGGTTCACCTTCCATGTCAATGTATTCTTTTACAGTTTCAGGGGTGACCTGGCCAAATCGGTTGAAATGGTTTAACAACATGCTGATGATGTCATTGATTCGGAGAATCTCAGGGGCTTTGCCTTGGATGCGGATTTCGTTGCCGCGGGAAACGATTTTGCTTTGTGGAAAAGCGGCGGATATTTGACGTATGTTTTCATTTTCTGAACCTAAAAAGTCCAGCAAAGAAATGTTTTCCAGTGTGATTACTTTTTCTACCAATCGTTTTTTGTGTATTTAAGTATGTTTACTGTTCTTAAGGAATAAAATTTCTATTTTTGTTTATACATTTTGCAAAAACACTTTTGCAAAAATACGAAATTTTAATTGATTGCTACTCATGGCACTTGTAACATTCCTCTCTGATTTTGGTGACACCGACTTTTATGTACCCGCAGTAAAGGCCAAAATGCTTTCCATTAATCCTCAGCTCATTATTGTAGACATCACCCATAAAATAGAACTGTATGATATCGCCCAGGCTTCCTTTACCCTGAGGTCGGTTTATCAGGAATTTCCCAAAGGAACCGTGCATCTGGTGGCCATCAATAGTACCAGTAGCATTACCGACGGTTATATAGGGATCAAGTTGAATGAGCACATCTTTGTAGGGCCAAATAACGGGGTGCTTAGCATGTTGGCCGATCAGGATCCTGGGATAGTGGTAAAGTTTGCAGATATCCACGTCAAAGACAGTACTTTTCCAGCACGGGATATCCTTGCACCCATAGCCGCCAAGGTGGCCAGCGGGGCAGCTATCCATGATTTTGGTGGGCCTTTACAGTCGATAAGGCGAATGATGGCTCGGCAGATCAAAGCCACCAAGAAGCAAATTGTGGGTTATGTTTTAAGAGTAGACCACTTCGGCAACCTCATTACCAATGTACCCAAAGAAGTGTTTGATCAACTGAATCCTGGGAGGTTCAATATTGAGTTTGGGCGCGAAGTTCTGGATAGCCTTCAAAAAACCTACCATCAGGTCGAGCCTGGAGATTGTTTCGCTTTCTTCAACAGCTTGAACTTGCTGGAAATAGGGATCAACCACGGCCATGGGGCAAATTTATTAGGGATGGGATACGACACTCCCGTGTATATAAATTTTGAGGTGCCGTCTTAAATCAAAAATATCCGGGAAAATGTCCACTTTAGCTGAAGTTCATTCGGTTGGCTTTTAGGTAGATGCGTTTTGAGGAAGATAAAAATCACAGGAAGTGGGCGTAGGGTATTGCATGGCAAAAATTCTTTTCCCATATTTGCATCCCGTTAAGGAAGTAACGGGAGAGATATTCTTGAATATTATCTGTCAAAAATGACACCATGCCTTGGTGGCGGAATTGGTAGACGCGTTGGTCTCAAACACCAATGAGGTTACACTCGTGCCGGTTCGACTCCGGCCCAAGGTACAGCAAACCCCTTCAGAACAAATTCTGGAGGGGTTTTTTGTTTTCTGGCAAACCCCTATGTATTTCCTGTAAACAGCAAACTCACCTGGCCGCCTAAATTCTCCGATCCAATGCCATATCGCTCAAGTGCAGTTTCTCCAAGGCATTGCCTCACATTATTTATATCAATTTCAGGATATATTCTCCCGGAACGCTGATGGGGGCGAGTGACTTTCAATCCGGTCTGGAAGATTGGGATGGAAACGTCGCCGGAGAGGCTATCCTTGACCATATGAAAACCAACCAAGATCCTCGATTAACCTATTTGTTCGAGCCGGGTGAAGAGGCGGAAGGTGAATTTATTGGATTGGACCCGCTGTCACCATCGTCAGTTCAGACCGAACTTATCGGATCTGGAACGCTTGCAAGATATAACCGATCAACTCTGAGTAGAAACCAGTATTTTCCTGGAATCTTGATCAATTCGAGCCAAGTTCACCTGATGGTGGCGGAATATTATCTGAAGGGCAATCAGAATCAAAAAGCCCGGGAACACTACGAAACAGCTGTCCGAGAATCTGTTTCCTTCTACCAATATTTAAGAAGCTTGAGTACCGACAACACGGCCGGTAATCCAGATGTGCCCACTGCGGAAGACATAGCGCGGTATCTGACTATGCCTAACGTGAACTGGAACAATGCCAGCGTCCCCCAGGGTCAGTTAAAGCTGATCGCGGAACAGCGCTGGCTGCACTTTAATGTGGTCCAGCCCAATGAAAACTGGGCGGAACTTCGAAGACGGGATGCTTTGGGCCTGACATTCTGGAATGATAACTCCAACCAGCAAAACCTTCCGCCCAAACGTTGGATTTATCCTGGATCAGAAGAGACCTATAATACGGAAAATTACGCCCGGGTACAGGCAGAGGATAATCTTGGAACACCCATATTTTGGGATATGAATTGATAGATGAGGCGTTTGTAAGGGAGAGGAGCAGCTTAGGCTGCTCTTCTTTTAATTTTTATATCACCCCATGTTGTTTTTAAGGATCGGTAATGACATTTATAGAAAACAAGTGTGCTTGCGCTGCGATGCTGGAGTCAAATGATATCGTTCATTTAGCGTCATCGGCGTTAAGCGGGCATAGTTCAGTTGATTTTTGTACGGTCAGCGTTTGGGAGGCCGACTTTGTGCATGAAAAAGTATTTCTCTTGTTGATTAGTTGTAAAGATTATGAGATCCCAGTCACTTAAGTTTATCCTGGAATTCCTCCGACTCTGTTAAACAGGATACTCCATTACATAAAGAAAACGGCAAGCCCTGTGGGACTTGCCGTTTTCTTTATTCTGAATTTTATCAGGATTACTTACTCTTAGCTCAATTTGAAACGGATAGGTAATCTCATTTTTACCCTAACTGCCTTGCCTCTTTGCTTTCCAGGTTCCCAGTTTGGAGCAGATTTAACCACTCTCATTGCTTCTTCGTCGCAACCTCCGCCGATACCCCTAAGGATTTCGACATCCTGGATAGATCCATCGGTGTTCACTACGAATACCACATATACTGTACCTTCGATTCCCATCCTTCGCGCTTGGGTAGGATATTTAAGGTTGTTGCTCAAATATTTATTCCAGCCTTCCATTCCTCCCGGAGGTGTTGGCATAGTCTCCACCACGTCAAAGATTTCGTCGGCTTTTTCTACTACAGGCGCTTCAGCAATAACTACTTCCTTGATGACTGTTTCTTCTTTGACATCAACATCAAAGTTCACTTCTATTTCTTCAATCTCCACCTCATCCGGAACTTCTTGAATTACCGGCTGCTCAATTGGTGGCGGTGGTGGTGGCGGTGGCTGCTCTGTAATTGGAATGTCCAATAATTCTTCAAACGCATCGTCCACGGTTCCCAAGTCTTTCAAGGTACCATCATCGTATGATTTGTACTCAAAAGCAACCAGGACCACAAAAACACTGACTGCCAAACCAAGGTTTAGAAACATCCCTGACTTTTTCGTCAAATCAGCTTTGGGTGTCTTTTTAGCTTCCATGATAATTTTCCTTATAAAGGGTTATAACTTTTTTTCTTTTTAGAGATAACAATTGTAAACATTTATTTTTATTTATACAAGACTACTTTGTTTCTTGTGCAAAATATAAAAACAAGCGGTACCAATCGTTCCTCCCATTATATTTGCAATCATATCCCCATAGTCAAATGATCTTCCGGGAATGTACTGTTGTAAATATTCTACTAATATAGCAATAAGAATTCCAAAAACTAAATATTTAGTAATAAATTTTACTTTATTTAATTCAGCCCAGCCCGTTGTCGTCCGCACCCTGTTCCATAGAAATGTAAGAACAAAAAACAGACCGAAGTGAACCAGTTTGTCGAAACCGATAACGTCGGGCGTTTTGGGCAACTGCTGTCCGGGTGTCAGCGTGGCAAGAAGGATAAACAACAGCCATAAAACAGCCGGTAAAATCCTATGGATCAATTTAGGCCCCAACCAATTCGCTATATGCTTCTGCCGACAACAAATCAGGCAAATCGCCGTTGAATTTGATTTTGATCATCCAACCGGCACCATAGGGGTCTTCGTTTACCAGTTCTGGGGCATCTTCCAATTCCTCGTTCAACTCAATAATTTCACCAGATACAGGCATAAACAAATCGGACACCGTTTTGACCGCTTCTACTGTACCAAACACTTCTCCCTCTTCAATAGTTTCGCCGACAGTTTCTACTTCTACGAAAACAATATCCCCTAGCTCCTTCTGTGCAAATTCAGTGATGCCAATTACTGCGATTTCACCTTCTATCCTAACCCACTCGTGGTCTTCGGTGTACTTTAATTCCTTTGGAAAATTCATGTTTCTTTTAAATTGAGGTGCCCAAAAATACAAGGTTTAACCATATGATAAAACCTATTCACTTAAATTAAATGTCAATTGCCCTCCGAAGGCCGTCGAACTTCTTCTAAACGCTGTTGATACCTTGGGGTCATTGATAATCCTGTCGAAATACAGGCTCACATTAAGTTTCTGGTTCACTACATAACCGACGGTAGGTCTTAAGGAGATATTTAGGTTTCCATTGGTAAGGGTGTTGATCTCCTCGATTTTCCTTTGTATCGTTTGGGTATCAACTATTCTTGTGGACACCCTAAAAGTAAGGTCATTGCTGAGTACCTCATCTCTACCCTGGATTTTAAAGGGAATCCTGACGCCGGCCTTCGTATATCCCAAATCAAATCGGAAGTCAAAACTTTTTTGTTCGGTGACTTGCGCATTGGAGAAATTGAGACCAATAGTCCTTTCCGTATTGTATTCAAAAGAAACATTCATCCTATCCTTCGTCAGCAAATCTATGCCAATCAAAGGGGCAAACCCTTCTTTAATGACCACATCATTGAGGATAAATATGGGAATATAAGCACCAAATTCATCCGTCATACTGACTTGGGGAATGTTTTGAAGGGTATTGTACAGTTCCAGCCCATTTTGGTAAAGCAATGAATTGGAGAAGTTGCTTACATCATAAGAGGAGGAATAGTTATGGGTGAGGTTAATGGAAGAGAAGTGCTCCTGCAGGACAGGAATTCTTGACAAGCCGTTGTAGGATATCCTCCAGTTAGGCAACGGCATCTTGGGAAACGGGCTTAAATCTACTCCTTCCGCGCTTCGTCCAGAATAAGCTGCCAAAAACGCCGGTATCAATACGCTTTGACCGTTGAGGGCGTACTCTCCTCCGGGGTTTTCGACTTCCAGGCGGCTCTTTATGACCTGTCGGTACTGTTCAAAGTTGCGGAAGAGCGGGGAATTGTTCTGTGCATCATCTTTGGCAAAAACTGTTTTAAGTATATTATAACTTATGCTATAGGCACCCAATCTGTTGGGATTAATGGAGGTAAAATCCTCGGAGGAGCTTTCTCTTCGAAATATCTCGCTGTATTCTCCCGTTTCTCTTTTTCTTATTTCCAATGTAATCCTAAAGTCTTTGATCGGCTCAATGATGGAAGTGACCTGGATATTTCTCAACTCGTTTTGCCTGAATGTCTGCGTCAGCTGATCACTGGGAGCAATTAAGCCATTGTTTGCCAGATCGTAGCGCACGTTGCTGTTCTGGCTTCCAAAAACGAAACCGAACCCGGGGTTCATAAAGCTTCTGTCCATTCCCAACAAGCCGCTGTTCTCCATATAGCCCGGCAGGAAGGTACCTTGGCTAATTTGATAGCGGAAATTCACCTCTTTAATCATCATAGCAAATTTTAACAGCTCGTTCCCAAAGCCTACTCCGGAAGCTTTCTTTTCATCTTCCTCCTCTTGGACGTTTGATCTGCCCGGGATAGTGGGCCGTTTAGGCGTATTTAACCCCCTTAATTTGCTGCTCTTATTGTAAAGTTTGATAAAATCTACTTTACCCGAGATGGATCGGTCTCTGGTGTTCTGGATGACGTTACCCAAAGTATCCCTCTGCCCGATGGCTCCCGTAAACCAGCTGTAAGAGGCCTCGTAGCGCGCATCTGCACTGATCCAGTCGGTGAGCGGGAATTTGTCAAGGGGAATCTTGTAATTGGCTACAAATTGCTGGTTGTAACTGGTTGTCCTTCCCAGTCGCCTGATATTGGAGCGCAGTGAATCCAATTTAGCTTCGGTATCCAATTCGCCCTCCGGCTCATCCACCACGGCATTGACACTGGAGCTGAAATCAAGCGATAGGTTTTTGGTCAGTTCCCAGTTTAAACTATAAAAACGATTGATAAAAAAACTCTTTTGAAACAGGGGATCGACTCCAGCGGTTGATAACTGGTCATTCCTGTTTTGCGTCTTCATATAAGTCCGGTCAAGGTCTATCCTGGCAGACATCATAGAGGGCATAAAATTGAAATTAATATCCTTGATGAGCTGGAGATATTTGTTGTCCAAGAAGTTTATTTCCTTAAATGGTTCTACGTTGATAGGTGTGGGTTGGAAATTGTAAGCCAGATTTCCTCGATAGGTTTCAAAGACGTAGCTCTCTGTCTGAATATTGCTTTGGATGACAGTTCCGTAAGCATAAGAAGCAGAGAAGTTTTCGAGGTCATAGATCCTATTGGTTTCTTTCTCGGGATTTCGGATCTTTCTGACGTTGTTCAAACTGAAATTTTTCCTTTTGGATTGATCGATCACCAAATTTTGGTAGGCTTCTTTTTCTTGACTGGTGCGGAATTTCCGCAAAGCAACCTCGAAAGGTACATCGGAGTTTAAAGGGTCATACTCCGGCGTCGTGCTGCTGTTTTCGAAGCTGATGTACAAGGGTATGCTTAATCCCAAGGCTTGGGGCAAGATTTTGTCCACATTGACATTAGCCGAGATGTCATACTGTGTGGAGGATTCCCTGGCCCTTTGCGAGAGCCGCGTTTCCAGGCCGCCAAAGCCAAAGGTATTGTGTCTGATGGAGGATGAGATCACCGCTACATCGGCAATTTGGGCGTTTAAACGAGCATTGGCCGCCCATCCAGAAGATTTGTTGAAATCTGTTACCCGTAGTTCGTTGGCCCAAATGCAGATGGACTTGCTTCCTGCGCCAGAGGTGCCGGGGTTTTTGATACCGATCATCATTCCTTGAATCTGGCTCAACTCCGGTCTACCCACCACCGTTACTTTGTACTGTCGGATCTGCTCAGAATAAGCAAGGTTTTGAGGATTGCGGTTGTTGTCCCTGGCGGATTTGACTCCCACTATTTCGTCAAAAGCAATATCAATTTCGTTTTCCAAAGGCCATATCTGGCGGGGATCACGGGTGCCCGTAGGGGTGAGGAACAAGGGGACCTCTATCTCATAATAGTTGTCGGTGTAATCTGTTCCCAATCTCAAAAAAGCAGTGATCTCCCCGTCTTGGGCATCTTGGCTTTCCGCATGCAGGAACATCTTGAGGCGGCCATACTGTACCAGATCCTGACTGATGTTTTTGAAAACCGCCCTCGCATCCCTTGCCTGGAGATTTTCCACACAAAGCCTCAGTGACTGCTCGTTCAATTGCCGTTCCACTGTAGATGTATTGTCCCTGTCCCTTTCAATGCCTGGAGGAAGTACATAAGGGCTTTGGCTTTCATTGCCTTGTCCGTTTTCTTCAATATTTACTACTCCCACAGTGAGATTGGAATTGTCGGGTTCTGGTATTTCGGACAATCCTCGTTGGAACAGCGATTCCTGAAATGTCCTCCATTGACTTCCCACCATTTGAAACTTCGCCATTCTCAATACGACGGGCTGTTCAAAATCAGTAAGGTAGGTTCTAATGAAGCGAATGGATTTAAAGCCAGATATTCCACCATAGGCTTGGTCAGGCTGTCTGACAGGTATCCTGAACAGGAACCACTTCACCTCTTCCCCGTTTTCATAATGTATGACCTGGTCGACAATGTTGTTTCTGCCCACTTGCATCTCGCTTGGCCGCAGATTAACCCGGTATTCATAGTAGCTTTCTAGCTCGTTGATGGTATTGTCGTTGTTCAAGTCCTCGTTGTCGGGGATGTTGGAGCCGGAGGGGGTGTAAGGTAAATTGGTGTTAGACGTAATGGGGGAATTTCCCTCCATGCCATTGAAGCGCTTATACCTTTCCAAAATCTTCACATTGTTTTGATCGTAATCTTCGTCCAGGTAGTATTTGAAATCATCGGCAGAGGGATCGGCAACAATTTGCTCCTTAGCAGTAGGGGAGACGTTCAACCTGTTGATGAATCTACTGGCAAAATACGTGTTTTCAGCGGCATTGCCCAAGCCGTCCAATCCCACATCTTGGTTGCTGCGAGCTTCGGGAGAATTGTCAAATGCCGGGGTTAAAAACTGTTGGGAACTCAATCTTCCCCATTCATTCTCTGTGACTTGGGAAGGGTCCCCGTCTGCTGGGAGACCGTTTTCAAAGGCGTGTCTGCTGTCCGACATTACATCTTCAGAAACATCTCCCAAATTAAATACAAGAGAACCCCCGGTAGTATTGTTTTGATTGAAGACCCCATCAAGTACCTTTCCGTTTTCCCCGGACAAGAAAGGATCCATCATCCAAAACTCGATATACTCGATGTTGTTTCTGTCGAAATCCACCTCCGACGTGATTGCCCTGGTGATTCCGCCGAAGTTTTGTTTCGGATCGGGCAACAACCCTGCTTGGGTAAGGTTGGGATTGTAATTGTACATGCCGCGTTCATGGGGGAAATAAGCCAGATCAAATAGTGTCTCCGGCAAATTTATATGTTCCCTTGAACGTCCTGGGAAAATCTCCTGGGGGCGGACTCTTCTCACATAATGGTTGGTTCTGTCTTCTTGGGTAAGATTGGAAGGTATAGCCCTGCTGGACTTGTCATAGAACACATTGTCAATATTGTACCAGGCCAGCCTTGCCCTGCGGTATGCCTTGCCAAGCCGGTCTTCTGTCTGGCTGCTTAGGTCATACCTGTCATTATCGGTAGCAGGGGTGGAGGCCAGCTTCCAGGTTTGAGGTGAACCTCCCAATGTAAACGGAATAATGGCTGATTCGAAATCATCGATATACGAAGCACCTTCTCCATTTACTTTGTTGGAAGTGCCAGGAATCAGGTGGGCAAACTCCCCGCTGAACTGAAACAGGGATGGCTCCTTGGTTTGGGTAAAGGGGAGTGCGTCGGCAAGCTTGGTAAGAAATATGGATTCATCGCTATAATTCACATCGAGTCCCCACAGGCTGTTCTTAAGTGTCTCGTTGCCGGTACTGATCCTGCTGATATTGGGTCGCTCGTTGAGGTAAAGAAAAGTCCCCCCTAGGGAGAAGTTTTCATTAAACATGTAATCCAGTCTTGTTCCCAACAGGCTTCTGGTTTGGAAGGAGACCAAGTCGGCTTTTTCGAAACTAATGCTGATTCTTTTCCCGGATTGGAGGATTCCCTCATTGATGATCACCACTCTTCCGATATTGTAGTCGACGGTAAAGTCTACGCCTTCGGTCAAGGGAATATTTCCCGCGGTAACCAATACAGAACCTTCGGAAATATTAAGGCCCGGAAGCATGATTTCAGATGAAGATCCGGCTGTCAGACTGCCCTTAAGAAAATATTTGTTGAGCCTGGTCACGAGTTCTGCATCTGCTTGCGTCGTCCGGTATAAAGTGTCAAAGACATATTTGTCAACCAGATTGGCTTCTGAAGCAAGAAAATTCTTTTGCAGGTTCTGTCCGAATGGTTCCAGAACAGGAAATATCAAAACGCCCAGCTCCGGAAGGATGGTCAAACCGGGCACAAAATCAAAATTGCCGTCCGGCTGTGGATCATTCTGGGGGTTTAATTGGTCCAGGTTCATCAGACGGATTAGGGGGAGGTCTTTCACGTTCTGGCCTTCCAAAAGGCTGGGGTTATCCATTCCTGTCCTGTCATCCCTGTAGATGACCTGTAATTGGAAGCCTTCTTTTTGAATTTGACTGGCATTGAAATTATAGATGTTTTTCATCATCAGATCCCAAGTTGGAAGCTGGGTGTTGATGCGGCCCGGCCTTAACATTTTTAGGAAAATAATGTCATTTTCAGATCTGTTTTGATAATCTTCTGAAAGCTCGCCTACCTTGTAAGATTGTCCGTTGTAGGTGTATTCATAGGAAACAGCGATTACCTCGTCGTTTTGGAGTTTTCTTGAAAGGGATAAGTAGCCCAACTGTCGATGAAAGGTGTATTCATTTTGATCCAGCTTACGTGCACCGTTGATCTGGTCAAAATCTGTCCCCTTTATCAGGTTCAGGTCATTGGCGATGGCAGTGGAGGCATTGTCATAAGGTCTAAAACCTGGATTGGAGGTAAGGTTGCTAAACAAGGAATTGGCGGCATTGGAGGCAGGAGCACTGGGATTTCCTGAGCCAATATTTGGGTTTTCAGGTTTATAAATCCGTTGTCCCTCACCGAGGTCCAAAAAAGCGGCAAAATTCCTTAATGTTTTCGTATTGTTAGCGCGGTTCATGATATACACTTCCACGCGGGTGATATTCACCCCTGACAAGACCTGCGGCAAACCTCTCAGCCAATTTTCGTAATTGTCCCGGAAGAAATGGCTGAGGAAAAAGTGCCTATTTTCATCATAATCAGAAGCCTGGATTTCAAAAGGTCGTCCTTGATTACCCCCTTCGATGACAATTTCGTCCCTTTGCCCTCTTTGGGTGGAGGCCACCGCCGTCATAAACAATTTGCCAAATTGAAGCTGCGTTTTGACCCCAAAAAGATTCTGTGCGCCTTGAATAAGGCTGTTCTGGATCGGCATGCTGACATTGCCTATCTCTATACTTTTAATAATATCCTCTTCAAATCCCGCGTATTCTACTTTAAGCTGATTTTGAAAGTCAAAAGAGTTGTTACTGTCAAAGTTGGCGCCGACCCTCATCTTCTGGCCCAAGGTCCCATTGACACTCATTTGGATTTGCTGGTTAAAATTAAAACCGCCGTTCTGCTGTTGGCGTATGGGGATAGAGGGATTGTCTATCCTCCTAAAAATTCCTCCAAAGTCCAAATTCACATTGCCGGTAGGCACGATATTGATTTCGTTGCCGCCAAAAATCCGGTCAAAGGTGGGGCTTAAAGTAATAGGGGGGATGAGTCCCCGTCCGCTCACGGCACTTTCGCCATCCATTCCCCGCGATCGGCTCCTCCAATATTCCTGTCTCAGCCGGAGTTCTTGGATTTTGGAGAAATCCTCAAACTCATAAGTATAACCAGGCTGTACGTCTCCCGAATCAAGTTCATCAGTGATCCGGTATTTGAAGGTAGAATCAAGCTCTACCGCAATCTTTGGGTCGGTGGGAGGTTTTGGTAAAAAAGGAGACGTATTTCTTAGAAAGGGATTCTGGTTTGGAAAAAGTGGATGGGTATTGAAATTGTCCCAAAGCAAAAACGAAGGCAAAGTTCTTCTTTTGCTTAAAGAATCAATATTGGGAATCGTATCGTTTGGGATGAGGTCACTGTCCTGCGCTACTGCTTCTTTTATGGAACCAAAAGGCACAATGAAAAGCAACAACAACAGGATTGTCGAGAGTTGGAATGACTTATCCTTAAAAATATATGAGTGTGCAAAGCTCAATTTGGTAACGGGTTAAGATGACTTTAAAGATGCCTTAATTAAATCTTCCAAGGAAATTTCGGCACCTGATTTTTTTATAATAGTTTCAATGTTCTTTTCAGCGGCCGCTTTGGTAAAGCCTAAAGTCATCAAGGCTTTTAACGCCTCCTGTTTTATCTTATTGTTGTTATTGATAAATCCAGTTACACCCTTGGAGGTGTCTTGGTAACTGTCTTTCTTGATCTTGTCCTTTAGTTCAAGGACGATTCGCTGTGCAGTCTTTGCACCTATGCCCTTTACTGACTGAATGGCTTGGTGATTTTCAGTGATAATGGCCTGTTCCAGTTCTTCCGAGCTAAGCGACGAAAGAACCATCAAGCCGGTGTTGGGACCTACCCCGCTTATGGAAATTAGATCCATAAACATTTTCTTCTCCATCTCTTCCTTAAATCCATAGAGGGTATGGCTGTCCTCTTTGACGCTCAAATAGGTGAGGAGCATGACCTGCTCCTCATCCTTGATTTTAGAATAAGTATTGAGTGAGATTTTGACCTGGTAACCCATCCCATTGATATCAATGATCACGTAGGTGGGGTCTTTGTAAGCCAATTTCCCCTTCAGATAAGCGATCATATCTGGTTAGGGGTTTGGGCATCCACTACAGCAATAGCGACCATGTTGACGATTTCCCTTACAGAGCTGCCCAATTGAAGCACGTGAACTGGTTTGTTCATTCCCATGAGGATGGGGCCTATGGCTTCTGAATTGCCTATTTCAGTCAAAAGCTTGTAAGCAATATTTCCAGATGCCAAATCTGGGAAGATCAACGTATTGGCCTTTTTGTTGGCCAACGCACTGAAGGGGTAATTTTCCTTTTGAAGTTTCTCATCAAGTGCCACATTAGCCTGCATTTCCCCTTCTATCACCAGGTGGGGATATTTTGCTTTCGCCTTAGCGGTAGCAAGAGCGGTCTTAGTAGGGACATCCCCTTTGGCAGAGCCAAAATTCGAATAGGATAAAACAGCTATTCTAGGCTCCAGATCAAAAAAGCTGACTCCTTTGGCCGTTAACCCAATAATTCCCACCAGTTGGTCGGCAGTAGGATTTACATTGACAGTGGTGTCAGCAAAGAAATAGGGCCCCTTATTTGAATTCATGATATACATACCAGCTACTCGATCCACCCCTTCTTGTACGCCGATCACGTGCAATGCCGGCAGGATAGTGCGGGGGTAATCTTTGGTTAACCCGGAGATCAGCGCATCTGCATCTCCCAATTCCACCATCATAGCGCCAAAATAGTTTCTGTCACGCATCAGCTTTTTGGCTTCAAAAGGAATTATGCCTTTTCTTTTTCGCTTCTCGTAAAGCTCTTGGCCGTAAATTTCCAGTTTTTCATCCTCTTCAAAGGGGTCTATAATGGTCGCCTCGCGGAGATCCAAGGAATGTTCCTCGATTAAGGCCTGGATTTTTGCTCTGTTCCCCAGCAGGATGGGTATGCCTATTTTTTCATCCTGTATGAGTTGGGCAGCCTTTAATATCCTTCTGTTGTCCGCCTCGGCAAACACGACGCGTTTGGGGTCTTTTTTAGCCCGTGAAATGACCCTTGACATCAGCCTTTGGTCGATGCCGATCCTTTCCTGGAGCTCTATTTCATAGGCGTCCCAGTCCGTAATCGGCTGCCGGGCCACCCCTGACTCCATGGCGGCTTTGGCCACGGCAGGAGCAATAGTGGTAATTAGTCTTGGATCCAGTGGTTTGGGGATGAGGTAATCCCTTCCAAAACCTAACTTGCTGTCTCCATAGGCTTTATTCACGATGTCTGGCACGGACTCTTTGGCCAACTTGGCGATGGCTTTGGCGGCGGCCAACTTCATTTCCTCATTGATGGCAGTAGCCCGTACATCCATTGCCCCTCTGAAGATATAGGGAAAGCCGATCACGTTGTTCACTTGGTTGGGATAGTCTGATCTTCCGGTCGCCATGATCAGATCTTCCCTGGCGGTGGTAGCCAGTTCGTAGCTGATTTCGGGATCCGGGTTAGCCAAGGCGAACACCAATGGGTCCCTAGCCATTAACCTCACCTGATCCTGTGTTACGGTATTGGCGGCAGAAAGTCCCAGAAAGACATCTGCGCCTGTCATCGCTTCAGTCAACGTGTGGATATCCCGATGGGTAGCCAATGCTTGTCTGTTGACTTCCATATCCTCTCTGTCCGCTCTGACCACACCTTCTTTGTCACAGATGACTATATTCTCCTTTTTTACTCCCAAGCTCATATAGAAAAAAGTACAGGAAATGGCAGCAGCGCCTGCCCCGTTTACAACAAGCTTGATATCTTCTATTTTTTTATCTATAATTTCAAGGGCATTCAATAACGCGGCTCCTGAAATGATGGCCGTCCCGTGCTGGTCATCGTGCATGACAGGGATGGTCATGTCCCTTTTCAGGGTCTGCTCTATCACAAAACATTCCGGAGCCTTAATATCCTCCAGGTTGATGCCGCCAAAAGTCGGTTCCAAAGATTTGATAATATTAATCAACTTCTCCGGATCTTTTTCATCGATTTCAAGATCAAAAACATCAATGCCAGCAAATTTTTTGAAGAGGACGCCCTTTCCTTCCATGACCGGCTTGGATGCATCTGGGCCTATATCGCCCAATCCCAAGACAGCGGTTCCGTTAGAAATCACTGCGATCAAATTTCCTTTTGCGGTATATTTGTAAGCCGCTTCCTTATCAGCATGGATTTCCTTGCAGGGCTCTGCCACGCCGGGGGAATAAGCCAATGCGAGGTCTAGCTGGCTGGAAAGCGGTTTGGTGGGTATGACTTCTATTTTACCCGGTTTTTCCTGGGTGTGGTAATTAAGTGCATCTTCTCTTCTGATTTTAATCGCCATAAGTGTTTGTAATAATTTATTAATTCTCCGGCTTTGTTTGGGCTTTGGTAAACTCGGTGGCTAGAAGAATCGTTTCGATCTCCCGCAGGGAGGCCCGATGGGCTTCATTGGGGTAGTAAACAAATCCTTCCATATAATAGAGTTTTCCTGATTCTTTGTCAACTACCGTGTAGGAAAGGAAAGAGCCTCCCATACTTAGGTTATGGGTCCTCCATTGGCTCCTTAACTCTATGGCATAGTTACCGTCGATGTTGATGTTCCTGAATGAAGGAACCGACTGTTGTTGGGTTTCTATATAGCTGTTTGAAATTGCCGGATCACCAAAAATCCTGCTTTTCGTTATTTGGTCCCTCAAACGGATGATGTTATCTGGGAATACCTGTTCTTCAGAGAGGTAATCTGTTTGATAGAAGAAGAGGCTTATATCCGCACGATTTGTAGTGGGGGTCGGTTGGCGCAACCATATAAAACTTTCGTCTTCTTGTACAAATTGATATGAGGCAGGAACATTGATTCCTATCCCGAATTTTTCCATCCCTTTGACATGTATGGCAGAGTTTTTTCGACTGAGTATGCCCTTCCCAAGCCGTTCCCTTTCCCTCACTTCATACAGATTCTGGATTTTGTCTTTATTGGCTTTTAGATTTTGAATGAGTTGTTCTTCGTTGCGGCCAAAGAGGTAAAGGACTTCCTGTCCTATCGCAAATTCATTTTCGTTTCTTAACATAAAGACGGAAGAGTCACTTCTGACCTTCTCCTTCGAGGATTCGCTGAATTGTGCATTGATGGATTGGCTCCCGGGGTTTTTATCATCGAATGTGGTTACATAGACGATATTGGTGGCGGTTCGGAGTACCCTATTCATGGCGCGTGGATCCACCCTTCGGAGGTTGAAGATCTTTTCTTGCCGCTCAAGACCCCGTATATCTTCTTCAAAAATAGCCCTTACCGCATCGCCAACAGGCCCTTGATATTTTGCGGAATCAATAACCAAGATAATTTCGCCAATTTCGCCCCTAGCCCGGGGTTTGGTAGAATCCGCTTGTTCCTCATTATTTTCCCCACAGCCGATCAAAGCAAGGAGAAATAAAAACGATAACAAAGGAAATATTTTTCTTGTAGACATAATATTGATGTTAATGATGTGAGCCTTCAATTTATAAATTTAATCCCCGAATAAAAATGAAAATTAAATATTTAGTTCACAAGAGCTCAGCCAATAATCAATCTCTGTCCTGGCTTGATCTGATTGTTGTTTAAATTGTTAAGCTTTTTAAGCTGATCAATCGTCACGCCTTCCATTTTTCGGGAAATAAGCCAAAGGGAATCACCTGGCTGCACGGTGTAGACCTTATTGTTGGACTGATTGGGGCTGATTGTTTCCGTAGTGTTTGAGGCAATGGTGTTGGCTAAATCAGTAGTTTCAGCGTAAATGGATAGGTTCTGACCGACTTTGATCATATTCGAACTTAAGGAGTTCCATTTTTTGAGGTTTTCGACCGTAGTGTTATGTTTTTGAGCAATAGTGCCCAACGCATCTCCCGACCGTACCCTATAGATAATCCTATTGGTTGATTGGGAGAAAGGTTCTTCAACTATCTCCACATTCTCAGCAAGCAGTACATTGGATGTAAGGCTCAGCGAATCGATGATCCAGTCTTTGTTCTCCGCCAAAAACAAGGCTTTTGTTTTTGGGATTCTCAAGGCATGGTGCGCATGAGATTGTGGGATGTGACGTTTTAAAACGGATGGGTTCAATTCCTCCAAATCCTCAATGCAGATTCCAGCAATTTTGGAAAAATGTTCCAAATCAAGTTTAGTGTCCAATTTTACCTTTTCGTGCGCCAAAGGAAAGGCAGGATTCTCCAGTACGATATTGTGCTCTTCTGCATATCGTAGTACATACATAATGGCTTGGAATTGGGGGATATAACTTCTGGTCTCTCGGGGCAGGTAATTATAGATTCCCCAGAAGGTCTTTTTGCCACCTGATCGCCGAATTGCTTTCCTCACATTTCCCGGGCCACAATTATAAGCGGCCAAAGCTACTTCCCAGTCGCCAAACATCCTGTGGAGGGCCTTCAGATACTTGACGGCTGCTTCAGTGGCCAATTCAGGATCCATTCGGTCATCCATGTAATTGTTGACGTAGAGTTTATATTCCCTTCCGGTAGCGGGCATGAATTGCCATAAGCCCATTGCTCCTACCCGGGATACGGCCCTGGGGTTCAAGCCGGATTCTATGATCGCCAAATATTTAATATCATCCGGCATGCCATGTCGGGCCAGCGCTTCTTCAAACAGGGGTAAATAAGTGTCTTTCCTCTCCAGGATCATTTTAGAATAAGCCCGGTTTCTGACAGTAAAATAATTAATAAACGAAAAAATAGTTTCATTCAACTCGAAGGGCATTTCCGTAGACATGGCATTCACCCGTCTGTTTACCTCGTCGTACGTAAAATCTGGGATGTGTTCGTAGTCGTACTGGGGCAGGATGAACGCTTCATCTGCCTGGTGTACGTCCAAAATCTCCATCAACTCCTGGCCATGAGAAAAGTAAATCAACAAAAAATTTAGAGAGAGGGTCAAGAAAACGGTTTGAGTCAATTTTTTCATGGCCAGGGTAATTTGGAGTTAATGATGCGATTCCATTAAATAATTGGCAAATGCATAAAGATCAGCTTCCTTAAATGAATTTGCCATTATCTGTAGCCCGATGGGAAGGCCATCTTTGTCTTCTCCATTAGGTATAGAGATGGAGGGTACTCCAGAAACCGATGCCTGTACCGTAAACAAGTCTTCCAGGTACATGGCAACAGGATCGTTGGAATGTTCTCCAAATTTGAACGCCGTCGAAGGTGTTGTTGGCATGATAATATAGTCAAATTTGGTCAGCAAATCCTCCGTAAACTCTTTTATCAACTTCCTCACCTTTTGGGCCTTGGTAAAATACGCATCATAGTAGCTGGCACTCAGCACAAAGGTACCCAGCATGATCCTTCTCTTTACTTCCTCCCCAAATCCTTCTGCCCTGGTCAGCTTGTACATGCTTTCCAGATTGTGGGCATTTGGCGTCCGGTAGCCGAATTTCACTCCGTCAAATCTTGAAAGGTTGGAGCTGGCTTCAGCCGTAGTCAATATATAGTAAGTGGGCAAGACATATTCCAAAAGCGGGAAATCTACTTCTTCCACCTGATGTCCCTCTTGCCTCAACTGTTCCAGAACCTTTAATGTATTGGTTTTGATGTCTTCCTGCAATGAGTCGGAGTGGAGGGTCTCCTTAAGATAAGCTACTTTTACCGGCTTGCCAAAATGCAAAAGTTCACTGTAATTGGGGACGGGCTTTTTAGAGACCGTGCTGTCATAATCATCGGGCCCAGCCATAACTTCCATCACCAGTGCGTTGTCCTTCACATTGGTCGAAAAAACACCAATGGTGTCAAAAGAAGAGGCATATGCAATCAAGCCGTAACGCGACACCCGGGAATAGGTCGGTTTAATTCCAACTATCCCCGTAAAGGCGGCTGGTTGTCTTACAGATCCCCCGGTATCAGTCCCCAGGGAGACTGTGCAGAGTCCTGCTTGGACAGCTACTGCTGATCCGCCCGATGAACCTCCCGGTACTCTTGATTCATCTATGGCATTGAGTACCTTTCCATGAACCGAGTTTTCGTTTGAGGAACCCATGCCGAACTCGTCACAGTTTAACCTGCCAATAATTATGGCATCTTCGTCGATCAGTTTTTGCACCGCCGTCGCGGTAAACTGCGACTCAAATCCTTCAAGGATCTTGCTGGAGGAGTTGACTTGGTGGCCTTCATAGCAAAGGACATCCTTGATGCCGATCACCATTCCGGCCAATTTGCCGGCTTTGCCTGATGCTATTTTTGAATCTATAATCTCCGCCTGCGCTAAAGCGGCGTGGGTATAAACTTCAACGAAGGCGTTTAAATGTGCCTTCGTTTGAATGTTGTTGAGATAATAATTGACAATTGCTTTACAATCTATATCATTATTCGCAATTGCTTTTTTGATATCGTCAAATGAATGGAAACTACTCAATGTAAGAGATTTTAGTGTTCTTTCTTTTTGTCTTTAAGTCCTTCCTCCAAATCATCCTGAATTTCTTTGGTTGCGTCCTTGAATTCTCTGATTCCTCTTCCCAATCCTCTTGCTAATTCAGGGATTCTTTTAGCACCAAATAAGAGTATGATCACCAAGATGATGAGCACCAAGGATCCTCCTCCTATATTTTGAATGAAACCCAATGTATTCATAATAAGCTTGTTTTGGTTTTGTTAATGTTACAAATATATCACTGTGCTTTTTTAACGCAAAGGAAAGATACAGAGTTATTTTCCCTTTTTTTTCAAATATAAGGATTAATAATGATTTCTGGCTTATTTTCTCGAGAGCCAAACAGAGGGGTCCATCACCTCTAGTCCCTTCCATGTCTGGAAGTGGACTTCGGCAATTCCGTCTTTATTGGTGTAGACCGTTCCTATAGGCGTAATGGCACTTACCTGCTGCCCCGATTTGACTGTGATCGTTTTTAATCGGCTGTACATGGTGTAATATTCCCCATGTCTGATAATAACGGTTCCCCCCATACCGGGGACAGTCGTGATCTTTGTCACTGTCCCGCTGAAGACCGAGCGGACAACTTCATCCGAGTTGGTCTGAATATCCACGCCATCATTGGTTTCCGTGATTCCCCTGAGGGTAGGGTGGGGGTGTGTACCGTACCGTTTGCTGATAAAACCACTGGCTACCGGCCATGGGATCCTTCCTTTATTTCCCGCAAAGGAACTCGACAATGCTGCCCCTTCGGGCGTGAGTGGGATCTTGCTTCCCGGTGCGGTGGTTGTAGTTTTGGTATTGGTTTTCTTTGCGTCAGCTTTTGCTAAGCGTATTTCTTCTTCGATGACCATAGTAATCAGTCGGTTCAGCTGTTCTTGTTGTTTTTTTGTTGCCGCTATCTCCTTCTTCAGTTCTTCTTCTTTTTGGGAAAGGGTTTTGACAATACCCTGCTGCTCGTTTTTAAGCTGATCAAGCTCTTGTTTTTGCAGTTGTTCCTGCTTGATGACCAATTGCTTTTCGCCTCTTTTGTCTTCCAGCAGCTTTCTTTGGTCTTCAAGTGCCAGATTCACTCTTTCAATTTCAGCCACTTGTTTTTTTCTCGCATCGCTGTATTGTTTGAGGTACCTTAGCCTCATGTAAAATTGCTTAAAGGTGGCAGAGCTGAAAATAAACGTCATGATTGTCACCCCACTGTTTAACTTGTAGGATACATAGATCATGTTGCCGTATTCTTCTTTGAGCGTCTTAAGGTCGTTTTCCAATGACACGATCTTCGTTTCCGTCGCTTTGATTTCGTTGTCAATGAGGTTGACTTCCCTGTTGAGCGTGCTGATGTAGGAGATTCTGGTTTCCAATTGTTTGCTGACCAATTGAAGTTCTCCCAAGGTGTTTTTCTTCCGGGCAGAGGTCTGTTTCAAGATTTTGTCAAACTCTCCGAGCCTTTTTTGTACTTCTGCTTTTTCTTTTTCAAGCTGCGCCCTCGATTTTTTGGTTTGGGCATGACCTTCTTGAAGACAGGTGAAGAAAACCAGACATAGCAAGACAATAAAAAAGCAGGGGTTTACACTTTTCATTCCTTAAAAATTATAGGGAAAGGTAAGCGGTTCATCGCTGAGATCCACCTTGCTGACTTCAAGGTTTACCACAGTTTTGGATTTCGGGTTGTTGGGAAGGTTGAGGAGCATCTCTATAAGGACCTTATGGGCAAAAGGCTGGTTGTTCACATCACTGAATTCCGGATAGACCGCAGATATTTTTCCGGAGTTCTCTTCCGAAACACTCTCCATTTTCGTCACTTTGCCATGTTGGGTTCCAATGCTGGACTTGTACCGGACGTTGTCTCTCTGTTGGTAAAGTTCAAATGCCTTCCCTACCCGAATTAACCTGTCCCTATAAGATATTTCATGCGGGACATTGCCAAACAGTATGTTTTGAAATAAGGGGAGGCTCAGTTTGATCCCATAACTTTCTTCAAACTGTGCAAAAGTCATATTAAGATCCTTTCCGTTGATGCGGTCTTTAATTTTTATCTCATCAGTGGTCACTATGCCCCTTGCGGCTTCGATACCAAGCCCAGGAGTAAGGCTAAACCAAATGATACTGTCTTTTTTCGCACGGATATTTAAGGTACCCTTGGTGGTACTGCCGTTTTGCTCCTCCAGGGCTATCCTCGATCTAGAGCTTAAATAATTGAATTCAAAATAAGCAGGTTCGAACTCGTCCATGATCTCATCTGATGTGTAAAGAACAGATTTCTTTGCGCATCCGGAGGCGAGTATTGCTAGAAGAACAAAAGCAAAAAGAAGGCGGTTATTCATAATATTGCTGGTCCTTGATTTTTTTGTCCAGAAACGTAGAAGCATCTTCCAGGCCTTGGGCCTTTTTCCAATAATCCAAAGCTTCTTTCTTATTTCCTAATTTAAAAAGAATATCGCCATAATGTTCATACATGACACCGCTGGGAACCGTTTGGTTTTCCAATGCCTTTCTCATGTATTGGCCAGCCATCTCATACTCCTGTAATTGGAACAATACCCAGGCGTGCGTGTCTAAGTAAGTGGCATTGGTGGGGAATTTCGCCACCAGCTTTCCGGACATACTTTTCGCTCTCTCCAAATTTACCTTATCCAAGGACAGGAAATAAGCATAATTATTAAGGATATGGTCATTGTCGGGGCTTAGGGCCAAAACCTTTTCATAAGCCTCATAGGCCTCCTCTTTTTTATCTAAGGAATGGTAAGCATCTCCCAGCTGTCCTCCAGCCAAAACAGCCAACTGTTTATTGGCTCCCTTGTTCAACTCCAGGGCTTTGTTGAGGGAATTAGCGGCCTCCTGGAATTTTTTTTGGGCCAATTTACTCGTGCCGTCAAAAAACCAAAATTCTGCCTTTGCAGGAAATTCATCAATGGCCATGATGGTGTATTTTTCAATTTCCGCAAAATCCTCGCCCAACTCAAACATCAAGCTGACGGAGTTTTGAAGTACCTGTTCATTGTTGGGATTGATTTCCAAAGATCGTTTGTAATAATCCAAAGCGCCGGTCTTATTTTGGGCGAATAGTTCCCTATCCCCCAAGACGGTGAGTACGGTCGCGTCATTGGGGTGGTGGTCCAACAGGAAGGTACTAAGTTGATCCAAGAGGGCTTCCCTTCTTTGGCTTTTTGTTTCTCCAAGAATGTCAGCAAAGGCCTTGGCTTTGACTTCTCCAGCCAAATCAGGATTGGAAAAGGCGTTGAGCAAATAAGTTTGGGCCGTCTCCAATTCCCGTTTCTCTTTATACAGCGTGTAACTCGCCAACTGGAGGTCGGGTTGGTTCGGGTAGGTTTCTAGCGATCCCAAGACCACCTCAAGGGCCTCGTCCGTTTTGCCATTGTTGAACAGCATCTCCACTTGGGCGAGGACATATTGGGAATGGCCTGGGTGGGCTTCGATCAATTTATTGCCCTCCTTTATGGCACTTGCCAGATCGTTTTTCTGAAGGTAGATTTTTTGTTTTTGGAACGAAAGCTGCGCCACAACCCCATAATACTCTTCAGCCCTGTCCAGCGCTTCCAGTGCTTTATCGAAGTCTTTGGAAGCCAGGTAGAGAGAGGCCAATTCCAAGATATATTGCTGGTTGTCCTCGGAATTTTCCATGAGGGAGTTTAGGACCTCCGCTGCCAACGCTGGTTTCTTCTGCTTGCTATAGACCTCTGCAGTCAGCAGGTGGTAATATTTGTTTTCAGGATCAGCTTCAACGGCTTTTTCCGCATATTTAAGCGCTTCTTCGGTTTGGTTGGCACGGTTAAGGATTTCCGCAATCTTAAAATTAATGGCGCCGGATTCAGGCTTTTGCTCCAAGGCTTTGCCGAAATAAAAATAAGCCTTCTCATACTCTTCCAACATCAGGAACCTTTGCCCCTCTATAAACAGCCTATCCGCTTGGGCTTGTTGGTGCTGGGCTTTCCTTTCCTTTTTCGACAGAAGGTCTTGGGAATAAGCACTATTGAGGCCCGTAAAGCCCAAAAGTATTGCTCCCAGTAAAGTTATAGACCAGTTTTTAGATTTTATATTCATAAGTATGCTACCACAAAGACTATTGCCCTCCGTCAGGCACCACCAAAAGATCTTGACGCAATTCCCGTCTATCCCAGGCTTTTTCAGTGGCATTTAAGCAGTGATTATCCCCTTCGTCTGTGAACCTGGGGAAATGCGGCCTTCTTTTGACCCTGCATTGGTACAAATTTAATAACGTTTTGGTTCCGTACTTATTGGCTTACAGTTTCCCCGTACTGCCATAGCCGCCAGCGCCCCTTTCGGTCTGCGAAAGGTCCAAAACTTCCTCCCACTGGATTTGCTCATGCCTGGCGATGACCATTTGGGCGATTCTTTCCCCGTCATTGATCGTAAAGACTTCCTTGCTTAAGTTGACCAGAAGCACTTTTATTTCTCCTCTATAATCCGCATCTATGGTTCCCGGGCTGTTGAGGACCGATATGCCGTGCTTGTAGGCCAGGCCACTTCTCGGGCGAACCTGTGCTTCATGTCCTTCAGGTAGTTCTAAGTAGAGACCTGTTCCAATCAATTTCCTTTCCAAGGGAGCAATTTCCACAGGACTCTCCAGATTGGCCCGAAGATCCAAACCTGCGGAAAGAAGCGTCTGATAAGCTGGCAATGGGTGTTTGGACTGGTTAATTACTTTTACTTGCATGGACATTTTTTGCGAAAATTGATTGAAGGATCAAATATAATTCCTTTTTTTCCATTAAGACAATTATACCAGCATAAGCTATTGCAACTGCATTTTGGACGACGAACTCCCAAATCGGGTTCTCCAGCTCGATTCCAAAGCCCAAATAGCCTAAAAGAAATGCAAGGGATAGGTAAAATATCCCTCTGCCGGCCTGGTAAGGAACGGGATAATACTTCTGACCGATGACATAGCATATGACGCTCATGGCCATATACGACAATAAAGTACTCAAAGCGGCCCCCATAAATCCCAAAACGGGAATAAGGGTAAATACCACTACGAGGGTAATTGCTGCCCCAACTAAGGTGATGTACAGGCTGTACTTTGTTTTATCTGTAATCTTAAACCAAATGCTCAGGTTGTAATAAATGCCGAGGAAAAGGTAGCCCAGCAGCAAGACAGGGACAATACTTAGACCTTTTTCATACCCCTCGCCCCGCAAAAACAATGGTCCAATAATGTCCAGGTTGACAGTGACGGCCACCATCAATAAAGAGCAGAATAGGATGAACCAATGCATTACTTTTGCAAAAATGACTGGATTGTTTTTGTTGGTGGCCTGTTGGAAGAAAAAGGGCTCCGCAGCATATTTGAAAGCCTGGATGATCAGGTTCATCAAGATGGCGAGTCTGAAATTTGCGCCAAATACGCCTCCCGCTTCCCTTTTGCTGAGTCCCTCATAAAAGCCTTCGGGAAGGGCGTATTCGAAGAGTCCCCTTGAAAAAACCTCATTGGTAACACCCGCCAGTCCCATAAATAAAAGAGGAACGGCATAATGCCACATCGGTGTGAGGAACGCCTTGTCGACAACAAAAGTGAACTTTCCCGTCAGATAAAATACTAGCGGAAGAATGAGAGCATTGGCAAGCAGATTCGAAAGCAGGATGTAATCTACGCCCCAATGGGCTTGGTAAAATAATTGAATGGTAGGTTGAAGCGCAGGAAGAATTTCCCCCATATATACATGGTGGCAAAAGACGATAAAGAAAATATTGAAGCCGACATTGAGTCCAATGTTCAACAATTTGGTAAGGGCAAACGAAAGGGCTTTGCCCTCTACCCTTAGTTTGGCAAAGGGAATCGCCATGAGGGCATCGATGGTCAGGATAAGGGCTACCCACCTGAAAAGATGGGCCTTGCCGAAGTATCCCAGCAAGTCCGCCAAAGGAACTGCACTGATGTACAACAAGGCCCCCAGCGATAAGGAGGTGGTGATAATCAGTGACTGTACATTGCTATAGACTCTTCTCGGATCCAATCCCTTGCCGGTTGAAAAGCGGAAAAAGGCCGTTTCCATACCAAAGGTGAAAATGACATTGAAAAATGCAATAAAGGAATAGATAACGGTGAAGGCCCCCACATCTTCTTTAGGAAGATAACTGGTGTATATGGGGATGAGTAAAAAATTGATCGTCTTGCCTAGAATGCTACTGATGCCATAGATGGCCGTCTGGCCGGCTAATTTTTTAAGTTGACTCATGGGCAAAAAAATAAAGGGGACTTATTCCCCTTTAAAATTAGGTTTTCTCTTTTCAAGAAAGGCCGCTGTGCCTTCCAGATAGTCCTCGGATTTCACACATCGGGCAAAGCTATTGGCCTCAATCTGATAACCGTTTTCGCGGTCTTCATAGACAGAATTGATGCAATCCACGATCATACCAATGGCTAGGGGTGCCTTGGACATGATCTTGTGTAGAATTTCTTCCGCTTTGGCCATGGCCTCCTCCTTGGTCGGCAATACATGGTTGACCAACCTATAAACTTTGGCTTCCTCGGCTCCAATCATATCGCCGGTCATCAAAAGTTCACAGGACTTACCTTTTCCAATGATGCGGGTTAGCCTCTGGGTGCCCCCATAGCCGGGGATAATACCCAAGTTGACTTCTGGCTGCCCAAACATGGCATTGGCAGAAGCAATACGGATATGGCAGGCCATGGCAAGTTCGCATCCGCCGCCCAGGGCATAGCCGTTGATTACCGCGATTACCGGCTTGTGGCAAGTTTCTATGAGGTCAAAGATTTCTTGGCCGCTTTCGGAGAATTTCCGCGCGTTAAGTTCATTGAGTTCCGAAATTTCATTGATGTCAGCCCCGGCGGCAAAAGATTTTTCGCCTGCTCCCGTTAATATGACCCCACGGATGGACTTGTTGTCATTTACTTCGTTGAAGATATTTTTGATCTCCTGTAGGGTCCTAAAATCCAAAGCGTTGAGCTTGGGTTCTCTGTTGATGGTGAGATAAAGTATTCCATCCTTGTTTTCTGAAAGAATATTTCTTGATTCAGCCATTCTTGATCGTCCTTGTTAAGGTTCAAATATACACGTACGGTAGCCAATCACAAAGTATTAGGGGTAAATTCATTTATCAAGAAGGTAGAATGTTATTTGAATACAGTTATTTGCCGGTTGGCCTGAGTGAACAAATGACCTGTTCTGCGCCCTAATTCTCTTTCCCAAATTTTCCGTACTTTTGTAGAGGTTAATATTTGTTCATAAAAAACGAGAGATATGTCTTCCAAAAGAAAAATAACCGTTGCCTATGGCGATGGTATCGGTCCCGAAATCATGAAAGCCACCCTGGACATTCTTCAAGCGGCAGGTGCGCAGATTGAGCCGGACGTCATAGAGATAGGGGAGCAGGTTTATCTAAAAGGGATCAGCTCTGGGATTGAGGAAAGGACTTGGGATTCGTTGAGGGAGACTAAGGTTTTTTTGAAATCTCCCATCACTACCCCCCAGGGAGGTGGGTTCAAAAGCCTCAATGTTACCACCCGCAAGACGCTGGGCTTGTTTGCCAATGTTAGGCCCTGCAAGGCTTACTCGCCTTTCGTTAAGACCCACTACCCGAAGACCGACCTGGTGATCATCCGGGAAAATGAGGAGGATCTATACGCGGGGATTGAACATCGCCAGACCGAGGAAGTGTATCAGTGCCTTAAATTGATCTCCAGGCCTGGGAGTGAGAAAATCATTCGGTATGCCTTTGAATATGCCCGAAAATACAACCGGAAGAAGGTCACTTGCATGACCAAGGACAATATTATGAAGTTGGCCGATGGCCTATTCCATAAAGTTTTCAATGAGGTAGCCTTGGAATATCCTGATATCCAGACAGACCATAAAATCATAGATATCGGCGCGGCTTTGATCGCCGAAAGACCTGAGATATTTGATGTAATCGTCACGTTAAACCTATATGGGGATATTATCTCCGACATTGCCGCACAGGTCACTGGATCAGTTGGCTTGGGCGGATCCTCCAACGTAGGGGAAGAAGTGGCTATGTTCGAAGCCATTCACGGATCCGCTCCTGATATTGCAGGCCAGGATCTGGCGAATCCCTCCGGCTTGCTGAATGGGGCAATCATGATGCTGGTCCATATTGGGCAGCCAGAGGTAGCGGAAAAAATCAGCAATGCATGGATGAAAACCTTGGAAGACGGGATTCACACAGGCGATATTTTTCAGGAGAATATCTCCAGCCGCAAAGTGGGGACCCAGGAATTCGCCCAAGCGGTCATCGAAAGGCTGGGCCAAGAACCCAGTAAGATGAAGCCCGCAAAATTCCTTCGCCAAACCGGCGACGATACTTCCGGAGCCATCCGTTTAAAAGAATGGCCTGCAACTGTCAAGGAGCTGATTGGTTTAGATGTATTTATTGATTGGAAAGAAGGTAGCCGGGATGCCAATGTAATGGGGGACAGGCTTAAAGCAGTGAATGCGGATGGCCTGAAGATGCAGCTGATCACCAACAGGGGTGTAAAGGTGTATCCTGAAGGAATGCCGGAAACCTTTTGTTCGGACCATTGGCGGGTCAGGTTTTTCAATGCAGAGGAGTCGGCTATAACCCATTCGCAGGTCCTTGAAGTGCTGAAGCAGGTGCAGGAGCTGGGCTTTGACTTTATCAAAACTGAAAACCTTTACACCTTTGACGGTGAACGAGGATTCTCATTGGCACAAGGGGAATAGAAGCACAAGAACAAAAACAACATCGGACAGGATTTGGAAGGAAGGCTCAGGTACCAGCGTTGGTGCTGGAGCCTTGCCTCAAATTCGTTTCCTTCCGTAAATGGATTATAGAGATTTAATATCCGGCAATTGATCTCCTGTAATCTAGGCGAATAGAGGCAGAGGCCTTAAAAAGATCTAGGTCTATATACAAAAAAAAGCTCCCCAGGATTTTCCTGGGGAGCTTTTTTTTGTAGTATCTATCTTTTTTTATTGAGCCGCTTTGGCTTTTCTTGTTCTCTCTCCTTCGTCCAGATAAATTTTTCTCATCCTCATGCTTTTAGGCGTGATTTCAAGGTATTCATCTTTTTGGATATACTCCATGCCTTCTTCCAAAGAAAATTTCTTTGCCGGGGCAATTTTAGTGTTGGTATCAGAACCGGAAGCCCTCATGTTGGTCAATTGCTTGCCTTTTTGGACATTGACTACCAAGTCATTGTCGCGGGAGTGTTCACCGATTACCTGTCCGGTGTAGAGTTCTTCTCCCGGATCAACGAAGAATACCCCTCTGTCCTGCAATTTATCGATAGAGTAAGCCGTACAAGGGCCGTTCTCCATAGAGATCAAAGAGCCGTTAATCCTGCCTTGGATATTGCCTTTAAAAGGCTCGTATGCAGAAAACCGGTGGTTCATGATGGCTTCACCTTGTGTCGCTGTCAACACGTTGTTTCTTAACCCGATCAAACCTCTTGAAGGAATACGGAACTCGAGGTGTTGAAGATCGCCTTTTGGTTCCATTACGAGCAATTCTCCTTTTTTCTGCGTGGCCAATTCAATGACCTTTCCAGCGGTAGCTTCAGGAACGTCTACATAAAGCACTTCGATCGGCTCACATTTTACCCCGTCGATTTCTTTGAAGATAACCTGTGGCTGACCTACCTGCAATTCGTAGCCTTCCCTCCTCATGGTTTCTATCAAGATCGACAAGTGAAGAATCCCTCGTCCATAGACTAAGAACTTGTCCTCACTATCCGTGCTTTCCACTCTAAGGGCAAGATTTTTCTCCATTTCCTTAAAAAGCCGATCTCTCAAGTGTCGAGATGTTACGAATTTGCCTTCCCTGCCAAAAAATGGGGAGTTATTGATGGTAAAAAGCATATTCATGGTCGGCTCATCGATGTGTATCCTTTCGATAGCCTCGGGGTTCTCGAGATCAGCCAGCGTATCGCCGATTTCGAAATCCTCGATACCTGTTACTGCACAGATTTCACCAGCCTGTACTTCGGTCACCTTGTTTTTTCCCAATCCCTCAAAAACATGCAGTTCTTTGACACGTACCTTTTTGACCACATCGTCTGCCTTACACAGCGACATAAAAGCACCTTCTTTTATGGTGCCCCGGAGTACCCTTCCTATGGCGATCCTGCCTACAAAGCTGGAGTAATCCAAAGAAGTGATTTGCATCTGCGGAGTACCTTCTTCCTGCTTGGCAGCGGGAATATGTTCAACGATTGCATCTAAAAGGGGGAAAATACTATCAGTAGGGGTTTTCCAGTCAGGCCCCATCCAGTTTTGTTTGGCTGAACCGTACAAGGTCACGAAGTCGAGCTGCTCCTCGGTGGCGTCCAGGTTGAACATCAGGTCAAATACTGACTCATGTACTTCATCAGGACGACAGTTTTCTTTGTCCACTTTGTTGACAACGACGATGGGCTTTAGTCCCAGATCCAAGGCTTTGCCAAGGACAAAGCGTGTCTGGGGCATCGGACCCTCATAGGCATCCACCAAAAGGATAACCCCGTCGGCCATCTTCAGTACACGTTCCACTTCACCGCCGAAGTCGGCGTGGCCTGGCGTGTCGATGATATTTATTTTTACGTCTTTATATCGAACAGAAACGTTTTTAGAAAGGATGGTAATTCCCCTTTCTCTTTCCAGATCGTTGTTATCAAGGATTAGATCGTTGAATTGTTGGTTTTCACGGAAGACCTGTGAAGCATGAATGATTTTGTCCACGAGGGTGGTTTTTCCGTGGTCAACGTGTGCGATAATGGCGATGTTACGAATACTCTGCATGGTAAATTAAAATTGAGATGCAAAAGTACGAAGAAAATTTGGAAAAAATAAGTTGTTTGGAAGTTTGCTAAGTGTTTAATTTAAAAAGTAGCTTTTACTTTGTTTTTCTGCGTGTTTAGCCGTGAAAAACTAAGAATTAATCTTGTGCTTTTCCGTTTTCTCCGACATTGTGACATCACCCTCTTTTCTGATCTGCATTCGGTAATATACCAGGACCTCCTCAGCCCCTGCCGCAAGTACAGCCTCTTGTGCCTTTTTTGCGATCTCCATGAGCTGATCCTCAGGTCCCTCCATCACGGTTTCGAAGGGGGTTACCTCATATTTTACACCGGATTGTTTGATCACAGCAATGGCCTTGTCAACCAGGGAATAGGCGTCAAGGGTTTTGCTTTTTGGGACGATCTGGAGGCCTAAATTGATGCTTTTCATGGATAGATTCATTTGGGAGTAATCAGTATAGTTTTAGCACTTGATAATCAAACAACCTTGCAGCGGAGAGGGTTCAGCCAGGTGCTTAAGTGCATCCTCAGCAAGAGCAACAGGACGCTTTTTTGCCCGCATAGGAATAGAGGAATTGATGTCGGCGACGTATTTTCGTCTTATAGCCCGTCCTATTTTCTTCGAATTTTCCCCCTTTTGCCTTTTCCTTCCTCCTGTTTCTGATATACCAGAAAAGGCCGAATAATCTATGTTATTACCCCTACGGATTTGATGTCCTTTCTCCCTTCCTTGTGAAGTGTAGCCTGGGTCTCCTCTATCGTTTCGTCAGCTTGTCCACAATAACTGCTACGGCGCCGTCGCCGGTAATGTTTGTGGCGGTACCGAAACTGTCTTGGGCAAGATAAAGGGCAATCATCAGGGAAAGCAAGGTGTCATTGAATCCCAACATACTTTGGAGAAGCCCCAGTGCTGCCATAATAGCCCCTCCGGGCACCCCAGGTGCTGCCACCATGGTAACTCCTAGAGCGAGGATAAAGGGAAAGAAATCCATAAAAGAAGCTGCCATGCCGTTAATGGTCATGATGGCAAGGGCACAGGCGGTTATCGTTACGGTAGATCCGGATAGGTGGATGGTGGCACACAGGGGAATCACAAAATCAGCCACAAATCCCCGTACTCCCATCTTCTTTGTCTGTTCAAGCGTAACAGGGATAGTGGCTGCAGACGATTGTGTTCCCAGCGCCGTAAAATAGGCTGGCACCATCATCTTGATTAATGTGAAAGGATTTTTCCTGCTTAGCCCGCCTGCTATTAAGTATTGTAGCGTGATGATCAGCATTTGGAGAAGGATCACCAATAGGAAGACTTTAAAGAAGACACCGATTATCTCACCGACCTGCCCTGCAAAGGTCATGTTCGCAAAGATACCCATTACGTGAATGGGGAGCAGCGGGATGATAATGGCTGTAATAAGCTTTGAGATGATTTCTTGGAATTCATTCATCACCTTCTTAAGACCGTTTCCTTCAAGGGTAGATATACCGATGCCAAGGATAAAGGCCATCATCAAGGCAGACATTACGCCAAGTAAAGGAGGCATTTCGACGGTGAAAAGAGGTGACAGCAGGGCGTGTTCCGGATTGTCAGTATTGCCAATTGTCAATGAACCCGGCGTAAGAATATGTTTGAAAATAGCAGACCCCGTTCCATAGCTTAAAATTCCAGAAAAAGTAGTGAAGCCATAAGCGATACCTGCGGTTAGTGCGAGGGACTTTCCCGCCCCTTTGCCAAGATCTGCAATTCCAGGAACAATGAAACCCACGATAATCAGAGGGATGACAAAGCCCAAGAAATTACCAAAGAGCCCATTGAAGGTGGCTAAGATTTCGGTAAAGATCTGTGGTAGATATGCTCCTATTAAAATGCCCATAATAATGGCAATAACTAACCGGGGGAGGAGACCTATTTTTTTCATAAAATATACTTTAGACTGAACTAGCGCCAAAAGTACAAAGGCAGGGGGAGGGCGGAAAGGGAAAAATCATTTATTATAGAAACATGAAGAGAATGGACAGGATTTGGTCAGCCATAGGGGCACGAGCACGCGCTAGGCACTTCATCCCATGCCCCACTGTTTAATCAAAAGCCACAGGCTTATTTTTTCTTGAATAATTCCGAAATTGCTTTTCCGGCATCGTCAAACTTTTCCAGGTTGTTTAGCAGCGGGTTGAATATTTTTGTGCCTTGAAATTTTGAATAAGTGCCGGGATCCGGACCTTCCTGCATGGGATAGACCAGAACATAGTTGATGTTGGAAAAGTAGAGGTTAAGGTATTTAGGCATTTTCTTCATCTCGGGAGTGTAAGAAATTTCATTCTTTCTACTCATGACAATAATAAGGGCATCATCGCTTTTAAGATCTCTGGAGAGAATCAGAAAATCCTCCCAATCGGCGAATTCCACCATTTCCACTTCTATCGTGTGGTTTTTGTTTGCTTCTCTAATGTAGGAGAGGCTAGTCTCCGAGCCATAAAACACCAATGTAGCACCGGTATTTCGGCCGATGTTCCATATTCTTAACAACCAAAAAGGGAAGCCGATTTCCTGCTCAGCATTTGCCGGGATGATGATCATGTATCTCTTTACCGTATTGAGCGGCTGTACGTTTCGGTAGATAAGCGTGGTAACATTACACCGGGAAAGAATGCCTTCGGTCAACTTGCCCAAAAATGAGCCCGTGAGGCTTTTTTGGTTATGCAGGCCCAAAATGATATCCGATATTTTATTTTCCTTAACTACATTGGTGATCCCATTGCTAATGTCAGAATCATAACGAATGAGTTCGGTCAATATGTTGTCTGTAGCCGAAGCGCTTACACTGGCTTTTTCCAGAATTTTCCGGGCTGCCCGCTCCTTGGCGGCATCACCCGTTTCCGTGGGGATGATGTTAAGTGCCACGAGCGAATTTTTGTTGCTCTGGGTCTTGACGGTCACCCCTAGGTTGATTAATTCTTCCACGTTTTCTGGATAATTGACAGGAATAAGGATTTTTTCTACGTCCTCGGGATTTTCCTCGTCAGTCCTTCCGTCCATTTCTTCCATTGCAATTTTGGTAGCGCCTCTTTGAGCCACAAAGGAAGCAACGGTACAGGTGACCAGGATCATAAGGATAGACCCATTCAATACGCTTTCATTGAGCAGTCTTATGGGTTCCCCATCAGGTGTTTCGCCCAAGATAATGTTGTAGCCCACCAAGACCGCAGCCAAGGTGGCAGCGGCTTGGGCATTGCTCAAGCCGAAAATCACGTCACGTTGTGCCGGGGAAAAACTAAAGAGTTTCTGGGTGGCGAAGGCAGCAAGGAATTTTGCCAGCAGCGCCACTGAAGTCATCACCACAGCAACATACAGCGTATTGAGATCCAAAAAGAAGACTCTCAGGTCCACCAACATGCCCACTCCAATCAGAAAGAAGGGAATGAAAAGTGCATTTCCGACGAATTCGATCCGGTTCATCAAGGGGGAGGTGTGGGGGATCAGCCTATTTAAGGCAAGACCAGCCAAAAATGCCCCAATTATGGCTTCAATTCCTGCTGCCTCCGCCAAAAATGCTCCTAAAAAAACCAAGGCTAACACAAAGATATACTGGGAGATACTGTCTTCGTACTTTTTGAAAAACCACCTTCCCAATAGTGGAAAAATAAGGGTTACGACCAGTCCGAAAACAATAACAGACACACCCAATCTGATCCAAAAGGCATTGTTGATTTCTCCTGTAGACATTCCTGAAATCACCGCCAATACCAACAAGGCCAAGGTATCGGTGATCATTGTTCCCCCCACGGTGATATTGACTGCTTTGTTTTTGGCGATACCCAATTTGCTGACAATGGGGTAAGCGATCAAGGTATGTGAGGCCAACAAACTGGCCAGTAGGATTGAGGTGATGAGATTGAATTCCAATAGGAAAAATCCAGCCAGAGAGCCCAGAATCATCGGAATGGTAAAGGTAATCAACCCAAACAAAATGCTTTTATTCTTGTTCTTTTTGAAATCCCCCAAATCGATCTCCAATCCCGCCAAAAACATCAGGTATAACAAACCCACGGTTCCGAAAAGCACCACACTGCTGTCTCTTTCCATCAAATGAAACCCATAAGGCCCAATTACTGCTCCCGCAATGATCAATCCGATCAATTGGGGAATCTTAAATCTGTTAAGTAGCAGCGGTGCAAAAAGGATGATAAACAGGATGAGGGAAAATATGAGAACAGGGTTGTCCAGGGGAAGGGAGAAATGCAGATCGGCCAATAAAATCATAAGACTAGTTTGAGGTTCAGATGATGGATAATATCACAGGTTTATGCATGGGACAAACGCCGAAGTGTTTTCAGTCGCCGCGCATTTAGTGGTTAACGGTTGTCGGGTGTTGGGGGTTTTATCAGTTGCTGAGGCATCCGCGCGACCACGGTTGCACGGTACCCTGTCCCCCAGATATGTTAAAACCGTTCGTCCAAGTTGTGTTGGAAAAATACCCCATAAATAAAAAAAGCCCGATGATACGGGCTTTTTTTTACTTTATAATAGAAGAATTACCCAATGGATATTCTCTTGAAATCAACTACTGTCAGTCCCTTGTTTACACTGTCAAGGTATTGGGCAACAGTCTGTGCGTTATCCTTAACAAAGGTCTGGCTTAACAGCGTATTTTCTTTGTAGAATTTGTTCAGCTTGCCCAGGGCGATTTTTTCAAGCATTTCCTCTGGTTTGCCCTCGGCTCTGGCTTGTTCCTTACCAACTTCGATCTCACGCTCTACTGTAGTGGAATCAACGCCGTCTTTGTCAACTGCAACAGGGTTCATGGCGGCAATCTGCATGGCCACATCTTTACCTGCATCTTCCACCTGCGTTCCCTGTCCGTTTTTCAAGGCCACGAGCACACCCAGCTTTCCATTGGAGTGAATATAATTGACAACGCTTTCGCCGTTAACTCTGGCAAAATGGCTGATTTCAGTTTTCTCACCAATTTTACCGGTCATTTCCACGATCTTATCGCCTAAAGTAATGCTACCGTAAGGGATCGCCAAGATTTCTTCAACAGATTGAGAATTGTTTTTTACGGCAAGGTTCAGGATTTCGTTGGCAAAGGCTCCAAACTCTTCGTTTTTAGCTACAAAATCGGTCTCACAGGTAAGGGAAAGGATAATCCCTTCTGTACTTCCTTCATTGACATGAGTAACTACTACGCCTTCTTTTGTTTCGCGATCCGCTCTTGAAGCAGAGACTTTCTGTCCTTTTTTTCTAAGAAGATCTACGGCTTTTTCAAAGTCGCCTTCAGCTTCGGTCAGGGCTTTTTTACAGTCCATCATCCCGGCTCCGGTCATTTGTCTTAGTTTGTTTACCTCTTGTGCAGTAATAGCCATTTTAAATATTTTTAGATGTTACAATTCGATTGTGGAACACCAGCCGGAGAATCCCGGAGGTGGATGACAAGGTATTTAACAAAAAAATTGAACATAGGCAAAGACCATATGTTCAATTTTTTTATCAACTTATCATAGTGGACTACTCTTTTGTTTCGGCGTCAACAGCTTTTTTAGCTTCTTCCTCTTCAGAAAGTCTGGCTTCGTCCTTGTCTTTCTTTCTCTCAGAAAGACCTTCTTCGATAGCCGCACCAAAAGCTTTTACCAACAAAGAGATGGATTTAAAAGCATCGTCGTTGGCTGGGATAGGGAAATCCACCTCGTTGGGGTTGGAGTTCGTATCTACTAGCGCAAACACAGGGATACCGAGTTTTTTAGCTTCGGAAATGGCTATATGTTCTCTTTTGATATCTACCACAAAAAGCGCTGCAGGAAGTCTGGTCAGGTCAGCGATGCCGCCCAATACAAGTTCCAGTTTCTCTCTCTGTCTGGTGATCATCAAACGTTCTTTTTTCGCCAAGTTGGTGTAAGATTCGTCTTTCATCAACTTGTCGATGGAAGTCATTTTCTTAAGAGACTTGCGAATAGTAGCAAAATTGGTCAACAAACCGCCTAACCATCTTTCGGTGATGTAGGGCATGTTAAGCCTTTTGGCTTCTTCAGTAACCAAATCCTTCGCCTGTTTCTTGGTGGCGACGAACATGATCTTCTTGCCTGATCTTACTACGTGCTTGATAGCGTTGGATGCTTCCTCAAGGCTAACGAGCGTTTTGTTTAGGTCGATGATATGGATGCCATTCTTCTCCATGAAGATATAAGGCGCCATTCTCGGATCCCACTTTCTTGTTAAGTGTCCAAAATGAACACCAGCATCCAGTAAGTCTTTATATTCTATGTTGGCCATTAATTAATAAATGTTTATTTATAATATAGAAAAGAATAGAATTCCAGATTAACGTTTGGAGAATTGGAATTTCTTTCTTGCTTTTTTGCGTCCAGCCTTTTTACGTTCCACCATACGGGGATCACGAGTAAGGAAACCTTCTTTTTTCAAAGGGGGTCTGTGGTCAGCATTGAATTCGCAAAGCGCCCTGGAGATTGCCATACGGATGGCTTCTGCCTGACCTTTGATCCCACCGCCGTCAACATTGATTTTGATGTCATATACATCATTTTCATTGATAAGGCTAAGTGGTTGCTTCACAACAATCTGATGCAAATCGAAAGGAAAATAAACCTCAAGACTTCTGTTGTTCACAGTAATCTCGCCTTTTCCAGGTTGCATGTAAATTCTTGCTACAGATGTTTTCCTTCTACCGATTGTATTGATAACTTCCATTGATTGCTAGAATTAAAATTTGACTTCTTTTGGTTGTTGTGCCGCATGTGGATGCTCAGATCCAGCATAGACATACAGATTGGTGTACAATTTATTGCCCAATCTTGTCTTTGGCAACATCCCTTTCACTGCTTTCTGAACAAGCATTATAGGGGATTTTTCCATCAACATTCTAGGAGTGGCAATTCGTTGACCCCCTGGGAAGCCTGTGTGGCGGACATATACCTTGTCATTCCACTTTTTGCCCGTGAGCCTAATTTTTTCTGCATTGATGACAATCACATTGTCTCCGCAGTCTACATGGGGTGTGTAACCAGGTTTGGTCTTACCCCGCAAGATTTTTGCTACCTCACTAGCAAACCTCCCCAGTACAGCTGATTGGGCATCCACTACGATCCAATCCTTCTGTACAGTTGCGTCATTTGCTGATACGGTTTTATAGCTTAAAGTATCCACTGTGTAAACGTTTAATTATTAGCTTTTTAAATACATTTCACCCTCAAAAAGGGACACAAAGATAGAAGTAATTCTATTTATATGCAAAACATTCCCAGCTTTAGTGCCTGATTTTTAACAAGAACCTGTTTTTCTACTTGTTTTTTTCCAGTTGTTTGATCAATACCGCAAAGTCTTTCGGGTAAGGCGCCGATACTTCGATACGCTCCTCATTCATTCCTTTGAAGCCAATGGAATAGGCATGGAGCGATACCCGCTGCATAATGGGGGATTCTTCTGTGTCTTTCTTCAGGTTAAATCTTTTCTTCAAACTGGAAAGGTATAGGGGCTTGCCGCCATAGAGCTCATCACCACAGATGGGGGATTTCAGATAAGCCAGATGGACCCTGATCTGGTGCAATCTACCCGTGATAGGTCTACATTCTATCAAAGAATGGGCAAAATAAGTCCTTAGGGTAGTGAAGTAAGTAGTGGCGGGCTTTCCCTTCAGGTTGTTAACCCTGGCGATGCCTTTGGTCGTTGCAATAATGCCCCTTTCCACTAAGGTGTCCTTGTATTCATGTATGCCGTCGACAACGGCATGGTAGATTTTGTTGACTTTCCTGTCTTCAAACTGGATAGCGGTATTGCGGTAGGCAGCGGGATGCTTGGCGATGATCAGACAGCCGGAAGTTTCCTTGTCCAACCTATGGCACACTTGGGCATCGGGAATGTGCATCTTGGCTAAATATAGGATGTTTTGGGCTTCATGCCTATCCTCCAAGGTGGATAGGTAGGGAGGTTTGTTGACTACGATGTAATCTTCGTTTTCAAATAAAATAAGGTTTCCAAAATCCGTTTTTTTCATATGCAGCCTGCGCTTTCCAATCCAGGGTGCAAAATTAATTAAAATAATGAACCTTCCCCTATAATTGCCTTACTATTGTGTCTTCAGAGATTTGGCTTCCGCCTGGCTCTGTATCCTGGAGTGGGCCAGGGAAAAGGTAAACAGAGAACCTTTGCCCACAGCAGAGGTGACGGAGATCTTGCTTTTATGCCCTTCCAATATATGTTTGACTATCGCAAGGCCCAAGCCCGTTCCTCCTTTTTCCCTTGAGCGGCTTTTCTCCACCCGATAAAATCTTTCAAATATCCTGTTGAGGTCCTCCGGTGGAATGCCTTTTCCATTGTCCTTTACCGACACGCGCACATTTTTCTTCGTGGATTTCAATTTGATAACCACCTCGCCCCCGTCATGGTTGTAACGGATGGCGTTGGCAAGGAGGTTTTGGATGGCGTTGGATATCTTGTCCTTATCCGCAAGGACAAGGTGTTCCTTGGCTTCATTGTAGTTGAACCTGATGCTGACGTGCCGCTTCAACGCTTTTTGTTCCAGTTGTTCGATGTTTTCTGCAACGATCTCCCTCAAATCCACCTCCGCAAAGTTAAACTTCACCACGCCGCTTTCCATCTGGTTTAAGGTAAGGAGATCCTGAACAAGGACCTCTAGGGTGTTAAGGCTTCTCGCAGCTCTTTTCAGGAATTTGTACCTGACGTTTTTGTCGTCTACTGCCCCATCTAATAAGGTATGGACAAATCCCTGTGCGGCAAAAATGGGTGTTTTCAGTTCATGAGAGATATCGGCGATAAATTCCCTTCTGAAGGTATCGTTTTTTTGAAGGGTTTCAATTTCCTTGTTTTTGGCCAAGGCGTATTCGTTGATCGTTTTGTTGATTTTTCGCAGGGGGAAAAGGGAGGTCTTGCTGGATTTCTTGATGGCTTTATGAAGGTCCTTTTTCTGTATCTTATCCAACACGGTGTAAATGTTGTTGATCTCCTTAAAAATAAGGAACTCCAACGTCAGGTAAAGGAGGATAAAGATGGCGACAAAGGAGATTCCCCCCACCGTCAGGACCACTTGCCGTGAAACCCCGTCCAAAAAAGACAAGATGGCCATGACGAGCAGTGAAATGGCCAATGACAACAGGAAGGCAATACTCTTGGATGTGGTCAACATCAAATTAGTTGTTTTCGAATTTGTACCCTACTCCCTTCACGGTAGTAATGTAATCGTCTCCTATCTTTTCCCTGATTTTCCTGATATGCACATCCACCGTTCGTGCAAGCACATAGACATCCGTTCCCCATATGTTTTGCAATAATTCCTCCCTCCCCAGTACAGTATTGGGGTTCTTGGCCAAGAAGTACAACAATTCAAATTCCTTTTTGGGAAGAATGATGGTCTTTCCGTTTTTATCTATGGTGTAACTCGTCCGGTCTATGGTCAGGTCCTTGATTTTAATCTGGACGAGGTCCAGATCTTTTTGGGTCTCCCTACGAAAAAAAGATGAAATACGGCTCATCAATGCCCTGGGTTTGATGGGTTTGGTGATGTAATCGTCCGCGCCTGCATCAAAGGCGGCCACTTCGGAGTATTCTTCCGATCGGGCTGTCAAGAAAAGGATAAAGGAATTTTTAAGTTCTTTGATCTCGCGGAGCTGGCGACAGGTTTCCACGCCGTCCTGGCGGGGCATCATGATGTCCAGCAGGATCACCTGCGGCAGAAACTTGCCTGCCACTTTTATGGCTTTTATCCCATCCAAAGCAGAAGCTACCTCGTAGCCTTCTTTCTCGAGGTTATAAGTCAATATTTCAACGATGTCCGGTTCGTCATCTACAACAAGGACCTTGATTTTTTGGTTGTCACTCATCAGAGACAGGGATTAAACTTAAATTAATTTTCCGCTAATTTAGAAATTTAAAAAGATTAAAGAGTTGGACAACAGGGTAGGGCGTTGGTATATGCCGATAAAGGAACCGGAATTGGTGCCGATATTAATTTTATGTTAATTAAACGGAGGCCTAGGGGTGGCGTAGTCCCGTAGCCTTGGTGATGTCCATATTTAAGGAGCCCACGACCAGGTTGGCTGTAATTTTTATCGGAATCCTGTTTTTGTCGTCTGTGATCCATACTTTGACTGGGTTTTCCCCACTGAAGAGCTTATTGCCGGGCATGGTAGGTGAAAAAATAAAGGTGTCGAATTCCCCGATTTTTGTTTTTATCCTTTCCTTTCCTTCAAATGTTAATTTAATGTTATATAATTTTTTGTCAAAGAACCCCTTTATCGTGATAGCCTGGCCTTTTTTTAAGCCGGATAGTTCCATTGTTCTTAAATAATAGAAGCCGCTCACGATATCCTGAACCCCAGTGGGGACATCATGGGATGTTTTTTCAGTAACTTTTTTGTTCTCTCGGTCAAAAACATTGACCGTGGCTACCTTGGTGCGGTGGTTGAAGTTGATCTGCTCGTGCTTTCGGTAATCGCCTTCTTCAATATGGCGGTAAGAGATGTAAGGGACAAGGGTGGCAGTATCCATATAAGTCCCCCAATTGTCCTTTACATAGAATATTTTGAAGATATTCAAGGTTCTTCCCGTTACATCTATCTTATAGGTAGGCCTGTTCTGTATCTGGTAAATGGTCTTGCTTGTCGTCATTTTAGCTTCTGCAGCGTTAAAAAAGAGGTATTTGACCTTAAAGACCAGTTCTTCCCCTCCGGAAAAATACAGGTTTTGCTCCTTTTTTTCTATGTCAGAAAAGGTGAAACCCAGTAAAGAAATAATCAAAAAAACTTTTGGAATAATATGCATAAATCAATTAATGGATCTTTCTAACATGCTATTCAAAACTTATACCAATGATAGCCAATCGTTATAGAACAAAGTTTAAAATGAGTGAAACGAAATCGTGAAACAATGGTTATTGTCAAGTTGGTATTCCACGGACGAATGTTTACTTTCACATTTATATTTTAAAAGTACGGATTTTTATTTGATCAGATATGAGCGCAGATACAGAAAAACTCAAAGCCCTCCAGTTGACCCTTGACAAGCTTGAGAAGACTTATGGCAAGGGAACGGTGATGAAACTCAGTGACAATACGGTCCAGGACATTCCTGCTATTTCCACGGGTTCCTTGGGATTGGATATGGCTTTGGGTGTGGGAGGGATCCCTAGGGGACGGGTGATTGAAATCTATGGCCCTGAATCATCTGGAAAAACAACCCTTTCTATGCATTGCATTGCTGAAGCGCAGAAAGCAGGTGGGATGGCAGCGTTTATCGATGCCGAACACGCCTTTGACAAAGTCTATGCGGAGAAACTGGGTATAGACATAGAAAACCTCTTGATATCACAACCTGATAATGGGGAACAGGCTTTGGAAATAGCCGAACACCTGATCCGTTCTGGAGCCATCGATATCATTGTTATCGATTCTGTAGCGGCCTTGGTTCCCAAAGCTGAACTGGAGGGAGAGATGGGAGACAGCAAGATGGGACTTCAGGCAAGATTGATGTCCCAAGCCTTGCGGAAGTTGACCGGTGCCATCAACAAAACAGGTTGCGCCTGTATATTTATCAACCAGTTGAGGGAAAAAATAGGCGTTATGTTCGGCAACCCGGAAACTACAACAGGGGGTAATGCTTTGAAATTTTATGCCTCTGTGCGGTTGGATATCCGACGAATAGGCCAGATCAAGGAAAGTGCGGACAATATTCTTGGCAACCGGACTAAAGTAAAGGTTGTGAAAAATAAAGTAGCACCTCCCTTTAAGGTAGTTGAATTTGACATCATGTACGGTGAGGGGGTCTCAAAAGTAGGGGAGATAATAGACATCGGAGTGGAATTTGAGATTATCAAAAAAGCCGGATCCTGGTTTTCTTATGAGGGTAACAAGCTAGGCCAGGGGCGGGATGCCGTCAAGGCTCTTCTGTTGGACAATCCGGAACTTATGGAGGAACTGGAACTAAAAATCAAGGAAAAGGCAGGGTTGCTTAAGCTGGAGAAAGCCAATAAGGGGAAGTGATCTGATATTGTAATTTTAAGCCCTGAGGAGGCACCATTATTTGGCTCCCTCAGGGCTTGTACATTTTAATACCCGGTGGCCCACAAATTACCAGTCCTAATTTTTTTGCTATTTCTTCCAATGCCCGGTCTTTTAGAAAACAATTCCCCATTTTACAAATAAACTGTTCAGTACATAGCTGTCTTCCCTGATGGATTGAAAACCGGTAGGAAGTTTGGAATGGGGTGAGGGTCTACTGAGTCCTTGGATTTTTTGACCTTCATAAAAACAAGCTTTTTGCACTTTGAAGCCGATACTCCAAGTGAAGGCCTGTCGCCGGCTTTTGGACACCTTCTGAAGACCAATGGCTGGACTGATAAGTAAGCCGCCGGCATGCCAGGATTCCGTGAAATTTTCGTTTTGCTTTCTGGCGAGCAAGGCAGATCCATAACCGATGTCCAAGCTGGCGTAGGGGGAGGTTCTCTTTTCTTTATAGAGCCGGCCCCTCCAGCCCACAGCTAAAGGCATCAATGTAAAACCTGGATAACGGTCCACCCCCACGAGGAAACCTAGGGCATGATTGGGGTGGATCTTGACCCCATTGAAAGTTTGGAAAGAAAAGTTAACTCTGGTCTCCGGACCATCCATGCCACCGATCAGCGGACCCAACTCGGTATGGTTGACATAAGGAGAGCTTTGGCCATGTCCGGTAAAAGCCAGCAGGAGGAATACAAGCACAATTATCCACTTTTTCATATAAAAGAATGGGCAAAAACCTCCTTTGTCAGGATTTTTAGTTTAGAACAATCTTATTTTTCACTTGTATGCAGCTCAATGGGTTCAGCCGGTCTGGCTTGGAGTAATTGAATTGGCAGACGCCATCCGGGCCAATGACAATAAGGGATTTGGGACCGGCAATGATGTCTACTGATTTCATGGACTTCAGGTGTTCCCGGCGGTTGGCATCTATGGCCATGACATCTGACACCTCAAAACTCTTCAACCCATGGTTCCCCTCAGCCAGGTACAAATAGTTGTTACTTAGGGCGAGTCCATGGGGATTGCTCATGGGATAAGCTTTTAATAATTTCGGTTGATGAGGGTCCTCAATATTCAGCACATGCAATTCATTCACTCCCTGGTTGCAGGCCATGCCGGACCTAAGGGTGACAAAAGCATGGGTTTCATTGACCACTACGGGATCACATGCGGTAATGTGTTGGTAGACGGACATGGGCTGTGGCTCGGATGGAATGCTGGCATCGTAAATGTGCATTCCGGTAGAGGAGCCTATGAACAACTTGTTTTGAAAGGGGAAAATGGTCTCGATGCCCCATCCCAACTCTATATGATCCAGATAGGAGGGATTGCTGGCTACATTGACATCAAAAATTCTAAGACTGTAATCATCCACAGCATAAAGATGGCCGTTCATCAGGGTGAAGCGGGCCATTGAGCCTCCCTGCCCGTAGCTTTCTCCACCGGAGCTGGAATTCAGGGCGAACATATCACGTTGCCCCCAAATCCCGGGCCTGCCGCCCCAGCCATCAACCGTCTCAGAATCATAGCTGATTATGGTGTCCTTTAAGATCATAAAGGTGCTGCTGGCGAGGTCTGTGTACATATATGGAAAGACGTCCTCTACTCTTTGTACCATTTGGATGTTTGCAAGATTGCCAATATCAAAAGCCAAAAGATCCACATAGCTGTCGGCATACAAGATGTTGGTGTTGATGGCCAGATCCACATTCCCTGGTATATTGATAAAATGGACAGGCTGGGGACTGGAAGGATTGGTATTGTCAATGATGTGGATGCCTTTTTGAGGTTCATTGATCAGTAGATAATCGCCATAGAGGTATATTTTGCCGGGGTTGTCCAGTGGTTTTCCCGGTTCTATGATAATCTCTCCTTCCCGTACTGTGCTCATTTGCATGTACACCGGCATTTGGGTCTTAAACGTATATGTGCTTTCGATTTGATCTTGGCAGGAGGACAAGAACAGGAGGAAACCGACGGAGGAGAAGATCTCCAAAAGCGGCCATTTGATCAAGGAGAGTAGTGTTTTTTTCATAGCATCCGGGTTATCGCTGGTTTAAAAAAAAATATCTTTAACTCTCTTGACGGATGGATTTGGCAAAACGCTACAGGTAAAAGAGGAATTTTGTGGTGGATTATTTGCAAAAAAATAAAAGCAACAAAACCAAAGAAAAGCAGAGCGGGTGATCGGGTTCGAACCGACGGCCTTCAGCTTGGGAAGCTGACGCTCTACCAACTGAGCTACACCCGCTTTTGAATGTCCAAATATAGTGGTGTAGCTACCACTTTAGCAATAGGAGGAGGCAATTTGCACGGGATAATTTTCGTTTCTGGCACAATTTAAAGTGGACTTCGGCTACAGCTGTTTTTCGATCTAATTTGTTGGGGGGATCATTGGATCACCGCTACTTTTTCTTCCAATCTCCCGTGTCGTTTTTCTTGTACTCCTTTTTTACAGCAGCCCAAGCCACTTTGTGGGCGGTCTCTTCCCTCGTGCTGTCGTCTTTTCGGTCCGAAGGATCTTTATACTGATCCCAAGCATTGTTATAGGCAGCTTGGTAAATTTCTTGGCCATGCTTAGGCAAAGCATTTTTCACCTGGTCGGGTAAGTCGGTTAATTTTTTGTAGGGCATGATGTTGTTTATTTTGGTTCAAAATTCTTTCCTGCTACTGTTTCACCGTCGGTCTTGGCGGATTATCATCAAATATTGTTCCTGACGGGAAAGGATTGATTCATCTTGAGAGGTCAGGGGGGACCCTGTTGTGATAGAACATGCAGGTGCTGGGCAGAATTAGTCTGTAGCCTCCTCCATTATGCTAGAGACGACGCCCCCGCCTCAATAAACGGAGGCTTCGGCGATACGGTAAGGAGGACTAAAGGAGTTATACGTATCAACCGCGCCACAGGCGGGATTGGAACTTGACATACAGGGCTTGCTTAAAAATGCTTAAGACTTATTATCCGGGCCATTTTAGGTACATCTCCCACCTGATTAAAAAATTTGGAACAGCGTTTGGTTTATTTTGTCATCATTGGCTTTGAGCACAGAAGCCGTTGATAGGAGATAAGAATGATTTTAGGATTCTTTGGCAGGATCTGTTGACGGTTATTGACTCTCTACCACGCCGAAATTTATTTTTTTAGGTGTTTAATTTCAGCATCTCCAATTTTGCCTTAACCATGATATATAACTATTTTCCATCTAAAACCAATAGCGATGAGCGACAAAGAAAATCAAGACAAGCACCTGAAAAACGTTAAACCAATTCAGGTAGACGATCAAAGCAAAAAGAAGCAGCTGGAATCCTTTAGCGAGAATTCCGAAAATCAGTACATGACCACAGACCAAGGCGTCAGGATCAACCACACCGATGATTCGCTCAAAGCAGGGTCAAGAGGCCCCACCTTGATGGAGGACTTTCATTTCAGGGAGAAGATGACTCATTTCGACCATGAGAATATTCCAGAGCGGGTGGTCCATGCGAGGGGATCCGGTGCTCATGGATATTTTCAGCCCTATGATGATTCCATGAAAGCTTTTACCAAGGCTAAATTTCTGACAAGCCCGGGTACAAAAACACCCGTTTTCGTCCGCTTTTCCCAAGTGGTGGGTTTTAGGGGCTCAGCCGACACTGTCAGGGATGTCCGTGGCTTTGCCACCAAATTTTATACGGAGGAAGGGAATTATGACTTGGTGGGTAACAACATTCCTATATTTTTCATACAAGATGGGATCAAATTTCCAGATCTTGTCCATTCCATCAAGCCTGAACCGGACCATCAGATGCCCCAGGCTTCGGCCGCGCATGACAATTTTTGGGATTTTGTCTCACTGATGCCGGAATCAACCGCCATGTTGATGTGGGTACTTTCCGATCGGGCAATTCCCAGGAGCTACCGGATGATGCAGGGCTTTGGCGTTCACACCTTTCGCTTTGTCAATGAAGCGGGGAAGGCGGTCTTCGTCAAATTGCACTGGCGGCCGACCCTTGGGACGCATTCTTTGGTCTGGGATGAGGCCCAAAAACTTGCTGGAAAAGATCCCGACTGGTTAAGAAGGGACTTATGGGAAGCAATCGAAGCGGGTGACTATCCGGAATTTGAGCTCTCCGTACAGATTGTTCCGGAAGAAGATGAATTCAAACACGATTTCGACCTGCTGGATGCCACCAAGATAATCCCTGAGGAATTGGTGCCGCTTAAGCCGATTGGAAAAATGATACTGAACCGAAATCCTGAGAATTTCTTTGCTGAAACAGAACAGGTGGCCTTCCATCCTGGACATGTGGTTCCGGGAATTGATGTGACCAATGACCCACTGTTGCAAGCCAGGTTGTTTTCCTATGTGGACACGCAGCTGAACCGCTTCAATAGCGCCAATTTCGCTGAAGTGCCCATCAACCGGCCAGTAGCGCCTGTCCATAACAATCATGAGGCAGGGTTTATGCGTCAGACCATCAATAAAGGGAAGGCGAACTATTGGCCCAACTCCACCGGTGATGGGCAGCCAAGAATGGCTCCTGAAAATGAGGGTGGATATGTGCATTATACAGAGAAAGTGGAAGGGTATAAAATCCGCGCCCGTAGTGAGAGTTTCAAAGACCACTTTAGCCAAGCCACCTTGTTTTGGAATTCCCTGACCATGCCGGAGAAAAAACACCTGGTGGAAGCGGCACATTTCGAACTGGGCAAGGTGATGGCCAAAGATATCCGCAGGCGACAATTGGCCAACTTCTACAAAGTCGACACTTTGTTTGCCGAAATGGTGGCTAAGGGTATAGGGGTTGAGGTTCCGAAGGATTTGGAGGTGGAATCTACCGGCAACTTTGTGACAACTCAAGAATCCGAAAAAACACGGGACCATAATTCTGTGCAGGAATCCCCTGCCGTAAGCATGGAAAAAAACAAAATCGAGACCGCTCGATCTCGAAAAGTGGCCATTTTAATAGAAGATGGTTTTGCCTATGATGAGGTGATGAAAGTAATACAAGCTTTAAAAGAGGAAGGAGCACAGGCGCAGCTTGTATCGATGATGCTGGGCAAGCGAATGTCCAATTCAGGAGAGGAACTGGAGGTGGACAAAAGCCATATTACTGCTGGTTCGATCATGTATGATGCCATTTATATACCGGAAGGAGAAAAGAGTATCGTGACGATGATGGAGGAAGGAGATGCCTTACATTTTGTCAATGAGTCTTATAAACATTGTAAGGCCATAGCGACTTCGGGAAAAGGAATCGAGCTGTTGAAAAAAGCCTTCGTGATAGGGGTAGACTTTGCTGAAAAGGATGCTGGCCAAATCATTTCCCAAAAGGGTGTGGTAACAGCCGGCATCAATGCCAATGCCGAGGATTACTTCAACCATTTTATTGATGCTATTAAAAAGCACCGCCATTGGGACCGACAGGAGAAAACCAGGGTGCCGGCATAGGGATTATCTGTCGGCGGTGAAGCCGTCGACAGGAATTGAATGCCGTTTCTGCCCGGGCTATAAAATCTCGGGCAGTTTTAAGTAGTTTTTATCGATGGGATTATTTTTCAGATATTATTACAAGCCATGCGCTATACAATCGCATGGATCTAAAGGGGTTTGGACACAACTCACCTCAACCCCTGATTTTTCAAAATACGTGCTGCTTTGCACATGCTAAACGTTCGCTAATCTTAGATACGCATCAAATGGCACACATCGGGATTGACGGCGGAACATACTTGCGGAGAAAGTAGGGTAACGCTAGGATCAGATTGTTTTTTTTAAATCGTTCCTGTTGTAGACGATGGAAGCGATTCCCACATCCAAGAGTTCAGTTAGGGCCATCAGATCCCCTCCAGCAAATGCACTGATAAGAGAAATTCTGCTCCTACGCGGCAAACAGTACTTTTGCTTCATTTTCCTCTTTTGATAACCATTGGAAAGGCAATGAATCGGGCCCTTAAACGATGAAATGGTTTATTAATATACTATAATTTAATTTACGTGGATTTTTGGTGTGTTATTTGCTTAGTTTATTTTAAATTTAGTTTAAAAATATACTAATAATCCTTAACATCTATGAAAAAATTCATTTTATCCCATGGTTTACTAGCTGTCCTAACGGCCGTTGCGTTTACCTCATGTAATGACAATGATGACGTGATTCCGGAAACCGGAAAGACTATCGTTGAGCTTGTTGTTGAGACCAATGAATTCTCTATACTTGAAGCTGCTGTTGTTCGGGCAGGTCTTGTGGAGACTTTATCGGCTGATGGACCTTTCACGGTTTTCGCTCCAACCAATGATGCATTCAGGGCAGCGGGCTTTGCGGACGAGGCCAGCCTCCAAGCAGTACCCGTAGAAACCCTCCAATCTATTTTGCTTTATCATGTTCTGGCAAGCAGTGCGACCGCTTCCTCCATACCTTCCGCAGCCAATACCGAAATTGAGACCGTCGGCGGAAGCGATGTTTATGTGACCAAGAGCAATGCCGGTGTGTTTGTTAATGGTGGGAAGGTGACCCAGGCCGATGTAATGGCCACAAACGGCGTGATTCACGTGATTGATAAAGTTCTTATGCCGCCCATGGGCGATGTAGTGGAGACACTTGCAGGCAATGGTGACTTCAGTCTCCTTGTGGCAGCAGTGGTAAGGGCCAGTCAAGGTACGGTAAATGTAAAAGAAGCATTGGAAGGTGATGGCCCCTTAACCGTTTTTGCACCCACTAACCAAGCTTTTATGGATGCAGGATTTGCAACAGCTGAAGCAATCCAGGCTGCGGACCCGGCTACATTGACCTCTATTTTAACTTACCATGTAGTGGCAGGCCAGGTGTTTTCCAATTCGTTGACAGACGGCATGAATGCAGCAACACTCAACGGCGGTGACCTGACATTCAGCCTGGGTGGAGGTGCCGCTGTGAAAGGCTCCGGCAACGATACAGCCTCAAAAATAACAGGAGCAGATATGGTCGTAGACAATGGCGTTATCCATATCATTGATCGAGTGCTTCTTCCCTAACTTCCTTTGTTGCGCATCAGTTAATTTGAGGCACAATGTATCAGTAAATCCCTGCCCCATCGGGTAGGGATTTCTTTTTTGAACAGGTTTGGCATCAGCTGAGGAACAAGTAACCGGTCGAAAATCCAACTTTCTCCATACCCAAAGTGTGATGTTAAGGTATCAGGGGCATCAGCCTCCGTTCATAAATAAGAGTTTTTTGGAAGAGATGGAAACTGATGACAAGTTGCTCGAAAAACTCCCTGTGAAACCCGTATTTTCCTCAAAAAATGTTATTGGCCTGCCGGTTTTTCTGATGGAGATAGTCGTCATAAACCTTACTGATAAGCTGGGAAGGATCTAAATTTTTAGCATAGATAGGTTGGTGAAAACGCTCAAGCTTCTGAAGTAGCGTGATGAGCTGAAATTTTTCAGCCTTACTCAAGTTTCCCGTCACTATTTCAGTGGCTTGTCTAACCTTTTGCATAATCTGTTCCAATGCGGCCGAACCTTCTTCCGTGATCATAATGATCTTGCTTCGTTTGTCTTCGGATGAGTCCATTTGCTTTATCCAGCCCTGTCTGATGAGGCGGTTGATGATCTGCATACCCACAGGCTTTTCTTGGATGTTTCTTTTGATCAAATCAGTTTTTGTCATTGCCCCAAAAGCCTTTAAATTGATAAGGTATATATAATCTTCCTGGGTTGAAAAATCCGACCTGTGTATGGCGGATTTCGAATAAGCTTTTGCGTACCTGTTGGTATGGAGTATCAAGGTGTTGATTACGCTCTCGGGACTCCTGCCGTCTTTTTTCCCTTCCCATTCAGGCTCTTCCTGAGCATCATGGGATGACTTCTCATTGTCGCAAATCCATCGTTTGAAGCCGGTAAGGCCCTTCGGATGCGTATCCGAATCCACTTCGGTATCAAATTGTTCGATCAATTCAATAACTTCTATAAGGAGTTGGTAATTCATGGTTAAGAAGGCAATGGTGAATCGTTTACAATTATACTATATCGTTACTGCAATATAATATAATTCAACCAAAAATAGTTTCCTTCTTGTTTATGCGCCTAGATGGTGTATAATCCGCAGTGGCACAGCGGCGGAATGGTATGGCTAGATCAGGCCTCTAGTAGAAGGGGATGAATTCTGCTTTTACAATATTTATGGAATTGGTGGTTTAAGCTGTCCATATGAGGAAGTTCCCATTTTCATTCCCGCCATAGACAAAACTGCACGCCAAACTTTCCCACTTCTTTGACCACTCCACTCAATTAAAGCACGATAAAAACCGATTTTCTATCGATATCCTGTAGATTTCGCGTTTTATGGCCCTTGCCTTCGGTGTCTTCCATAAGTAGGATATCGCCGCCTTTAAAGGTTCTCTTTTCGCCCAAGGAGGTTTCAATCTCAATTTTGCCATCTAAAAGGATGATAAACTGCCGCTGCGGGGCGGTATGGAAGTCATAATCATACGTGGGCTTGACCTTTCTGAACATGACCTCGCGAGCCGGGATGCTTTCAGAGAGATAACCGATGTCCCCGGCTTCTTCCAAGGGAAGATCAATGTCTTCAAAGCGGCTTTCTCCTTGCTGGTCGGCGTAGACACGGGTGATGGTAAACATAGGCTTTTGGTTTTATATTTGGGAAATTAGAGAAGCCTCACGGTCGGGTCCACTGAACACAGCATCCAATTTATGCTATTCTTTTATTCTATCAGCGTCTCTTTGATCTCCGGCTCTCGTTTAAAGGTTTATCGGCTACGCAAAGGGTACACTACCTTCGCGAAGGATTCAAGGGGCCTCTTTTCGTTGCGGCCGTTGCTACCCACCCTTGCGTTCCTTGTGGTAAACAACCAGCATAAGAGACCATTTGTCCACCCGCGACCGCTCTTCCATCGCTCAGTCTCCTAAGCCTTAAATACAAAAGTATTGGCCTGGTCAATTTCGTCCGGGGAGATGGAATGTGGCTTGTTGTCATAGACTTTCAGCCTGACGTTAGCGTTCATTTTTGCAAGAATGTGCTGCGTGTCTTCTACCCGCTTCACCGGGACATGGGCGTCAGGATTGCCCGTCCCGATGAACATGGGAGTTTCATTAAAATCTCCTGAATAATTGTCCAGATTAATTTCGTCACCGATCAGCCCCCCGGTAAAAGCCACTACTCCTCCATATCGGGTGGCATGACGGGTGACGTACTCCAAAGTTAAACAGGCTCCCTGCGAAAAGCCCAGAAAGTAAATGTTTTCCTTTTTGATCCCTTTATCAGCGAGTTCTTGGACAAGCTTTTCCACCACCTCCAGCGCAGACGTTAGCCAAGGTTGATTTTGTTCTGATTTGGCCATAAAAGAAAAGGGGTACCAGGTATGGTCAGTCGCCTGGGGGGCGAAAAGGGCGTAATCTTGGACATGGAGATGAGGAGCCAGTCTGAGGATATCCGCTGCGCTGGCACCTCTTCCATGGATCATGATCAGCACCTTTTCGGCGTCTTCTAATGCTTTCCCCGCAGCTTGAATTTTTAAACTGTGCATGGCTCTTGGTGTTTAATTAAGCAATTCAGGTAAACCTTTCTCTATTTCGGCTCTCATGGATTCGTACCGATTAGGGAGCTGTAGGGAATTGCCCAGTTCTGCAACGGTTTCATCGGTCGCAAAGCCAGGATTGTCAGTAGCAATTTCAAATAATACCCCGCCTGGTTCACGAAAATAAAGTGAGAAGAAATAATCCCGATTGATTTTCTCGGTAATGTGAAGGCCTCTGGCAACGATTTTTTCCCGAAAGGCCATCAAAATCTCTTCGTTAGCCACCCGAAAGGCCACATGATGGTTGGTGCCACCAGCATTCAAACCTCTTTGAGCGCCTGGAGACTCCAGCAGATCTACTAAAGCGGCGTTTTCGACCGCATCCGTTTGGTAACGAGAAATATTTCCATCTTGAGCCACGAGTCGATAACCGAAAATCTCCGTCAACACGGCAGCGGTAGCTTTGGTGTTGTTCAGGGTCAAAGTCACGGTGTGAAAACCTTTGAGGGCGGCATCAGCTTTGACGTCCGGGGTTTCCCAGCCCTTGCGGTTGTCAGGTGCTTTGCTTTCGATCAAGCTGAGCCACAAGCCGTCGGGATCTTGAAAGGGGAGCTGCTTTTCCCCAAATCTTTCTACAATAGCATCGTGCCGAACGCCTAGATTCTCGAATCGCTTTGTCCAAAAGTCAAGGCTTCCCCCAGGTACCGAATAGCCAATTTCAGTGGCCATACCGGCTCCGTTTTTACCTTGCCGTACATTCTTCCAGGGGAAGAAGGTCAAGATGGTACCGGGTGTTCCGACTTCATCGCCAAAGTAGAAATGGTAGGTCTGTGGATCGTCAAAATTCACCGTTTTCTTGACCATGCGCAAACCGAGCGTTTTCGTATAAAAGTCATAGTTGCTCTGCGCATCTCCGGCTATGGCCGTAATATGATGTAAGCCTAAAATTTGATTTTCCATGATTTTGACAGGTTTAGTGAATGGTTATGGAGGGTGAAATCCAATAGGTTTTTTTTCGAAAAAGGGGTTGTTGGGCTGGATATCGGCCTAGCAACCCCTTCTGGAGAATCGTGAATTACTGCTTCACGAATTGAATTTCACCGTTGATGCGTACTTCGTCACTTACCATGACGCCACCTGCTTCCAGGGCGGCATTCCAGTTTAATCCCCAATCTTTACGGTTGATTTTTCCGCTGAGGGAAAAGCCGGCTTTCTCATTGCCCCAAGGGTCTTTTGCGATTCCGCCAAACTCAACATCCAATGTGATTTCTTTGCTGATCCCCTTGATGGTAAGGTTACCTTTCAATTGGTAATTGTCCTCGTCCAGTTTAGTAAAGGAAGTTCCTTCGAAAGTAAGCTCCTTGTGGTTTTCCACGTCGAAGAAATCTGCACTTCTCAAATGGTTGTCCCGGTCGGTATTGTTGGTAAAGATGGAACCTGCTTCGACGGTAGCAGAAACTTTAGCTTTGCTGAAGTCTGTTCCTATGCTTTCGAGGGAGGCATTGAAAGTTCTGAATTCACCCTTTACATTGGTGATCATCAGGTGTTTTACTTTGAATAACAATTCGCTGTGGGTAGGGTCGATAGCCCATTTGGTTCTTGTTTCTGTAGTGCTCATGATTATGTTTGTTTAGTTTGTTTAATTATTACACTACAAAAGTCGGATATTCAAAGCGGGTTTTCGTTCACCTATGTTAATAAAGAAAAGTAAGTGCGATTTTATTCAAGATGGTGGTTGGCTCGGGATGTTCCGTCCTGAGCCAAGTAAGAGTAGGAGGGTTTGATTCGAGGAGATTTGTCTTCAGGAAATCGGCTATTCTTTCAGTGCGAGCTCCTTTCTGATCCGGCTGAGGGACTGCGGTGCTATGCCCAGATAAGAGGCAATCAGGTACTGAGGGATGCGCTGCACGAACTGCGGAAACATTTGGGAAAACTCCAGGTATCGATGTTCGGCAGCTTCGCTGTTGGTTTTTGCAATGCGGTAGTGCAGGGAGGCAAGGGAGTTTTGAATCAATAGGCGGAAAAAGCGGTCGTACAGAGGATAGGCTTCGCACAGCAATTCCAGATTTTGACGGTTCAACATCACCGCGCGGGTAGGTTCCAATGTTTCAATATCAAAAACCGCCGTTTTTCCGGTAAAGTAGCTGTTGGCATCAGTGATCCAGTAGTTTTCTAGAGCGAATTGGATCGCTTTCTTATCCCCCTTTTCATTGTTATAATAAGAGTAGCAGGAACCCTGGAGGATGAAATATTGGTAATTGCAGGCCGTACCGGCCTCTGCCAAAAGGTGTTTTTTATCAAAAGCTTTTTCGAAAGACAGTTCTTTCAGTTTGGCAAACATCTCATCTGTAATGAGCTGTCCCAGAGTTTTTTCAATATTTGTCCTTAACAATAGATCCATTTCTGTGTAGTAATGTACAACATGTGAAGCACCTTCCTCCATTACCTCTGTAACAAATATAGTCCTTCTATCTGTAGTTTTTTCTCCCCAGTTCACATGTGCTACCCTTTTATGAGATGGAGTATGTCCATAAACCAGTCCGGTGGAGTCCGATAAAGCGTTGAAAGGGATAGTAGTCTCTGTTGAAATAACATTGGAATGTTTTTGGCTTTTGTTTGGGAAAACAGCATAAAAGGAATTGATTATCAACCATCAACCAAACTATTATGAATGTAAGCGATTTTGTCCTTCAGCGTATGTCGGAGTGGGGAGTGAACAGAATTAATGGCTATCCGGGAGATGGCATCAACGGTCTCCTTGGCGCATTGAACCGATCTGATGATCTGCGCTTTATCCAGTCTCGGCATGAAGAAATGGCTGCCTTCATGGCTTCCGCCCATGCCAAATTTACGGGAGAAACAGGCGTATGTATGGCCACTTCCGGGCCGGGAGCGATCCATCTTTTGAATGGCCTTTATGATGCGAAGCTGGATCACCAGCCTGTGGTGGCTATCGTTGGACAGCAAAAGCAGATTTCCTTAGGGAGCAATTACCAACAGGAAGTGGATCTGACTTCCTTGTATAAGGATGTTGCTTCCGCCTATGTGCAGGTGATTACGCATCCGGGGCAAGCCAGACAGGTGATTGATCGGGCATTTCGAATAGCGCAAGCCGAACGAACTGTCACTGCGGTGATCATCCCGAACGATGTGCAAGAGGAAAAAGCCGAGAAGGAGCCCCCACATAAACATGGCAGCGTTTTTACTGGAATCGGCTATCCCGATTCCCAGCTTATTCCTACAGATGGTGAAATAAGCAGGGCTGCTGAAGTGCTGAACCAAGGTAAGAAGGTTGCCATGCTCATTGGTGCGGGTGCCTTTGCAGCGGCAGAGGAGATTAAGAAAGTGGCGGAATTACTGGGGGCGGGGGTGGCCAAGGCTTTGTTGGGTAAGGCTGCCCTTCCGGACGATCTTCCTTATGTGACGGGGTCTATCGGCATGTTAGGCACAAGGGCGAGTTATGAATTGATGGAAGGCTGTGACACTTTGCTGATGGTGGGAAGCAGTTTTCCTTACGCCGAATACCTCCCCGAGCCTGGAAAAGCCCGTGGTGTACAGATAGATATTGACGGCAAGATGCTCAGCCTCCGCTACCCGATGGAGGTCAACCTGTTGGGAAACAGCAAAGCAACCTTGCAGAAGCTTATCCCTTTGCTGCAATACAAGGAGGATCGCTCCTGGCAGGAAGAGATCCAACAGCACGTGAGCGATTGGTGGGAAACAGTAGGCCAGCGTGCCGAGCAGGAAGCCGATCCCATCAATCCACAAAGGATATTTTCGGAGCTTTCCCCCATGCTTCCCGATCGGTGCATCTTAACGGCAGATTCGGGCACTGCTGCTTTTTGGTATGCAAGGAATATCAAAATCAGGGAAGGAATGATGGCTTCCCTTTCGGGCAATTTGGCGAGCATGTGCCCTGCGGTTCCCTATGCGATAGCGGCAAAGTTTGCCTTTCCTGATCGTGTTCCTATTGCCTTTGTGGGAGATGGCGCCATGCAGATGCTTTGCATGAACGAACTGATCACCATTTCGAAATATTGGAGGGAGTGGTCGGATCCCCGGTTGGTCGTTATTGTACTAAACAACAGAGATCTTAATATGGTGACTTGGGAACAGCGGATGCTGGCCGGTGAACCGAAATTTGAGGCTTCACAGGATATTCCCGATGTGGATTACGCGGCCTTTGCAGAGTTGGTGGGATTGAAAGGAATTCGGATTGAAAATCAGGATCAAATCAAGCCGGCGCTGGTGGAGGCGCTTTCGTCCGAACGGCCTATTGTGTTGGACATCTTGACGGATCCGAATGTGCCGATTGTTCCTCCCCATATGGATATGGCGCAGCTGGCTAAGTTTAGTAAGGCCATGTTGAAAGGTGATCCTGAGCAAACAGGAATTATTCGACAGACCATCCGTGAGGTAATGAGGGGAGGGGGGAAGGTGTTTTAGGCTTTCCTCATCTAAGAGTGGAGTGGCGCGTATGTCATTTGATAGCCTCTTATTCCTTCAATCCTGAAGTATTCAAATTCGAGGGTTTCAAACGATGTTCGCCAATCTTAGGCGAAAAGGACACAGGCTTAGGGGGCTTGTGTCCTGTTTTGCACTTTCTAACATGAACTGCATAAAACCGCCTCTCTCTGGGATTTTAAAACAGAAGTTAAAAACAAAAAGGCAATGATCTTCGGGAGGAATTTTTTAAATGGCTTTTGATTTTAATCGCTTATTTTTGAGATTGCTATAAAAGCATCAAATATTCTTGGATAAACCCTCAAACGCTATGCAGGTTAAAAAAGTAAAAAGTCGCTTCTTTCTTTGTTTAGGAATAAGTTCAATGTGGTTTTTTTCCTGCAATCCAGCGCAGACTCAGGAAAGCTATTATACATTGGAGGATTTCGAAACAGTGCCTAAAGTCGATGTTCACGTGCATATCAATACCAAGGAAAATGCTTTAGTACAACAGGCTGAAAAGGATAATTTTATCCTGCTCACCATCAATGTGGAGGTTCCGGATTATCCAACTTTAGAGCAACAGATGAATTATGCGCTAGGTCAGCGGGATTATTCTCCCGAAAGAGTATATTTTTTATCCACTTTTGAAACGGAAACCATAGAGCAGGCGGACTGGCAAAATAAGGTGATTTCATCCTTGCAAGCCAGCAAAGAGAAAGGCAGTTTGGGCGTTAAAATGTGGAAAAATATAGGAATGGTCATTAAGGATGAGAAAGAGGATTTTATCAAAATAGACCATCCCAAGTTCGACCCTATATTTCAATACTTGGAAGACAATAACGTGGCATTATGTGGCCATATTGGCGAACCCAAAAATTGTTGGTTGCCGCTGGAGGAGATGACGGTCAACAATGACAGGCGCTACTACGAAAGGCATCCTGAGTACCACATGTACCAACATCCCGAGTATCCTTCTTATGAGGAACTGATTGAAGCCAGGGACCGGGTGTTAGAAAAATATCCCAACCTGAAATTTATCGGAACCCATCTGGGGAGTATGGAATGGAGCGTGGATGAGATTGCCAAACGGCTGGATAAATACCCCAATATGGCGGTGGATCTTACCGCCAGAATTTCGCACCTACAATACCAATCCTTAACCGACCGAGATAAGGTTCAGGATTTTTTTGTGCGGTACCAAGACAGGATCATGTACGGAACGGATCTCCACGTGACAGAAGATGCCAACCCGGATGAAGTAAGGGAAAATGCGCATCAAACCTGGATGAGGGATTGGCAATATCTTGTCACAGACGACAGTCTGCAAAACAACCTCGTTAACGGGAAATTCAAAGGTTTGAAGCTGCCAAAACCCATTGTAGATAAGATCTACTATAAAAATGCGGGCAATTGGTATCCTTTTGGATTTTAGCCTATTATAGGGTTTTCATAGACGACATGAGGACTACTTCAGCACATAAGTGGCCAACACTTTATGCACATCATAAACATTGACAGATTTGTTGAATTGTTTGACAATGCTAGGCTGTTGTTCGCTAGAGATCCAGATTTTCAGTTCCGCGTCCAGGTCAAAGGTGCCGGCGGTTTCGATACTGAACCGAGAAATGCTTTTGTAGCTGATGGACTTGTATTCTACCTTGCTTCCCGTCAAGCCCTGCCTGTCCACCAAGATAAGCCGCTTGGTGGTAAAAATGATGACATCCCGGAATAGTTTGAAGCCTAGTTCCAGCTCCTCTCCTTCTATTAATAATTTGCCATAATCCTTAAGCAGATCTTCCCTGGAGACGGCACCTGCATTTCCCAGCAATGATGAAAATAAACCCATATCTGAATTATTTTTGGGTAAGATAGAATTTTTTCTCTAAAATGTGGCGTCTTCACCAGTTGTCTTGGCGAAGGCTTGCAAGCCAAGAATCGGTGGGGCCTGTCCTGACTTAGAAGTCCAGGTTGTTGGAATCAATAAGTTCCACCCACCTTTTCATCTTCTTTTGGATGACTTTGAAATGGTGCCGATCCTCCTCGGTGATCAAGGAGATGGCTTCTCCTTCCGACCCTGCTCTGCCGGTTCTTCCTATGCGGTGGATGTAATCTTTGGGAGACCGTGGCAACTCATAGTTGACCACATAGGGCAAAAATTCAATATCAATTCCCCTTGCGGCCAGGTCCGTCGCCACCAATACCCGAAGATCACCCGCTTTGAACCGTCTCAATGCTTCGGTTCGCGCACCTTGGCTTTTATCGCCGTGGAACGACATAGCTTGGATCCCATTTTTATTCAACTTAACAGCCAGATTGTCTGCTGCCCTGATTGAGGAGGTAAATACCAAGACCTGCTTCCAGTCTCCCTCCAGAATCAGGTGTCGGAGCAAAGGTCCTTTCTTCTCCGCGGACACCAGATAGCCGGATTGAGAGATCAAATCGGGGGTAATGGTCTCCTGCTGGAGTTCAATCTTTACGGGTTGGTGAAGAATTTTTGCCGTCAGTTTTTCCACTGCCTCTTCCATGGTCGCCGAAAAAAGCAGATTTTGACGATTGCGAGGTAAGGCGGATAGAATTTCATCCATCTCTTCTTTGAAGCCCAAGTTCAGCATTTTGTCAACCTCATCGATCACAAGTATACGTACTTCCGAAAGATCCATGGAGTTTTTGGACATAAGATCAAGCAAACGGCCCGGTGTGGCAATGAGGATTTCTGTTCCATAAATATGCTTCATCTGGGGATTGATAGAAACTCCTCCATACACTGCCATTGCCTGTATTTCCCTTCTTAGAAAAACATTAAAGACTTTTACGGCGGCTTCGACCTGCGCCGCCAACTCACGGGTGGGTAAGAGGATAAGTACAGGGATATTCCGGCTTTTCACATAATCCTTCTGCATCAGGATTTCGAGAATGGGCAATACATAGGAGGCGGTTTTCCCCGAACCGGTGGGGGCCAAGGCCAATACGTCCTTTCCGTTTAAAATGGCGGGAATCGCCTCGGCTTGGATGGGGAACGGCCTTTCGTATTTCTCATATTTGAGGGCCTGAAGCAATTGATCTGATAATCCTAATTCTGAAAAGTCCATAGGGAGGCAAAGTTAAGTCTTTTTTTAGACTTGGATAGCAAAATGCAAGTATCAAGGGGCTAGGACCAAGATGTTCATGCCTGAAACACATAGAGCGTTTTATCAGGGTTATTGTACATTTATTTAGCGCTATTCCTGCAATAATATCCGATCCTGAAAAATTTTTGCGCGGGCCGGTTATCGGCAAAAATTGTAGCTTTTGGGTATTAAGGAGACTTAACTGGCGCTCTGTCTAAATTTTGTCGATGGGATTATTTTTTGTAGAATCGCAAGATCAAATTTGTCAAGCAACAAATCCTCTACTTCCCTGATGTTTTGACAAATTTAATAAGCCCCTAATAATCTAGCAAAAATCCCATTAATCTACATTATTAAATGCAAAAAGTGAATAATCAAAAATCTATTCAATGGAGGATAAAATCCGTTTTTATGCCCATTGTTTTGCTTCTAATGTCCCATGTTGCCATAGGACAGGTCCAAGTTCCCCTAAAAAATTTGGATTTTTTCAATGAACCCTCCAAAAGCTGGAGTATTGCCGGCGATGTCACGGTCGAACCTGACAAGAACGCCATCACCATGAGCAAAGGCGAGGGAGTTTTGGTCAATAACCCGACCAAAAAAAATGCAGGAAGTGACCTTATCTCTAAGGACGAATTTGGAGATATGGACTTGGAGGTGGAATACCTGATGGTACCGGGGTCTAATTCCGGCATCTACCTTCAAGGAAGATACGAAATCCAGTTATTGGATAGTTGGGGCGTTGCCAATCCACGTTCTGGGGACAATGGAGGAATTTACGAAAGATGGGATGAAAGCAAGCCGGAAGGCCAAAGAGGCTTTCAAGGTTATGCTCCCCGCCAGAATGTGAGCCGTGCCCCAGGTTTGTGGCAGCAGCTTTCTCTTTCTTTCAGGGCGCCCCGTTTCGATGCCAACGGCACTAAAGTCGAAAATGCGCGAATTATCCAAATGTCATTGAATGGTGTAGTAATTCATGAAAATGTGGAACTGTTCGGCCCCACCCGTGGAGGCATGGGCAACAACGAAAAGGCCACTGGCCCCATCCGTATACAAGGTGATCATGGCGCGGTAGCCCTTCGTAATATCAAGATTACCAGCTATGACAAAGCCCTTCCAGAATTGGCGGATCTTTCCTATGAAATTTACGGAGGCAGGTTTGAACAGGAGCCTGATTTCAAAAGCCTCACTCCTGAGAGCAAAGGAACTTCTGAAACACTTTCGTCCCGGGTCAATCCGAAATCAAACCAGTACTTGATCAAGTACAACGGCACTTTGAATATCGAAGAAGCGGGAGAATATTCTTTTAATCTCAATGTTCCCGGTGGTTTGGGCCGCGTCACTATAGACGGCAGTGACGTCCTTGATTTTGGTCAAGGTTACAGAAGAGGGAGTGTAACGCTACCGGCGGGCGCTGTGCCTTTTGAATTGCTGTACTCCAAGTTTATGGATTGGGTAGAGCCTGGACTTGGTCTTGCTATCGCAGGCCCGGGAATTAGAGAATTTCAAGTTACCAACAGCAATAGCGTGCAAAGAAACGAGGCGGATCCTATTTTGGTAGATCCCAAAGAAAAGCCCTTGTTGAGGAGCTTTATGGATGTTCCCAACTATGGGCGGGTGACGCATGCTGTTTCCATAGGAAGCGAGTCCAGAGTTCATTTTACCTATGACCTCGATCACGGCAGCCTTTTCCAGGTATGGAGAGGAGAGTTTCTAAATGCCACGCCCATGTGGAACAATAGGGGAGATGGATCTTCAAGACCTTTGGGGAGCGTGATTCGTCTAGGTAGCCCAGCTATTCCGCTGGCTCAATTGGCTTCTTCAGACCAAATTTGGCCAACGGACACTGTCGGGACTGCCTATAAGAGCTTAGGTTATAGGGTCCACGCCAACAATGACATCACCTTTATGTACCAAACCAACGGGGCCACGATCCATGATGAAGTGGTCATCTTGGAAAACGGGCAAGGCATAAAACGACAAATAAAAATTCAGGATGGACAAGCCAATACCTACTTCCTCCTTGCCAAAGGAGATAGCATTGTAGAACTGAATGCCGGTGCTTACCTGATCGATGACAAAGTTTACTACCTCAAACTCGAAGAGGGCACTAATTCTAAAGCTTTGATCCGCAAGGGTGCGGAACAGCAGGAACTTATTATCCCTGTCAAGGATGTATTGGTCTACACGCTTCTGTTTTAATTGATAATATTTAGCAAAAATGAATATAAAAATAAATAAATATTTCGGACAGGTATTGCTGGCTGCTTTAATGGTAGTCGGCTTCAACCTTTCGTCCACTGCGCAAGAGTCTCCTAAGGAGGAAGATTATTTCAAAATCATGAGAGTAAGTGCTCCTGAGGGTACTTTGTTGGAAGTTGGCGGATTGGTCACTTTGCCTAATGGTAACCTTGGTGTTTCTACCCGTAGGGGCGATGTTTTTATAGTAGAAAACCCTACAAGCCCAAGGCCTTTCTTCAGGAAATTTGCTTCGGGTCTTCACGAAATTCTTGGTCTAGCTTACAAAGACGGCCATTTTTACCTTGCTCAACGAGGTGAACTGACCAAATTGATCGACTCGGATATGGACGGTCAGGCGGATGTTTTCGAGACAGTCTATGCTTGGCCTGTGTCCGGGCATTATCATGAATACAGCTTTGGTCCTGTCATCGGCTCGGACGGTAAATTTTATGTGTCCGGCAACGTGGCCTTTGGTAACGAAGAATGGTGGCGTGGAGAAAGCCGCGTTCCTTACAGGGGTTGGATCATGAAGATCTCTGAGGAAGGTGAAATGGAACCTTGGGCTACCGGTATGAGATCTCCAGCGGGGATCGGGATGATTGACGATGAGTTGTTTTATACCGATAACCAAGGGGATTATATGCCGTCCGGTGGATTGTGGCACATTGAGAAAGGCGATTTCACAGGACACCCTGCCGGGTTGAAGTGGACGAATTTGCCGAACTCCCCTTTGAGCCTTACTACGGAAGAATTTAATGCGGTAGTTGATCCTATGCAGGTGAAGAACGACCAGGGAAGGTACATCAAACCGGAAAATGTAGAAGGCGCAGCCTTCATCACCCCTTTTGAGGCCAAAGCGAAATTGCCTGATTTGAAGTTGCCGGCAGTTTGGTTTCCCTATGGTATACATGGTATCTCGACATCTGAACCTATCAAAATACCTAAAGGTCATTTAGGACCATTTGAAGGTCAAATGTTGGTGGGTGACCAAGGCCAAAGTAAAATCATGCGGGTATTCTTAGAAAAAGTAAATGGGGAATACCAAGGCGCATCCATCGATTTTCGCAGCGGTTTCCAATCCGGTGTTTTGAGAATGGCCTGGGCCAAGGACGGTTCCCTTTTTGTCGGGGAGACCAACCGGGGTTGGGGTTCCGCAGGGGAGGCCAACGAAGGTCTGCAGCGATTGGTATGGAATGAAGACCTTCCCTTCGAAATGAGAGCGGTAAGAGCGATGCCTGACGGTTTCGAAATTGAATTTACCAAGCCCGTTGATCGCAAATCTGCCGAAGACATTGCGTCCTATTCTGTCAATAGCTACACCTACAAATATTTTCCTGTATACGGTAGCCCCCCAGCAAATAGCGAGAACCTTGTGGTCAAAGGGGTGAAAGTATCCGACGACGGCATGAAGGCCAGGATTGTAGTCGAAGGAATGCGTCAGTATTACGTACATCACCTCTTCTTGGACGGGGTCAGAGAGAGGGATGAGTTCCATTCTCTGCTGCATCCTTCCGCTTATTATACCCTGAACAATATTCCCACGGGTGCAAAATTGGCCCTAAGTGAATTAAGTACGGCAAATTCAGCGGTTCAAAAAGAAGAAGCAGCTAAGAAGGAAGCGGAGAAAGCTGCCAAGGCTCCTGTAGCCAAAGCAGCAGAAAAAGAAGCCGCAGCCCCAACACTTCAGGTGATCAGCCCAATTTTGGCTAAAAACACCTGTTCGGCATGCCATAACCCTGACACACGTCAAGTAGGTCCTTCTTTTCAAGATATCGCCAAACGTAACTATTCAGTAGAACAGATCGTAGAGTTGGTCATCACACCTAAGCCGGAAAACTGGCCAGACTACAGCACTCCAATGCCTCCAATGCCGCACGTTCCTCGCGGTGATGTGGTTAAGATTGCCCAATGGATCCAATCTTTGAACAAATAATTCGGTATCCAGCCGGCTAGAACCGCTGGGTGACAAATAGGAAAATCCTGAACAGTTCTACTGTTCAGGATTTTTTTCGTCTGGGGGTGAAAAAAGACGAGGGATATTGGGATAACTTTGGTTACTTGGATTTCTGAAATGTTTAATGCTTGTTTCGGTTCAATGGCGTGTAGGTAATAGAAGCCTGGGTGGGAACCGACTGGGGTTTTACTTTATGCTTGTCTTTGCGGGGATGCTGCTCCAATTGAAAAATCATTCAGGCAAAGTAGAATTTATCCACATAAATTCTAATTAAAATCTATATTTGTCGTTTTATAAGGAAATTGTTTACATGCCGAAATTAATAAGGATCACCACCGTACCTCTCTCTTTAAAACTCCTGCTTGCTGATCAGATGAAGTACATGAAAGCTTCCGGATGGGAAGTTCTTATGGTGAGTTCGGATGGCAAGGAAGTGAATGAGGTGGTGAGGAGGGAGGGCTGTGAACACCGGATAATTCCTTTTACCAGAAAGATCACCCCATTTAGGGACATCTATTGCATCTGGTTGTTGATCAAGCTTTTCAGGGAGGAAAAACCTGATATTGTCCATACCCATACCCCTAAAGCAGGGCTCCTGGGTTTGATTGCGGCAAAGCTAGCCGGTGTTTCGGTACGCATACATACCCTTGCTGGCCTGCCCTATGTGTCGTCAGAGAAGCAAAAAAAGAAGCTATTGATTGCAGTCGAGAAATTCACTTTTCGGATGTGCACCGAATTATGGCCCAATTCTTTTGCTCTCCAGCAATTTATCCTTGAGGAAAAACTGGTGGATGCGTCCAAGGTCAGGGTCATCGGAGAAGGATCTTCCAATGGCGTGAGCTTGGTCCAATATGATAGAAACGAGCTAAAGGAAAACCATTTGGTAGCAGCCATGATGCGTGTGGCACCAGGAGAAAATGATTTTATCATGCTTGCTGTAGGAAGGCTTGTAAAGGACAAGGGGATAGAGGAGCTGGTAGAGGCCTTTCTCCAATCCAAAATTGTCAATAAGTCCAAGCTGGTTTTGTTGGGCTCTTTCGAACAGGACCTAAACCCCTTGCGGGATGATATTATCAGGAAGATCAATGACCATCCCCGCATTGTCCATGTGGAATGGACGGACCATGTGGCGTATTATATGGCGATATCCGATGTGTTGATACATCCCTCCCATAGGGAAGGCTTCCCTAACGTTTTGTTGGAGGCGGGAGCCATCCATTGCCCCATCATCTGTTCGGATATCCCCGGCAATACGGGATTGGTGAAGCAGCAGAAAACGGGCTTGGTTTTTCCCGTGGGCAACAAATCCGCGTTGAAGGAGGCGATGGAATTCGCCTTTGTGAAGAAGGAGACCATGTATGGGTTCGCTGAAAACCTTTACGGTGAGGTATATGAGCGGTACAATAGGGAGAAGGTTCATGAATTGATTTTGCAGAATTATCAACGGCTGTTGGTTACCCAGACCTCCAGCGCTGGTCTAAATTAAAAGCCCGTTCCGTTTTCATTCCGTCCATATTTAATTAATTTTGATTAGGAACCTATGAGGCCCCAAAGAACCATGAGAGCAGCCGTTTGTTTTTTCCTTATCTTGATAGCAAGTTCTTGTATCAGCAATAAGAGGATCAATTATCTGCAAAACCTTCCCGACAATGAGCCGATTGAGTTGGATGAATTTATCCCTTATGCCAAGGTGGATTATGAATATGTTCTTCAGCCTTTTGATATTGTTGATATAGATTTTGCCTCATCAAACGCGGAGTTGATGAAAGCCTTTGAATTCCAAAGGACTACTACGGCCAGGGGAGGAACTGGTGGGGGGATGGCAGGAGGGGATGTCTATTTTTATTCCGGATACAGCATTGATAAAAATGGGTACGTCAGGATGCCCGTTATCGGACTGCTTGAGATCGCCGGACTGACAGAAGAGGAGGCCAGGGGCAAAATAGAAAAAGCCGTGAATGAATATTTCAAGGAAGAGGTATATGTAAGGTTGAGGACAGGTGGGATCCGTTTTACGGCAATGGGAGAATTTAGCAGTTCGGGGACAAAGATGATATTGAAGAACCGTGCGACGATTTTTGATGCCGTGGCCTTGGCGGGCGAATCCAATATTTTGGCAAAGAAAAATGAGTTGTTTTTGATCCGCCAGTATGACGGCGGTACAAAAATCCACCAGATCAACCTCAATGATCGGCAGTTATTGGCCTCTCCATTTTATTTTATCCAACCCAATGACATCCTTTATCTGCAGCCGATGAAAATCAGGCAAATCGGAACGGGAGATAATTTATCTTCTTCGCTACAATTGGGGATTTCTTTAGTTACGGCCCTACTGTTTTTTTACGGCATCACCTCTGGAATATTCTAAAGATGGAAAAACTGGATCTGTCCAAATTTGAAGAGCAGGAAAAGCCGATTGATATCAAGTACTATATCATCAAATATTCCCGGTATTGGCCGTTGTATGCGCTTTTTATTGGACTTGGGTTATTCATTGTCTTCTTGTTCCATAGATATACCGTAGAGCGCTATGAGGTGAAAGGAAGCGTGATGATCCAAAGCAACGCTTCGCCCGAGGTGAGGGTCTTGGACCGCTCCAATATTTTTACCAATGTGGACAATCTGGGAAATGACATCCTTCTGTTCACTTCGGAAAACCTGGCTGAGGCGGCCTTGCAAAAATTGCATTTTGATGTCAGTTATTATGCCTCTACAAATATTAAAGAAATAGAACTATACACCAATGCCCCCATTCGGATCAATGTAGATTGGAACCACCCCCAGACCACGGGCAATAGAATGCTGTTGGAGATCCTCTCCCCGGAGGAATTCTCCTTGACAGGGGTAGAAACCAAGTTTTTTGATTTTTTCCTGACGGAAAATGGAGGTGACGTGGATGCCGATCTTCTTAATAAGGTCTTCCGTTTTGGGGAAACCATTCAGACTCCACGGTCTAAGTTTGTGGTCAATCTGATCAATCCCGGCAGGGTGGGGGATGAGGTTTCCTTTCTCCTGCAGCATCCTTCACAATTGTCGGAGCGGTTTTCCAAAGCCATTTCCGTACGGCCCGTATATGACTATGGATCTGTTCTGGAGGTAAGCCTCGTCACTACCGTCGTCGAGAAAGGGCGGGATTATGTCAATGCCCTGATGGATTCTTTCATCGAATATGATCTTATTGAGAAAAACAGGATATCGGAAAACACCCTTAAATTTATAGACGAGCAGCTTTATATGGTGGAGGATTCCCTCAATTCTGTAGAAAGCCGAATGCAGCATTTTAAGGTGTCGAACAAGCTGCTGGATGTCAATGCGGAATTTGGCGGCGTGTTGAATAATATCCAAAGCCTGGAAGCCAACATCCAGGCCATTGATTTCGAGCTGGCCTATTACAGGTCATTAGCGGAATACCTGGATCAAAAGGCTGACACTTATGAGGAAATTGTTGCCCCATCTTTGATTGGTATTGATGATGCATTGCTCAATGGGCTGATCAAAAACCTGGTGGATTTGTCCCTGGAAAGGCGGAAATTACTTTCAATCGTCAATGACAACCATCCGGACGTACTCGTCCTTGACCAACAGGTGCAGCGCGTGAGGGACAACGTGTTTGAAAATATCAATAACCTGATCAAGAACACAGAAAATAGAAAAAGGGAGAACTTTGAAAAGCTGAGGACCTATGACCGCCAGTTTTCCAATCTTCCCGAAGCCGAATCCAACTATTCCAATATCTTCAGGGAATTTAAGCTCAGGGAAAATCTTTATACCTATTTGTTGGAGAAAAGGGCCGAGGCCGGTATTGCTAAAGCTTCCAATGTCCCGGACAACTCCGTGGTGGATTACGCCAAAAAGGGGCGATTGATCTTCCCCACCAAATCCCAAAACTATGCTTATGCGGTGGGACTGGGATTTTTTATACCCTTTGGTTTTCTGCTGTTGTACCACTACCTGAACAACAGGATAATGGACCAAATCCAGCTGAAGAGTATCCTGAAAATCCCGCTATTGGGTACCATCGGGTATAGTGATAAGAACACCAACTTGCTCGTGTCGGAGCATCCTCGGGCTTTGGCTTCTGAATCTTTCCGGTCTATCCGGTCGGGCTTGTTTTATATTGCCAGTGAAAAAAAATGTAAAAACATCTTGGTTACTTCCAGTATTGCCGGCGAGGGAAAAACGTTTATCAGCATAAATATTGCTTCGGCCATGGCCTTGAGCGGTAAGAAAACCTGTATTGTCGGCATTGACTTGAGAAAGCCCAAACTGGCAGAATATATGAAGGTGTCCAACAAGGTGGGTTTATCTTCCTTTTTGATAGACAAAAGCAGTAAGGAGGAGATCATTTTGCCCACCGAATATGAAAACCTCTATGTCGTTCCGTCTGGACCCGTGCCCCCCAATCCTTCGGAATTGTTGTTGAAGGATAAAATGAAGGGGTTTATGGAAAATCTCCAATCAGAATTCGAAATCATTATCATGGACTCCCCGCCCATCGGGTTGGTGTCGGAGACCATGGACTTGCTTCGTTTTTCGGACATCAATCTCTACATTATTCGCCATGACTACACGCATAAAAACCACCTGCTAATGATCAATGATCTTTATGCAAGTGACCAGATTTCTAATTTTTATGCCATTTTCAATGGAGTAAAAAGCGGTGGCGACGTCTATGACTTCGCCGGCTACAACTATGGATATGGCTACAATTATTCTTACATGAAAAAAAGCGGTTACAGCGGGAATTATTATGAAGAAGAAAACAATTATTCCCCCGGCTGGCTTAGCAAACTCATCTCAAAATTTAAGGCGTAAAATACAGAAGATATGAAAAAATCTATTTTAATAACTGGCGGTGCAGGATTTATCGGCTCCCATGTGGTACAACTTTTTGTAAAGAAATACCCTGACTATAAGATAGTCAACTTGGACGCTTTGACGTATGCGGGAAATCTGGAAAACCTCAAGGAGGTCGAAGGAAGCCCGAATTATAGTTTTGCCAAAGTGGATATTTTGGATGAGATCAACCTTAACAAGTTGTTCAACGACTTCCAGATCACGGATGTGATTCATTTGGCTGCTGAATCCCATGTAGACAGAAGTATCACCGATCCTATGGCTTTCGTTCGAACCAATGTTATCGGTACTGTAAACCTGCTCAATGCTGCCAAAACCTTCTGGAAGGATAATAAGGGACACCTTTTTTACCATGTTTCTACCGATGAAGTGTACGGATCCTTGGATGATGGAGGTTTTTTTACAGAAGAGACTCCCTATGATCCCCAATCCCCTTACTCGGCCTCCAAGGCCTCTTCCGACCATTTTGTAAGAGCTTATGCCAATACGTATAAAATGAACACGGTCATCAGCAACTGTTCCAACAACTACGGGCCCAACCAGTTTCCCGAGAAGCTGATCCCGCTTTGTATCAATAATATCAAAAACAACAAGCCTTTGCCTGTCTATGGGAAGGGGGAAAACGTCCGTGACTGGCTTTATGTGGAAGACCATGCCATCGCCATTGACGAGGTATTTCACCATGGAAAAGTAGGAGAGACCTACAATATTGGCGGGTTTAACGAATGGAAAAATATTGACATCGTAAAGTTGCTCTGCGGTATCATGGACAGGAAGCTCGGCAGATCCGAAGGGACTTCCAAGCAGCTCATCACTTACGTTACCGACCGTGCAGGACATGATTTGAGATACGCCATCGATGCCAAGAAAATCAATGAAGAATTGGGTTGGAAGCCAAGTTTACAGTTTGAAGAAGGCATAGAAAAAACCGTGGATTGGTACCTGGCCAACGAGGGATGGCTGGAGAACGTGACTTCCGGCGATTACCAGAGATATTACGAGGAACATTACAAGGGCTAGAAGAGGTTTAAGGTTTAGAGTTCATACGGGCTGCTAAGGTTTCTCAGAGGCGCAAAAGCGGGAGATCAGTTTATTGTTCAAAGCTTTTGTTGCCTTCCATTTCCCTCTTTGGGCTGCTATGCCGTGCCGGGTGTGCCATGAACATGTTAAGATTAAATTCTTTGCGCACTTTGCGAATTACTTTGCGACCTTTGCGTGAAACGTTTTTTTCTTGAGTCTAGAACAGATATTTACTATGCAGCAATACCATCAATTACTTCGACATATATTGGATCATGGGGTCCAGAAAGGCGACCGTACCGGGACGGGAACCACCAGCGTATTTGGTTACCAAATGCGCTTTGATCTACAACAAGGCTTCCCCTTGGTTACCACCAAAAAATGCCATCTGCGGTCTATTATCCATGAACTGCTGTGGTTTTTACAGGGGAACACGAATATAAAATACCTCACCGACAACAAGGTTACTATCTGGAACGAATGGGCAGATGAAAATGGTGACCTGGGACCCGTCTACGGCTACCAGTGGCGGCATTGGCCAGACGGAAAAGGAGGAGAGATCGACCAGATCAAAAACCTTATCGACCAGATCAAAACCAAACCGGATTCAAGAAGATTGATCGTCAGTGCCTGGAACGTCGCAGACGTGGACGACATGGCCTTGCCGCCTTGTCACCTGCTTTTTCAATTCTACGTGGCTAAGGGCAAGCTCTCCTGCCAACTTTATCAGCGGAGTGCCGATGTTTTCTTGGGCGTACCCTTTAATATTGCCTCTTATGCTTTGTTTACGATGATGGTGGCACAGGTTTGTGGATTGGAAGCGGGTGAGTTCGTCCATACCTTTGGAGATGCGCATTTGTACTCCAATCACCTGGAACAGGCCAACCTGCAATTGTCCCGAGATTGCCGGCCTCTTCCTGAAATGAAGCTAAATCCTGAAATCAAAGATATCTTTGGCTTTAAATACGAAGATTTTGAGCTGCTAAACTATGATCCTCATCCGGCGATTAAGGCCCCTGTAGCGGTGTAGTAAGAAAAGTAGGCCAATAGTAATTGATATGGGTGACAGGCTCTCGAGATGAGGCCCTGTGTTTACGCCGGATCCTTTCCTTATTTTATTTGTTTTGCCTCACTGCTCTACTGTCACTCAAACTTATAAGCCACTTTATGACGCTTTTTAACACAATAAATAATGAAAAAAACGATTTTAAGCTCTTTAATTCTCCTCTCTCTTAGCTGGTCTGTTTCTGCCCAACAAGATGTAGCTAATTCTAAAGACCATGTGCTTTTGTCACGGTATGATGGTTCTTGGATCAACCGGTATAGCCTCAAAGAGTATGAAGTATACACCTACCCTTTGAGTAGGGAGATGGTCGATTACAACAAGTTGAAGGACAATAAATCCATCGAAGGACAAATTACCGCCATAGAATATGTGGCCCCTGAGGGTGTCACGGCCACGCAGGTGTATCGAACGTATCAGGAGCGGTTGACCAAGGCGGGATTTAAGATAATTTTTAGCTGTAGGACAGCGGACTGTGGGGATATGCCGATGCATTTTTCGAGGGAATATGTGAAAGGCTCTTCTCAGTTGGGAAATACTATGGTTGGAAATAATGGCTCCTATCTTCTCGCCTCAGGAACCTATAATAATGAGCCCTACTTTGTCAGCCTGTTGGTGGGAGATGACAAGCGCGGCAATATGGCCAGATACCATATTGATATTGTCAAGCAGGAATTGCTGGATACAGATAAAGTAGACGTCGCTGCAGTAAGTGATGGAATGGAAAATGAGGGGAGATATGCGTTTTATGGGATCAACTTTGACCTCAACAGTGCCGAAATCAGGGAGGATTCGGCAGACGCTTTAAAAGTAATGGCCGACTACCTCTTGGCACACCCAGAGGCAAATGTACTCGTGGTAGGGCATACGGACAATACAGGCGATTTTGACCTGAACATGTCCCTGTCGCAAAAGAGGGCTGCGTCGGTGGTGGCTGCATTGGTGAAGAATTTTAAGATAGACAGCAAGCAACTGACCGCCGTTGGAGTAGGGATGGCTTCTCCGCTAGCGAGCAACAGGGACGAGGCGGGGAGAGTAAGGAATAGGCGGGTGGAATTGGTGATTAAATAGGAATAAAGCATTTCTTATATTATCTTTTCGCATATAAAAGAAGACCAATCCAAAATTGAAGGTTTGTATTAAAACAGAATTCTTATCTTTGCGGAGTCATCTTGGAGGGACTTTTTCAATGACGACTTTTTCAGGATGAATTTTAATTATTATTTAAACCAAAAGAAAAAAACACTATGAAAAAAACACTTTTTGTTTTTGCAGCTTTTTTACTAGCTGGCATGGGTCAATTATTTGCCCAGGATTCTAAGCGTATCGGTGCGCAACTGATCTACGGCACCGATATTAATTCTCTAGGGATCGGAGCTATCGCCGAATTCCCTGTTGCAGACAGAATGGTGATTTCTCCTAGCTTTTCTTTTTACTTTCCTAACGACGAAGGATTTGTAAAGACTTCAGCATTTGAGATCAATGGTAACTTGAATTATACCTTCGTAGAGGAGAACAATATTTTGTTCTACGGTATCGGGGGTCTTAACTACACCAATTACAAAGTAAAAACGAATATGGCCCAGGTAGGATATCCTAACTATTCAGCAAGTTCTGGAGAAATTGGGCTTAATCTAGGGGCAGGTGCCAATTTCGACCTTGGAAAAAATTTCGTTCCTTTCGGAGAAGTGAAATACATCCTAGGTGGTTTTGACCGCTTAGTATTGGCAGCGGGTATTAAATTTGATTTTTAAGCTAATTAAGAGCAATCCTCAATCGATGATTGAAATAAGTTAGAACCGGGGGAGATTTTCTTCCCCGGTTTTTTTGTGCCCTTCCAAGATCAGGTCCTTGGGGATCTTTATTTATCTTGATAAATCCGTATATTCACCTGAACGTCACCTGAACGTCACCTGAGTGTCACCCTGAACTTGTTTCAGGGTCTCTGTGGGATAGAGATGACTTCACTCAAGACAACCATCAATCATGAAGACAGGCTTTGTGTACATCCTGAGCAATAAGAACCGGACCACGCTCTATATTGGAGTGACCAGTAACTTGGAGCAAAGGATCCTCCAACATAAAAGCGGCTGCGGTTCCGTATTCACTTCCAGGTACCATCTGACAGACCTGATGTATTTTGAAGAAATTCAAAGCATGCAAAAAGCTATCAACCGAGAGAAGCAATTAAAGAACTGGCATAAGGCTTGGAAGCGGAGCCTTATAGAGACATTTCAGGGTCTCTAAAGGGCTGAGGCTGGCTACTGGTGTATAGAGATTCCGAAACAAGTTCGGAATGACGCGAAACAAGTTCAACATGATGAAAAAAATAAACATTAACCACCCCCTACACCCATGCTGACCGACATCCACCCCAAATTGCCGATGCGTGATAAATCCATCACCAAGGAATTTTACAATAAACTGGGTTTTCAAAACCTAGGAACTAATGACTACGACGGATACCTGATGGTTGTGAGAGACCAGATTCAGCTCCATTTTTTCGAATTTAAGGACCTTGACCCAGCGGAAAATTACGGGCAGGTCTATATCCGGACCGATGATATTGATGGGTTGCATCAGGACATGCTGGACAAAGGATTAGGCATACACCCGGGCGGACCTCTACAAACCAAACCCTGGGGGCAAAGGGAATTTTCCATGCTTGACCCCGACAATAACTTGCTCACCTTCGGGCAATCGCTGTAGGAAGTCACTAGCTAAAAATTGGTTTATTCTTTAAGTGTTGATTCCTTGGGGTTTGGCTAAATTATCAAAATCATTAACTTAGCTGTATGGCTGATATGGATATTCACTAAAAACTAGTGACCTTGCCTGATGACATGAAAAAGGAAGTGGGCGAATTTGTGGATTTTTTAAAATCAAAGGCAGCAAACGAGAAAGCAAAAGTTCCGATGAAGGCCGGATTTCAAAAGGGTTAGTCCGGATGAAGGTGGGTTTTGGTGAGCCTTCGGATGATTGAAGCTCTGGCTTTGCCTCTTTGAACCGACAACACACTTGCTCCTGAAATTAGACGTCAAGAAACAACTTGAATTATGAAATTCATTTTAACTGACAGATTTGTTTGGAGTATTACCGTTGAATTTAAATACATGTATTATCAATACTCCCCAAAATAATTTACAGCCATGAGACACTTATTTGTCAAGGTATTTTTATCTTTTTTTTATGTAAGTTCTTTTGGTCAGGATATTAAAGACTATGTGGCAGAAAACACGGTATTAATTAGCAACATTGATCCACAAATTGGTAATTATACTGATTTGGAATTGATTGGCAATGCAATCGGTGATGCTCGTGTAGTAATGCTCGGAGAGCAGGATCATGGCGATGCGCCAACATTTCTTGCTAAAACCCGATTGATAAAATATTTACATGAAGTGAAAGGGTTTAATGTTTTAGCCTTTGAAAGTGACTTTTACGGGCTAACAAAGGGCTGGGATGAACTACTGAAACAACCAGACTCGATTGGTCTGTTTTTAAAGCAAAACATTTTTCCATTATGGACACGCAGTGATGCCTGTAGGTATCTTTTTGAAGATTACATTCCCAGTAGTTTCCAATCAGCAGAGCCACTGCAAATTTCGGGATTCGATTCACAGCTTTTTCTAAATTACAGTTATATTAACTTGAAAAATGATTTAAGCGAATACTTGATAAAAAATCAATTTGATCAAAAATTGTTTATAGATGCCGAGTACCCGACATTCCTTACCGCTTTAGACGGACTGATCAACTCCCAGCGCAACGGTGCTGCTTTTGATAGTGATTTGAAAAAAGCTCTCGGTACGGGATTAAGTAAAATAAAAACTGCACAACTAGAAAACAAGGACACTTCTTTTTGGAGTGTGGTAATTGGGAGCCTTCTTGCCTTCAACAACAATTCGAATAAAATCAGGGATGCTGCAATGTCGGATAACCTGAAGTATTTGGTCGATAACAAATACAAGGAGGAAAAAATAATAGTATGGGCAGCCAATGCACACATAATGAAATATACCGATCAAATAAGAAGTAAGAGAAGGAATCTTGACACGGTAATATTTGAGAATATGGGAACTGATTTTACACGAGACGCTCTTTTGGCTTCCCAAACCTACGTCCTCGGATTTACATCCTATAAGGGAACATCTGGTCGCCTATGGTCCTCACCTTATCCTATCCAAGACCCTGAAGAAAATGGACTTGAAAATTGGATTCCAAAAGATGTGATGTTTGGCTTTGTTGATTTTAAAAATTACAATCAAATATTTAACACTCCTTCTGTCCCATTTTTAATGAAGGGGCCTGTTCATTTTACTATCCCAGAACGGTTTATTAAGATTCCTTGGAATAAAGTATATGATGGTGTCTTTTTTATAAGAGAAATGTATCCTGTTAAAAAGGCAGAGGGATCGTTGGGAATGAGGTAGTATTCAGCTACACATCTCCACTGGTACCCGAAGATGACCGGAGGTACCTCCGAAGTACCCCTCCCACCTCCGAGTTGAGCTAGTTTGCGTTTTTTGTGAACCGGTTCGGGTCAAAGACAAAGCAGTTCGCCTTTTTTTCAACTGCCGATGATTGGAGGTGAAAAGTCGAACTAGTTTTATAGCTGTCCGTTATTTAGGATCCCTAAACTAAGTTTGACTTCCCCCATCCACCTGCTCGTAACTCCCTCACTAGTCTCCCATCATCCTATCGATAACCCCCAGCCGTTTCTTAAGCTTTGGCCCCGGAAGGAAGCGATAAATGAAGTTCAACCGATAATTGCCGGTCATCATGGCGCTGGAGAAGCCGCCGTTTTCAGGAATATTGACGTTGTTGTGGACATAGTTGGCATTGATGGACCACGTGTCGGAATTGTAACCCGCGAAGCCCCGCAGAAAATAGTTTGGATTGATGCTCCATTGGGTACGCCGTCCACTTTCCCCATGATGGGTGGAATAACCCACGCCAAGATTGGCGGCCGCGGAGGCGGTGATAAAAAAATGCTTTTTGATGACCAAGGTATAGGCATAGCCGGCATTAGGTCCAAGCTCAAAAAAGCGGATGGTTTTGAAGTTGCTGGTGGGGTCACCGATAAGCGCATTTGGGATAAGATTACTTTCCTCATGCGCTAAGCCTCCGTACATCTCAGCGCCCAAAAGAAAGGTGCCAGCGGATTTTTTTTGCCATTCATTCTGTAGGAAAGCGGCCCGGTAAGAGAATTTCCCGTGATTGAACACATATTGCACATTAGCGCCTATTTTTTGAATTTTCATGTCCGGACGGGTGAGGTAATCTTCTCCGGGATTGGCTCCCAGTCCATCGGTTAGGTAAAAACCTTTATACAGCTGCATAAACAGGTCAATGACCATTTTTCTGGGATAAATATGCGCTTGGGCATCGAGGTATTTGGTTTCGCCTTCCCCCTTTTCTGGGTTAAGGAAACCAAAGCCATAGGCCAGGTTGAGGGTCAAGCCCTTGTAGGTAGCGCCAAGACCCATATTCAGCGTGGTATTGGGCATGTACAGGTAATCCTGGCCTGTCTTCTTCTCTTGGATCATAAGGGAAGTGTACTTCCGGGAGAAATAAAACCGGCTGGTGATATGGTCGGGAAAGGTCTGGTAATAGGAGGTGTCTTGTAGAGACTGTGCTTGCTGGGCGCACAGCAAAGGGCAGAAGCCGAGCAAAAAAATGAGGGATAAGAACCCGTTTTTTTTCATGGTCATTTGAATTTGCAATTAAAAAATACACAAACCGTGCTATGTTTTTTGGTTTGCGGGGTGTGTGCCTGAAGTGGTTCCCTTTGTTTCACAAAGGGTAGGAAAAGAAATACGCAAAGTACCCGAAAATCTATTGCTGGGTGCTTTGCGTATTTCCTCGCCTTGCCAACTGGCTTCTATATGTTTATCCTAAAATTTCCCTTCTATCGCCCCTCCGGTATTGGTTTTGACATCTACCCTGTTTGGTTCTCCTTTGTAATATACCTTTCCTGCCGTGGCCGCGCTACCCTCTATGGACTCATTTACGGTGAAGTTGGCGGAAGCTGCGGTGTTTACCCGGACCTTTGCCTCGTCTACCTCCAGGTTTTCCCCATTGATTTCAGCGTTGGTGTAAGCTTTGAGATCCAATGTTTCCGCATTTCCATCAACGAAGATTTTAGCATTTGTTGCCGCGTCTAATACCAGGTTTTGGGTGTTGACTTCGGCTTCGATATAGCTGGAGGTGGCAGCGTTGATTTTAACCATTTTGGAAGCTAAGGGATCCTTTACAAATACCTTGGCAGCGGTGTTGGCAGTGATTTCACTGATATCCTTATAAGTGATTTTGACTTTTACTGAAGTCGCTCCAAAGTTGCTTCCGGTGATTTTAACTTCGAGCGTTTGTTTGTCGATCTTGCTGCTGATCCGTTCCAGTTCAATCCCCGACGCGGAGATTTCCAGCTCGTTCTTGTCGCCTTTGACGAGCTCTGCCTCTACGGCGTTAGAGATTTTGACAGCGTTGAAACTTTGAAGGGAGCGGGTTTCCTGATTGGTTTGTGCAGTAAGGTTAAAAGTAACCAGCAGGGCGACTACTAGGAGCAGGTAGTTTATTCGTTTGTTCATTTCTATCAAGGGTTAGTTTTTCTTGGGTATATGGGTTGAAGCCTCTATATCTCGTGGCTCTCCAACCGTCACTTATCGGCATTTCGTCTTGGGACTAGATCCCTCCATAAAGCTTGAATACCATGTTTCTCAAAGAAGGATTGCTGGCTGCGTAGTGCATGGCTTCGGCAATCTCACTCCGGCTAACCCATTTGGAGAAATCCTGATTCTTCATGCTTTTCCGGTTTTCTGGCGTATCAATGATGCTCGGTACAAACACATGCGCTCGGATAGAGGTGTCCGCGACGTCCTGGGTGATAAGCTCGGAAAGTTGAAGTATGAGCCCCTTGCTCAAAGAATATGCCACGGCGGCTTTTCCCTGTTCTGGCTGCAAGGCCGGGCGTGCCCCAACAAGTAAGACGGTGCCTTTATTGGCTTTTTTCATCAGGGGAAGAAAATGCCGTACCATGTTGAAGGCGCTGAAAAAATTAAGGTTTATCATCTCTGATATATTGTCTTTAGATGTGCTCTCTATGGCACCCTGGGAGTAGCCGCCTGCCAGCAGGGCCACCGCCTCAATTTCCCCATATTGGTAGGCATATTCTTTGGCAAAAGCTTCTACGGATTTTTCCAGGGTCAGGTCCACTTCATAAATATCATCCGCCTCTTCGATTTCGTCCCCGCTGTCGGGGAGAACGGTTGCAATGACTTTATAACCTTCCCGCTTGAATTTACCTATCACCTCTCTTCCTAAATTTCCGGCTCCACCAGTGACAATGATATTTCTATCCATAATAACTTCTTCTTATGTTTGTATAAAATTATTTAGTTCTAACGTAGTGTCCTAAATTTAGGATTAAATTTTTGAAAACGGCATGATTGCGGCAAAAACAGAGTTACAGGAAAAGGAGAACGTTAAGAGAACAGTATTCATCATCAAGCTGGTGGTATTCATTTTGTTATTGGTTTTCGGTGCGAGACTGGTCAGAAGTTCGGGAGAATGGGAAGATTCGGTAAGAAATATACTACAGGCGCTTACATTTTTTCTGGGGGCCAACATTATCATTTCCCTGGCCCGGATCATCACAGTGAGATTGTATCTGCGCAAGAAGAGCCATGATCCGATGAGGAGCAATTTCGTCTTGGGCATCAATAGGATTGCGGAAATCCTGAATGTCGGGATTTTTATCATTGCGCTGATGCTCTTTTTCGGGACCAACCCCTTGGAGTTCTTTACCAGCATTACCATCGTGGCGGCAGCGATAGCCATTGTTTCCAAGGACTATATCACCAATATGATCAATGGCTTGATTATCATGTTTTCCGATCAGCTGACGTTGGGGGATTCCATCAAAATAGGGGACTATGAAGGAAAGATTATGGACGTCACCTTGTTGAATATGATCCTGACCAACGAAGATGCCGACTTGGTCATGGTTCCCAATAACCTGTTGCTCACCTCTTTGGTGGTCAACCATTCCAAACAGCATGTAAGAAAGCTGACGTTTGAATTTGACATGAAGATAGTGCCAGGCTTGGATGTCAACGAGATCGAGAATAAGATCAGAAAAGCAATTGACGGATTTGATCCCCATGTCAACAAAAGCAGTTTTTATCTGAAGACTCTGGCGATTCACAAGGAAGACGTGAAGTTCAAATGTCAATTTTTGTTGAATACATTCAAGAAGGAGAAGGAAAGAGAAATCAGACGAAAGGTCAATCAAACCATCATCGAAATTGCCCGTGAAAATTGAGAAGGAAAATGTATTTGACTTGGTCTACCAAATTGTCCGCCTCATACCCGCCGGCAAGGTGACGACATATGGCGCTATCGCAGCTTGCATCGGCTTAAAGAGCGGGGCACGCATGGTCGGATATGCCATGGCCTCGGCGCACCAGCTTACCGGACTGCCGGCACATAGGGTGGTCAACAGTAGCGGTATGCTTACAGGAAAGCATCATTTTGGCGAGCCTGGAAGAATGCAGGGGTTACTGGAAGCAGAAGGTCTTGAAATCAAGGACGACAGAATTCTTCGATTTAAAGATTATTTTTGGGATCCAGCTACAGCCATGGATTTGTAGATATTGAGTGAAGCCGGTGCTGTGAAAAAAAACAAGCTGTTTTGGATTTTTGAGGATTTTAGGGGATTGGCATTTATTTTTTAATCCCGGGGCGAGGGTGTTCCATTGTCGTTGCCGTTCAATTAGAAGACGGGAATCTTGTGACCAGGGGGGATCGGCATGGCTTCAGCGATTTTTTTCCGATTTCCGCTAAGGCTTAGAAGGATTTTTTCTGCCATAACCAGTGACTTTTAACCTTCATTTTCTTTTTAAAAAGCCCTGATTATGGCTGATTGGATAGCCAAAGGACGGGCTAATCCACAGGCATTCAGTTCTCCTGCTTTGTTATGTCTATGTTAAATTTAAAAAGAATAGAAGAAATAATTTGTAAACACAAAAACTTAATTTTATATTTGAAATGCATTTTTAATTGTTTAAAAAGAGTGTCAATAATCCCATAATAAAACGGTTAGCCTGTAGGGGCAAAACAAAATTGAGGAATCTGTATTTTTATTAATATAAGTATAGCAGTATGAGCAGTGTTTTAACTAGCCGGCACAATTTTATAGTTGTCAATTACGGTGAGAGTTTCGTGAGCAGGCAATCCTTAAACCTGAACGACCCGTCTCAGGTGGTGATTAAGAGGGGTTTTGATCTCTTGTTTGCATTTTTGGTAATCGTGTTCATTTTTTCTTGGCTATTTCCATTGATTGCGATCCTGATCAAATCTACCTCAAAAGGTCCGGTTTTATTCAAGCAGTTGCGTCATGGAAAAGACAACGTGCCTTTTTATTGCTATAAATTTCGCACCATGCGCATCAACGATACCGCCGATACCCATCAGGCGACAAAGCATGATCCAAGAGTGACCAAAGTGGGCGCATTCTTGAGAAAATCAAGCTTGGATGAGCTGCCTCAGATGTTCAACGTGATCCTTGGGGAGATGGCCATAGTAGGGCCTCGACCCCATGCAGTTTTGATGAACGAAAGGTTTTCGGAAGGCATCGACAATTTCATGTTCCGCCATACGGTCAAGCCAGGTATAACCGGATTGGCCCAGTCAAAAGGATACAGGGGGGAAACAAAGGACTTTTATGACATCTACTCAAGATGTAAGCTGGATTTGTTTTACATAAAGAATTGGTCGATTTTCTTGGACATGAAAATCATTCTTTGGACCGTTGTTTCCTTGTTGCTCAATAAGGATAAAGCCTATTGATTACGCGCCGTTATAAGAATTTAATTAGGGGTTTGATGAAGATGATTTTTGGGATTGTTTCTGATAAGGAGCAGTCCCAAAAACATGATAAGACCATTCAGTATCAGGATTTCAAATCCGAATTGGTAGCCATTGAACCATGCTTCTGAATTATAGCTGAACATGAAGGCAATAACGGGTGACAATATGGCCAGGTAGGGCACGTATTTATCTTTGATGCTGAATTTGGTAAACAGACCGAAGGCGTAAAGCCCCAGCAAGGGGCCATAAGTGTACCCGGCGATGATAAATACCGCATTGATGACGCTTTGGTCATTGATCCACCGGAACATCAGGATGGTGAGAAACATTAAAGCCGTAAACGCTAAGTGAACTTTTTGCCGAAGTTTTAGCTGTTCCTCTTTAGTGTATTTTCGTTCGATCTCCAGAAAGTCATAACAAAAGGAGGTAGTCAAGGCAGTTAAGGTAGAATCTGCACTGGAATAGGCTGCAGCAATAATCCCCAATACAAAGATTATCCCCACGAAAGCAGAGAAATGTTCGGTAGCCAACAAGGGATAGAGGTCATCTGATTGCAAAGGGATGGCAATTCCATGGGCCTCGCTATAGAGGTATAGCATGACGCCTAGGGAGAGGAACAGGAGGTTCACAAATACCAATACAATAGTGAACCAAAACATGTTCTTCTGCGCATCTCCGATATTGCGGCAGGTCAGGTTCTTTTGCATCATATCCTGGTCTAATCCAGTCATGACGATGACAATAAAAATGCCTGAGATAAACTGCTTGAAAAAGTTGGTGCTGTCCTGCCAGTTCCAGTTAAAGATAGTGGACCTGGGATCTTCGGCTACTACGCTTATTAATTCAGAGACGCCAGAAATCCCCAATTCTTTCCCCACCAAATAAATGGTAACGACCACCGCACCGAGCATAAAAGCTGTCTGCAGGGTGTCTGTCCACACGACAGTTTTGATCCCACCCCGGCGAGTATACAACCAGATCAAAGAAACCGTGATCAGGACAGATACCCAAAACGGAATCCCCCAATGGTCAAAAAGGATGACCTGAAGTACCCCCGCCACCAGGAATACCCTGATCGATGAGCCTAAAGTGCGGGAGAGGAGAAAGAAGAAGGCTCCGGTTTTATAAGACCAAAAGCCAAAGCGGGTTTCCAGATAAGAATAGATCGAGACCAGATTTAGCCGGTAGTAAAGGGGTAGTAAGACCAATGCGATAACAGCATATCCCAAAATGTAGCCCAAAACTACCTGGAAATAATAAAAATTGCTGTTGCCGACCTCCCCGGGTACCGAGATAAAAGTCACTCCCGATAGCGAAGCGCCGATCATTCCGAAAGCCACCAAAAACCAGGGGGACTGGCGGTCTCCGGTAAAAAAAGATTCTGAAGTGATGTTTTTTGAGGTGAACCAGGAGATCAGGTACAGCAGAGTAAAATAGGCTATGATAACTATTAGTACTAAATTTGAATCCATAGAGTTCGTCTGGTAAAGGTGCTAATTTGTCTATAATTATTAACTTTGCAAAATGATACCATTAGAACATAGCAAGGAAGAAGAATTGGAAGTATTGCTGGAAGACTTGGTGGATACCGAAGAGTATGACCTGGTTGTTTTTAATGATGACGTGAATACTTTCGAGCATGTCAGCAAGATTCTTGTCAAGGTATGCAAACATACCCAGGAACAGGCAGAGCAGTGTACTTTTATCATTCATTACAAAGGCAAATGTGCGGTGAAGAAAGGTAACAGAAATCATCTTAAGCCCATGTGCCAGTCGATATTGGATGCGGGGATACAGGCGGCCATTCTTTAACTTCGGTACTGAGTGAATTTTCCCTCCAAACTTGTCGAAGATGCGGTGAATGAAATCAGCCGCCTTCCCGGCATAGGCAAAAAAACCGCCCTCAGGTTGACGCTTCATTTGTTAAAGCAAAAAGAGGCCGTGGCCGGATCCTTGGCAGAAGCCATCCTGAAGATGCGCAGCGAAATACAATACTGCCGATACTGCCATAATATTTCCGACAATGACATCTGTTCAATTTGCGAAAGTCCGCATCGGGAAAGGAGCATTCTCTGCGTGGTGGAGGATATCCCGGACGTACTGGCCATAGAAAACACCTCCCAATACAAAGGGCTCTACCATGTTTTGGGTGGCATTATTTCCCCCATCCACGGGGTCGGCCCTGAGGAACTTCATATTGAATCCCTGATCAACAGAGTGGACAGTCGGTCAGGCGAGGACAGGGTGGCTGAAGTTATTTTGGCTTTGAGTGCGACCATGGAAGGGGATACTACCTCTTTTTATATTATGCGGCGGCTGAAAGAAAAAGGCGTAAAAGTCAGCACCATTGCCCGTGGAATACCCATTGGTGGGGAATTGGAATATACCGACGAGGTTACTTTGGGAAGGAGCATCCTGACCAGGATAAATTATTCGACAGAATAACTGAAAAGTTTTGCAGTCTCCGATTGGATTTCTATATTTGCGCTCTCATAAAGGCAAATGAGCCTTTGGAGCTAGAATGGGGGATTAGCTCAGTTGGCTAGAGCGCTACACTGGCAGTGTAGAGGTCATCGGTTCGAATCCGTTATCCTCCACAAAAGCCTTTCCGGAAACGGGAAGGCTTTTTTTATTGGAGTGAGACAAATGATGAAACCGACTTCATCCGGGGACCGAGAGGTCTCATTTTTTTTATGCGAGTAGGAAAAACCCGTTTAGATTGGTTGAAGTGTATAAGGCCAAAGGTGATGTCACCAAACGTGGGAACATCATGTTTTAGGTCTGGAATAAGATCTGCAACGAACTTCAGTGCAAACAACTTCATCTTTCCAGAAAAATCATTTGCCGAAGTTTTCCTTCAATATCCCTTCTAATGATTTAGATTATCCAACGGCCATTTGACCATCGCTGTTGATTTTTATATTTTCAAGTTAATTCCAAAAATAATTCTTCCGGTATCAACGAAACTATTGGTAGGGTCGTTTCCCTTGGAATATTCAAGACCGATTCCAACATCTGAGTTTCCAGTTGGATAAAAATTGATTCCGCCGGTAAACCAATCCAAATCTTCTAAATTGTACAAGTTGTCATATAATGAAAAACGCTTAACATATTCGACGGTAAGTTGAAGGTATTGCCTATTCCCGCTGGGGATCGGCCATGCTTCTCCAAAAACTCTTCCGGTGGCATAAGAGGAAGATAGTGCTGATTCTTTTGTACTGACATAGTTTTCATAACCGCCATACACGAAATACCGGAATATTAAATTCGTCTCATTGTCTCTGAGTTTGCCTCCTGGAAGGAAAGGTGCGGAACTATACAGGGATAAGTACACATTATAATTAATTGTTTGTAGATTTTTTATTATGTCGTCTTGAAAGTCGATGGTTCCCTGAATCCACGGGGCTAATTTCCACCCGTCAGACATTTCGTTTACTTTATATGCAACCGGATATATCTCCAGGTTAATGCCCCCTCGCCAGCTGTTTTTTAGGTTCTTTTCCTGTGTATTCCGGTGCCACTCTATTTTTGGATAAATAAAGTATCTGAATTCTCCCGCATTCTTTGAATTTGTTATTTCAGATATTTTTAACGCGGCATCTACAGTTAGAAAATTAACATTGTTACTAAAATCCCGATTGAAGAAAAAACTGGCCGGTTTATCCTCCTCTCTAGAAGAAGCTACATAGGATTTCCTTAAGCCAAGAGTCAATTTATTTACCCAACTGTCATCTTTCTGATCATCGGTTCTTATATCCTGAGAAAATCCATGAAGGGTAACGAATATTAATGGTATTATGAGTAGATTTTTCATGGCAGATTGATTATTTCTATAACCTTATCAATAAGATCCTGCGCAGTCAAATTCCTGTTTTTCACAAAAGAGTCAGGAATGGGCCCATTGTCATTGTAGTCTTCTATCAATTGATTGATTGCCATAGTCAAAAAGACTATGTCTTGACTATTCATTCGTAAAGGTGGATCTTGAAGTTTATCTGATACGTCAAGTTGATCAGGGTTTATTCTAGCAATGCTACTGACCACTTCTATTACTTTTTCGGATATTATTGACTCCTCGTCCATGGCAGATTTTTTTATTTTTAGATGTATAACGATACATTTTAATACGATACCTCGAAAGGGTACTATATTAAAAAACCCTTATTCAATCCAAAGTTTAGGTTACCTCTTCTCAACTTCTCCAAATAGCCTGTTACCCTGACGGTGTAAGGGAGGAAGACTTTGGCATCTCCGCCACCTTTCGACCATCCACATAAAGTTTCATGGATTTAAGGGTAGCTTTTTTAATGCACGATTAAGCAATCGTTATTTTTTATTAAAATAGTATTTTAACAAGGACTTATGAATACCCAATCTTTGGTATATACAAAAATTTCACAAATTAATTAACGTTTAAATCCGCCGTTTTCAGTGACTTATGAGGGTAGTTCTCCGACTTGGTGACCGTGTAGGGGAGAAAGACCTCATTCATCTACGCTTCCACCCAGTCCTTTACGATTCTCCAGGCCACCTTAAGGGCCTGCTCTTTGGTGCAGGGATTTTGAGGTATCTTCTTGTTCTTCTCCAGACCTAGAGAATCGTCGATCCAGAGACAAGTTTATTTTTTCAGCCAACGATACTTTTTTGACCGATTCATTCAAGGCCGTCATCCTCGTTTTATCTACTTATTGACGAGCCTGACTTCGACGGCATTGGCGATACGGAAACTCGTGGAGACCTAGGATATAATGAGCACACCGGAGAATTCCCCGGTGTTGTTTCAGCATTTGGGGAAGGTGTTCCCGATTTAGATATCTTTTACCCAATCACAATAAGCCGGACTAGATTTTTTTCAGCATTTATCAGCCCTGGTTATTCTGGTCTTAATCGGAGAAAAAATATAAATTGTCCTCTATTAAAATATTAGTAATAGCCTGAAAAGATTAAAAATTATTGCTGTTTGTGGTCTTTAGGCAGTGTATCAACAAGGCCAAATGCCTTTAATTGGCCTGTATGGCATCATTCCTGTCCGATAACGGGTTCACCAATAAATCCTGGCCGTGAAAAGCAAAGATGTCCGTCAGGTGTTGTTACATGCTGTATAGATTATTTATCAAATGCCCTACCACCAAAATGACTGTTTTTACTGGAATGAAGTTCCCCAAAAATTCTGACCTTAGCGGCCTCAAGAGAATCAAAACCGAATGCCCGCACTGCGGCAAAACCCACACTTGGAACGGGAGAAAAGCTTTTTTTGAGGATGAGCCCTGAGGCAATTCCTTTTATACTTTTTGGCGCAGCTGCCCCACAGCTTTTCCCTCTGATGGGCCCTTAAGAAATGCCACGGGGCCGTTCTTTATGAAGTCATTTTTTCCCATATTGCAACATGAGAAAATCATCTATCCTTATTCTAATTCAACTTCTGGCTTGTACCTTGGGTTATGGCCAATCAAAATCTGCGCTACCCCGGGTCGCTATAGCCGGCTTGGCCATTGAATCCAGTACTTTTTCTCCCGCGGTATCCCACGAGGAAGCTTTTCGTGTACGCCGGGGAGAGGATATTTTTTCCTACTATCCCTTTTTATCTCCCGAAGCTCCCGACCGCAAAAGAGCGGAATGGTTTCCCACGTTGAGAGGTCATGCCATTCCTGGTGGAATAGTGAGCCGTGAGGCCTATGAGTCCCTGGTAACCCAGACCCTGGATAAGCTAAAAGAAAACCTGCCTTATGACGGGTTGTTTTTTGATATCCATGGCGCCATGAGCGTGGTGGGACTGGATGATCCGGAAGGTGATTTTATCATACGCGTTAGGGAGGTTGTAGGCAAAGAAACCCTAATCTCTACCTCAATGGATTTGCATGGGAATGTCTCCTGGAGATTGGCGCAGCATACCGATCTGATTACCTGTTACCGGATGGCTCCCCATGAAGATGCTTTGGAATCCAAGGAGAGGGCCTTGAACAATCTTTTGGATAGACTGGAAAGCGGTAAAGGTAAACCTGCTTACAAAGCTTGGATCCCTGTCCCCATTCTATTGCCCGGGGAAAAAACCAGCACAAGGGTGGATCCCGGAAAATCCCTTTATGCCAAGGTGGCGCCTGCTGCTGAGCAGCAGGGAATTGTGGATGCTGCCATCTGGGTAGGTTATGCTTGGGCAGATGAGCCCCGCAACCATGCAGTAGTGATGGTCACCGGTGATGACCAAGCGAAAGTTAACTCCACTGCTGAAGCATTGGCCCATAGCTTTTGGGACGTAAGGAACCAATTTGAATTTATCGCCCCCACTGCTTCATTGAAAGAAAGCCTTGATAAGGCTATTACGAGTGACAAGACGCCCTTTATGATCAGTGATATGGGGGACAATCCTACTGCGGGAGGAGCAGGGGATGTGACCTGGACATTGACACAAATTCTTGCAAGGCCTGAATTTAAATCCGAAAATGGTCCTCGTCTTATCTATGCTTCTCTGCCAGGTCCAGACTTGGTAGAGAAAGCCATTAAATTGGGTGTGGGTGCTACGATAAGTGCCTATGCCGGTGCTGAGGTGGATGATCGATTTGCCCCGCCTATACTTTTGGAAGGCACTATCCAGGCCATAGAGCATGGGGATTCGAATGCGGAAACAGAAGTGGTGGTAAACGTAGGGAGCGTCTCAGTAATTGTCACCAAGAAGCGAAAGCCATATCACCGCGAAAGGGATTTCACCAATCTTGGCTTAAATCCTAGAGAGGCGGACATAGTCGTGGTGAAAATAGGTTATCTGGTACCGGAATTATATGATATGAGGGCTGACTGGATCATGGCGCTTACCCCAGGTGGGGTAGATCAGGACCTTGAACGCCTTGAATTCAAGAGGATCAATAGGCCGATGTTTCCGTTTGACAAAGACATGAAGGAACCGGACCTCAAGGCAAGGCTGGTGCCGCTGTCCCATGAGTAGAAAAAAAGGTAAAGGAAATGCTCCTTTACCTTTTCCTATCCCAGATTTTCCCTGAAAAACGTAACTGTCCTTTCCCAAGCCAGTTCCGCCGCTTGCTTATCATAACGTGGAGTGGAATGGTTGTGAAATCCATGATTGGCTCCTGGATAAAAGTATGCCTGATAGGTTTTATTATGTGCTTTTAAAGCTGTTTCATAGGCGGGCCATCCTTCATTTACCCTGGCATCCAGCTCGGCAAAATGGATCAAAAGGGGCGCTTTGATGCTGGATACTTCTTCGGCTGTCGGCTGCCCCCCATAGAAGGGTACCGCCGCCTTTAGATCAGGTATGCGGACTGCCATCATATTGGAGATCCATCCGCCAAAGCAGAAACCCACCACGCCCACATTTCCGGAGCAGTCCTCATGGCTTTTTAACCACTCAAATGCGGCAATAAAATCCTGCAGTATTTCCTCCCGGTCCCTTTTGGCCTGTAGCGTCCTGCCTTCATCATCTGAACCCGGGTAACCCCCAAGAGGAGTCAACGCATCCGGCGCAAAGGCAATAAAACCATCCACGGCAGCCTGTTTGGCTACATCTTCGACATAGGGGTTAAGCCCTCGGTTTTCATGGACTACAATAATCCCCGGTAGTTTTCCTTTTTTGTCGGAAGGCTTGGCTAATAAGCCCCGCATCCTTCCCCCGCCTTTTGGGGAATCGTACTCCTCGTAGCTGGCGGTCAGCCTTGGATCATTCTGTTGGAATCTTTTGGCTTCGGCATAATTGGGAAGAAGAAATGACATGATGGCTGCCACGGTCAGTCCACCTACTGCATAGGCCGAAAGGCGGTTGACAAATTCGCGGCGGTCGATTTTGCTGTGGACATATTCATCATAAATATCAAATACGTCCTGGCTTAAATCCTCTTTTTTGATGGGTTCCATTGTGTTGTGATTTTAGTGGTTGCTGGTCAAATTGGAACATAAGTTAAATAAAAATTGGAGGCAGCAATAACTTTACTGTATTATATATTATCTTTTTGCCTGTAAATCCATAAATTGTCTTCAAATTCAGATCCTATGAACCTGCTTGAAAATATTAAAGAAGCTATCCGGTCGGTAAGATCCAATTTGCTGAGAACAATTCTGACGGGTTTGATTATAGCCATAGGCATTACCTCATTGGTAGGGATGCTGACGGCTATCGATGGGATGAAGGCGCAGATTGAAGAAAGTTTTTCTGGATTTGGTGCCAACAATTTCGATGTCCGCTCCAAAGGTTTTTCAGGGGGAAGGGTAACGACGGATGGAGTGGCCGAAAGAAGATATACCCATTTGTCCTACCGGGACGCAAAAGCTTTTAAAAATGATTACAATGCCAGAGGAATCTCCACGGTCTTTACCCGGGTGTCAGGATCTGCCGAAGTGAAAAGAAAATCCAAAACGACCAATCCCAATATCCGGATCACAGGCGGGGATGAAAACTATTTTTTAATTAAAGGGATCACCATAGAACAAGGAAGGAGTTTTAGTAGTGTTGAAAGCCAGTACGGAAACAACGTCTGCGTGATAGGTACGGAATTGGCAGATTTACTGTTTGAGTCGAGTGAAGATCCTTTGAACCAATACATTTCATTTTATGGCAGCAGGTACAGTATTGTTGGGGTGTTGGAAAAACAGGGCGCTGTAGGAGGGGACTCAGGTGCGGATAGGGAAATCATTATCCCTTTGGAGAATGCCAGAAGACTTGATAGAACAGGCAACTTCAGGTACACCATTACCGCTGCGAGTTCCGATCCCACCAAGCTTCAATATGAAATGGGCCAAGCCACCGGCCTCATGAGAAATATCAGGCAGGACAGGATAGGGGAAGGAGACTCCTTTGAGGTGGTAAAATCCCAGTCACTTGGCGAAAGCCTGGAGGAAGTTGCAGGGTATCTCAGGATTGGGGGATTTGGAATAGGATTTATTACCCTTTTGGGAGCAGCGATTGGATTGATGAACATTATGATGGTTTCCGTCACGGAAAGGACTAGAGAAATTGGGGTCAGGAAAGCATTGGGAGCCACGCCGCTAAGGATCAGACAGCAATTTCTGATAGAAGCCATAGTCATCTGCATATTGGGAGGCATATTGGGTGTGTTTATGGGAATAGGCATCGGTAATATTGTGGCCAATTTCGTCGGCCCGGGAGGTTTTTTGATTCCCTGGCTGTGGATTTTAGTAGCCTTCACCATTTGTGTTTTTGTAGGACTGGTATCGGGATTCGTGCCCGCTTATAAGGCGAGCCGGCTTGATCCCATCGAATCCTTACGGTATGAATAGGATATCTGTCTTGCTCTGATCCTAAAGCACTGGCTCCTTACCTGCCTGCTTCAGGTAGGCTTTGCCACCATTCATCCATTTTCTTAGATAAATAACCTTTGCGAGAATAGATACTGTTTTATTATAAAGATTTACCTCATGAGAATTTTGATTCAATTTATAGCCTTGCTTGGCATGACCCAAATGGCTTTTGGACAGTCATGGTCTAGTGTTGCAACTAAAAATACCTGTACAGAGCGACATGAATGCTCCGGTGCGGCGGTTGACGGGAAATTATACTTGATCGGTGGAAGGGGCATGAAGCCAGTGGAGGAATTTGATCCCGCCACCAGCCAATGGAAAACCATGGCTATGCCGCCTGTGGAAATGCATCATTTTCAGGCAGTGACTTATAAGGGAAAGATTTATATCATCGGCGCACTGAGCGGGCCTTATCCACACGAGGTTCCTTTGGATCACGTTTATACTTTTGATCCTCAAAAAAATCTTTGGGAAAAGGGTCATGAAATTCCTGAGGAAAGAAGAAGAGGTGCAGCAGGTTTGGTGGTAAAAGATGATAAATTCTACTTGGTCGCAGGGATAAAGGATGGCCATTGGGCCGATAACAGGGACTATTTTGATGAATATAATCCCGCTACAGGAGAATGGAAAACCTTGCCTGACCTTCCTCGTGTAAGGGACCATTTCCAGTCGGTAGTATTGGATGATAAAATTTATGCCGTAGGGGGTAGGAAATCTTTTGCAAAAGAAGGCCACGGTTTTGAACTGACTTATGCCGAGGTAGACGTCTACGATTTTGAAACCAATAAATGGGAGACCTTGCCCGCTGACCAAAACCTTCCCACCGAGCGGGCAGGAAGTTCAACCCTTGCCTATGGCGAGGGATTTGTAGTGATAGGCGGGGAAAGTGCCAGCCAGGAAGCCGCCCACAGTGAAGTAGAGTATTTTAAACCAGGTCAAGGTTGGAAGCTTCTAAATAACCTAAACAGGGGGCGTCATGGCTTCCCGCTTGTGGAAATCAACAAATCCCTCTATGTGGTCGCTGGCAGCGGTAATAGAGGGGGCGGTCCCGAACTGACGAGTGTAGAGGTGATGAAATGATCATTGCCTTTTCCAAAACCCATGAAGATCTTTTCCTGTTGCCATTTGTCTGCGATCCTCTGTTTACCGCTGTTGTTGTCCTGCCATACAACAAAGGCGCAACTCACCGGAGGGGCAGAAACTAGTCCGCCAGTCATTGTCGGGGAGGGGTTTACAGTCGAAGAAGCTCCGGAATGGACAGCGTTGTTCAAGAGAAGTTCGGGCTGGTTTGGGGGTGACGGTATATTCGCTATTCCTCTAGATGGGAGGGAAACTGGGCTGTCGTCCTCTCAGGCCAAGAACATGGTGATTTTTAGCGATTCCATGATTGGGGAGATTGAAGGCGATTCCCTGATGCCTGGCTTTTCTATGGTGAACAACAGCGTGGCCTATCTCCATGGCCATGAGCCGAAAGCGATAAATATCCGCTTTGACTGGGCTAAAGATAGCAAAGGTCGCCCTACCTCCATATTTGTTCCCCAGACTCCCTCTTCGGAGAAAGGAGATTATTATTGGCTCGGCGATGGCTTTCTGAATCCGGCGCTGGACAGTACCATCTATGTATTTGCCTATAGGATGAGAAACATGGATGATGCGGAGGAGTGGTCATTTAAAGAAATGGGCACTGATTTAATTGCATTGTCTGCCAAGGATAAATTCCCTTTCAAAAAGCAAAAACAAATCGAAACGCCGTTTAGATTTGAAGACGGAGGTTTTGGAGCCGGGATTTTTGTCAATACCCAACAGGCAGGGGTTATCAATCCTGATGGCTATGTCTACATCTATGGGGTTCGCGGGATGGAAAAAAACTTGATGGTTTCCCGTGTTTTGCCCAAGGATTTTGAAGATTTTCAGGCTTGGAGATTTTGGGACGGCGTAAATTGGAATGCATCCATGGAGAAAGTGGCGATGGTTACACCGCATGTGTCCAACGAATTAAGCCTTTCTGTTCTTCCTGATGGCCGATATGCCTTGATTTTTACCGTGAACGGCTTAGGTCCTGTGGTAGGGATGAAGATTGGAGATACCCCCTACGGGCCATTTGGGCCGGTGATAGAATTGTACCGTAGCGGGGAGATGCAACAAAAGAATTACCTCACCTACAATGCCAAAGCCCACCCCAGCCTCTCAGGCCCCGGAGAACTGTTGATCAGCTATAATGTTAACGCCTTTAGTTTTTTTGACGAAATTAAAGCTAATCCATACCTCTACCGTCCACGGTTTATCAAGCTAAAATTTGCTGATCACTCTAAGTGAGTTGTCCGGCCAGATTAGAAATTATAGCCAAAGCTCAGATTTATTTTAGTACCTGGCTGAAGACTTTCAAATAACTGATCCTTGGCTCCAAAGGACCTGAACACTGATTCTCTTTTGTCTCCCAATAAGTTGCTTATGCCTAACCCAAGGCGCATGTTCTCCCGCTTTCCCAGCGTTTTGTTGGCATTAAAGTTTAAACTGTTGAAGGGGACAGTAAATACATCCGGCTTATCGGCAATACCTACATACTGTAAAGTCTCTCCCTGGATGTTATAGTAGAGAGCAGCCTCTAAGCCGTTCGTTTGGCTATTGTAGGATAGTCCGGTGTTGATGATGTAGGGAGCCTGTCCCGCCATTTTCCGCGTATTGTCGGTATTTTCGCCTATTCTTTCGTTTCTTTCCCGGGAGGAATACTCCGTCGGAGTCATGGCAATTTCGGAGTCAGCAAAGGTCAGGTTGCCGTTGATGGAGAAATTGGCCAGGCTTTGGGAGATGAAAGTTAAATGCTGCCGGATTTCAAGTTCTATGCCCATGACCTGTCCATCCCCCACGTTCCTTGCCTGGAAATTATTGGGTGCCTGGACATATTGTACGACTTCGATGGGATTGTCAAAAGTCTTATAAAAGCCACTTAAAGCAATTGTCTGTCCTCTTTCCTGAAACAGCTCCCATCTCAGGTCCAAGTTATTGATGCGGGTTGATCTAAGGTTGCCGTCCCAAATAACTTCCCCTTCAGAATTGACATCTTGGAAAAAGCCACCAATAAAGGAGCGGCCTGTCAGCGGATCTAAGATTTCTGCAAATGAGGCTTCTTTAAACGAAGGTCTCGCTATGGTTTTGGAAACGGAGAAGCGTAGGTTTTGATGGTTGGTCAAGGCATAAATCAAATTCAGGGAAGGGAAAAAGTCCAGGTCGTCCATCACTTTTTTATCTTTTAGTACCAGTCCCTGTTGGTTTCGGCCTGTATAAAGTTGGTTATATTTTTCTGCCCTCAATCCCACAATTGCTTTTAGGTTCTGTGCAGGACTAAATTCATTGGCAATATACAGGGCCGCATTGCTGGCGATCGCATCATATTGGTTAGGGTTGTTGGGCAGGAATAAGGCCTCATACCGTGTTCCTTGCGTACCTCCGGCATTGGTTGGCCATAGATTTTCGGGTTGGAATAGTTGATCCGGATCGTCGGTGACGACAATCCCTTGGGGAATAATCTGGAAATTCTTGATCTCGTAATCCCGTAATTTGTAAGTGTATCCTGCTCCAGTCTGAAATTTTGACAGGTTACCAAATAAGGTGTATTCTCTAGCTGCGCCCACGTTACCCGCCAAGTTTTTTTCATTGAGAAACCGCCAAATTCTTTCGGGATAGCCGGATTCAGATCCTATGCTATAATTCCCCCCATCGGTCCGGATACGGGTGTATCTGATATCAGGATCCACGATTTTTGACCAAGTAGGAGACAACTTCCATTCCAGCTCCCAGCTGCCGTCAGGGTTGTAGTGTGTTCCACTGAGCAACAGGTTGGTCATAGCACGTTCACTGTATTCGAGATTGTGTTGGCTTGCGGTGAAGTTGGCCCCCAAATCGGAGTTTTCATAGGCAAAGATACCGGCTTTCGAGGCACCATTTTGGGAGTGGAAAAGGTTGAGCTTATATTTGGAGCGGTCTCTTTTTAAAGCTATTCCCGCCAAACCGCTAAGGGATACGTTATCGACCCCAAAGTCACCTTTTTGGTACTCACGTACTTCCAATTCTGCCTTTTCAGGACTGCCTTTCCCATATCGTGCATATTCTGCCCCCTCATAATATTCTATTTCATTTTTGTACGTCAGGGAGAAATTATAACCAAGGGTATTTTCTCCCACCCTGGTCTGGTTGCCCCAATTGAATCCGAGTCCATAATCCATAGCGCTTCCAGTGCGCATAGCGGCTAAGGTAGGGTTGAAGTTCCCGAGGATACTTTGAAAAGCCTTGCCTGCTTCGCTGTTGGGTCTCCCTACCACACTGGCATATTGTGGGACTTCTGAATTCTGACCCGTTGGGATGGACCTTGTACCGTCATCAAAGCCTAAAAAATCCGTTTTCCCACCTTTATAAGTCAAATAGTCGCTGTTGAAGTGCATTTGGGGATGGTACCCGGCACTGAGGGATAGGCCCATGGTTTTTTCATCGGGAAAATCCTTGGTGGCGATGTCAACAATCCCTCCGGTAAAATCAGCCGGAAGGTCAGCGGTAAATGATTTTACCACCATGATATTATCCAGTAGGCTGGTGGGGAACATGTCCATTTGAATGGTGTTTCTATCCGGATCAAGGCCGGGGATTTCCATGCCGTTGAGGGTAGACTTGGTATATCTATCGCCCAATCCACGTACATACACGTATTTTCCTTCTTCGATAGAGACTCCAGGCACTCTTCTAATGGCCGAAGCGGCATCTGAATCGCCTATTTTTCTAAAGTTGGCGGAGGAGATACCGTCTAGCATATTGGGTGATTTTCTTTTCACCGTCAGTAGAGCTTCTTCGGTAGTGTTGAGCATTTCCGCAGAAACGGTGATTTCTCCCAGCTCTCCCGCTTCCTCGTACATTCTGATATTGTCCAACAAAGTAGCTTGTTTGGCTTCTACCTTGACTTCCTGAATGGTGATATTGGCGTAGCCGACATAGGATATCTGAAGGCTGTAATTTCCTGGATCGGCCTTGATTTCAAATTTGCCATCAAAATCAGATACAGCCCCCGTGCCATTGTTGATGACCAGTGCCGCGACTCCAATCAGGGGTTCGGCTGTAGCATTGTCTATTACTGTTCCCCTTATAGTTCCTTGCTGGGCAAGGGTGGTCAGGGCTGTTGAAAATAGAAGAAGCGTGAACCAAATATTTGCTTTATTCATGTTAAGGAATTTTTGCAAAGCTGGCTGTTATATTATTTAAATATTAAAACGCAGTATTAAATCAATATTAATTTATTGTTAACGGCTGTATTTGCCAGAAAAAAGAAGAACCCATGGATTTCCACAGGTTCTTCAAAATTTAAAAAAAAAGGTTGTTAAGGCCTAGAAGTCAGCCAGCTCTCCTGCGACCGCAGTCCAGCTCCAGTCGGCAAAAGCAGCCGTCTCAGCCCCTACTGTATTGGCACCAGCCGCTACTGCGGTGGCATGAACATGGGCTCCCTCTTTAAATACCGTCTGCAGAGTTGCTCCTTCTGCCAAGGTTATTTCCAAGTTTTTGAATACAAGACTACCGTTGGCGAAGTTTGCGACACTTTCCTCACCGCTTATGGAGAAGTCCCCAAAGCCATCAGCTCCTGGATCAGGAAAGCCGAAGAAATAGATATTCTCAAAATTGCCGATGATGCCGTCTCTAAAATCAGCCAGTTCGGCTGTAGAAGCACCTTTGATAGAACCGTTTCTAAGGGTGTGTCCCGCCGAATACTCTCCTTCAGGCCCGTCTATTTCCAGCGCATGGTCAGTCTCTTCTCCGGAGATGACGATAAAATTGTCCATGGTACCACTCCATGACTGGTCGGTGTCCAAGGCATCATCCCCCGCATTCCAAACCACCGCGTTTTTCACGTTAACGGTGCCACCGAACCATTCTATGCCGTCATCTTGGTTAGCCACCACCTCTACGTTTTCGATAACTGTTCCACTGCCTACACCTCCCAAAGTCAATCCATTGATCTCGTTTCCTTCACCGATGTTGGCACCGCCATGTCTGATGGAAATGTATCGAATCACTCCAGAATTGTCTGCCGGGTCATTGCCACCATATAATCCCCTGGTGTCACTCGGTGGGATGCCTTCTATTTGGAAATCGGAGGCATTGGAAGAAACTGAGATAGGGGCTTTCCCGAGAACCAAGACTCCACCCCATAAGCCGTTAATATCAGCTTCTAAATTGGGGCTGGCGATCATTCCAGGTTTAATTTCATCGGCCACGGAAGTGAAGATGATGGGGGCAGAGGCAGTTCCTTCTGCCATCAGTTTTCCCCCACGGGCTACGACTAGTGCCGTGGCATTGGTACCCGTTCCAGCCTCCCCTTTAACTACCACTCCTGGCTCGATAGTGAGGGTAACCCCTTCATTGACGAATATTCTGCCGGCCAAAATATAGGTGTTGCCAGTGGTCCATGTCGTATTGGAAGTGATATCACCTGAGATTACATTTTCCTCGCCGGGAATGATTATTTCCGGCTCATCATTATCCGTACAGGAAGAGAGGTAGAATACCGCTCCGAATGCCACAATTAGGGACAGGATTTTTTTCATCGTTTGATAGATTAATTTATTTTTCTATTCTAATAATGGTTCAAAGGTGAGGATTTAGTGTTAATCGAATGGGAAGCGCAGGTTAAGGCTTTGTTAAAGAACCGCGTTTTTGTTGCGTTAATGTTATGCAGGGGTAATTTATGCCGGGAGGTTTTAAGCGGCTGGAAACTATTTTTTTTGAAATGGGGAAATTACGGTGCTAGAGAGACAGGAGATTAAAAAAATAAGTGACTAAGTAAAACGGGAATAACTTCAGAATGAGCAGTTAGCTATGCTGGTCACTTGAGGTTAGGGAGAGGAAGGTTTTGTCTTAAGCCTCAGTCTTTAATTCCGTCCCTTAATAGTGCCTGGTAATCATCCTTGGTGTCAATATCAATATGGCCCAGAGGGAAAGAAATAGCGCCTACCTGATCTGGAAAATCAATAAAAATCTTTTTTGCACCCTCCTTTCCTTTTAATTTTAGCAAGTGCGGGAAGAATTTTTGATCAAAAAGGACAGGTGCCCCCACGGTTCCCTGATAAGTGCAGGCCACGATCGATTTATTTGATTCTCTTTGGAAGTGAATAAGTTGGTTGATGATATCTTTATCCACGAATGGTTGGTCGCAGAGCATGATGATCACCTGATTAGGCACTGTGTTTCTTAAAACAGTATTCATGCCCTGTTTTATGGATGAAGCCATTCCTTTCTTCCACTCCTGATTGAGGCAGAGTTCTACGCTAGTGGGATCAATATAAGGGGTTAGCCGCTCATGATAAGCGCCTACCACCACCGTAATGGTGTCGCAGTCGGAATCCAATCCCGCTTCAATGGCTCTTTGAAGCAGGTTGGCTCCGTTGAACATCAACTGTTGCTTAGGCTGACCCAGCCGGCTGGATTCTCCTGCAGCCAATATAATCAATGAAGTGGTACGGGACAGGTTCATGGGATTTATCCTCCTTGCGAAAGCATCGCTCTGACTGTATTTCGGCTATGAATAGGGCCAGGTTTATCCTTGAGGAATGTCCCTGGCTTTTTTTCCAAGACTGCCTTGATCTCAGCCATTACTGAGAGTGCAATTTCTTCTGGGGCTTCGGCGCCTATGTCCAGGCCGATGGGTGCAAATATTTTTTGCAAATCCTGATCGGTCGGTTTGGTTTGTTCCTTTTCGATGGCATCGATCATTTTCATCATCTTTTTCTTGGGGCCCAACACCCCAAGATAACTTACTTTTAAGGGTAAGAGATTCTTTATGACGGTCAAGTCATAATTATAATTGTGAGTCATCAGGACTACCGCCGTTCTTTCATCCAAGGCAAGCTGAGACACCATCTTATCGGCTTTGGAGAGGATGATTTGGTGGGCTTTTGGAAAACGTTGAGGAGTGGCATAGTCAGCTCTTCCGTCGACAACGGTGATTCCCCATCCCAGAACGTGGGCCAGCTCTGCCAGTGGAATGGCATCATTGCCTGCCCCGACTATGACCAGCTCTACACGGGGCTTGACGACTTCTATGAATGCGTGAAACGGGGAGGTGGATCCGTAGCGTTTGATGACGGACGATCCTGATCTAAGGGTGTCTCTTACATCCTCCAACAAATAAGCTTGGAAACTTTCCAGTCCCTGCCAAGATCCAGCAATTACCTCCTCGCTCCACAGCAAACAGGTGCCAAGTTGGGCAGAACGTTTGTTCTTCAAATCAAAAACAGTCAGTAGTACCTGATCTCTCCGGTCAGCCAAACATTTTTTTAGAAGACTTATGGGATGGTTCTCCTGCCCCGGACGGATGGGCTCAATCAGAATATGAATAATTCCGTTGCAGCCCAGACCAACGCCAAATTTCGCATCATCATCATCGGTAGTGTCATAGGTCACCAACATGGATTGTTGCTGGAACATGACCAGTTGGGCTTTCCTGAGCGCGTCTCCTTCGAGACAGCCACCGCTGATGGCGCCAGTCAAAGCCCCGTCTTCGGTCACCAACATCCTTGCCCCCGGGCTTCTATAGGAGGAGCCTTCTACCTGAACCACCGTGGCCAATGCCGTCTGCTTCCCTTCTTCTTGGGCGAGATCAAAAGCTTCGATGATTTCTCTGATTTCCTTCATTTCAAGAACAGTTATAACAGGTTTATGCTTAAGAGGTTTACAGGGTAATATTCGCCAACACGGAAATTATCCCTGTCAGGAGGTAGGGAGATGACCGCATCCGCATCCGCCAGATGTACCAAATCTCCCGATCCGGAACTCTGAAGTGGGGAAGCTACCAGGGATCCTTTTATCAGACTTAAAGTCACCAAGAGGTGGTAGGTCAAAGGCTTATTAAATTGGACATCTTGACCCAACACGGCTGTATGGCCAAGGCTGGATAAACCTTGATGATTTCTTAGCCAGGGCTTAAAATAACTGTGAAAGCAAACCAGGGTGGAAGCAGGATTGCCGGGAAATCCGAACACTACGGTATTGGCAAACCTGCCAAACAAAAAAGGTTTCCCGGGTCTTTGGGCCACGCCATGAACGAGTTTTTCCATTCCCAATTCTTCCAACACGGCAGGGAGGAAATCATACTTGCCTTTAGACACAGCTCCGGAAAACAACAAAACCCTATAGTTACTGATCATAGGAGAAAGTTCGCTGAGCATGGCTTCTTTATCGTCCTTGAGGTGAAATATATCCGCTTCGATACCCATGTCCAAGAGAGCCGACTGCAACATATAGGCATTGGATTTTCTGATCTGATGGATGGCGGGCTGCTGATCAATGTCAACGAGTTCATCTCCGGTGGAACAGATCGCGATGCCGGGGGTTTTTAGAACTTTCACTTTACCAATCCCTACAGAAGCCAATACGCCAATGACGGAAGGAGTAATTACCTGGCCCTCGTCCAGCAAAATGTCGCCTTGCCGGGCATCCCTTCCTTTAAAATGGATGTTTTGACGAAGTGTATGGTGTTTGCTGTCGATATAAGCGATTCCTTCTTTTATTTTTATCTGCTCGTAAGGGATTACACAATCTGTTTCAATAGGAAGAATGGCCCCTGTCATTACTTCAATGCAGCATTCTTTTTGGCTTAATTTTATTTGGGGGGAGCCAGCTGGCTGAATATTTTCGATTTTAAAAGCAGCGGATTCCTGCAATGCATTGAAACGAATGGCTATACCATCCATGGTCACCCGATCAAATGGAGGTGCGTCCCGATCAGCCTTAATTGGTGCCGCCAATATTTTCCCCCTACTTGAAAGTATATCCAGTTCTTCGGTTTCTTTGGGCAAGGTCTGTGATAAGACGAGATCGAGCGCTCGTTGGACTGAGATCATGTTACAAGAAATTTACTGCCGATACGCTTGGTCCAGTCATTTAGGCCACCTGTCAAATTGAGCAGCTGGAGAGTGGGATCTTTTTCCTTCAAGAAATCAACTGCTTTTTTACTTCTGCCACCCTGTTGGCAGATGATCACCCAAGGCTTATTTTTAGACAAGTCCGGAAGATTTCCATGTATTCTCGAAAGAGGGAAAGGAATGGCTTGCGCCAAATGGCCCTTATTAAATTCATGGTCTTCCCTAACATCAATGAGGTTAAATGCCTTGTCTTCAGTCATCCACAGCAGTAATTCATCAACGGAAATGGAGGGTTCGACAGTGCAGGAAGCAGGTACATCCTCTGGAAGCGATTTTATATTTTTGTTTTCCTCCCTAGTGGTTAAACGTATGTTATACTGGCTGTTGTCCAAAAAATCAAATACCTGTAGAATTCCCGAAAGGGGCTTGCCTATCCCGGTGATTACCTTGATTGTTTCAAGTGCCTGATAGGAGCCGATCAATCCCGGAACTATTCCCAACACGCCTGCGGTATTGCAGTCCGGTATCTGGCCGTTGGAAGGAGGGTTGGGATAGAGGCAGCGGTAAGTAGGTCCGCCCTGGAAGTTAAAGACACTGACATGTCCTTCAAACTGCTGTATGGCGCCGTATATAAAAGGCTTTTTTAGTATAACGCAGGCGTCGTTGATCAGGTAGCGGGCGTCAAAATTGTCTGTGGCGTCCACCACCACATCAAATGCTTCCATTATAGCCAATGCATTTTTTTTTGACAAGGCTGTAGGGAAGCTTTTGAGGGTAATGTCCGGATTTAACTGTCGGAGGCGGGCTACGCAGCAATCTACCTTGGGGCGCCCTATATCCTCTGAACCATAAATTACCTGGCGATGCAGGTTACTGAGACTTACCACATCGTCATCCATGACACCGATACATCCCACTCCAATTCCTGTCAGGTATTGGAGTACCGGAACACCAAGCCCTCCTGCCCCGATGACCAAAACCTTTGCCTGCGCCAGTTTTTTTTGCCCTTCCTCTCCAAATCCCGGCAACTGTAGCTGTCTTTGATAACGTTCTTGGTTGATCATAACATGTTACTTTATCCCCCCAAAAAAGACATTGATTTTTTGGGGGATCTTTTGGTTAAGGCCTCCGCCGCAAAGCCATCCTTTTCTCTAGCCGCCACCACTGCGATGATTTCGTTTTCGATTGTTTCCATAGAAGCGCCGCTTCTGAGCAGGTCGCGCACATTGGTGGCAGGTGGGCCATAAAGGCAAGTCCGGAGTTCCCCGGTGGCAGAAAGGCGAATCCTGTTACAGGTTCCGCAAAAAGTCCGGCTGAAGGATGGGATGATCCCAAAGGATCCCGCATAGCCCGGTATTTTGTAATTCACCGATGTGCCATTGGCCTCATCCTGTAGCTTCATTAAATGGGGATAGTGAATTTCTATGTGATTAAAAATAGCGATATGGTTCCACTGAGGAATTTCGAAGCTGTCTTTGCCATTAAAGGGCATTTCCTCCAAAAATCTTACAGACAGAGGGTAGTGCTTCGTGAGTTCTATGAAAGGCACAATGTCAGAGATGTTTTGGCCATCGGCCACCACACAGTTGAGTTTGATTTCAAATCCTGCAGCCATCAAATCCAATACGCATTGGTACACTTCATCAAAGCGGTCTCTTCTTGTCATCTTGAAGAACCTTTGGCGGTCTAGTGAATCCATGCTGATATTGATTTTTGTGATCCCCAACCTTTTTAGCTGCTCCATCTGCAGGGAAGAGAGTGTTCCGTTGCTGGTCACCGTGATTTGATCCAGCTTTTTGTTTTTGCTGATATGTTCCAAAAAGGACATGATCCCCTTACGGACAAAAGGTTCTCCCCCAGTGATCCTGATTTTGTTTACTCCCAGCCGGGTAAATAACTCGGTAAGCTCCCCAAGTTCCTCATAGGAAAGCAGTTCTTTCCTCTCAACAAAATTAACTCCTTCCTCGGGCATGCAGTAATAGCACCTGAAGTTGCACCGGTCGGTGACCGAGAGTCTCAGGTAATTTAACTGCCTGCCATATTTATCTACCAATGCTTTTCTCATCAATCAGGGATGTGCGTTTACCCAAATACTGCCGTCTTCGTAGAATTCCTTTTTCCATATAGGAACTGTTTTCTTCAATTCATCGATCAGGAACCGACAGGCCTGGAATGCCGTGTCGCGATGGGGTGAAGCGATTCCCAGCACTACCACCGGTTCGCCTATTTCTTTTTCCCCCACCACATGAAGCATCAGTAATCTGGAAACCTCCCATTTCTCTAGGGCTAACTGGGACAGCTTTTCCATCTCTTTTATTGCCATAGGCACATAGGCCTCAAAAACCAATTTCTTCACCGCTTTGCCATGGGCATTGTTCCTGACCGTCCCCACAAAGAAATTGACGGCTCCAGCTTCTGGGCTATTTAAATAGGAGTAGGCTTCATTGAGGTCTATCCCGTCCACAATTCGGATCTGTTTCATGTTTTATCCCCCGCTGACCGGTGGGATCAATGCCACCTCTTGTCCAATGAACAATCTTGTATCGTTTTCCGCATAAGCATGATCCACAGCCACAGCAAGGGAACTCAAATTTTCCAATCCGGGATATTGCTCAAATAACCAATGCTTTAATTCGGCTACCGTCTCTACTTTCTCGTCCTTTGGCAGTTCCAGTTGGCTTTCTCCAACAATTTCACGGGTGATGCCAAATAGTTTGATTTTCATTTCGGTTTTTTGTTTGTCCCGCTCAAGATAATAAGACCCTGAAGATTGGGAAACATCCTGTTTCCTTTTTAGATTCCCTCTGGAAATGCCTTTCAGGGCCCGCGGTGATTGGGGATGAAGATATAGCAGAGAATTTCCAAAAACAACAATAATTTAAACACAATTACGAAGGAACGCCGTTTAATGGTATTTTAGGTGAATCAATGAAGATATAAATTCCGATATGAAAAACCCGCACTATTTCTTTTTCCTCTTGCTTTTCTTTATGGGAGCATTTCATGGGCTGCAGGCCCAACAGGCTACGGCGACCATCGCCACTTACAATATCCGCTATGACAATCCCAAGGATGCTCCCGACACCTGGGAAAATAGGCATCCCGTGATTATTAACCTGGTGAAATTCCATGAAATGGATATTCTGGGTATCCAAGAAGGGCTGCATCATCAGGTGATGGACTTGGCGGAAGGTTTGACAGATTTCGATTACATAGGTGTAGGCAGGGATGATGGTGCCGAAAAAGGAGAATACACCGCCATATTTTATAAAAAGGAAAAATATAAGCTGTTGGAGAATGCTACATTTTGGCTGTCAGAGGACACCACTAAACCCAATAAGGGCTGGGATGCGCAATTGCCCAGAATCTGCACTTGGGCAAAATTTGAAGATGTGGCAACCGGTAAGCAATTCTATGTTTTCAACACACATTTTGACCACGTTGGGGTGCAGGCAAGGAAGAACAGTGCTGCGCTGATCATGCAGAAGGTCAAGGAAATAGCGGGAGATGGCACGGTTATCCTGACTGGAGATTTCAATATTGATCAGCATAACGAAGCTTACAAAAGCATCAAAGATTCAGACATGTTCAATGACAGTTATGAGGTGGCCTATCTGGTCTACGCCAATAACGGTACCTCCAACGGATTTAACAACACCAAAAGCACCGACAGAAGAATTGACCATATATTTGTGACCCGGGATGTCAGCATTAAGAAGTACGGTATTTTGACAGATACTTACAAGAACAGGTTTCCTTCGGATCACTTTCCGGTATTGGTGGAGGCCGGATTTTAATAAATTAACAGTGGTGGCGACCGCCTCCCGCAGACGGATCTGCGGGAGGCGGTCGGTGCCTATGGCTTTAAAGGATTGGTGTGGGTGCTCTTCCGGTGGTAGGGACTATTTGGTGGACAACAATTGTCTGTCTTTTTCGGCAAGTGGCGAAAAGGTGATGTCCAAATAAGCGCCACTGGCATTGTCATCCGCAACAAATTGCGGGATGCCATTAATTTGCTCCAGCGATGGATGGTGGATATGTCCGGCAAATACCGCCAGAAGGTTCTGCGCATTGAAAACTTCTTTGTAAAAAGCCATGGTATCCGCAGTATGACCAGATGAGGGCCATTGCGGTCGACGTTCAATGATATGATTTTTGTCAGTGGCGGCTCCCCAATCAGGATGGCCACAGCCAAAACCCATGGATTTTAAGGGAGCATATAGTGGGATGTGCAGCAATAGCACCAAAGGCCTCTTCTCTTCGACTTGCGATCTGAAAAAAGCAAGTTGATCCGCCGATATTTCATAGGTGGAATTGTCTATGGCAACAAAGCGGATGCCTTTGATGTCATAAGTTGCCATCATGGGATCCTTGCCTTGATATAGAGGCAAGAGACGTTTTTGGATCCAGGTGGAACGAAGGCCGTTAAGATCTCCTTCCATGCCCTCATAATGCCAGTCATGATTGCCTGCCACGTAAATATAGGGAATACCTGCAGCGTCAATCTGTTGGTGGGCCCATTCTATTGCCGCCTCGGAAGGCCAGCTGAATAGGTCCCCTGGCAAGGCAATAAGATCTGCCCGGGATTCATTGGCTATCTTTAAGGTATTGATAAATGATTCTTCAGGATTGGTGGCTTCGCCGGTCTGGAAGTGAGTGGTATTGTTATAAGCCTTGGCCATTCTGTTGCTATATTGGCGATACGGTAAGCCACGTTCATCATCCATCCATAGATGGGTGTCAGAGGCAAGGATAACTTTTATGGGTTCAGAGATGGTATCCGAAAAATAATGGATCTTGTTTTTGTCGATGGTGTACATCGACTGTATTTTGGGGATGCGGGCAATGGGGGAAGCATCGGCTTGGGAAATAATCCCGGTACCCAATAGACCCGTGGATATTTTTTTTAAAAATGATCGCCTCTTTAGTTCCATGATTGATGTTTTTCCGTTGGTGTGATGTAAGGCTGATGAAGAAAATGCAAGCTGTTGTCATCGAAGGTTCTGTCAGCAAGACCGAAATATTCAGATGCGGTTACTGCTTATTTGATCTTCACCCAAGGCATTTTTTCCTTCATGTATTGGAGTACTTCTACAGGCACATCGGAGCAAAGATAATCACTGCCCAGGGCTACGCCTAACAAGAAATCGTTGACTGAATGACCTGGCCATAAACTGACGAAGATGCCAGCTTCCTGAGCTTCCTGTACCATTTTCCTGCTCGTTCCACCGAGGTTACAGCCTACCCGGTTGACGCCCAGTTCCAAGGTTTCCTGCACCACTTCTTTGGTCAGGGGAGAAGAGGTAATAAACAACAGGTCTGCCTCGGGGTAGGTGGCCTTGATGTATTGAAGAGGTCTTTTGTCAAAAGAAGTGAAGAGGTAAGTCGAGCTGGCAGGTTTTTTTGCCATGGCCGCCTGATACAGCTGCGCACAATATTTTTCCAACAACGGCTGTGGATAAGCTTTTTGATTGGTTTTCATTTCAAGTTCCAGATAAAGCCCCGGCTTGTCCGCCAAAAAGTCCAGAAGCTCGTCCAGAAAGAGTAGGGAATTGCCTTTTTTCGTCTTAATTTTTCGTAGTTCAGCAGCAGTCATTTCTTCTATGATACCCTGTTGGCCCGTGATACGCTCCAAAGAGGCATCATGAAAAATGATCAGCTCCCCATCTTTGGTTATCCTTACATCTGTTTCAAATCCTCTTAGTCCTTGGTCGTAGGTATTCTGAAATGCTTCCAGTGTGTTTTCGTCCTGTTCATGGGCACCCGCACGATGGGCAAATAGCTGAACGGCCTTATCCTGTGCAAGGACTTCCTGAAGGGAAAGAGAAGCCACGCTGATCAATGTCAAGGCCAAATAGTTGAAGGAATTTTTGATTTCAGAGAATAACATATGTTGAAGTAGGGTCGATTTGATGAATAAAATAGAATTTAAAAGTAATGAAAAATGGAGAAGGTAAATCGACTTCAGGAGCATTTACCAAAAATATTATGCCAGAACAGTCAACAAAGGGGTGGATGGTAAGAAAGCGGCCTTTTGGCCAAAGAGGCTGTTTTAATAGCCGAGAGCGTGTGCCGATGTAACGAGCTATTTTTTATGTTAGGATTATTTATAATTTTCTCGTTCCTTATACATCGATTAGAGGTGTTTTATAGAAACATAACAATTGTATTGAAAAAAGATGAAATTCTTACCAAAGCTACTGACTTTATTGCTTCTGATATCCTTTGGCCAGCTTAGCGCCTATGGTTCTTCCTCTAGGATTGGTTATGAAGGTAACCCGCCCGCAGACCGGGAATATACCCTCCGGGCAACCATGCTTGGCTATTTTGATGAAAATGGTGTGCGAAACCCTGTATTAAAAGCCCGCAAAGGTGAAACCGTGAAGATTACCATCACCAACGGTGAACCGCTGACACACGATATTGCTTTGGAAAAAGCGGGGATTGTCAGTAAAACCATTATCCAGCAGGGAGAGACGGCCAGCATAGACTTTGTCGCCAAAGAAAATGATATCTATTTTTGCTCTATCCCTGGCCATCGGCTTGCCGGCATGGAAGGGAAATTTGAAATCGTGGAGGGTCCTCTAGTGGAGAATGAGGCTATTGCTGGGCTATTGCCACAGAAACAGGGAAAGGAATTGAACCTCAATTTTGAGCAAGGAACACTTCAAGGATGGACCGCTACCGGAGAGGCTTTCAAGGAGGCACTCGTCTCAGAGGACCCTTCTCCTGTCCATAGTAAAGATACAAAAATAGGGATGGAAGGCCAGTACTTTGCCAGTAGTGGCGGAACCAAGCATTATTCCGCAACAGGCACGCTGACCTCAGAACCTTTTACCGTCACCCATCCCTACGCTTCCTTTAAGGTATCGGGAGGTGCCTTGCACGATACGAGGGTAGAATTGGTCGCGGAAGATGGTGAAGAAGTTTTCTTTTCCATTACAGGTTCGGGTAGGGCCACCCTTCAGCCGGTGGTGGTGGATCTCCGTGCAATGATGGGGAAATCCCTATTTATCCGCATCATTGACAATGAAACCGGTATATCTCAAATCCCCTATATCGGCGATGACCCTTGGGCCCATATCAACTTTGATGATTTTCGTTTTTATACCGAAAGACCGGCTTTCCCGAATGAATTAAAAGCCAGTGATATTATATCTCTTCCCCCACTGGATAGGGTGTTACATTCCGGGCTTTCGGGAGGGGAGGCTGCCAAAAGCATGACCCTGCCGGACGGTTTTTCCGTCACGCTAGCCGCTGCCGAACCGGATATTGTAAGGCCTATTGCCTTTACATTGGATGCCAGGGGGAGGCTATGGGTGGCGGAGGCGCACACTTATCCGCTAAAAGCCCCCGAAGGGGAAGGCAAAGACAGGATAATTATTTTTGAGGATACTGACGGGGATGGGGTATTGGATAAGCGTAAAATATTCATGGAGGGATTGAATCTCGTCAGCGCTATCGAAGTAGGTATGGGTGGAGTTTGGTTGGGCTCGGCTCCCGAGCTTCTATTTATTCCTATTGATGAAAAAAATGACACACCTGCGGGACCTCCCCAAGTACTTTTGGATGGATGGGGTATGCAGGATACCCATGAAATGTTGAACAACTTTCGCTGGGGTCCCGACGGCTGGTTGTATGGGACACATGGGGTATTTACACATTCCAATGTAGGGAAGCCGGGGGCTTCAGACGAAGAGCGGGTCAAACTGAATGGCAGTGTATGGCGGTACCACCCCAGCAGTCAGGTGTTTGAACGATATGCGGAAGGCACCAGCAATCCCTGGGGCATTGACTTTAATGAGTACGGGCATCCTTTTATCACGGTTTGCGTGATTCCGCACATGTTCCATGTCATCCAGGGAGCAAGGTATTTGCGCCAGGCGGGGCAGCATTTTAATCCTTACACTTACAATGACATCAAGGAAATTGGCGACCATGTACATTGGGTAGGGGATAGGGGGCCGCACGCCGGCAATTTTAGATCAAATTCAGCCGGTGGGGGCCATGCCCACGCGGGCGCCATGATTTATTTGGGCAGTGAGGACTGGCCAGAAGAATACCGGAGCAAGATTTTCATGAACAACATCCATGGGGCTCGGGTCAATGTAGATAAGCTGAGCAGGTCAGGGTCCGGCTATGTGGCCAGCCATGAGCCCGATTTTCTGCTGACCAACGATTCCTGGTCACAGTGGCTGAACTTCAGGTACGATCCCAGTGGATCGGTATTCGCCATTGATTGGTATGATAAGAACCAATGCCACAGCCCCAACCCCGATGTGCATCAGAAGACAATGGGGAGGATCTTTAAGATAAGTCATGAGAGCGACGCATGGAAACAAGTGGATCTTTCGAAAGCTTCCAATAAGGAATTGGTGAATTACCATTTATCGAAAAACGAATGGTATGTGCGTACAGCCCGGCTAGTGTTACAGGAACGGGGTGCGAACAAGAAGGTCCACCAACTCCTGAGGGCGATATTGGAAAAGAATCCTGATGTGACAAGAAAGCTGGCGGCGCTTTGGACCTTGCATGTGACCCAGGGAATTGAAGAAGAGGGTTTGTTGGAATTGACCCGTCAGGGGAATGAATATATAAGAAGCTGGGCCATACAGTTGATGGCAGAAGATAAGGATTTGTCCGAGGCAGCGCTTCAAAGACTGACAGTGATGGCCAAGACCGATGATTCTGCGATGGTGAGGCTGTATTTGGCATCTGCCATCCAACGGGTTTCTCCGGAGAAAAGATGGGATGTGCTGGAGGCGCTTCTACAGAGAGAAGAAGACAAGGAGGACCATAACCTGCCGTTGATGCTGTGGTATGCTTTTGAACCTGTTGTGGCCACAGATGTCGAGCGTGCCGTCTTGCTTGCGCAGAAAACCGTGATGCCGGAATTTTTGGCTTTTGCGATACAACGGGTGGGAGCCATAGCATCCGGAGAATCCACAGCCGTTCTTAGAGATTTGTTAAAAAATATGGAAAGCAAGGAACATTCGGCAGAACAGCATCAACTTATTTCCTTGTTGAAGAAGCAGTTGGAGAGCAAGTAGCAAAAGATCAATGTTGCCTTTCCTGTCTGTGTCTTCCGATCCATGCCAGGGGGCGCATATACCCGCTTGAATGCAATGCCCGTACTTGCTGGTCCATGTCGCCCATTCCCAGTCTTCTGTTTTACCCCCCCCTTTTTTATGCTTCGGTAAGGGGTGGAGCTATTGCTTGATCTGTTGGATTAAAAGTAGGCGGTAATTTCTTTTCGTTAGGTTATTCGGAGAGCTCTACAAGCAACTTTTCACTGATGACATGACTCAGTGTTTCTACCCGGTCATCAGCATAAGCTATGTGGATGCTTCCATCGTAGGTTTCTTTAGACACTATTTTGATAGGGGTACCTAGAACAAGAGCCTTGGAGTTAAGAAAATTAAGCAAACCAGTGTCAGAATTGGTCAAGGCGCGAAGTGTCACCGTTTGCCCCGGGCCGCAGTTGCTTAGCAGAATTACATTTTGATTTTCGGTCTTCCCGTCCTTGTCTGGAATAGGAGAGCCATGAGGGTCAATTTTGGGATATCCCAATAATTCATCCATGCGGTCAAAAAAAGCTTCCGACTGCACATGCTCCACCTGCTCAGCGATTTCATGCACGTTTTCCCAACTAAATCCCATTTTTTCGACAAGATACATTTCTGTGAGTCTGTGCTTTCGGATGATTAAGGAGGCGCGCTTTTTTCCTTTCGGCGTGATCGTTAGGGGTTTATATTTTTCATACTTCAGCCAGCCTTGGGCGTCCAGCTTTTTCACCATGCTGTTTGCTGTTGGCATACTCACCTTCATTGCTGCACTCAATTCAGAGATGTTGATATGGTCCTTTTTATCGGATAGCTTGAAGAGAGCCTTCAGGTAGTTCTCTTCTGTGGGAGAGTCCATATTGACAAAATTTTCTTCGAAGATAATAAATTTTCTTTAATAGTTTTGTTAGTAATATCTAACTTTATAATTTTGCACATCAAACAAAATGTATATATGAAACTAAGAATACTCGCTATATTTGTTTTTCTCTCAGTCTTTCTGGCCTCAGGGAAAAATTCCGCCCAGCAAAAGGGAGTCATCCGTGGAATGGTAATGTCCGCAAAAGGGGAGGCTATAGAATATGTCAATGTGGGGATCCGAAAGCTTTCCATAGGGGCGGTGACGGACAGCGAAGGCAGATTTATTATTGAAAACGTACCTCTTGGGGAACATCTCGTAGCGGCATCGCTGGTGGGATTTGATACGAAAACCAAGCCGGCAATCCTATCTGCCGGGCAATTGGAAATGGTCTTCGTACTACATGAATCGCCACAATCCTTGGGAGAAGTCGTGGTATCAGGTACGATGAAGGAAGTCTCGAAACTGGAAAGCCCGGTACCGGTAGAGGTCTATTCGGCTAAGTTTTTCTTGGCCAACCCCAGCCCTTCGGTATTTGAATCCATGCAGAATGTCAATGGCGTCAGGCCACAGATCAACTGCAACGTCTGCAATACGGGTGACATTCACATTAATGGCCTTGAAGGTCCATACACCATGGTATTGATCGATGGGATGCCCATTGTAAGCGGATTATCCACGGTCTATGGACTGACCGGCATTCCCCAATCCCTCATCGAACGGGTGGAGGTGGTCAAAGGCCCCGCGTCCACTTTGTACGGATCGGAGGCCGTCGGTGGCTTGATCAACATCATCACGAAAAAGCCCTTTTCAGCCCCTTTGTTGTCTGCTGATGTATTCTCCACCGATTGGGGCGAGATAAATACAGATCTTGGATTACGGTACAGCCTATCTGAAAAAACGCAGGGCCTTTTGGGACTCAATTACTTCAACTACCAAAATCCCATTGATAACAACGGCGACGGATTCACAGATCTCACGCTGCAAAATCGGCTCTCTGTTTTCAACAAATTCAATTTTATCCGGAAAAAAGAACGGACCTTCACATTAGCCGGACGTTATGTCTACGAGAACAGGTGGGGGGGAGAGATGAATTGGAGCTCCGTATACCGCGGAGGGAACGAGATTTATGGTGAAAGCATTTACACCAACCGATGGGAGCTTTTCGGGGTCTATCAGTTGCCTGTAGAGGAAGCGATTAATTTTCAATTCAGCACTAACGGACACAATCAGAATTCTGTATATGGCGACACTCCCTACCTGGCGGACCAATACATAGGTTTTGGACAGTTTACCTGGAACAAACCTCTGGACAGACACGATCTATTGATTGGTCTTGCCTACCGTTATACTTTCTATGATGACAATACGCCCGCCACTGCCGGAGACGATCTTTCCCTCAACGAACCTTCCATCACCCATCTGCCGGGAGTATTCGTACAGGACGAAATCCAGCTCAACCCTACCAATAAGCTACTGCTTGGCATGCGCTACGACTACAACAGCATACATGGAAGTATTTTCTCCCCGAGGATCAATTACAAATGGAACAACAATGACCAAACTACCGTCCTGCGTCTGAGCGCCGGAAACGGTTACCGCGTGGCCAATGTCTTTACGGAAGACCATGCAGCACTTACCGGTGCCAGGGAAGTTGTCTTTGAAGAAGAGCTGAAGCCAGAGACATCCTGGAACGCCAACCTCAACGCGGTGCAGAAATTCTATACCAACAGTGGCTTTTATCTGGGTTTGGATGCCAGTGTATTTTATACTTATTTCGACAATGCCATCATACCCGATTATGAAACAGACCCAAACAAGATCATTTATGGCAATCTGCAGGGGAACTCTGTTTCGAAAGGCGTGTCATTAAATGCGGACGCTTCCTGGGCAAACGGCTTCAGCATAGTGGCAGGAGCCACATTAATGGACGTTTCTTTGACAGAGGAGGGGGAGAAATACCGACAGCTGCTCACAGAGCGATTCAGCGGAGTATGGAGTATTGGATATTCCTTTATGGGTACAGGCCTTAAGGTCGACTACACCGGCAATGTATATGGCCCGATGCGGCTGCCCCTGTTGGGAGAACTGGATGACAGGCCTGAATATTCAGAGTGGTACAGCATCCAAAATATCCAGCTGACTTATCCTTTTTCGGAAAAATGGGAAGTATACGGCGGCGTAAAAAATCTCCTCAATTTTACTCCGCCAGCCAACAGTATTGCGAGGGCTTTTGACCCTTTTGACAGAGATGTAGTGTTTGACGGTAAGGGCCAGGTAATGCCTACGCCCACTAATCCTAATGCCCTCACTTTTGATCCCTCCTATGTTTATGCACCCAATCAAGGGATCAGAGGGTTCTTGGGCATCAGGTATACCTTGAACCGATAACACCGCTTAATAACCTTAAGAAGCTGGCCAGTGATGATGCGCTTGTTCCTGCCGATGACGATCGGCAGGAACACCCAGCGGCAGGACAACATCATTTCTCTATGAAATCGAATGGGAGGGCAGATTAAGCAAATGGCATAAAAGGAGCTGTTAAACAATGGAACCTTGGTCTTAAGTTGCTTTCCCTATAGCTCCGTCACAGTATTTTGGAATATATTCACCATTATGGTGCTGGGGCCGGGCTAATGCAAATGCTGGGGATTATTTATGGAAGGAAAATTGGTGATGTATTGTATTCGGCCTTGTCCACTTCGCTTTGGTATAGGACCTGATGAATTACACTGAACTAGTTCGTCTTTCTATGAATCCAGATCCCTCATCGAAGCGGTCAATACCCTTACCAGCCTGTCTTTGGTTTCCCGGTATTTTTTTTCATCCATGGTGGAAGAAATGGCTTTGCCCACGTCTTTTCCAAAAATAATCTCACATTCCTCATCTATAAATTCTATCCACACCACCGTTTCCAGATTGATATAGAAGGTGTTCTTGTTTTTTCCTATAATCTTGAAATATTCCATCCCGAAAGCTAAAAAATCTCCGTTGGATGGGCAATAAAAATTTAGAAGGGTAGGGGCGGAATTACCGGCTTTTTAATTTTTTGCAGGTACTTAGTCTTGTAAAAGGGGCTATGAACAATAACCTTATTGATGTACAGGTGGGGATGTTTAGATAGCAGCTTCAGCTGAGAGATGACAGGTGAATCCTAACATCACTCAGGGAGCGGAATCGGGGTCGGGGACATGGCTGAGCAACAATTACCGCTTATTTGTGCTATCGGTTTTTAAAGTTGAATACGTTAGACAAAGGCTTTTCCTCTCTCAAAATGTTGTTCAAAAGTTAGTTAGAATATAAGCTTCAAAAGTTCCTTCAGAAAAAGAATAAAGGGCAACATCCTCTAGTTGCCCGAGAAGAACTGAAATTTTTATGTATTTTCCTTAGATTCCTTTAAACAGTTCAAAGGACTCCAAATATTCAGGTACGATGGGATTCCATGCCGACTCTTCCTTAAGAAGCCTGGCGATTTCCTCGGATGCCTCAGGTTCCCCATGGATGATAAAAGTTCGCTTCGGTTTGGTGGTAAAAGCATCGGCCCACTCCAAGAGCTCTGTCTGGTCAGCATGGGCAGACAAGCAATCGATGTAGTGGATAGAAGCTTTTACTTCCACATCAATGCCATACATTCTAATGGTTTTTTCTCCATCCAATAAGCGCCTGCCTCTTGTGCCCACAGCTTGGTAACCCACGAAGATGATGCTGTCGTTTTCGTTGGGCAGGCGATTGTAAAGGTGGTGGAGGATTCTCCCGCCAGTGGCCATGCCGCTGGCGGAGATAATAATGGCATCTCCTTTAATGGCATTTAAGGAGATGGAAGCTTCTTGGCTCTGTGAATAGTGAAGGTGGCGATGGGAAAATGGATTGGCATCTTCCGTATCCAAGGAAGGAGATAACCGGTGGTAATTGCTGTAGGTTTTGTACAGTCCCGTGACGTCAATGGCCATAGGACTGTCCACATAGATCGGAATTTTGGGGATTCTATCTTTTCGTTGAAGGCGGTGGAGGTAATACAGTATCAATTGCGTCCTGCCCACGGCAAAGGAAGGGATGACCACCACGCCGCCATTCCTATAAGTGGTACGGATATGCCTTGCCAACTGCTCTTCCACCGCGACAGCCTCATTCTTACGGTTGCCATAAGTGGATTCCATAAATAAAATATCAGCAAATGGGATGTTGACCGGTGGGTTTAGAATAGGGTCATGGTACCTGCCCAAGTCACCGGAAAAAACGATGGTTTTTTCCTGTTGATTTCCTGTTATTTTCAATTTTAAGATGGAGGCACCCAGTATATGTCCTGCGTTATAAGCGGTAAGGCGGAGGTTCTCATTCAGAATGGTTTCTTCTTCAAATCCGATCGGTTCCAATAAGGGAAATACCTTTTCCGCATCTTCAATAGTGTAAAGCGGTTGTGGCTTATCGTGCTTGGAATAGCCTTTTTTCTGGGCATAAGACGCTTCTTCCTCCTGGAGTTTTCCGGAATCCCTCAATAGGATTTTTACCAGATCGACTGTGGGTTCCGTGGCAATGATCCGGCCGTTATAACCTTGTTTTACCAGCCGAGGAAGGTAACCGGTATGGTCAATATGGGCGTGGGTCAAAAGGATGAGGTCGATGGTGGAGGGGTCTATGGGAAATTCGTCCCAGTTTCTCAGCCGAAGTTCTTTAGGGCCTTGAAAAAGCCCGCAGTCCACCAACACCTTTAGTGATCCTATTTCAAGTAGATACCTGGATCCGGTGACTGATTTGGCACCGCCCAAAAACTTTACCCTTACATCCATTTGCTTCCGATTTAATATGCAAAGTACTATAATTTTCCCTACTGATGAATACCCGGCCTTGAGATACGGGTATACCTTCTTCTTTCTTGTTTTAATAGGAGAGAAAAGTTTATCAACGGGGCAGCTGGGTCCGGCAGTAAATTTAGGTTACGGTTGAAGGTGTACTGTCTCCCCGGCTGATGTATGAAAGGGCGGAGAAGCCAAATATTGATTCTTGGCGCTTGACACGTTGATACTCCATGTTCGGGCTACAATGCTCCCATCTCAACCGTAACCATATATTCCCAAGACCAGGGTTTTACTCCTCTTCTAATTCCACTTATTTCATAAAATACCTCCCATTAAACATCGCCCGCGAAAGGCTATCCTGCTGGCTTGTTTTGTGGTCATTGACACAGTTAAGGCAAAGGAGGCCGTTTTCGTTGTAGACCCAGTGGTTTTTGCTGTTGACATCCTTCAGCTTGTATCCGTTGGAATAAATCGTTCCCTGGAGTATAGGCAATATGGATTTGTCAAGAACGAAGGGCTTGTTGTAAGGGATCTGTAGCGTCTGTTCAAGCTCTTGTCCCCTGAATTTCGCCGCCGAGGTAAAATCCAGCGACCTATTGAACATCAACACAGTGTCTTCAATAGCATAGTCGTATTTTACCTCAGTAGCATTCTTCAAAGCATCCTGATGGTTTCTTCCGTTTGAACTGAAATTTTGGATGAGGGTCAAGGTGCTGTCCGGTGTCCCTTCCAATGAAATGGATACCATGCCAAAGTCCCCGTCTAATTGACCATTACCCTCCGATTGGATAATTAGGGTGCCTGCCGGATAGTTGAAGGTGTTTTCCTGTACATGTGTCGCCTCTTCTTTAAATTGGCTGACTATGCGAGGAATCTGGAAGGCGCAGATCATGATGCTCAGTAGCCAAAGCCCGAAAGTCACCAATCCGAATCTGGCGTCAATAAGGCTCTTTTTGATCAGTACGCTAATGCCCAACAAAGTAAGCACGATACCTGGGATAAGTATGGCAACCGCTACCGAAATGGCAAGCCAGATGGGAAGCAATTCTGTTATTGTTTCCAGGGGGACCTGATCAAACAGGTAAGCCCATTCTTCATTGTTGAACAGCTCAAAGTAAATTCCGAGCATGGCCAGAGGAGTGATCACGACCATCATTCCGATAAAGAAGATAATCAAGCCGAAAATCACTCTTACGACTTCCAAAAGGAAGCGGCCGAATGGTCCCAGTGCTTTCCCTATTCCATTGATGACTTCACCCAGGAACCTAAAAGGTGCCAAGGCAATTTTTCTTCCTGTTGATTCTTGCTTTGGAAATTCAGGATTGAGGTTTTCCTGGATCGTACTTTCTATATTGCTTAAAGTGATGGCGCCACCTTTCATTTCTATCCGCTCTGTAATGGACTTGGCCACGGGTGTAATGATCCAAAGAATCAGATAGATCACAAAACCTGATCCCCCCGCAAACACCAAACCAACGAAGCCCAGCCTGATCCAAAGCACGTCTATGTCAAAATAAGCCGACAAGCCGCTGCTGACCCCGCCGATAACCCGGTCATCCGGATTTCGAAACAACTTTTTGATGTTCTTGTCCTCGGGCTCTTCATAGGAGACCGGAAGGATGGCCCAGAGCAGAATGTAGGCGAAGGCAGTCCACCAGCCGAAGGAGAAATGGAAATCAAAATTGCCCGGAAAAAAGTCAAAATTATTGTTTCCAATGTAGAAGCCCCCGCTGAAAAGCAGCAGAATTGCGATCAATCTGGTCCATAAAGGGTCAATGGAAAGATAATGGGCAAATCCTGCGCAGACACCTCCCAAGATTTTCCGGTTAGGTAGTCTGGTTAATTTTTTATAACCTTTCGCACTGTTTTCAAGGGGAGGCGTGATGTATTTGTAGAAATCGTTTTCTTCAGGATTGTCTCCTGTGAAACTGCCCTGATTACCTTCAAGGTCTTTTTCACCGGCTTTGAAGTCCGCAATGGTTCCCATCTTTTCGATCAGGTTCGATACGTTTTCTGCCGTGATGACCTGCTTGTTGTTTTTCAAATAGCTCAGGAAAATTTCCGCGATACGGTTTTCGATATCAGTAATGATTTCCTGGTTATCTTCATAATGGGAAAAATGCTTGTTGATGGCATCCAGGTAGGCCTTTAATGTGGTGTACCCATCTTCCTCAATATGGAAAAGGATGCCGCTTATATTGATACTTAATGTCTTCTTCATGACTTAGTGCTTAGAGGTGATTAGATTGACGGACTGTTGGAGACAGGCCCAGGTACTGTCCAGCTCTCCGAGAAATTGGCTTCCGGTAGGGGTTATGGAATAATACTTTCTGGGAGGACCGGATTCTGATTCCACCCATTTGTAGGAAACCAGGGCGGCGTTTTTCAGCCTGTTCAATAAAGGGTATAAAGTCCCTTCCACCACGATGAGTTTAGCCTCCGTCAGCTCTTCGATCATATCCGTGGCATACACTTCCCCCCGTGCGATAATGTGCAAAATGCAGAATTCCAAAATTCCTTTCCGCATTTGTACTTGTGTGTTGGATGCTTTCATTATGTTTAATTTAATCTTTTTCGCGTGCTTGCTACGACTGCGATGTAGAGAGCACACAGCCTTGCTGGAAGTTCTATTAAAAAAACAGTACCAAAGTTATAGCCGTTACCTTGTTATAAAAGATTCTAGGTTAAAAATTTGATTGGTTTACACTGTTGTTCCTATTAAATCGCCCTCTTGTCCCTAATAAGGCTGATTATTATCATGAAAAATCAAATTCTAAAGTGAGGGATTAATTTTCAAACGACGGATTCGGAGGCAGCGGCCTTCCCATTGTGTGATTGCAACGTACAATATGATGTTCACAAGTGGACAGTAAATTTCTCGGAAAAGGCGGTATACGCCTCGGAACTTAACCTATAGATTATGGGCTTTTCGATGCTGAATAATTTAGGGGAATAGACAGTGGCACCTCATACCTGCAGCGGTCTAAACTTTGTCGGACAGGTTAAAAGATCCTTCCGGTCCATATGACAAAATGCAGAAAGAGGCTCTCCAATAGGAAGAACAGGGAAATTTAATGGGCTAAACCTCTCCCTCCCTTTAATTATGATGTAGAAAGGTGATTATTTCAGCGCTGCTCATCTTTTCCCTCATTTTTTATTTACTTTGCACTTGAAATCACGTATTTGTATGGGCGTCAGGCTTCTTTTTTTTGGGTTCATGCTCTTTTTAGTCTCTTTGCCAGCAAAACCTCAGGCAATCGCACCCAAATATTCCAATGAATTCATGAATATTGGAGTGGGGGCAAGGGCATTGGCGATGGGTAAGGCGCAGGTATCTTCCGTCAAAGACGTCACCGCTGCTTATTGGAATCCTGCCGGATTGTTGGGGATTGATCACCAGTACGAGTTTTCACTCATGCATGCGGAGTATTTTGCAGGTATCGCCAAGTTTGATTATGCGGCTTTCTCTACCAATTTCCAGGAAGACAACCAGATCGCCGTATCCCTTATCAGATTTGGCGTCGACGATATCCCGGACACCCGTTTTCTCTATGATGCCAATGGTGCCCTGAATTATAACAACATCCAATTCTTCAACGCAGCCGACTACGCCTTGATTCTTTCTTATGCGAGAGATGTAAGCGATAAGGTTAAATTGGGAATGAATGCCAAGATCATTCACCGCAACGTGGGGAAATTTGCTGCCGCCTGGGGATTTGGGTTGGATATGGGCGGTATTTTTCTATTGGATCAATGGCGGCTTGGGCTGATGCTACGGGATGTCACCACCACCTTTAATTCATGGTCACACAATGCTGAACTGGTCAGGGAAATTTATGCGCAGACAGACAATGTAGTTCCCCTGAACTCCCTGGAATTGACCCTCCCGCAGGCTATCTTAAGTGCGACCAGGGATTTTGAAGTCAGCGAAGATTTTGCCATCCAGGCAGTATTGGATTTAAATTTGACCTTTGATGGGCAAAGGAACACCGTCGTAAGTACAGATATCGTCAGCATTGAACCAAGGGCAGGACTGGAGTTGGGCTATAAGCAAATAGCCTATCTCCGGGCAGGCGCCGGCAATGTCCAGAGGCTAAAAGATTTTGATGACTCTCATTATACTTCTTTTCAGCCTAGTTTCGGCCTCGGCTTTCTGTTGAGCGAACGCATCTATGTTGACTACGCACTTACGGATATCGGAAGCATTTCCGAGACGCCCTATTCCCACGTTTTTAGTGTGAAGGTAAAAGTGAACCCCTTAAAAAGCGGGTTCCGATTGTTTAAAGGATGGGAAGATAATCAAGGGGTTCAATGAAAATACTTTCCACGGTTCTGATTTTGTTTTTATTTTCCCTGCAGGCCATGTCGCAAGCGGCATGGATTGATTTTTCCCGCGATTATTACAAAATTCCCACAGCCCAAGATGGGGTTTATCAATTGAGCTACACCACGCTTTCCGCCTCGGGTATGGATATGAACCAGTTGGACCCCAGAAATCTCCGGGTGTACCATCGAGGAGAAGAAGTGGCGGTCCATGTGGAGGGGCAAGGCGACGGCCGTTTCGACACCGGTGATTATTTAGAATTTATCGGAAAGAGAAATGACGGTACCCTAGATCGGCTGCTTTACGAGGAGCCAGAATTGATGCCCAATCCCTACTATAACACCCATAGTGACAGCACTGCCTATTTTCTTACAGTTACCCCAGGCATACCCGGCAAGCGGATGTCGATCAAGGAGCCTTATCCGGCAACAGTCCCTGTATTGTCCTCTTATCAAGCAGAACATTTGGACATCTTTAGTGATCAGTATGCTTTGGGAAAAACTTATACTGCAGGAACCAGACTATCTACCTATGACCTGGGGCAGGGCTGGATGGGGCCTGTTATTACTCGAGGTTCTCACAGAGACTATACTATTAATGATCTTGGCCCCCTATCCCCATCGGTAGGGGCAAGTGTTGAGATAGGATTAGTGGGGAGATCTGAAAATCCCCATTTGATCGCCATTAGTGTGGGTCCATCTCCGGCAAGGATGAGGCAGCTGGGGCAGTATTCCTTGGATGAATTTGATTATCTAAAAGTGGAACAGGCCTTATCTCTGACGGATTTTGGCCCTTCTGGAGATATAATGGTTCGGGTGTCGCCTTTGGGTGTCGATGGAGCAGTAGACAATGTTTCGCTCAGTTACCTAAAAGTCAACTATACGCGGTTGGTCGGTTCCGGCGACTTCGAAAAGGAGTTGTTCATCATGCCTGAAGGAGAGAGTAGACTGGAGATACCCGGTACATTTGGGGGCTATGTGGCTTATGATATCTCTGACCTTAACCAGCCCATAAAGTCCCTGGTCTCCAAGAGTGGAAACACGATGGTCATTGCTGCAGGAAAGCCCGACAGTCCGATCCGTCTTCTGGTTCTGCAATCCAATGCTGTAATCAGGGTAAACCTGATGGAGAAGATCCGCTTTAGAAATGTACTACAACAGCCTTCCGACTATATCATCATCTCGAATGAGCTTCTACGCAAGCCCTCTCTTTCCTATGGGGATCCTGTAACCGCTTATGCGGCCTATAGGGCTTCGGCTGCAGGAGGTGGTTTTGATACCCTTACCGTCAACGTACAGGATCTTTACAACCAATTCTCTTTTGGAGAAAAAAGTCCTTTGGCCATATTCGAGTTTTTGAAACGTTACAATGCTAGGCATCAGCCGGAATACCTATTGTTGGTGGGCCGTTCTTATGGGATCTATAATACCCGGAGGGTCGGAGGTATCAACTATACTTACCGCAACAATCCCGCTGTTTTTGGCTTTCAGGACTTGCTGCCCCCAGCGGGATATCCTTATTCGGACAATCAATATGCCGTGGGCTTAAATGCTTCGGATCCTAATGGTCAAACGGTAGCGGTGGGAAGAATCCCGGCGCGAAGCCCCCAGGAAGTGGCCCAATATCTTGAAAAGATCAAGGAAAAGGATGCATTGGGGGTGCAGGAAGATTGGCAAAAGAATATCGTCCATCTTAGCGGAGGCAGATCTGCCTTTGAGCTGGAGAGGTTCTTCAACTTCCTCAATGGCTTTAAGGATATTGCCGAGGATATCTATCTGGGAGGGGGGGTCAAAACGATCAGGAAGCGGTCCAACGAGGTGGTTGAGATGATCAATATTTCAGAAGAAGTCAACGATGGTGTAAGTTTGGTGACTTTCTTTGGGCATTCCGCCCCGGCTACCACGGATATAGATATCGGCTTTGTCAGCGTCAATGAATTGGGTTATGACAACAAAGGGAAGTACCCTGTATTGCTATTGAATGGCTGCGATGCAGGAAATGCTTTTGGTGATGCCTATACGTTTGGGGAGGATTGGATTCTCACTCCTGACCGGGGTGCTTCCAACTATATGGCCCATTCCAGTTTGGGTGTCGACAGTTATCTTAGGCGGTATTCAGAATCCTTTTATATAAAAGCTTTTTCCGACTCTAGCCTTATCCACCAGTCAGTAGGCAAGGTGAAGATTGAGGCGGAGAAATATTTTTATTCGCGGTATGGAAATACACCGATCAACCTGTCCCATACCAGCCAGATGATCATGTTGGGAGATCCCGCCTCCAGGATCTTCCCGGCAGATAAGGCTGATTATGCCATTAGGGCGGACGACGTTTTCCTTAACAGCTTCAACGGCACGCCTCTCAATACCCTTTCCGATTCCTTGGATCTTTCTTTTGTGATTAGAAACCTCGGCCGGGTAGATTTGGATTCTGTCAGCCTGAGTATTACCAGACAGCTTCCTGATGGCACCGTCATCCGCTATGACCCTGTGGTAATGGCACCGATTTATAGAAGGGACACGGTTTCCTTTACCATTCCCAATACAGGGATAAACTCTTTTGGAGAAAACTTTTATACCGTAGAAATTAATCAAGAAAAGGGAATAGCGGAGTTGAACTATATGAACAATGCCGTTACCGTGGGGAAATACCTTCAACTGAGCGGTACAATGAATCTGGCCCCGCTTGATTTTGCGATTGTGAGGGATAGGCAAATCCAACTGATCACCCAAATTCCCGGTAAATCTACTGAAGATCGGAACATTGTCGTTCAGATAGATTCAGTGGCAGATTTCTCCAGTCCCGGAAGGAAAGAAAACCGTCTTACCACCACCAATGTGGCCCGATGGCCCATGGACTTGTTCCAAAACTTCACGTATAAGGATTCGGTCACCCTGTACTGGAGGACCCGGTTTTTGGAGCCAAAAGAAGGAGAGGATGAAGCCTGGAACGTTTCCAGCTTTTCCTATATCAACCAAGGGTCAGAAGGTTGGACGCAAAGAGAATTCCCGCAGTTTGGAAATAACCAGTTGGAGAATCTGGAAATAAATACCCCACAGAAGGAGTGGAAATACGAGGACACCAAGCTGGAGGTTGATGTACTCACCTTTGGTCCCGAAAATCCTGATTATACTTTTAACCAGACCCAGATTATGCTGAACGGGATCAGCTATATCCTCGATACCCCTAACCGCTTCTGTGCAGATGGCTCCCTCGGGCTGATGGCTTTCGACCAGAAGACCCTAGTGCCGTACTTGCCCGTTCCCTTGACCGATATTGATGTGCTGGATGAAAAAAGCTGTGGGAGAACGCCTCAGATTATTCAAAATATCAGGAATATACGGATTACTCGAGAAGGGGAGACCATGCTGCTGGACTATGTCGATCGGCTGAAGGAAGGGGATTATGTGGTGATCTTTTCGGTGGGCAATGTCACGTTTTCAGATTGGCCCGAGGAGGCTTATGCGAAAATGCGTCAAATCGGGGCCAATGAAGCCACGGTCCGCAATTTAAAAACGGGAGACCCTTACATTCTTTTCGGTCGGAAAGGAATGAAACCTGGCGAGGCCATAGAGATCGTTGCGGATAAAAATCCTGAAGTGCCTGCCAATACCAAGTTGCTGACTTTCAAGCAGGAATTGAACGGTTATTTTACGTCGGGGCGGATACTCAGTCCCCGCATCGGTCCTGCTTCACATTGGATCAGCTTTTTTAATGAAATCCAGGAGCAGCGGCTTTTTGATAAAGAATTGTCCACTTTTGACATTATCGGCATCTCTCCGGAAGGCGTAGAGGTAACCTTGTTTGAGGATGTGCAGGAAGACCAAGTAGCCCTAGAATCCATCAATCCGGAAGCTTATCCCTATCTGAAACTACAATATTCCCTGGATGATCCCCAGACATCTGTGCCGGAACAGCTGCGCAAATGGCAGGTGAGCTATACAGGTGTCCCGGAAGGAGTGTTGATATTAAAAGACAAAAGAGAAAACCTACAACTGGATGAGGGCGAAGAGGTGGAGGTGAATTTCGAGTTTATGAATATCTCCAAGCTGGATTTTACAGACTCCCTGACGGTGGAATGGACCTTGAACAATACCGGACAAAGGAAAACCGAAAAGTTCAGCCAGAAAATTCCGGCGGTGAAGGCGGGCCAAAGCCATCCCTTCACCATCAAATTTAATTCTCTGGGAAGGGTAGGAAAGACCTCACTCAATGTTTTTGCCAATCCGCATGAATATCAGGAGCAGACCTTCAGGAACAACGTGATGGATTTGCCGGATTATTTTATCGTGGAAGGCGATGGGCAAAATCCCATTTTGGATGTCAGTTTTGACGGGGTGTATATTATGGATGGCGATATCGTCTCCCCCACAGTCCTAATTGCTGCTTTGTTAAAAGATGAAAACAAACGCTCATTCAAAAAGGATACTACTGGCATGGAGGTGCATTTAAAGAAGGATTGCGAAGGCTGTGGCTTTGAAAGGGTAAGTTTTGCCAGCATGAAAATGAAGTGGTTTGAAGCCACTGAGGACCGGGATTTCAAACTGGAGTTCCAGCCGGGACCTTTAGAGGACGGCCTCTATGTGTTGCGGATCAATGGAACCGATGTGGCGGGGAATGCTGCGGGTGAAAAGCCTTATGAGGTGAGTTTCGAAGTAATTAATGAATCCCAGATCACCAATTTTTATCCTTATCCTAACCCTTTCAGCTCAAACGTCAGATTTGTCTTCACGGTAACCGGTGCTGAGGTGCCTGAGCAGATCAAAATCCAGATTATGACCGTCACCGGCAAAGTGGTTCGGGAGATCTTCCAGGATGAGCTGGGCCCACTGAGAATCGGCAACAATATCACCGAGTATGCTTGGGATGGCAAGGACGAATATGGGGATCAACTGGCCAACGGCGTGTACATCTATAGGGTCTTGGTACGCAAAGACGGGCAGTTTATGGAGCATCGGCCTACCGCAGGAGACAAAGCTTTTAAGAAGGGCTATGGAAAGATGTATTTACTCAGGTAGTATTTAATGGGAAGCGGCAACATGTTGCTGTTGGGCTTTAGCCTAAGGCGCGAAAAGGATCGATATGCTTGGCTATTGCCGGTGAAAGAACGCACCTTCCGGACACTGATATACGGCCAATCCATTTTCCTGCGCAAAGCGCAGCAGGTTTTCATCCCCATCAAATAAGACCACCACTGCCATGCCTTCTAATAGCTTTTTCCGAAGAGCTGCCCCGTTCATTTGCTTTTCCAGATCAGGAACAGGCCTTCTTTTTCCCTGGACAAAGACAAATTCCGGATGATAGTGGACCACATAGGGGTCCTCTAACAAAAGGGCAAGCTTTTCAGGATGGTCTGAGACAAATAGGGCTCCTTGGAAAGATCCTTGGTGAAGACTTTGGATTTTTTTGCTCATATCAGTTCCTTCTAATCTTTCGACTTCGAAAAGCGAATTGACTTCTTTTCTTTGCCACAGCCAAAAATGGCCTGCTAAGGTATGGGAGAACATAAAAAAGGCAAGGATAAACAGGAGCCTATTTCTTTTTCCGTCCATCCGCACCACTTTTAGCCACACATACCCGCTACAGCCTAAGAAGTAGGGGAACAGTGTGCGGTAATTTATTTCTTCAAATCCAATCATTTGTTGGAATCCCAATTGGCAAAGTAGGTAGATAAAGCCAAAAAGGAGAAAAAGGGAAGAAAGTGGAAGCTTTTTTCTTGTTTCTGCTGCCAGCAAAACAAAATGGGATAGTAAAACCAAGAGTCCACCGGCAAGGGCGACGCTATAGGGGATAAATGCCGTCAGTACATCGGAAAAAACAAAACCCAAAGTGGTTTTAAAGAACTCAGTCAAGTTGTTGGAAAGTATGTATAAGCTTTCATGCGTCAAATAGGAAGAGACTTCAAAACTCTCTTGCACTCCGGCGGGAAGCAGGTGTTGCTGAAATAAATACCTGTAAACCAAATAAGAGAAGAGCGTACAGCAAAGGGGAACCAACCAGGTTTTCCGTTTTGCCCCAAAAATGAAGAGGAAAAAATAAAAGGGGACCAGAAACAGGGCATTCAGCTTAAACCAAATCATGACGGCACTTACAACTGATACGATGAGCAGCTGTTTTCTTGATCCTTTAAGGTAATATTGGGATAAGAAGTAACCCCAAATGATCAGCAGACAATAGAAGCTGGCATCTGCATGTGCCCACGTGACGATCCTGAAAGACCACCAGGAATGGAAGGAGATGAGCACCAGTAACATTAATAAACCCTGCTTTTTTCTACCCAAACGGTAATGTTTGGCGGTGACGTTAGTCCACAGAAATAAGAAATAAACACCCACGCCGTATTGTAACAAAACAAGCAGATGGGCAGCGTCATAAAGGGAAAGAAAAGGAAAAGCGCTCAGGCGATGAAGTAAAAATGGATATAAAGGGGAATAGATTTGTCTCCAAAGACTGTCTTTAAGAATATTTTGGGAGAAATCGAAATAATTGACCGTATCGGGGGAATAATAAGGGCCGTAGCAGGCATAACTGATAAAGGCAGCTCCCACTAGGAACAAAAGCATTACCGCCAGCCCTATGCTCCGGTTAATCGGTGATGAGTATCGCTTAAGCATCTAGGCCAAGGTTCCTTTGTTCTCCATGGAAGTCACCACCTTTGGCTTTCCTTAAGCACCCTTATGGTCACCAAAAGCTGGCCAATGTGTCTTTGTGAATGTTCCGCTGCGTGAAATAGCAGGCCCAGCTTGGTGGTCGGGAGCTGTGCCCTTCCTAAACCACGAAATTCAGTCAGGTCGTCGGTAGACGTCTCTTTTAGGAATTCTACCGCCTCCTGCACTTTATGCTCAAAAGCTTCCAACAAATCAGTTAGTTTTAACGACAGGTTCTCGGGATTCTCTTCCGCTTTAAGGAAGCTCATCTGGGCTTCGGTGAGCTTTTTGTCGTCGGCGTAGGCAAACAGCCGGTCTATGACGCCGGAAAGGTGGTTCAGGTGGAATCCGACGGCTGCCACGCCAAACGGCTTTTCCCAAAGCAGCTCATCGGGAAAGTTATCGGTGTATTTTTTTGCATCTTCCTTGGCCTGCAACAAGGCGTGGGCTACCGGCTGCAATAGGGCAGGGACATTTTCTATAGGCCCCCTCTGCCAGACTTCCAGTTTGCTTTTTTCCATGCTCAATCAACTCATGTCTTACTCCTCACCGCGAATCATAAGAAATTAAAAGTAGCATTGATTTTTAAGGTTTGCAATGAAATACCCGTAGTCTTTCTTTTGAGTAAACCGTTGGGGGGGTGCTCAGCGACGAAAGGCCGCTGTCCCGGAAATGTCTACTTAGGTGATATTTTCGCAGTGCCTAATAAAATGATATTTGGATTATAGATAATAATTTATTGCATTATATGTATATCCATTGTCTTTAGTTTATATTTGTATGGGTAAAAATTGCACTAAATGTATGTATAACATATTTGCAAGGATGAGTGACATTAAAGTGGATATAACCCTTTGACTCCTGTTGATTTTGTGAATAGGGAGACGGCACTTCGGCAAAGAGATTTGAGTTCTGGGAAAATACGGGCTATTACCCAGGTGGTTGTTACATTGTTACTTACATTGGCTTTCCGTCCAGAATTGTTTGGCCAGGCAGTAGGAGGCGTGTCACAGGTGTACACCGATTTTAAGGGCTATTGGTCTTCAGGCACTGGGACAGGAGTCAGTAGCCTAAAACCCAACAAGAGCCACCACCTATTGGCTTTCACCTGGAAAAATAAAACCTACTCAACCGGGATAAACGATGCGGTTTTGGAGAGCAAAGCGGTGACTTTCACTCCTGCCATTTATCAAGCCTTTCCAGTGAGAAACATAGCCTCTAGCAGCACTACCTATATTGGCCTCGGCCAGATTCAGGATGGCGTACATGGAGGAATTTCCTCCTCCCCGCCTTTTCCTGTTCCTCCTAACCTTTCTAATTTTCTTACGGATGGACTGCAGGGGCTTGATATTGCGACGGGTGTAGCCAATATCCAAGCGGGTGAGTTGATTTTTGATTTTACGGGCATTATCGATAAGGACCAGATTCAGGATGGCATTCCAGACATACTGGTGTCGCAGGTTGCGGACCCCAGCAGCACAACGGATGAGATTTATCTTACCGATGCCAGAGGACAAGTAGTGGGTAGGTCCTTGTCCATTACCCATAATAACATTGCCAGTGTAGGGAAATGGACCGCGGATTTTTATAAACTGAATGGAAAGGAGACGGCTTTTACCAACGAGGACAGGGACCTCCGGCTATGGGTGGCGGAGTTAAGTGCATTTGGTATTGATGGCTCAAATTACTTCTTGGTGAAAAGCATGAGATACAAATTGAAAGGATCCAGCGACCCTGCTTTTGCCGCATTTAAGGTGGGGGTTTTTGATATTATCTCGGCCAACAATGATCAAGCCGAGTCGGAGCGGGGGGAAGCGGTGGAAATTGACGTGCTTGACAACGACCAACCCTCCGCCTATTTGGATCTTGGATCTGTCAGAATTAAAACTGCCCCGAAAGGAGGTTCAGTAACCCTAAATCCATTGACAGGAGCGATAACCTATACTCCTTATTCAGATTTTTACGACATCGATAACTTCGTTTATGAAGTCTGCAGCAATTCATCGGAAGCTGATCTTTGTGATGAAGCCCAAGTGGAGGTCAGCGTGAGGTCTTATATTCCTATCAGACTGTTGAATTTTTCCGCCATTCTTCTAGAAAGCCAGCATGTCAGGTTGGCCTGGAGTACCACTGGCGAATTGAATCATAGTTATTTTGAAGTTCAACGTTCCTCCAATGGAAGGGATTGGGAATTGATTAAAAATGTCCCCGGAGAAGCTTCTTCTGCCTCCTCCAATAGCTACGCTGTCGTTGATCAAAACCCGACAGGTGGCTACAATTATTACCGCTTGAAGCAAGTGGATAGGAATGGTGATTTTAGATTGTTCCATGTCATCTCCGTCCAGACGAAGGAGGAAAACGCACATGAAATTGCCCTATTTCCCAACCCAGGTGTAGACAGGATTACCGTCAAGGGCCCTGCTTCTGAACTATCACAGCTCTCCATTGTCAATGCGATGGGGCAGCAAATGCAGGGCATCAAAGTATCCCAGATCAGTGAAAGTCACTTTAGGGTAAACCTGGAACATATTCCTTCTGGATTCTATATTCTTAGAACTGCCACAGAGGCAAAAGTATTCAGAAAGCAGTAATATTTGAGACAGCTTCCCGTACTGGCCGCTACTCTTCTTCGATCATCTGGGTGGTATGTATCCATTTCCCATCCTCGTCAAAATAACTCAGCCGGATTTCGAAAAGTCCCCGGAGCTCGGAAGTTGAGAATCCAGAATTTTCTCGCCCAAAATATTTTAAAGCAAGACGTGAATACTATGCAAAATATAACAAATGCAAATTGGTTATTGGTAAAATTTGATGGGAGGCAAAAAAGGAAGAGGTAGAGGGTGCGCTTCCCTCTTGTTTTGCTGTCGAAATATGATAATAATGATATATTTGGCAAATGAATTTGAAGCCTTAAATAGCCAGAAACAAACCAATCACTAGAAGAACCCAAAATATAAGTTGATGATAAGTAGAAGAAAAATAATAAAAGCCATAGGGGTCAGCCCTGCTTTAATTCTCGCCCCGCAATTTTCAGAAGCCAAGGCGCCTATAGCGTCTTCATTTAGCTACTGTCTGAATACGAGCACTATCCGTGGCCAGAATCCAGGGATTCTGAAATACATAGAAATAGCCTCAGAGGCGGGTTATGACGGCATCGAATTATGGATAAGCGACATCAAGGCCTTTTTGGAGGAAGGAAATTCGGTCTCAAAACTGCGGAAGCATCTTGAAGATCACCACATAAAACTAGAGAATGCCATTGGTTTTGCGCCTTGGATGGCTGAGGACGAGGAGAAAAAGAAGCTCGGCTTTGCCCAAATGAAGGAGGAAATGGAGATTTTGGCCGATCTTGGTAGCAAGCGCGTAGCGGCCCCGGGAATCGGGGCCACGGCTCCTGTCGATCTTTTTAGGGCAGGCCAATCCTATAAAGAATTGTTGGATCTGGGCAGGTCAACCGGTGTTATGCCGCAGCTGGAATTTTGGGGCGCATTTGATCCTTTTCATCATTTGGGGCAAACCTTGATGGTGGCGGCTGTGGCTAATGATCCAGATGCGAGGCTCCTTCCAGATGTTTACCATTTGTTTCGGGGGGGATCAGGTTTTGACGGTTTGAAACTGCTGAAGGGAGATTCTGTAGAGATTTTTCATTTAAACGATTATCCAGCCGATATCCCGCGGGAAAAGCAAGAAGACAAAGACAGGGTGTATCCCGGCGATGGGGCAGCGCCTATGGGAGAAATATTGAGAGCAATCCATGATATGGGCGGTCCCAAGGTACTGTCGCTGGAGCTTTTTAACCCCACCTATTGGAAAGAAGATCCCCTGTCTGTCGCCCGAATCGGACTGGGTAAGATGAAGGAGCAGGTAAAGAAAGCCTTGGCTAGTGCCAAATAGGGCCTTTTCCCTTTATCGGTATAACATTTGATGCACAAGAACGGGGTTGTGATGGCGATGTGCTTTCCTTTTGCAACCAAAAGGAGGAGCCGAATGATTAACCCAGAAGTGGTCGCGAAGAAAGTCGATCCTTGTCCATCAAAAACATCTGGCTCGTTTCATCTACCCATATCGGGCATTTCAATTAACAAATAGATCAATTTTCACCAATCAACAACTATTATGGCAGCAATTACATTTAAAGGCAATGCAGTAAAAACATCTGGCACACTTCCTTCCGTGGGTGATAATGCCAAAGATTTCACCTTAGTGGGGACTGATCTGTCCGACAGAAGCTTGTCTGATTACAAAGGAAAAACCGTCATTTTAAACATATTTCCCAGTATCAACACGGGGATCTGTGCCAAGTCCGTGAGGAAATTTAACGAAGAAGCTAGCAGGTTGGACAATACTGTGGTGCTTTGCATTTCCAAAGACCTTCCGTTTGCCCAATCCCAATTCTGCGGGGCTGAGGGGATACAAAATGTAGAAATGCTTTCTGACTTTAGGACCAATTTTGGCGGCGAGTACGGGGTTCAAATGGAGGACGGCCCCTTAAAGGGATTATTGAGCAGGGTGGTGATCGTCATTGATCCTCAAGGGAAGGTAACTTACACGGAACAGGTCCCGGAAATCGGGCAGGAGCCTGACTATGATAAAGCCTTGCAATCCCTGTAAGGCGGATAGGGGATGAGCCACAAGGCCGGAGTTGAAGCTACTTCGGTGCTTGTGGCTTATTTTTCTGTCCCCTTTTTTTGATCCACGGAGAGTGGCTGGTAGAATGAGCTGGAAATTGAGCTTACACGGTCGGGTGGTGCCGTGAGAACAAGGGGAGTCGCTATCGATCTCCTGTAAGCTCATCCATTACTTCCCGGATGCTGGCAAATTGCTTTCGTATCCCGAGCCTTTCCACGATAAACAAAACAGGTTCCTTCTGGACGAAGATACTTACCTCTGTATCGAGTTGGATATTATTTTTCCTCAAAGCTGATTGCAACCATGGGAACACTTCTTTAGCACCTTGGATTTGGGGATACGCCACTGGCGTAGAGGACTGAATTTTGCCGGTTAAGGGATTGAAACGAAAAAGATCGGAGGGTAGAAGTTGGTTAATTCTTCCCGATAGGATCAGATCTTCCGGGGTGTCAGTGACCAAAGGCCCGCTACAGGGCATCAACCAAAATTCATCCGCAGTTTCCACAGCAATGTCCAGATCATGGGTGACCACAAGAATGGCTTTCCTACGGGCGTGGGCAATGTCCCGTAGCAGCTGCATGATTTCCATCCGGTTGACGAGGTCGAGATGGGCGGTAGGCTCATCCAATATCATTAATTCGCCGTCTTGGGCGAGGGCACGTGCGATCATTACCTTTTGAAGTTGCCCATCACTGATTTCAGCTACTTTTTTGTCTGTAAGGTAACCGACCTTGGTGTCTTCTATGGCTGACTCAATGATTCTTCGGTCTTCTTTCCCTATTGTTCCCAACCAGTTGGTAAAAGGGATTCTTCCCAATCCTACCAGCTGCCTGACGGTAAGATTTCCAGGGCTGATGCGATCGGTAAGTACCACGCTGACCTTCTTGGCCAAGGCATTGGCATCTAGTGTTTTGATCGGCTCTCCCTGAAAAAGGATCTTCCCCTTTATCGGTAGATTCTGTCCCAGAATGGCCTTAATCAAGGTCGATTTGCCGACTCCGTTGGGACCAAGGAGACAAGTCAGCTGGCCTCTCTTTAGCGAGAAGGAAAGATCTTCGGCGACCCAGTGGATGGTTTTTCCTTTCTGATACCCGATAGCAACCTCTTCTCCCCGCAATATGATTGTGTTTTCTTTCATCAAAACTCCCGGCTAAAGTTGCGTTTGAGAATCAACCAGATCACCAATGGTGCGCCAAAAAGGGAAGTCACCGCATTGATGGGAAGTGTCTCTGCAGTGCCAGGCATTTGGCTGACACTGTCACAAACCAGCAGAAACCCTGCCCCAATCAGGGAAGAGGCCGGAAAAAGGATCCTGTGATCACCTGTTTTAAACACCATTCTCGCCAGATGGGGTACTGCAATCCCAATGAAAGCTACGGGACCGCAAATCGCGGTGGCACTGCCGGCCAATACCCCGGTGCTAAGGATCATTGCCCATCTCAGCTGATAGAGGTTTACACCCATGCTTTCCGCATAGCGTTCGCCTAAAAGCATGGCATTAAATGATTTGACAAACAACAAAACCGGGATGATGCCCAGCAGGCAGGCAACGAAAAATACCATCACTTGATCCTTAGAGGTCCCCCCAAAGCTGCCCATGGACCAGATGGTAAACAGTTTCAGTTCCTCAGCTCCTCCGAAGTAGGATAACACACTGATCATGGCACCCGTAGCGCTACCAAACATTAAACCTATAATCAGCAAGGTCATGCTGTCTTTTACCCTCCAGGCGGTAAGGCTCATCAGCACCAATACCAAAATGGCTCCCGTGCTGGCGGCAATGATAGTGCCCCAGATCCCCATAAATCCCCCGTCTCCCAGCAGGTTCCACCCAAAGGCGCTTCCTCCCAAGAGCAAAATAGCCACGCCCAATCCGGCGCCTGAACTAATGCCCAAGACATAGGGTCCTGCCAAGGGATTTCTGAAGAAAGTCTGCATCTGCAAGCCGCTGAGGGAAAGCGCTATCCCCGCCAAAATTGCGGTTATTGCTTTGGGGATGCGGTAATCAAGCAAGATGATTTCCCAGGATTTTTTGGAAACACCACCGCCGGTCAATCCGGAAAGGGTCTCCCCTAAGGGGATGGCTACTGAGCCAATGGAGATATTGCCCAGAAATAGGAGAAAGATCAACAATGTTCCTCCCAGTATTGCAATGCCTATCCTGTTGTTCTTTCCTGTCGCCAATTTGTCGTGCCCTGCTTATTTTAATTTTTTGTAAAAATAAGGTTCATATTCCGGCAATTGCTCGGGATGGAAGATTTTTATCAGGTCCTTGAGGATAATATCTGGCCGCACATAGCCCAGTTCAAAATATTCAAATCCTCCTGTCGCTCCTCGTTTATGGGTGTAAGTGTACACTTCTCCGCGTTGGTAGGCTTTAAAATTGCCGTAGCGATGATCTGCTTTTTTCATGGCTCCCAAGTCTTCAAAGTCCGCAGCACCGATCCAGATGTCTGCTTCTAAAGCCTTTTCCAGCACATATTCATAATTAAACTGCAGGCTTCCTGTTCCTGATTCTTCTTTAAATAGATATTCCGCACCTGCGTCTTTGAAAAACAGCGCTCCCCAATTATCAGCTGCCGGCGCATACCAGATGTCTTTGTACATGATGCCGCTGAGGACCGCTGGTCTTTGATGCCCGGGAATCTCAGCAGTTAGGCTTTTAAGGGACAGGTAGGCAGCTTCAATTTCCTTGAAAACAGCAACCGATTCCTGATATCTCCCGGTCAATGCCCCGGTGAATTTTATCCATTCTGCCCTTCCCAAAGGGTCTTGTTCGGTATATTCTCCGTTAAGGATAAGGGGGATACCTGCTTTTTCCAAAATAGCCCATTGCTCCAGATTGTCACCCAACGTGGAAAGTACCGCCAGGTCGGGGTCAAGGTCTACCATCATTTCTATATTGGCGGTTGGTCCTTTTCCCAAATCGGTCACTTTTCCTTCGTCGATTAGCTTTCGCATCGTCTCCGACGAGATCAGGTCTGTATTGGGGAAGCCGACCATTTTTGAAGAGATACCCAACATATCCAGATGCGGCACTTGTGTGGTGGAGGTGAGCACCATGTCCTTGACAGGCAGGGAAATTACCGCATTGTAACTTGAGCCGTCCAGCTCCAGCCCTTCTTCTTCCACGACCAGATACCGGAAAGGTTCATGTTTTCCAGGGTAAGCTTGCGTCACCTCAAGGATTTTGAATCCCTCTCCTTGGGATATCGTGAATCCTTGTGCATAGGAGAGAAGGAGCGGTTGTATCTCCGGAACCACTTCCTTTGGGGTGGAGGGGGAGCAGGAAAAAGCGGCTAGCCAAATGCAGCAATGGATCAGATTTTTTAGATTAAGTGGCAATTTTTTATGTCTTTAGATAAAAAGTTTTGAATTTTTGCGCCTCAAAATAAGGGATTGTTCCTTCCATATCCAAAAATTGATATTGCAGCGTTTCGAATTGCGTTTTTTAATCTAAAGAGGTAGATTCAAAAATGAAATGTTCTGGAGCTACTTCGTAGACTGTTTTTTTGTAATTCCCACTCCCGAATCCACCACATTTGGGTTGAGGAACCTTAAAAAGGAGTTAAAAATGGTTGTTGCAGAAGGTGGGAGGACATAAAAAATCAAAACCATGACCGAAGAAATTCATCAGGCGAGACCTAAAGCCTATGTAGACATAGATCGAGCCACCCAAGACAGTGGCTTTACCATGCCCTCCGATATTTTGACCTGTTCCCTTTTGCGGACTTTGGCTGCTTCAAAACCTGCGGGGAAGTTCTTAGAGCTCGGCACCGGAACGGGGCTATCGACCTCATGGATCCTGGATGGAATGGATGGGGACGCTTCGCTTGTTTCGATCGACAATGATGAAGCGCTCTTACAGATAGCCCGGACGCATCTCGGCCAGGACAGGCGATTGGATTTGGTACATGCAGATGGGGAGGAATGGGTAAAAGCGAATACGGGACAAAAATTCGATTATGTCTTTGCGGATACCTGGCATGGGAAGTATCTTCTTTTAGACGAAGTGTTGAACATGGTCCATAAAGGTGGCTTGTACATTGTCGATGATATGCTTCCACAAGCCAATTGGCCCGATGGGCATCAGGAAAAGGCCACGCGTTTCGTGGAATATCTGGAAGGGAGAAGTGATCTGGTGGTGACCAAGCAGCATTGGGCCACGGGAATAATCATTGCCGTGAAGAAGTAAGGCAGAGGATGGCTCCCACTAGATATAGGGGTCACGGATAAAAAAGTGTAAGGCTAAAAAGGCTGTCAGATTTTTTCTGACAGCCTTTAATTCCTTTTGTTTCGTCCCACGGATTTGGACCATGCCCGTTAGGAGATGGCACTGGCTTTATCCAGCTTGTCCATCTGGTCGGTGGACAGTTTTAAAAAAGCGGCAGCTGCCAGGTTTTTGACTTGGGCGTCGCTGGTTGCACTGGCGATAGGGGCGGTGATATAGGATTTGTGTAGTTGCCAGGCGATGGCTATTTGGGCCAAGGGCGCATTAATTTCTGCGGATACTTCGTCCATCGCCTTTAATATCGCCCAGCCACGCTCGTTCAGGTATTTGCTCATTCCGCCGCCTCGCTGGCTTTTCTTCAGGTCTTCTTCGGCTCTGTATTTTCCGCTGAGGAAGCCGCTCGCCAAGGCATAATAGGGCATGACGGCCAAGCTGGATTTTTCGATCAGAGGGAGGTATTCTTTTTCCAGCTTTTCTCTGTCATACAAATTGTAGAGCGGCTGTAAGCTGATATAAGGAGCAAGATTGTTGTCCTCGGCATATTGATTGGACGCTTCAATCCTTTCCGCAGTCAAATTGGAGGCGCCGATATACCGGACTTTTCCAGCCTTTACCAGTCGGTCCAAAGCTTCCATGGTGTCGGCCACGGGAGTATCCGGGTCGTCATAATGTGTCTGATAGAGGTCAATGTAATCAGTGCCTAGCCTTCTCAGAGATGCCTCGACGGCTTCTTCTACATAGTGGGGACTTAACCCTTTTTTGCCGTTGCCCATATCGCCTCCCAGCTTGGTGGCGATCACCATGTCTTTCCGGTTTCTTCTATGCTTCAACCATTTCCCGATGATAATTTCCGACTCTCCGCCTTGGTTTCCAGGGACCCAAGTGGAATAGGTGTCAGCGGTATCGATAAAATTGATGCCGGACTCCGTCATTGCATCCAATATCTCAAAGGACTTTTTTTCATCCAGCGTCCAGCCAAATACGTTCCCGCCAAATGAAATGGGGGAGATTTCAAGATCAGATTGACCGAATTTGATTTTTCTCATGATATTTGGTTTAGTTGATGTTTTTACTCACAGTTGCCATCAGGCGTACAGGCCGGTCCGCTGACGCTGTCCAATTTGATCCGGGGGTTGTCTTTTTCCCACTCTCCAAAAGATTTGTTCAGCGTTTGGAGAAATGCCTCGGGTGGTTGGGCTCCCGATATGGCATATTTTCGGTCAAAGACAAAAAAAGGCACACCTCTCACGCCGATTTGCCCCGCCTCTTGGATGTCTTTTTTCACCTGGTGGGCGTAAAGTTCATCTGTCAGCGCTTCATTGATTTCCTCGGCTGTCAAACCAATTTTTTCCCCAAGTTCTTGCAAAACCAGGTGGTCAGCGATATCCTTTCCTTCAGTAAAATAGGCATAAAATAGGGTCTCTTCCGCCATATCCCCCAAGCCCTTTGTTTTAGCCAACTGGATCAGCCTGTGGGCATCAAAGGTGTTGGTGACCAGTGTCTTGTCCAAGTGATATTCCAGCCCTGCATTTTTGGCGGTTTGGGTTACCCCGTTCGTCATGCTTTGCACCTGGGAAGGGCTCATTCCTTTGGAAGCACTAAGGTATTGCAGGGTTGTTTTGGACGTGTCAGTGGGTGTGGGTATGGTGGGGTCAAGTTGGAAACTTTTCCAAACCACTTCGATCTGGTCGCTGTCTGCGAATTGCGACAAGGCGGCTTCGTAGTTTCGCTTGCCGATATAGCAAAAAGGACACATGATGTCCGACCAGACTTCTACTTTGAATTTTGCAGGATTGTCCATAAGATATTTGTTTAACATTTAGGATGAGAATGACATCCACTTCGACAGTATTAACAATTTAACGTCAAACAAGTTTCCCTTCTTCAAAAGCCCTGACTGACGCTGTTTTCTTGGAGAGCATGAACAGGAGGATGGGGTGCCGTTTGAAAACAAACTGCCATTCCTTTCTTGGTTCCATAAAAATAGCCTAAGTTTGTTCCCGAATCAGGTTCCTAATCACCTTCAGGTGACCGGGATTAAATGGGAATTCGGTGTGAATCCGAAGCTGTCCCCGCAACTGTAAGCTGTTCCCTCGTAGAGGGAATTTTGTCCATCCAAGCCACTGTCCCGGTCTACCGGGGTGGGAAGGCGACAAGAAAAGCAAGCCAGGAGACCTACCTCTTTCTACAAATTCAATTCAAAGCTTTCGGGTGAAGGGCTGAGATCGACCATTTTATCCGTTTTTGGACACGCTGGACTTTCTCTTATAATTCTACCTTATGCTTTGGATTAAATTATTCATTAATGATTTAATTCGAAAAGCAGATGTTGGGCAAGATTTTATTGCTATGGTTTTTTTCTGTGGGAGACAGCTCCGGACACTATACATCGGATACGATGGATCTGGAGGAAGTGGCTGTGTATGCTGCTGCGCTGGAGAAATATGCGGTAGGACAGCAGGTGATCACCTTGGATGAAACCCTCCTAAAGGAATATGCCGGCCGCTCTCTCGGAGATCTGCTTCAACAGAATTCCGGTTTATACCTGAGGCAATATGGGGAAGGAATGGTGGCTTCTCTGACCATCCGGGGGACCTCTGCCGGCCATACTGCGGTATTCTGGAATGGACTTCCTGTCAACAGCCCATCACTTGGCCAATCTGATTTTTCCCTCATCCCCAATGAAGCGGTAGATCAGGTGGCTGTCCATCTAGGGTCATCAGGAGCGCTTTATGGTACCGACGCCATTGGAGGATCAGTCCATCTGAACAGCTCTTTAAGGTTCAACCAAGGCCATCAAGTTCGGGTGAATCAAGGGATAGGATCTTTTGGACGCTTCAACTCTTCCTTTTCCTATGGTTTTTCCAATCGGACATGGGCCACGAAAACCAGGGTTTATAGAAATCATTCCGACAACGATTTTAGATACAAAGACATGACCCGGCCGGGATTTCCTGAAACCATTGCCACTAATGCAAGGGTCAGCCAGTGGGGCATTGTCCACGACATGGGCTGGAATCTCAGCGACTATTCCCAATTGAGCACCGCCGTCTGGTACAATACCACCGACAGGCAGATCCAGCCCTTGATGGGATCTAAGGCACAGGAAGTACAGGAGGACAATCAGTTGCGTTGGGTTGTCGATTATAAATATTTCCGACGGCTAAGTGGTGTCATTTTAAAGCTGGGTTGGGTCAAAGACCATATGGTGTTTAACCGGAATAGCACCAATGAGACCAGCCAATACTTCCTGTCCAGCGAATATGAATGGAACCCGATGGAAAACCTGAGTTCAAAACTGGGAGTTCGCTATACCCACATCGACGGCGACTTAAGTAGTTTCGAGGCGACAGAAAATAGGGTGGAGCTCTACTCTTCCACTACGTATCAGCCTATGAATAGACTGAATTTTTCCCTCAATCTGAGGCAAAGTTTGTATGAGGGAGAATTTGTTCCTTTTACGCCTTCGTTAAGCGGGCAATTTTCTTTACTAAAAACTGATCACCGCCATCTATTATGGAATGCAGCAATAAGCAAAAGCTACAAAATACCCACCTTAAACGACCGGTATTGGAATCCGGGAGGTAATCCGGGCCTAGTACCTGAAAAAGGTATCAGCTGGGAGACCGGGCTGGATTACGCAAAGAAGTTTCGGAATAGCGGAGAGGTTAACGCGGCGATCACCTATTATCGAATGAACGTGGAGAATTGGATTATCTGGCTGCCGCAGGGCAGCCTTTGGTCACCCGCCAATATCCGTAACGTGATCAACCAAGGATTGGAGGGCAGTATCGGAGGAAACTACCCTTTGGGACAGCTGCAGTTGAAAGGTCAAGTCAGGTATGCCTACAACCAGGCACGGAACCAGACCATGGTCAACAGCAACGACAGGAGCTTTGGGAAGCAACTGCCGTATACGCCTTTGCATAAGGTGCAGTGGAACCTGCGTGCAGAAAAAGAGGCTTGGGAGATCTATATCAGCCAAGTATACACCGGGGAAAGGTTTGATACCACCGACAATGAGTCGGTGGTGGATCCCTATACCCTTTGGAATACCGGAGTAAGCCGGCAGTGGAAGGTGTCCAAATTACAGGGAAGCCTGGGCGTGCATGTATTCAACCTGATGGATGAGCAATACCAGACTATGAAGCTTAGGGCCATGCCCGGGAGAAATTACCAGGTGAATGTGTCGATTAGTTTATAGTCCACAGTCCATTGTGGACATCGATCGCGCAATATTCTGAAACAGTATAAAAACAAATAATATGAAAAAAATCAACTACTTATTGCTTCTTTTTGCCTTTTTGCCTTTCGTTTTTACGGCCTGTACCTCGGATCCCGAGCCACAGCTGACCGTTGATTCCTATGACAACGGCCTATTGATTGTCAATGAAGGTAACTTTTTTAGTGGGGACGGGGAGATCAGCCACTACAACCAAGAAACTGGAGAAGTGACGAACAATCTTTACCAAACGGTTAATGGAGTCGTTTTGGCGGCTTACATTGAGCAGCTTCGGGTATTTGGAGAGAATGCCTATATCGTCGACAGCAACCAAGGCGGCGCCAAGGTGGTCGCAGTAGACAAAGCAACTTTTAGGGAAAAAGGAAGAGTAGAGGGATTGGAAATACCGAGAGACGTGGCGGTCGCTGGCAACAAATTGTTCATCGCCGATTGGGGAAATTATGATACAGAGGGCAACTACACCAACCCCAATTCATTTGTGGCTGTAGCAGATATCAATGGCGGTACAATGGTAGATAAAATCCCGGTGTCTTCCCGTCCCCAATCAATTGTTGCATTCAGCGGGTTCATTTATGTGGTGAGTGAAGCAGGCAAGGAACTCATAAAAATCGATCCTGCTTCTTTGGAGGTCGTCAGCAGAAAAACCCTTGAGGCTTCTCCCAATGAATTGCTGATTAGCAACAATGAATTGATCCTCTACAGTACCGTAGGTCAGGAGTTGCATATAGACAAAATTGATCCGGCAAACTTGTCTGCTGCCAATTCCGTTTTTGAGATCCCTCATTCCACCCGTTTGATTTTGGATGGCGAAGGGCAGGCATGGACCTTGACTTCCGCTTACAGTGCAGACTATAGCTATACAGATAACCAAGTGGTCAGTTTCTCGATTTCGGGAAGCGGGACGCCAAAAGCTATCTTTGAGGCAAGAAATCTAAAGGGAATTGGATTGGATAAGACCGACAAGCAGCTATATATCGCAGATGACAATGGCATCCAAGGTAACGGCACTGTAGTGATCGCCGATCTGCAGGGAGAGGAAATCAGCAAATTGAATGTTGGAAGGGTGCCCTCCAAGTTCTATTTTTATTAAAGAATGAACAAAACAAAAATCAGCGTAAGCTGGAGCGGAGGCAAAGACAGTGCCTTCGCTCTTTGGAAACTGCTTGATAAAGGTCAATTTGACGTAGCAGCGTTGCATACCACTTTTGGGGAGCAGACCCGAAGAGTGGGGATGCATGGCGTTCATGAAGACCTGATCGAGGCGCAGGTGGCGTCGATCGGTATTCCACTCCATAAAATTTATTATCCGGCCTCTGGTGACAATGCCGCTTATGAAAAGAAGATGGGGGAATATTTACTTCAGCTGGAAAGGGAAGGCATAAGACATATAGGTTTTGGCGATATTCTTCTGGAAGATTTAAAAAAGTACAGGGAGGAAAGGCTGGCCGAGAAGAATTTTTCCGCAGTCTTTCCACTTTGGAGTAGAGATACGAAAATCCTGTCAAGAGATTTTATTCAGTCAGGATTTAAAACAAAAATATGTGCCGCCGACGCCGATAAGATTTGCATGCATTGGGTGGGCCGGGACTATGACATAGCGTTTTTGAATCAGCTACCTGCGGATGTGGATCCCTGTGGCGAAAATGGAGAGTTCCATTCCTTTTGCTACGACGGACCCATTTTTTCCGCCCCCTTGACCATCAGTACGAGAGAAGTGGTCCGTCAATCTTACGACATTGTATTGGAGAACGGGGAGAAGAGCAAGAAGCATTATTGGTTTGCGGATCTTGTCCAAGTCGGTTCCTAGCCGGCTGCGTTTTCGGCTTATTCAGTTTTCCTCTAGTCTTCTTTCAAGTTTGCGCTCAAAATTTTCGAAAAGCTTGATATAGTGGGAAATGATTTTCCCATATAAAGGCTTGGTAGTGTCTTCATTATAGATGGGAGTGGTTTTGATACGGATGATGATCATGTCCAACCAACCTTCACCATCATCAATAAGATCTTCATGAAAGGCGTCCACCGTGGTGTCTCTTGGCCCCATATAGGGAGGTCTTCCCTGCTTTCGGAGGTACTCCGACATAGTACTTAGGGACAGCTCATGGGTGAGTTCGAATGCTCGGATGATTTTTTGCTCATAGCTTTCCTGTTGCCCTTTGCGCCGGGCTTCTTCGACCAGTTCTTTCAATTCCGTCAGCGCCGCTTTATAATCCGAAAAACATTTCTCTAAAGTTTTGACAGGTTGTTTCATAGGGGATAAATCTATTTAATTTTACCTTTAAATGCGGTCGTTATTCTGCTGCTTTAATGCTTTGGGTACTTAAACTCACTACGGTCTAAATTGAGCCGCCTTTTATACGCCCCGGGTTTTCCTCTACAAATGATTTCCATCCCGCGCTTCTCCCTCTTGTTTGCATCCTTCCGTCATGGAAATGGTGACATAAGGCCACAGCAAGCGCATCGGTAGCATCCAGCAGCTTAGGGGCCTCGGTCAATTTAAGCAGCGTCTTCAGCATTTGGGCAACCTGCTCTTTCGAGGCATTGCCGTTGCCAGTGACGGATTGTTTGACTTTTTTTGGAGAATATTCAATGATAGGCACATCTCTGGAAAGGGCTGCGGCCATTGCTACTCCCTGAGCCCGGCCCAGTTTGAGCATGGACTGGACGTTTTGGCCGAAGAAGGGGGCTTCCAAAGCTACCATGTCCGGATGAAATTCATCGATAATGCCCGTGACTCTTTCAAAAATCTTCTTTAGCTTCAGCTCATGGCTTTCATATTTTTTCAAATGGATCACCCCATATTGGATGACGCTGTGTTTGTTTCCCTCGATCAGCACCAAGCCGTAACCCATGACATTCGTGCCCGGGTCAATCCCTAGAATTACCTTTTCTTTTACTACTTTTATTGCTCCTTCAATCATTACTGCAATTTAGTTGAAATCCGTTCATGGATGGAGGAAAATGCTTTTTCTTTAACGCCAATTATTAATGGAGCTGTTTTACCTGCTTTTAATATTGTCATATGTTTTGTTGCTGTGGTCCCTAAAACAGCATTGGCTAGAAAAAAATGGAAGTCCTTGTCACCGGGATTTTAGAGGTAAAATAACTGTCCTGGTTCCATTTAGAAATGAAGCCGAACAACTGCCCCGGCTACTCCTCAACCTTGAGGAAGTCTGTCCAGATGCACAGGAAGTGATTTTTGTTGATGATGCAAGTACGGATGGTTCAGCACCCTTGATTTCTGATTTTATTGAAGAAAGAAAACAGGGGCTGTGGGTGCTTTTGGTAAATGCCGGTGTGGGCAAGAAGGCGGCACTGACGACAGGAGTCAATTATACCGATGCGGATGTTGTTTTAACTACCGATGCTGACTGCATTTTACCTGATTTTTGGATTGATCATATAACGAAGCCGTTTTGCGACGACAAAATGCAATTGGTTGCAGGGCCTGTATTGACGGTAACGCGAGACGGTTTTTTCTCCCGATTCCAGCAGATCGAATGGGCAAGCATCTTATTAATGACCAAATACCTCTTCGCGATAGAGAGACCTGTGATGTGTAGCGGCGCCAATCTGGCTTACCGAAAATCTGCGTTTGTGGCGGTAGAAGGCTACCTTGGCAACGAGATGCACCCCTCCGGAGACGATGAATTTCTTCTTGAGAAGATCATCCAAAAGTATGGAGTTGATTCGGTAACCTATGTGCAAGCTGTGGAGGCATTGGTAAAGACCCAACCGCTGTCCACCTGGGCAGGTTTTCTCCAGCAGCGGATCAGGTGGGCCGGTAAATGGAGGCTTCATGGACCCACTTCCATCTTTCCCTCCGTCATGGCTTTTGTCTTGGCGTCCCTTGAAATTTCCACTCTATTCCTACTTTCCGGTTCGGCAGGGGCATGGCTTACATTTTTTGTTTTTTGGACGGTAAAAGTCAGCATAGAAAAACATGTTCTCGGCAAGGTGCTGGCGGATTATCAGATCGGCCATAGTTTGTCCTGTTTTATCAAAACCGGTTTTTTGCATTCCGTGTATATTATTTTGGTGGGTGTCAGGGCGATTTTTGGAAAATATTCTTGGAAAGGCAGGGATAATGATTTCAAGGTTTAATTTTGTTGCCTGAGAGCGGTCTTGAGTCTGGGAATCTTTTCAATGGAACAGGAAATGTTGAATATCGAGAATATATTCACCAGATAATTGGGGGGAGGTGGAGGTATAAATGGTTGTCCTCCTTTCGCTTCACATCGCTAAACTACAGGAATATGACAGAAGAGGAATTCGATTTGATCGACGAATTGTATTTCGTACAATCTTATGATTATTTAAAGCAAGAACTGGATTGGGAAGATGAAAAGCTTTTGGTTATCTTGCAGAAGCTAATTGACAAAGAGTGGATAAATTGCTATTCTAGTCCGGATGAAGAGATTTTCGATGATCCTGACATTCCCAACAAAGGCAAAACCTACTTTTATTTGGCATCCAAAAAAGGTTTGCTGGAGCATAACGCATCATAAAAATTGTTAAAAATGATCACCGAAACGGTCAAATATCAGCGCAAGGAACTGGAGTTAAAAGCTCTTTTGGAAATTACGCAAGCCATTAATGAGAACAAGAGGGAATCTGTGTTGCTGGAGATCTTTAAATTTACTTGTCTGGTCCACCTCAATATCAAATCTTTGATCCTTTATGTCGCTGGCAGCGATGGATTCAATGAAAGGGTAGCCCACAATGTAAAAGGAAGGACCCCAAAATCCATTCCCTACAAGGATGTTCAGGAAAATAAAAAGATAGGAAAACTTAATCTGGTGATGGCGGAAGAGTATTCCTTTGCCGAACTGGATATATATGTGCCTGTTTACCACAAAGATAAGATGCTGGCGATTCTGCTTCTAAAGAAGAAAGAGGACGACAAGGAGCTGGATCTTGATTTTACCCAAGCCTTGGCCAATATCCTGGTGGTGGCGCTGGAGAACAAACGTTTTGCCCGGAAGCAATTGGATCAGGAAAGGGTGAACAGGGAAATAGAAATTGCCAGCAACGTGCAACGCATGCTATTTCCGGCTCAGTTGCCAGAAACCCCCAGATTGCAGGCTAAGGTGACCTATTATCCCCACAGTACCGTGGGCGGTGACTATTACGATTTGGTGCAGAAGAATGAGGATGAGGTGTTTTTTTGTATTGCAGACGTATCCGGCAAGGGGATGCCTGCCGCTTTGCTGATGTCTAATTTTCAGGCAGCCCTTAGGACCTTGTTGCGTAGTTCTTCGGATTTGAAAATGATCGTAGAGCAGCTGAATTATACCCTGTTTGAAAATACCAAGGGGGACCGCTTTATCACCTTCTTTTTGGGTTATTACAATTATAAAAAAAGAGAACTGGCTTACGTCAATGCAGGGCATAATCCGCCTATTTTATGTTGGGAAGGAGAGAGAAGGACGGAGTTGTTGGAGGCAGGTACCACGCTTTTGGGGGCCTTTGAAGAATTGCCCTTCTTGGAAATCGGGCGCCGGGAGCATCTCAGCCATTTTACCATCCATTTGTACACCGATGGGCTGACCGAATCCAACAATTTGAATGAAGAAGAATATGGAGATTCGAGGTTTGAAAAATACATCTCCAACAATATGTGCGTGCACCCTCAGGTTTTCCATGACAGCTTCTTTTCCACCTTGGATGCATTTGCAGAAGGCGTGTCCAGAAAGGATGATGTTACGCTGTTGAGTTTAAGGTTCAATTAATTCATGCTTCTCCATCATTTGCCTGGTTTTGTCCCGTTTTTATTTCCCCATTATGTGTGGCATAAAAGCAGAAAAGAGAGGGAAATCTACCTGACCTTCGATGACGGGCCTGTTCCAGGGGTTACTGATTTCGTATTGGACGAATTGGAGAAACGGCAGATGAAGGCGAATTTCTTTATGGTCGGTGATAATGTCGTCAAGCATCCTGAGCTGGCACTTAAGGTAAAACGACTGGGGCATCAGATAGGGAACCATACCCATAACCACCTAGACGGATTTTCTTGTCCCACGGAGGAATATATGGTAAATGTAAAAAGATGCCAGTTGGCCATTCGGGCGGCTTTAGGCATAGATCCACACCTGTTCAGGGCGCCTTATGGAAGATTAAAACGAGAACAGAGGAAGGATATATCCCAAACCCATCAGGTCATTATGTGGGATGTGATACCGGGCGATTACGACCAGCAGCAAAGCTCCTCGCTGTGCTTGTCAAAGGCCAAACAGTATACCAAAAACGGCTCCATTATTTTGTTTCATGATCAAGAAAAGACAGCACGAGTACTTTCCGAAATTCTGCCTGATTTTCTGGATTTTATTCAGAGCGAGGGTTACCGCACCAACTTGTTGTAAGATTTTTGCATGGCTTACCCCATGATGCTGTATCTCAATATTATTGTAATAGGGCTGTTGATCACGCAGGATGTTCTTCTCTGGTTCCTGTGCAAATATCACTTTGTTGACCATGTCAGGGGGGAAATCAAAGTTCAATGGCCAAAAGTAACGGTATTGGTTCCTGCCAGAAATGAGGAAAAGTACTTGCCAGCCTGTCTTAGATCTCTAGAAAGGCTGAATTATCCCCAGGGCCGCCTCCAATTTATTATCGGGGATGACCAAAGTACAGATCGTACACCACAGATAATCAAGGAATGGGTTGCGCAGGGAAAGGACAGAATTTTTATCGACGTAGCTTCTCCCCCCTCCCAAAAAGTCAATGGAAAAGCCAACGCCCTTAGCCAGATGGCAAAGTTGGCAGAAGGCGAAGTTTTTTTATTTACCGATGCCGACTGCGAGGTAGGCCCGCATTGGGTTACAGAACTGGTAAGCGCCTACGGAGCCCGGAACGGCCTCATCACAGGGATCACAGCGGTACGCACCGACTCGTTTTTCTCTGCTATGCAAAGCATGGATTGGTGGTTAACTCTGGGGATGCTAAAGGTTTCCTCAGATCTTTCTCTTGCCGTGGCGGCGATGGGGAACAATATGTTGGTAGGGAGGCAGGCATACATGGAGGCTGGAGGCTTCGAGGGCATCCCCTTTTCGGTGACTGAGGATCTGGCCATGGCCAAAGTTTTGATAAACAAAGGCTACAAACCCTCTCATCAAGTATCCGATAAGTCACTCGTTGTCACTAAAAGCGAAAAAAACCTCTGGGAATTGCTAAGACAGAGAAAAAGATGGATGAATGGCGCACTCTCCCTGCCATGGTATTGGATCCTCCTGCTGGCCTTGCAAACTGGCTTTTTTCCCGCAATCGTTTACTTTCTCTTCACCTACCCTGTGTGGGGCTTGCCGATATGGCTGTCGAAGATGGTCTTTCAATCCTTGTTTATTGAGAACTTTGCCCTTCGATCAGGGGTCAAAGTTTCTTGGTTTCACCTACTGTGCTTTGAATTTTATTACCTAATGATCTCATGGTCTACAATAGTTTACTATTTTTGGCCTTCTTCAATCAACTGGAAAGAACGACTATACCGATGACCTACGTAGATACCCATGCCCACCTATACTCTTCGAAATTTGATTCCGATAGGGAAGAGGTGGTTCAGCATTGCCTGGAAAATGGTGTGAATAAAATATTCATGCCTAATGTGGATGTCGCCACCATTGATCCGATGTTGGAGGCAGAACATAAATACCCTGGGATATGCATCCCTATGATGGGCTTGCATCCATGCGATGTGGACAAGGATTTTGAAAAGCAACTCTATGTAATGGAAGAATGGCTGGAAAAGCGGCCATTTGTAGCGGTGGGAGAAATCGGACTGGACCTCTATTGGGACAAGACCTTTTTTGAACATCAAAAGGAAGCGTTGAAAATTCAGATCGATTGGGCCAAGAAGAAGGGGCTGCCCATTATTCTCCACTGCAGGGAATCTATCGAGGAGACCATCGAAATTGTAAAAAGCCTGAATGATGATGAATTGACTGGCATTTTCCATTGTTTTACGGGAAGCCTTGACCAAGCAAAGGCTATAGTGGAAATGGGATTCCTGCTCGGGATAGGCGGGGTGGCAACGTACAAGAACGGGGGACTGGACAAGGTTTTGCCTTTGCTGGGATTGGACCACCTGGTGTTGGAAACAGACGCCCCTTACCTGGCACCTGTTCCCTACAGGGGAAAAAGAAATTCTCCCGAATATATTCCCACGATTGCCCATAAAGTAGGAGAGTTGACAGGCAAGGGCTTGGAAGCTGTTGTTGCAACAAGCAATACCAACGCTTTACGGGTATTTAAGCAATCTTGAAGATGAATTATAAAATTGTAAGATTGAACACGGCTGCCAAACAGGATATAGAGTCTTCTATTCTGATCATTTATACGGGCGGAACCCTTGGGATGGCTTATAACAGTACGGGGTCGTTGATACCTTTTAATTTTGGGCAGATCCTGGAAAAAATCCCTAATCTGACCAATATGAATGTCAGCATCACCGTGATTTCCTTTCCCGAACCGATAGATTCTTCCAATGTGAGTATGCAGCATTGGGTAGACATGGCCTATATTATCTACGAAAACTATGATACCTACGATGGCTTTGTCGTATTGCATGGAACGGACACCATGGCCTATTCCGCTTCCATGTTAAGCTATATGTTAAAGGGATTAAATAAGCCGGTGATTTTTACGGGAGCCCAGTTGCCTATCAGCGCCATGCGCTCAGATGCGAGGGAGAACCTGATGACTTCCCTTGAAATCGCGGTTTCTAAACAGCAGGGCAGGCCTATTGTTCCCGAAGTGTGCATTTATTTCAACCACCTGTTATTGAGGGGAAATCGTTCCAAAAAGGTTCAGAGTGTGCATTTTGATGCATTTGAGTCGGAAAATTATCCCCCATTGGCCGAGTCCGGAATAGTCATAGATTACAACTACACCGCCATAAAACCATTTGAGGAAGGTAGGCTCAGGTACTTGAACCGGTTGGACAATAACGTGATGGTAGTGAAGCTTTTCCCTGGGATCACCGAGAAGGTTTTAGAGAGCTGCTTTAACATTGATGGCTTGAGGGGGGTAGTCCTGGAGACCTACGGGTCCGGCAACAGCCCCAGCGAAGAATGGTTTTTAAAGCCTTTGGAGCGCGCCATTGATAAGGGAATTATTATTTTGAATGTTTCCCAGGTCAATGGGGGAAGGGTAATCCAAGGAAGGTATCAGACCAGCAAAGACCTAAAAAGAATGGGGGTGATAAGCGGAGGGGACATTACTACGGAAGCTGCAATAACAAAGATGATGTTTCTTCTGGGCAATGAGAATGATGACCAAGAAGTGAGAAAAAAGCTTGTTTCCCCATTGGCTGGAGAAATGTCGTTGACGGGCAATTAAAAACGATTTGTTTAGTTGTTTGATTGTCAGTGGATTGAAATTTGGCTTCTGGTTATTCGAATCAAATAGCTTTAAAATAAAATAATAAAGAGTCAGAATACTTGCTTGGTCTGAATATTATATTTTTATTTGTTGCCTTGATCGTTATTAAAACCTAATAGAGAGGTGTCCGAGCGGTTGAAGGAGCACGCCTGGAAAGCGTGTATACCCCTAAAGGGTATCGAGGGTTCGAATCCCTTCCTCTCTACGTTTTTGCTTATGTCCCCCGAGGAAATAGTTGTTTGAAAATTAAAAGTTAATCAAAGGGTCTATATTTTTATTTGACCTTTTATTTGATTGATCTTCCTTTTATATAAAAACGAAGGTAGATTTTGACATTCTGTTCAAAATAGTCTGTATGTTTGGGCATATCAAGTGGTATAAGTTAATTCTAAAAAAAATCAACCAACCTCTTGCTATTTGAATTGAAAAAATGATAACTTTAAAACTAATTACTAAATTAGAAACCGTTCAACCTTTATTTATTAAAAGTCTATTTAAAACTAAATTATGAAAAAGTTAATCACTTTGTTCATGCTTGCCGGAATCCTATTCTCTCCGGTTATTTCCCAAGCACAAGACACAACAGAAACCGCAGAAGAAACCGCTGCACCACCAGCCGCTAGCACTCCTGTTCTAGTAGACGATGAGATTGTTGCCGAAGAGCAGGGATTTCACCAAGTTTTGAAAGAGAAGTTTATTGAAGGTGGGGTAACCTTTATGACTCCAATCCTCCTTTGTTTGATCTTGGGTCTCGCAGTTGCTTTGGAAAGAATCATTACTCTAAATCTTTCTGCTACAAATTCTAAAAAATTATTGGCCAAAGTAGAGGATGCCCTTGAAACTGGCGGAATTGAGGCTGCCAAAGATGTGACTAAAAATACAAGAGGTCCAGTAGCTTCTATCTTCACACAAGGCCTTATGAGATATTCTGAAGGTATCGACATGGTAGAGAAATCAATCATTGCCTACGGTTCTGTAGAAATGGGCCGTCTGGAAAAAGGCTTGATCTGGCTAGCGCTGTTTATTGCTACCGCTCCTATGTTGGGATTCTTGGGAACTGTAATCGGTATGATCGAAGCATTTGATGCTATTGAAGCAGCTGGTGATATCTCTCCATCTCTTGTAGCAGGTGGTATCAAAGTGGCCTTGATTACTACAGTAGGTGGTTTGATCGTGGCTATTATCCTTCAAATCTTCTATAATTACATCGTGGCAAAAATTGATTCTCTTGCCAACAGCATGGAAGATGCCTCTATCTCTTTGGTAGATATCTTGGTAAGACATAAGTTGACACGATAGTATTAGTTGTTAAATTTTTGTTCCTAACTAAAATTTCACACTAAAATATTAAAAATGGATATATACGATATTGCGTTATACGTTGGTTATTTCTTAGTGATAGTGGGTGTTGTCGCAGCTGTTTTGCTTCCACTTATTAACTCACTGGGTAACCCGAAAAGTTTGGTGAAGTCTGGTGTGGCTATAGTGGCTCTTTTAGTGGTGTTCGGCGTTGCTTATGCAATGTCTGATAATGAAGTAACTGCACGGTTTGCCTCAGAGCCCTTTAATCTTACCCCAGGATCTTCACAGTTCGTAGGTGGGCTATTGATGTCAACATATTTCTTGTTTGTCATAGCCTTTGTAAGCATATTTGTAAATGAAATCTCTAAAGCAATAAGATAATGGCAAGCAGAATGAAAAAGGAAGCACCTGAGATCCCAGCAGGATCGATGGCTGATATAGCTTTCCTCCTGTTGATTTTCTTTCTGGTGACTACAACTATTGCTTCAGATAAAGGTATCTTGAACATTCTTCCTCCCAAGCAGGATCCAAACGTTCCGCCACCGGATATTCAGGTGAACGAGCGTAACATCTTCAACATCTTGGTCAATGCTAACGACCAGCTGTTGGTGGAAGGTGAGTTCAGAGATAATACCGAGGGTTTGACCGAAGATATTAAAGCGTTTATTTTAAATTTCGGGGCACCCAATGAAGCAGCGCTGGGTTTGTATAACAGCCTTCCGGCCTCACTTAAGGCTCAGGCAGGTAGGGATCCGGAATCTTCAGATCATCCGATGAGCGGTGGCGCGGTGGTTTCTATCAAAACCAATAGAGGTACAAGCTATGAGATGTATCTTGAGGTATTTGACTTAGTGAAAAAAGCCTATTTTGAAATCTACGGTGAGCGTGTAGGACTTACAGCAAATGAATACCGCGCGCTAACGGCTGAAAATCCAGGAGAAGCGGAACTGATTGATAGAGGTAAGGCAGACATCCCTATGGCGATTTCGATTGCTGAACCCGATAAAACAGGAGAATAAGTTATGGCAAAATTTAAGAAAAAGAACAAGGCCTCCACGACCATTTCCGTGGCATCTCTGCCGGATATCGTTTTTATGCTTCTTTTCTTCTTTATGGTGACTACTGTAATGAGAGAACAGGATATTCTGGTGGAGCAAAGACTGCCACAGGCTAGTCAGCTGCAAAAGCTACAAAAGAAAACCCTGATATCTTTTCTTTATATTGGAGAACCAAGGAACACAGGGTTGTATGGTACTGAACCCCGAATCCAAGCCAATGATGTGCTGATCAATCCAAGTGACATCGTGCTTTGGGTAAACCAAGAAAAGGATGCTTTGTCTGAAGCAGAAAGAGACATGATCACGATCTCTCTTAAAGTGGACAGAGAAGTAAAAATGGGTCCTATCAGTGATGTTCAGTATGAACTCCGTGAAGCTGATGCCAGAAGAATATTGTATGCTTCTACCCAGCTATTGGAGAATTAGACATTATATTTAAACATTAAGGCCATTCTAAACAGAATGGCCTTTTTTTTTGGCTCGTTTCTTTTGAGTGTCTGGATTTCTCCTTATTTAGCATACTACTTGTTTTGATTCATTATGCAAAAAATAATCTCCGGAACAGACGTTAAATATTTGGATGGAAAGTATGTCAATAGTATGGACATACCTTCCTTTGCCTTGATGGAAAGGGCAGCGCGGGCTTTTAGCGATTGGTACATCAATCGGTTTGATAGGCAAAGTGACATTTGTGTGTTGTGCGGGCCAGGGAATAACGGAGGTGATGGACTTGCGATCTCACGGTTACTGTTCCATGAAGGTTATACTGTGCGGGTTTTTTATATTGGCGACAAAGATAATTTTTCTGAAGATTTTAAAATAAACTTTACCCTCCTCCCTGAGAAGATCAGCATAGTGAGAGCAGATCGTTCTATCCTATCCTCTTTAGATTCGGGAGTTGTTATCGATGCAATTTTCGGGGTGGGGATAAACAAGCCGCTTTCAGGCGAATATCTGGAAATCATAGAGGGGATGAACGATATCAGTGCGGTTAAAATCGCCGTTGATTTACCTTCCGGCTTACCTGCCGATCAGATTTTGGAGGGAAACGCTTTAAAAGCAGACTATACGATAAGCTTTCAGTTTCCAAAGCTGTCTTTGCTTTTTCCTGAACATGCCGCGTATACCGGGGAGCTTTTCGTATTGGATATAGGCATCAGCAAATCGTATTTTGATCCTTTTGAGGCTCGAGGCTTTTTTATTCAACAAAAGGATCTTTCAGAAAGACACAGGAGATTTGGCCGTTTTAGTCATAAAGGAAGCTTTGGTAGGGTGATGCTTATAGGGGGAAGTTACGGTAAGATCGGTGCTATCAGAATGTCCTCGCAAGCTGCATTGAAGACGGGCAGCGGTCTGGTTTCCTGCTTCCTGCCCAGCTGCGGTGTAGATATTCTTCAAATGTCTCTTCCCGAGGCCATGGTGGAAAGTTCAGAAGGCAGGTACGAACTTAGCAAGGAAGGGTTGGGGGATTTGGATAGGTTCAATGCTCTAGGTATTGGCCCAGGTATGGGAACTGGCAGCGATACACAAGAATGTTTGAGGTTTGTGTTGGAAAAATTTCAAGGGCCTATTGTTTTAGATGCCGATGCGTTGAACATATTGTCTTCTAACACCCATCTCCTCGTTTTATTAAGGGAGAATATGCTTCTTACCCCTCATATTGTTGAGTTTGAAAGGTTGGTGGGAAAATGTACCAATCATGCTGAAAGGATGAAAAAGGCGCGTTCTTTTTGTCATACCTATGGTTGCATTTTGATATTGAAGGGGGCAAATACCCTGATCACCACAGCAGACGGCAGACAGTTTTTTAATAGTTCCGGGAACCAATATATGGCTACGGGTGGGGCTGGAGATGTGCTCACCGGAATATTGACTTCCTTTTTGGGGCAGGGATATTCCCCGGAGAATACTGCAATCTGTGGCGTTTATCACCATGGTTTGGCTGGGGAATTGGCGTCCGTCGGCAAATGGCGGGGTACTACTGCCACTGATATCATTGAGAAAATACCGGAGACCTTTGGAATGGTGGATGCAAGGTGATTAAATCCACTGGGTCAGCCAGGCGTATTTCATCCGTTTTTCAGTCCAGGATTAATATATGGGCTATTAAATTATCTCTAGGGAAAGATGCCAATTTCCGTCTATTCTTTCTATAGGGTTAGCCCTAAGAAAATAAGTAAGTTTCGTCCGAGCTACAGGGGATGAGATCTTCTTCTTTACTTTGGCCAAGGCTGCGTGATCCGTTGGTGAATATACGCTTTATATGAATTTCCCATGCAGTAAACGGCCGCCCCAAACAACAGGATAATGAAAAACAGGCCGTTGTTGAAGAGGGATAGGATGACCTGAAAGGCTTCCCATAGGGAATTGATACCCAGGACTTCCGCCTTTACCCAAAAAAGCGAATAAACCAGCCTGATCAGCACACAAATAATAGCCAAAAAACCCCCTATCATACCATGTAGGGGGTTTTTTGAATGAAGAATTAATCCGAGGGCCGAGATGGTTTCTATCGCAGCTATAATGATCGCCCAAACCACGGGGTTTTCGATGCCACCAATGAGGGTTAGTTTAGCAAAGCCACCGAACAAAAGTAACCCGGCTAAAGAGTATCGGATCATCCACCCGCCAATCGCCTCTGTCTTCAGGTATTTTAAGAATTTTTCCATATCATCTGTTCGTTGCCGTAGACCTGAAAGTTACAATAGGAGGATAATCCTTGAGCGGAGGAATGGTCGACACCCGCTCAGGGGATTAAAATTCAGCGTTTCCGGGAGTTCTTGGGAAAGCTATCACATCTCTAATATTCCCCATTCCGGTGACAAATTGCACCAGTCTTTCGAAGCCAAGACCGAATCCCGAATGTGGGTTTGATCCAAATCTCCTGGTGTCGAGATACCACCACAGCTCCTCTTGGCTGATCCCCAGTTCGTCCATTCTTTGGGTAAGCTTATCTAACCTTTCTTCCCTTTGCGATCCTCCGATGATTTCTCCGATGCCGGGAAATAAAATATCCATCGCTGCTACGGTTTTTCCGTCGTCATTTTGGCGCATGTAGAAGGATTTGATGTCTTTGGGGTAATCGCTCAGGATGACCGGCTTTTTAAAATGCTTTTCAACCAAGAACCTTTCATGTTCAGATTGTAGATCTGATCCCCAGCCTTCTATGGGATATTTGAATTTCTTCTTTTTATTAGGGGTCGAATTTCTGAGAATTTCTATCGCCTCGGTATAGGTGATCCTTTCGAAATGGTTGTTTACCACGAAATTAAGTCTCTCCAACAGGCCTAGCTCTGCCCGTTGTTCTGCCTTTTTGCCCTGTTCTTCCTCAGCCGCCCGTTTGTCCAGAAAGGCCAGATCTTCTTGGCAGTTTTCCAAAGCGTAATTGACGACATTTCTTAGGAAATCTTCCGCCAGGTTCTGGTTGTCTTCCGCATCACAAAAGGCCATCTCCGGTTCAATCATCCAAAATTCAGCCAGATGCCTGGTGGTATTGGAGTTCTCAGCCCTGAACGTCGGTCCAAAAGTGTAGATTTCGGATAGGCCCATGGCCGCCAGTTCGCCTTCCAATTGCCCCGAAACCGTCAGGTTGGTTTCCCTCCCGAAGAAATCCTCTTTATAATCTATATCTCCATTCTCTGTCAGCGGGAGGTTCTTAAGGTCCAGTGCGGTGACTTTAAAGGTTTCACCAGCGCCTTCAGCATCGGAAGCAGTAATAACCGGGGTATGTATATAGAAAAATCCTTTGTCGTTGAAATAGCGATGTACCGCAAATGCCAAGGCATGCCTTACCCTAAATACGGCTCCAAAAGTGGTTGTCCGTATCCTTAAATGCGCATTTTCCCTCAAAAACTCCAAGGAATGTTTTTTTGGTTGGATAGGGTATTTCTCCACATCGGCATCCCCCAGAACTTCCACCTTTGTGGCCTGCATTTCTGTAGATTGGCCTGATCCTTGTGATGGAACAACCTTTCCGGTGATTTTTAAACACGCTCCGGTAGTGACTCTTTTTAAAAGGTCCTCGGAAATTATGGATGGATCAGCAACTACTTGGTAATTATGAATGGTTGAACCGTCGTTCAATGCGATAAATGATACATTTTTATTGCTCCGCTTGGTTCTGACCCAGCCCATAAGGGTTACTTTATCACCAGTTATTTCCTGTTCAATTAATGACTTTATTTTAATTCTGTTGTTAAATGCCATAAGACAAGTTATTAAATTAAGAGAATTTATCCCTTGTGATAGGTGAGGGAAATTAGAATGCTAAATGCAAAAAAACGATATAATCGGCTTTTTGTCAAAATTATGATCTTATTTCATAAATTTGAGTATAAATCGGGTAATTAATTGTTGCGCTAAGTTAGGAAGTATTTATTCAACATAGATAGGGTATAGGAATATGCAAAAATTAAACTTAAATCAGAGTCTTTCTCAAAAGCTGTCCCCACAGCAAATACAGTTTATTAAGCTGCTTCAAGTACCTACTGCTGAACTGGAGTCTCGGATAGAAGAAGAGTTGGAGATAAACCCTGCCCTTGAAGAGGGTAGGGAAGAGGATGTTGATCCCAATCCAGAAGATGTACAGGAGCCTTTTGAGAATGAAGTGAGCAATGAGGAGAAGGACCTGAACATTGAAGATTATCTCAGTGAGGACTATGGAGGATATAAAATGCATGGGGACGGAAACTATTCTCCCGATGATGAGGATCGCGAAATGCCCCTCTCCAGCGGCACGTCCTTGCATGAACAGCTGCTTTCCCAATTGGGTTTTTTGAAATTGGACGAAAACCAAACGGTGATAGGTCGGCAACTGATAGGCAGTATCGAGAGTGATGGTTATATCCGAAGGGATCTTGAAGCAATTATCAATGACCTCGCTTTCAGCCAAAATATTGAAACAGACTTGGATGAAGTCGAGGAAGTATTGCTGAAGATCCAAAGTTTTGATCCAGCGGGAATCGCTGCAAGAAACCTACAAGAGTGTTTGATTATTCAATTGGAACGAAAGGAACAATCCCAAGATCCGATAGTGCAACATGCCATCAATGTGATCACCAGCTGTTTTGATGAATTCACCAAGAAGCATTATGACAAAATCCTCAAAAAATGCAATGTGGATGAAGATACCCTGAAAGAAATCATACAGATGATCACCAGACTTAATCCTAAGCCAGGAGGCATTTCTGATGGCACTATGCGTACGCAGTACATCATTCCCGATTTTATCCTGTCCAATGTCAACGGGAAATTCGAAATAAGCCTGAACTCCAAAAATGCTCCCGAGTTAAGGATGAGCAGGTCTTATTCGGAGATGTTTAACGCTTACGATAAAAGTGATAAAAAGGACAAGAAGCTCAAGGACACGGTGACGTTTGTGAAGCAAAAATTGGATGCCGCCAAATGGTTTATAGATGCTATCAAGCAACGCCAGCACACGCTGTTGCGGACCATGCAGGCAATCTTGGACTACCAGATTGAATTTTTTGCCGAAGGTGACGAGGCCAAACTGCGCCCGATGATCCTGAAGGATATTGCCGAGAAGATAGATATGGATATTTCTACTGTCTCCAGGGTTGCCAACAGCAAAGCCATTCAGACCGAATTTGGGGTTTTTCCTTTGAAATACTTCTTTTCAGAAGGAATCGCTACTGATGGCGGTGAGGATGTGAGTAACCGGGAAGTGAAGAGCGTGCTCCATAAAATGGTAGAGGAGGAGGATAAAAGAAAGCCGCTTTCAGATGACAAATTGGTCAAGCTACTCAATAACAAAGGATACAATATTGCAAGAAGAACTGTGGCGAAATATAGGGAGCAGCTGCAAATTCCGGTCGCCCGGTTAAGAAAGGAATTGTAGTGTACAGGAAAATTGCGCTGGCACTGACGGTGATTTTTCAGCCTTTAATCGTGCCTTCTTTAGTGATCGCCTTGTTGTTCTATGCTATTCCGGAGGCCACTTCGGTTCCAAAAGGGAACCGCTGGTCTGTATGGCTGTTAATTATGGAGACAACCTTTCTCATTCCGATGCTAAGTGTCATCGGAATGAGGATGACTTCATTGATTCCCAGTATGCAAATGGCTACGATAAAGGAGAGGATATGGCCATTTTCCATGACCACACTTTTTTACCTAATGACGTCCGCCTTTTTCTATTTCAAGTTGAATATTGACGTCTTGGTTGTCTATTCCTTGCTGGTAATTACTTGTTGTGTTCTTGTATTGACGCTGATTACTTTTTTTTGGAGGATTAGCGCCCACATGACTGGATTGTCTGGCTTGCTGGCTATCATCATCGTTTTGGCGCTTAAATTCTCTGCCCATTCTTTATTGTACCCGATGATAGCCGTAATTATTCTGTGTGGGGCAGTAAGTTCCTCCAGGCTGTACCTGGAGGCTCACAAGCCAAATGAGATATTGGGAGGGTTTTTGCTGGGCTTTTCGATTTGCTTTGTAGCTTTTTATTACTATTTATTTTAGAACAGAGCCACTGAAAGACCTATATTGAGCTCGGTAGCTTCCGTTCCAAAAGGTCCCTTGCCTTCCTTGAATACTGTGTTTAGGCCATAGTAAGACCACAGGTTGAATCCTGCAAGACCCACCCGGGCATATACGCCGTATCGGAGGGGGTTCAGGCCATAATCTTGTCTGATCTTGATTTTTTGGGTTAGGCCGGCGGCATCTGTTATTTCCACTTTTGTGTGGGCATTATAAAGAATACCTAATTTACCGCCAATTGCAAACCTAAAACCTTTGTCATAGTTGGTTTTATTTACATGGTAGCGGAATTCTAAAGGAATATCAATGTAATTGATGGCCATTGTGTTCGTGTTGACCGTCACGTCGTCTCCATATAAGGTCTTTATTCCTACCAACTGGCTGGAATTGTTTCCCAGAGCAGGATTATTGATCAAGGTGCTGTCATTTTTAAAGGCCAATTTATCCAATCCAAGCCCAATTCCTGGATTGAAGGTAATTCCGCTGTTTTCTCCCAAATTGATCGGGTATTGATAGTAGATATTGGCAACCTTGGAGGGGAAAAACCGGGTATTGAGATTTTCGGGCCGGTTGTTGAGAAAATTAAAGCCGAAATCCAAAAACAAATCACCCTTTATATTAGGCCTAGCGTTTTTTGGCGCTGGATCTTTATCTTGGGCGGAAAGATTAAGGGAAAATATGCATGTAAGTAAGATAAGAGTAAGTCTTTTCATGAAATCTGATTTCTGTTTAGTTTTCTGCGGGCTAAATTAGAAAAACTTACCCGATTCCCTGATGTTTTTACCTTAATAATTCTTAATTGGAGGCATCCCGTTAAATAAATAGAAATCTATAGCCAGATATATTGGTTGGGTTTAAAAGTTTTCCTACATTTGCACTCCTTAAATGGCCTCGTAGCTCAACTGAATAGAGTACTTGATTACGGCTCAAGAGGTTCCAGGTTTGAATCCTGGCGAGGTCACGACCCTGTTTACACGCTGTAAACAGGGTTTTTTGTTTTTATGCTTAAGCGACCACTTATAACAGTAAGTAAGGCAGAAATTCACTAGAACTGCTTTTGGTGGAGCATCCCAACCATTATCCCTAAATTCTTATACTCTATTAATACCGACCGAAGGATCCTGAGTCAACTGTTTGCCTTATATAGTGTGCGAATGTGGCTAGCTAGTTTGGGATGATCGGTGGGGATACTGATGATCGAGAAATACGAGGCGGTTGTACAATCTTTTTGAGAGGGGAGAGGCCGGCATGGATGTGTTTGGGGAAGAACAGTTACATAGTCCATTGGGGATGGTATGCATCCCACCCCCTTCTGGGTTTTTTGATGTTATAAATAAGGCGGGCTATCCTATGCCTGCTATTGATCATTTATAAGCATTGGATTAAGGATAGCGGTTAATGGCAAGAGGTGGGGATTTTCTTCCATATCTTCTCATTGGTTATAATAATATAGAGGTAGAGATAGGGGGCCAGGGGCTCCACTGTTAGGTTTGGTAGTTTTTTTACCCGTATTCCCATTTTTTTCTGGTTGATATTCAGGGGTTGGCGTTTTGGGCGGATGTTTTTTTGTGTTGGGGGTTTGGTGTTCGGGAAAAAAGTTGCACCTTTGCAGTCCCAAAAGGGGGAAGAAGTTCGGTTTTTTTGTGAGGGGGTGTAAGGGCCGGAAGGCGGGGAGAAAAAAAACTAAAAAAGATTTGCGGATTAAAAAAATGTTTTTACCTTTGCAGACCCAAACGGAAAAGACGTTTAGGGGGGAAGGCCGGGAAGTCCGGCAGGGAAAAAAAATCCCGCAAAAATTTTGGAAATAAGGATTGTACCTGCTACCTTTGCAGACCCGGAAGGGGATAGCGGAGACGGGATACGCCCGGCAATGGAGGCTCAAGGCCTCCGGAAGTTCATTGAAGTACTGTGGAAAAAACAAAGAATACGGGACGGCGCCCCGCGCAGGCGGGACGGCCGGACGGAACAAGAATGGTTTAAGGCCATTAAAAACAACCTTACAATGGAGAGTTTGATCCTGGCTCAGGATGAACGCTAGCGGCAGGCCTAATACATGCAAGTCGGACGGTATTCCCCCTTCGGGGGGG